>FLOH01000324.1_pt1 | contig 117130 bp, 89 predicted proteins | sample 756751 | NCBI WGS metagenome assembly FLOH01 (sample SAMEA4026879, study PRJEB14308) | marine metagenome | biome: coastal water; material: water | depth 74 m
TACGCTTGCATAGTACGGCATGTTCGTCTTCGGCAAATGCCATTATTCTTGGAGCTAGATTGATCAAAAGTGGTAGAGCAAAAAGAGTATTGGTTGGCGGAAGTGATGCTTTAACAAAATTCTCATTGAACGGTTTTTCAAGTTTGATGATTTATGATGAGGAAGTTTGTAAACCTTTTGATGCAAATCGTAATGGACTCAATTTGGGCGAAGCAGGTGCTTTTTTAGTACTTGAATCAGAAGAAATTGTTGGGAACAAAAAAGTTTATGCTGAATTGATTGGCTATGCAAATCACAATGATGCCTATCACACTTCCGCTTCTTCACCTGATGGAGAAGGTGCATTTTTAGCGATGAATTCCGCACTGGAAATGGCCGAATTATCACCAGCTCAAATTTCATTTATTCATGCTCATGGCACAGCAACTCCTAATAATGATGAATCTGAATCTATCGCGATTAAAAGAGTTTTTAAAAGTATAATTCCAAGTTTTGCATCCTCCAAATCTCTTGTTGGACATACTTTAGGAGCGGCAGGTGCACTCAATGCTATTTTTGCTATTATGACTCAGGAAAATAATTTCATTTTTTCAAATAACAATTTTCAAACCCTCATGCCTGAAGGTCTAATTCCTGTAAAATCAAGAATAGATAATCAGAATTTAGATTTTGTAATGAGCAATGCTTTTGGTTTTGGCGGCAATAATAGCACTTTGATTTTCGGAAAAAAACAGAAAGGAGATACTGATGTTTAAGCCTTTATTTATAAACGGATTGAGTAGCATTACTCCGCAGCCTTTGGCGGAAAATGGTTTTTTGAGTGAGGAATTGTCCGAATCACCAAAGCAATTTTTGCAAATAATTGCGCCAGACTATAAAGAATATATCCCTCCAGTTCAACTGCGCAGAATGGCTAAGTTGATGCGCATGGGTTTTGTTGGAGCCCAACAAAGTATGCAAGATGCAAAACTGGATCAAGTGGATGCAATTATTGTAGCTACTGGCCATGGCAATATTGGAGATACTGAAAAATTTCTGAATGCCATTATTGATAATCAAGAGCGGATGCTAGTCCCAACCTCTTTTGTACAATCGACTCATAATATTGTTTCAGGAAGTATAGCGCTGAAGCAAGGAAACAAAAACTATAACATGACTTATACGCATCATAATTCTGCCTTTGAAATGGCACTTTTAGATGCGCTCATCCACAATCAAGAAGGAATTTTTCACTCATTTCTAATTGGTGCTTTGGATGAAATAACAGAAGAGAATTACCAGATTAAAGCTCCTGCAAACCTATGGAGAGAGGAAGCTATTAATCCTTTAAATATTTTTAAGCAGCCTGTTCATGGAGCTTGTTTGCCTGGAGAAAGTGCTGTATTTTTTAATTTAGCTACTTCAGCCTCTGACCATTCATACGCCAAAGTCCTTGATGTAGAAATGTTTTATAAGGCAGATTCTATTGAGATTAAAAATATTGTTTCTGATTTTCTTCTTAGGAATAATCTCTCTCTTTTGGATATTGATATTATTATGGGTGGATTTAATGGTGATGAAGATTTTGATTTACCACAAGTCAATTTATTAGAGGATTTATTCCCCAAAGCTGCCTTGCTTGCATATAAACAATTTGTTGGCGAACATCCCACTTCTTCAGCATTTGCTTTGTGGATGGCGGCACAGATTCTTTCAGGAAAGAATATCCCCAAAAGCTGCTGGTATAAATCAAAAACTCAAGAATTAGACAAAATAGAAAATATCCTACTTTGGCAAAAAGGCTATCTGACAGGTGGCGATTATGCTTTGGTTTTGGTGAGTAAGGTGTGAAGGTAGAAGTAAAAAGGCAAAAAAATCAATTACATCAAAGCTTCTAAAGTCCTCCTTGGAGAAGGAGCTGCCGTTGCGGAGGTATTGTGAGTTGGGAGGCGGAGGATTGATTTTAAAAAGTATTAAGGCATCCCGATAGCTATCGGGAGTAAAAAGGCAAAAGGAAGGAAAATTTCTAAGCATAATCTTACTTTGTGAAACTCTGTGCTTCTCTGCGAACTTTTGTGTAATAGCTACAGAATAATTGGCAAAAGGGGCAAAGAATCAATTAATTGTAGCTCGATAAAGCTCTGTCTTACGATAAATACTTCGCGACAATTGGCATTCGCCTACCCATTCCAAAAGCTTTAGATGAAATTCTCAATATGGGTGGAGTTTGATATCTTTTATGCTCATTGGTGTTCACCATTTTTAGAATCCGGTCAACGGTAGACTTGTCAAAACCTTTCTTTACAATTTCTTCTGGTCCTAATCTGTTCTCAATATATTCGAACAAAATAGTGTCCAAAATTTCATAATCGGGCAGCGAATCACTGTCTTTTTGATCGGGCCGTAATTCTGCAGAAGGTGGTTTAGTGATGCTGTTCCAAGGAATGATTTCTTCGTCTCTATTGATATATTTTGCTAGCTCAAAAACATCAGTTTTATAAACATCGCCTAGAACAGAAAGTCCGCCATTCATGTCGCCATAAAGTGTACCGTATCCAACTGCTGCCTCACTTTTATTAGAAGTGTTGAGTAAAATATGTCCAAATTTATTACAAAATCCCATTAATATCACACCACGAATTCGGGCTTGCAAATTTTCCTCAGCGATATTAAAAGGTAATCCTTTAAAATAAGGCTCCAAGGTTGAGCCCATAGCCTGATATGCATTTTCAATAGGTATTAAATGTGAATTTACACCTAAGTTATTGGCCAAATCTTCAGCATCTTTGATAGAATGGTCTGATGAAAATTGCGAAGGAAGTAATATAGCATCCACGTTTTCCTTTCCCAAAGCATTGACAGCAAGTACTAAAGTTACTGCTGAATCGATGCCGCCAGATAATCCCAATATGGCTTTTTTAAAACCTAATTTGAAAAAGTAATTTCTGATGCCCATCACCAAAGCATCGTGGATTAGTTCAATCTTTTTATAGTTTTTTGGCTCGATGCTTTCTGCCGATTTGTGTACCTTTAAATCAATAATTTCAAAATCCTCTTCAAAGTATTTTAGTTCATGAGTAAGCTCTCCCTTCGAATTCATGGCCAAGGATCCACCATCAAAAAGTAGCTCGGTTTGCGCGCCCACATGATTGACATAAAAAATGGGCAATTGATACTTTATCGCATTTTTCTGCAGTACTTCTTGGCGTATTTTCGCTTGATTAACATGAAAGGGTGAAGCTGCAATATTGATGATCACATCTGGATTTAATGGCATCAACTCATCCATTGGATTAACAGAATACATGGGCACATCTTCCACATTCCATAAATCTTCGCAGATGGTAAGTGCTATTTTATACCCTTGATATTCAATGATTTCAAACTGTCGGTTGGGCTCAAAATAGCGATATTCATCAAAGATATCGTAAGTTGGTAAGAGTGTTTTATTGATTTTTTTAAGGACCTTGCCTTCTGATAAAAACCAAGCTGAATTGAATAGTCGTTTGCCTTTTCCAGTAGTATTTAATTGTGGAGAACCAACGATGGCTGCAATACCATAACAATGTTTTGCAATCTCGATAAGGGCCAATTCGCACTGATGTATAAAATCATCAAATTCCAAAAAATCGCGAGGAGGATATCCCGAAATGGACATTTCAGAAAAAACTACCAGGTCAGCATGATCAGCTTTTGCTTTCTGAATTGCATCAATAATTTTGTGCTGGTTCGATTCAAAATTACCAATATGGAAGTTGAGTTGTGCTAAAGCGATTTTCATTTTGGTGATGGTATTGAATTAAAAAAGTCCGAAGAATGATATTTTTTCTCACGCTTCGGACTATTATCTTAATATATATTTAGAATAAAAAACCTACGGTGAGTCCAAATTTCTTTAAGAAAGCTTGTTCTTTATTTTCTTTACTTTTATTAGGATTAGTTAATGCGTTGGTTAAGCCATTATCAAATTCTAAAAAAGTGAAGGCTGAAAAAGTTTGGCTAATCGCATATTCTGCTCCCAATCCAATATTAAACGACATGCGATAAAAGCTTACATTATCAACTATATTAATATCGGTTACTGGCTCTTTAGATCCGTTAGTGAACTTGAATTCATCTGTGCCTATACTATTTAATCTAAAGCCATGACGAAGGCCAATTTGGGCAAAGTAGGTGAAATAACCCATTTGATTTGTTTTAAGCTTTAGTAAAGTTGGAATCTCAAGATAGTTAATCCGATATGATCTGGAAGTAGTACCTTGTGTATAAAGATTTTGAGTTACAATAGCAGAGTCGTTATACAAAAGCTTACCACCTAAGCTAGAATAGCTAATTCCAGAAGTAAAAGTATAATTCTCAGTAAAATTATAATCAACTAAAAGACCGTATGAATAAGCAATTCTAGATCCTTCACTAGTATAACCCACAGTCTTTGGTTTCATCCAACTTACTCCAAGCCCACCATAAATGCCCAAGCGGACAGTTCTGAATTCAGATTTTGGAATAAAGTTTTCAGAAGCAACAGCATTGCTACTTTTTTTTGTTGTGTCAGTTTGGGCACTTAAAGTGCTTATTGCTAGTACACTTATGACTAGACTTAATAGGATAATTTTTGATTTCATCATGATGGTTATTTTTGATTAATATTTTAAATATAAAACTAAATGATTTCCAAAGTTCTTTTTATTACTTTGAGAAACTAAACGCGAAAGTACTAAGAAAAACTATATGTGGTGATGATTAACATTTGCAGGAATATTTTTTGCTTATTAAGTAAATTTTATAGAAATGAGCTGATCAAACACTTTCCTTTGCCCCAATTTTTCCGGCTCTTAATATCAATTATTTCACCCTCGCAATTTAGATAATTTCCCAAAGAATCTTTTTTTATCATAAATAATTCACCTGCATTAATTGCTATTAATAGCTTGTCTATTAGTTTGCTATTTGAAACATTCGAGTTTTTAATACTGATATTTGCACCTACTTCATTATTTTTTAAGTCCATTAATGAAGCAATGGAGTCTTGATTACTTTGTCCTTTGGTATAACTTTTATAATTGACTTTTTCATGGATAATACCCAAGCGAATGGCCTTTTTTTGTCCTATATTCTGAGTAAGAGTAGCCATCCAATAAGCGTGTTTGAATGCATCCGCGCTTCCTCCTGAGAGATCTGAAATTTTGCCTACTGACATTAAACTATCAGTAGTTTGAAGAGCAATTTTCGATAATTGAAATACTTTGCCAGCTATAAATGGATGAAATATTGCCCAGCTGATTTCCCTCGCTGAAAGCTTAAATGAGTGTTGATGTTTCTTTGTGGTTTGAAAATGATGTTCAGCCAGTACAGGTTTTGCTATAATAAAGGATAGGGTAAATATCATAATTCTCAATAAAAATACTTGGCGTGCCTTACTCATAAAAATATACCTTTGTGGTTTGCAAAAATAATTTATAATTTTTAAGATATGATTGAAAATAGTGGCTATAAAAGAGTTGATCAATTTGATGAAGAAACTACTAAAAAATTAGCTTTCCATTATAAAGAAATTCTGGGTCTTATAGGAGAAAATCCAGATCGAGAAGGTTTATTAAGTACCCCAAAGCGTGTTGCAAAAGCGATGCAATTTTTGACCCAAGGCTACCATACTGATGCTAAAAAAATCATTCAATCAGCTATGTTTTCTGAAAAATACAAGCAGATGGTTTTGGTAAAAGATATTGAACTTTATTCAATGTGTGAACACCATATGATTCCTTTTATTGGCAAAGCTCATATTGCTTATATTCCTAATGGTAAGATTATGGGATTGAGTAAAGTAGCTCGCGTTGTAGAGGTTTTTGCTCGTCGGTTGCAAGTGCAAGAGCGACTCACCATGCAAATTAAAGATGCAATACAAGAGGCGCTAAATCCACTCGGTGTTGCTGTAGTAATCGAAGCCAAACACCTTTGTATGGCCATGAGAGGAATCGAGAAACAAAGTTCTGTAACAACAACTTCTGATTTTACAGGAGCATTTCTTAATAATTTGAAAACAAGGGAAGAATTTCTTCATTTGATAGGGACTAAATTATCTTAATTAAAGAAGCTGTTTTTTTTTTCAAAGATTAACAATTACATATAAATCTCAAAATTAATTTTATATAATTTTGCGCACCAATAAATCAATTGTAAAATTAATTTTTTTTTAAAATGAATATGTTCAATCAAACGTTAGGAAATACACAAGCACAAGATTATCAGGGTGCGATTGCTAAGAATTTTATTTCAAACGTGTTCTCTTGGATGGGTATTGCTCTCGCAATAACCGCTGTAACGGCGTACTTTTTTGGTACGGACATGGAATTAATGTCACTACTGATTAATGAAAGTGGCATGTCAACTTTAGGTTGGGTGGTGATGCTAGCCCCATTTGGATTAGTGTTATTAATGGGCTTTGGTTTTAATAGACTTTCTTATGGTGCATTAGTCGTTGTTTTTTCTCTTTATTCGGTTTTAATGGGAATGAGCTTGAGCTTTATTCTATTAATTTACACAGCTTCATCAGTTTTTCAAACGTTTTTAGTAACCTCTTTAATGTTTGGCGTAATGGCTATTATAGGTTATACAACTAAAACTGATTTGACAAAGTTCGGTTCTATTTTGATGATGGCCTTGGTTGGAATTATTTTGGCGAGTGTCGTTAATTTTTTTATGAAAAGTGCCGCTTTTGACTATTTTATTAGCTTTATTGGAGTGCTTATTTTTACTGGACTCACCGCATATGACGTTCAAAAATTAAAAAGAATTGGTGCAGGTATTGAATATCAGGATGCTAACACAAATAAATTAACTATTATGGGTGCGTTAAATTTATATCTCGATTTTGTTAACTTATTCTTATTTTTGCTGCGTTTTATGGGAAACCGTAAATAGTAATAAATGTATTAGAAAGTGTTCATTATTCAATCAATTCACTCAACTAATTTTTAATGAAGGCATACGTATTTCCAGGGCAGGGAGCTCAATTTGTTGGAATGGGACAGGATTTGTACAACTCCTCATCTCATGCCAAAGACCTTTTCGAAAAGGCCAATAAAATACTCGGTTTTAAGATTACCGAATTAATGTTTAATGGTACAGATGAGGACTTGCGACAGACCAAAGTAACTCAGCCTGCTATTTTTCTGCATAGTGTAATTTTAGCTCATGCTTTAGGTGACAGTTTTAAACCTGATATGGTTGCTGGTCACTCACTTGGCGAATTTTCGGCTCTTGTTGCTGCAGGCGCTATATCGTTTGAAGATGGACTGAGATTAGTTGCCAAAAGAGCTGCTGCAATGCAAAGTGCTTGCGAATTGGAGCCCTCAACTATGGCTGCTATCGTTGGTCTAGAAGATGCTGCTGTTGAAAAAGTAATTCAAAACATTAAAGGCGAAGTGGTGGTTGCGGCCAATTATAATTGTCCAGGTCAATTGGTTATTTCAGGGTCTATAGCTGGTATTGATATCGCTATTGAATTGTTGACTGCTGCAGGTGCAAGACGTGCTATGAAACTTAATGTAGGTGGTGCTTTTCACTCTCCGTTGATGGATTCAGCTCGTAAAGAGTTAGCGAAAGCCATTGATAAAACAAAATTTGTTTCGCCAATCTGTCCTATTTATCAAAATGTTACAGGACAGGCTGTTACAAACGCAGAAATTATTAAAGAGAACTTAATTTCACAATTAACTTCTCCAGTTCGTTGGACACAGACCATGAAGAATATGTTGGCTAACGGAATGAGAGAATATATAGAAGTAGGTCCAGGGCAAGTATTGCAAGGCCTTTTGAAGAAGGTCGATCGGCAGATCCCTACTTCCAGTGCTTCGATTAATTAGTAAGAATTTTAATTTTCAAAAGTGTGTCAAGGCACACTTTTTTCGTTTATATAAATCTTTAAGCCCATGCAAAAACTACTCATGTCGGCTGTAATTGTACTCATATTGAGTGCAACTGCTTGCCAAGATTCAACCCCAAAAGTTACTGTGATGAATGATAATATTTTATTAAAACCTTTCGAGACCACATTTGGCGTACCTCCTTTTAACCAAGTGCAAATGGCGGATTATTTGCCTGCTTATGAAGTGGCAATTGCTGAAAAACGCTCTGAAATTGATGCAATTATTGCAAATACGGAAGCTCCTAATTTCAAAAACACAATCGAAGCAATTGAGTTTAGCGGCCATTTATTACGTCAAGTGGATTACGTATTCGATAATTTAACTTCATCCAATACAAGTGATGAAATGGATGCTATTGCTGAACAAGTTTCGCCATTAGTGACTGCTTTATATGATGATATTTCGATGAATGATGCTCTTTTTCAAAAGGTGAAAGCTGTATATGAAAATTGTGATCAGACGCAACTCAATCGTGAGCAACAAATGTTACTTAAGCAAACCTATAAAGCATTTGTAAGAGGTGGAGCAAATTTGAACGAAACTGATAAAACTTCATTGAAGGAAATTAATAAGGAACTCGGATTATTATCTTTAAGCTTTGGTGCTAATGTATTGAAAGAAACCAATAAATTCGAGCTAGTAGTGGATAATGAAGCTGATTTAGCAGGATTGCCCGAATCAGTTAAAACTGCTGCTGCGGAAACTGCCAAAGAAAAATATGGCGAAGGGAAATGGGTATTTACTGTTCAGAAATCTTCCATGATTCCATTATTAACCTATGCTGAAAAAAGAGAATTGCGTGAGCAAATATTGAAAGCATATACCACCCGCGGTGATCATAATGATAGCCTAGATAATAAAGCCAATGTGGCTAAATTCGCTAACTTACGTTTGCAGAAAGCTAATCTTTTGGGTTATCCAAATTATGCTTCTTTTGTATTGGAAGAAAGCATGGCAAAAACTCCAGAAAAAGCATTTGAATTAGTATCTCAAGTGATGACAAAATCATTGGTGATGGCTAATGCAGAAAAAATTGAACTACAAGATTTAGCCAATAAATTAGGAGATAATATTACCATCATGCCTTGGGATTGGTGGTTTTATTCAGAGAAAATGCGCAAGGAAAAATATGATCTAAGTGAAGAAGAATTAAGACCATACTTCCAATTGGAGAATGTACGTGATGGTATGTTTGATGTTGCACATAAGCTCTATAATTTGAATTTCAAAGAGAATAAAGAATTGCCTAAAATGGATTCATTAGCAACAGCTTATGAAGTTTATAAAGGTGATAATATGATTGCAATTCTATATATGGATTATTTCCCAAGAGCTTCGAAAAGAGCGGGAGCATGGATGACTGCATATCGCAAACAATACAGAGATACTGCTGGTAACAATGTTATGCCCATCATTTCTTTAACTTGTAATTTTACTCCAGCTACTGCAACGGAACCTTCTTTACTCAACTTGGATGAAGTGACTACTTTATTTCATGAATTTGGACATGGCCTACACGGAATCTTGAGCAATTGCCAATATGAGAGTTTGTCAGGAACATCGGTAGCTCGTGATTTTGTAGAGCTGCCTTCTCAAATTATGGAAAATTGGGCTACTGAACCTACCGTATTGAAATCTTATGCCAAGCATTTCCAAACTGGCGAAGTGATTCCTGATGCTTTGATAGAAAAAATGCAAAAAGCAGGTACTTTTAATAATGGTTTTGTGGTAACTGAATTTGTCGCTGCTGCAGCTTTAGATATGGCTTGGCACCGTATGTCGGAGCCTTTTACAGGCGATGTGAATGCTTTTGAAAAGGAGACTTTGGATAACCTAGGTATGATGGATGAAATCATTGTAAGATATCGCAGTACTTTTTATTCGCATATATTCGCTGGTGGATATGCTGCTGGTTATTATAGTTATTTGTGGACTGCAGTGCTTGATGCCGATGCATTTGGAGCATTTCAAGAGACAACATTATTTGATCCTGCAACAGCAGAGTCTTTTGAGAAAAATATCCTTTCAAAAGGTGGAACTGAAGAAGCTGAAATAATGTGGAATAACTTCAGAGGCCGCGAACCTAAAATTGATTATTACTTAAAACGTCAGGGAATTTAATTCTTAGGATGTCATAAGTGGTAATAGAAAACCACAGATGCACAGATAGATTTGTAAAAGAATTTATGGGTGAATCTGTGGTTTTTTTTGTTTATCAAAATGATAAACACAAGGAGATTGGTGTTTTCGGAATCAATATTATAATCCTTTATCCTTAATTAAATCAAGAACTGTTTCATCTTCCATCAGCTGGGTCATGCCAGTAATTAACTCCAATGATTCGGCAGGATTGATATTGATAGCAATTGATAAATAGTTGATGCACATATTGATATTGCCTTGTTCGTAGTAAAACTCAGCATATCTTACAAAATTTCTAAAATTGTCTTTGGAGTATTTTATGCCAGTATCCAAAATGTCAAAAGCCAATTTTGGCTCATCCATATTCCAATAAATACCATCCAAATCAAAGTAAATTTCGTCATTCTCTGGAGCTTTCAATAATATATTCTGATATACTTCTGCAGCCTCTTCATATCGATCCATTTCTGCATAAATATCTCCTAAAATATATTGATATTCTGTATTTTCGGGCTCAATTTGTATTCCTTCCATAATAAATGGCAGGGCTTTGGTATAATTTTCCAAATTGAAGTACACCAATGAAATATTAATATAAGCCTCCACAATTTTGTCATTAACCTCAAGTGCTTTGAAGTAATGTTTAATCGCCATATCAAAATCCTCAAGATTTTCATAACATTGACCAATATACAAATGCGTTACGCCATCAGGTTCTTCTAAAGTAAAGGTTTCTTTAAAGTTAACAATGGCTTCAGTATAATCTTTTAGGTTAATGAGGGCATTGGCTTTGTTGAAATAAGCGGAGCTAAAATCATCCTCAATCGCCAGCGTATAATCATAGGCTTGCACTGCTTTTTCAAAGAGTTCTAAATTACTATAGGATATGCCCAAATTAAACCACCCAACATGAGAGTAGGGGTTGTCGTCAACAAAATTCTTAAAATACTCTAAACTTTCTTCCTTTCTACCATCCACTTCGTAACAGAAAAGAATTTCGTAAAGTGCTCCATCATCCTCAGGGTCTTCTTCAATTACCTTTTTAAGGTATTCAACAGCCTCTTTATATTGATTGATGCTTTCGTATTCGTAGGCAATATTTACCCAAATTTCTTTAGTATCTGCTCCCAGTTCAATGGTTTCTTGATAAGTATCAATGGCTTTTTTATGTTTTCCCATACGAGAATACGAATAAGCAAGTGTTTGCCGAATCATCGCGTTATTGGGTTCAATGCCTAATAAAACATGAAGTAAATCTATGGCTTGATTATATCGCTTGGCGGAAATAAGTCGCTGAGCTTCTTTTATTCTAAAATGAATATGGGATGGGAAAATGGTTGCAGCCGTTTTAATGGCCATATCCAATTTTTTACTATTCTGATTCAGATCGTAATAGTCAATAATTTCCTCAAATTCCTCTATGTCAAAATAGGGACTTTGGGCATTACCAACTGCCAATTCAAAGCGACTAACTAGTGCCTCAACTTGTTCTTCCGTAAAATCGTCAAATTCTTCTTCCATTATTATGCTAGTATTTTAACATGTGGCAAATTTACATGTTTTTTATAATTGTGACAAAGCTTTATTTGGGTTTTTATACACAGGACTTATGTGGTGATTTTGTTTTTCATTTGCTGACATTGGCTTTGCTTATTTACTTAAGTTTGCTCTTGCAATATTAATTCTGATTTATAATCTAAAAATCAAGAAATAAGTAAAATTAAATAAGATGGAGGATTTAGAACAAGTTACAAAATGGTATAAAAAAGCGCGACTTCAATACATTATTCGCTTTGGAATATTGCTACAAGGAATCCCTTACGGGCTACTCATGTTCGTTTTTTATTGGTTTTTCATCTCTGATAGTGAGCTTTATAAGGCAATTGTTACTGGATTATTTAATGTGTTGTTTTTTGGGATACTAATGGGACTTTCTACTTTTACAGGAATATATAAGTTGCCCAATGTTAAATTTAATTTTGAACAATTGAATTTTGAGTTTCCAAAGCTTTCGGATGAAACTAAGTTTCTGTTATCATTTTATATTTTGAAACATGGAAAAGCCCAACGATTTAGGAATGAAGAATTTTTCTTGAAAGACCTCAAGAAATTGAGCAGAATGTTGGCAATTCGATATACGGTGCCAAGGAAAGATGAACTGCCAGAAATGATGAAATTTGCATATACATTATCATAATAGAACCTTTTAGAAAGCGTCAGAGCAGACGCATAATTTAAATGTGTGATTATTTTGCCACTAATGCACGAATTTTTTGAAAATCATTTGGATTTTCTTATTAGTAAAATCATAATATTGTGTTTTGAAAATTATATTAGTGCATTCGTGACTTTTTTTATAAGTGTGAGTTTGCCCTGTAGAAAGCGGTGATACATAAGCCACACACCATTGTTTTCATTACCTTTGCAGTAAATTAAACAGCCATGACGGAACAACAAATTGAAGAACAATTACAAGCCACGCAAGACTGCAAACCGCTTACTTTCCCAAAAGAATATGGCATGGGAAGGTCTTTTGTTGGCGGTGACGAAAACGAAGATCGATTGCGAGTGAGATATTATCTGCGCAAAAGTGACAAGCAATTTTTTGCTAAAGTTTTTTTCGGAAAATTTGCCCAAGGTCCACCTCACCATGCACATGGTGGAAGTATGGCTGCCGTATTGGATGAGGCGATGGGTTTAGGAGCATTAGTGGCTGGCTACTCTGTGGTTGCTGCTAAATTAAGTGTCGAATATGTCAAAATGATGCCATTGAATATGGTCATTACAGTGGAAGTAAATGAAGAGAAAGTGGATGGACGAAAAGTCTGGATGAAAGCCAAAATCATAGGTGCTGATGGAGAAATTTATTCCAGATCAGAAGGATTATATATTACAATTCCCATTGAAAAGAAGGAAAATTATGATTTGCATTTGAGGTTGCAAAAGGAGAAGGAGGATGAGTAATAAGGGATAAGTAATAAGGGAGAAGGATTAATTATTACTCCCCAAAATTAAAATGTTAAAATTAAATAAGACAACTGTTATTTTTGACATTCTTATTTAGAGAATGGAAGCATGGGGTTTTGCAGTTGGAATGCCAATTTCATTATCTCATTATGATACTTTTACATGGGGGATTACTATGAGTCAGGTATATAATTATTTTGGTTTTTAATCTTAATAGAATGAATGATTTAATTATTTTTATTTTAATGTTTTTAGGGGGGCCTTAGCAATAATTCTATGGATAAAAATGCTTCTCATCCTAAAAGAAACAGGAAGAAAGGTTAATTTATCCGTAGCTAATCCATTAGATTATATTGCCTTTATTCAAATTATTATTACAGAGAAATCTATAGTTATTAGGATAAAATACTTATTTATATTGATTCTTCAAATTACCTTATCAATACTGTGTTTGTTTTTTAATGAGGACATAGTTCTCCCAAAATTAATACATATAACCAAAGCAGAAAATTATTATTTTTAATAACTTACTATTGAGTCAGAAAACATTGAAATAATAAATCTTAAAGCATAAATGGCCTTTAAGAGGTCTATTAATATATACAATGCAAAATTAATTTAATAAATCATAACACATGAAATACATACTTATTATTGTTTCCGTTTGCATATTTTTCAATTCATGCACTCCTATTGTGGAGACTAAATTGGAAAATAATATTGAGATTAATAGCATTTTTAATAAAAATGAAGTAAAGTCTTTGAAATCAATTGTCGATTATTGTGATAAATTAGTGATCGAGCAAACAAATGAAGACAACATCTCATTAGCTTATTATGAGTTTTTTAGTAAAGATTTAATTGGTCGTGAGTTAATCGATTCACTTACCATGTTTTTTAATTATAACTTTAATCATGATTTTTTAGATGAATTTAAATCAACGGAAGTATTTGAAGAGATTTGGACTTATACATACGGATATACAGATTATAAAGCACAAGACACCGTGTCGAAAAGCTTAATCTATAACACCAATGGTAAGTATTATCAATTAATGAATTCTATAAAAAACAATGAGCCATCATTTGTTGATTATATTTCAAGTATTGATAAAATTGGAGGTGATATTCCACCTTCAGAGAAGATTTATTTCTTTTTGCGAATAGATGAATTTGATTTTAATCAAGAATTATATCGACTTATCATAGGAATTCATTATTTGACTATTTCTTCAAAAATTGATAAGGATAAATGGTAAAGGGTGCATTAAGGTTTGGAAGTTCTAAAGTTTTAAGTTTATACATTACATCGCTGGTGAAGAATTCCAATCGCGTTCCAGAAAGTTATATCGCAAGACAAATAGCAGTTGGATTTTTTTAGTGTCTTTCAAAACAGTGTCAATTTCTCCAGACAGAAAAGATTTATCAGTACTTTTGCCCTCTATACACACCACATGAAAGGATTGACTTCGTCGAACTTGCGTTTCGTGCGGTAGGGACCAGACACAGCAGATTATGAAAGAAAAAAGATTGAATAGAATTGCAACAGTTATATTTATTATAGTTATTCTTAGTGTTGCTATATATAATACACGTAAAGGGGATAAGGAAGCTGCCGCAATATATAAAGAATATCCATTAATAAAAGTGGAAGATTCAATTCAAGGTAATGTTTCGTACAAGTTTGATTTTAAAGCAAATCGCTTAAGAGATTTTAGTTCAGTTTCTTTATTAGTTATTAATGATAATAAGTGTAGTATTATAGCTGATGAGGCGTATGGCCCTAGAAAGCCTGGCATAAATGATGTGATTTCAGTTGGAGATTCTGTTTTAAAAAAAAGTAATAATGATACAATTAATATATTGAAGAAAGATGGTAGAAAATATGTTTTATTACGTAGAGATAAATTAGTACCAAATGGAGACTAGCAATATTTTTCTCATGATTTCAGGTTTCTTATGGTTTGTATTTTTATTCATCATAAGTCAGATTCTGATTAAAAACAAATATAAGGTTGATAAGAATAGAATTAGCATAAATAATATATTATTTTATGTTAGCTTTATAAAAACATTAAGTAAAGGGAAGAAGCGCACTAGGCTATTATTTGTAGGTGTTTTTACTATTCTCCTGTCATTTAGCACTATATGTCTTATGATATGGAATGTTTTAAGAATGGTTGATGTCTTAGATTGATAGCAATAAAGGATTGACTTCGTAGAATTTGCGTTTTGAGAGGCAGCGACTAATAAGGCAAAAGTAAAAAGGTAAAAAAGACTAAATTAAAAACGCACCGGAAGGTAAATTATTAACCAAACTCCCAACTCCAAGTACTCCAAGTACTCCCAACTCCAAGTACTCCAAGTACTCCCAACTCCAAGTACTCCAAGTACTCCCAACTCCAAGTACTCCAAACATTAAGTACTTTTCACCCCCAAAACCACCTCTTTCAACTCTACTTTTCCTTCTGCACTTACATCAGCGCGACTTTCGATGCATTGAGTTACTTTTTTCTTAAATTTCCAGCAAGTCATTTGGCGGAGGTTTAAAGTTTCTGAAAGTTCAAGAGTGGATATATTTTGAGTACCACAAACCATATAAGCTATTTTAAAGGCATCAGGTAAATGGATTTTACAACGATGAAAAATGGTATGCGCTGTGGCCGATTCTTCTCTTTTACACTTAGTACATCGCCTCGAAAAAGGCTTCTTGCCTTTGCAGTATCTCGTATGTCCGCAGTGTTTACATACATATCCATCTTGCCATTTTTCCTCTGCTAGAAATGCCAAACACCTTTCTTCATCGTTGAAAAAACTCTGTAATTCCTGAACGTTGATCTTGTCAAAAATGGTTAACATATTTTAATGTTTAGTTAAAAGGCTTTAAATTAGAATATTATACAATAATGTAGCTTATTAAAGTGCAAAGATAAAATAAATAGTGATATTAATGCGCTAAATTAAAAAATTATATTATTTTTGCCGAACAATTTAAAACCTATAAAACTGAAATTATGCAAAGAAATTTGATAACATTATCGCTAGTTGGACTGCTTTTTTGCGGCATTACTTCTTGTAATAATACTGAGATCATGAACGGTGACTCAGAAGGCTCTTCTGTACAAACAGCACAAGCTGTTATGCCAGAATCAAACGACCCAAGTCTTATGGAATCAACTTCCAGTACGGCTGATATAGAAGTGATTAATGATGAGGCCTCAACTGGTAAAGTAAGAAAAATCAATACTGCCACTTTTATTGATGAGATTTTTGATTATAAATCCAATCCTAAAACATGGATTTACAAAGGAAATAAGCCAGCTATCGTTGACTTTTATGCTGATTGGTGTGGCCCTTGTAAGAGAGTGGCTCCAATTATGGATGAGTTGGCTATAAAATATAAAGGGCAGGTCAATTTTTACAAAATCAATACGGATGAGGAAAAAGAGCTTTCAGGAAGTGTTTTTGGGATAAGTTCTATTCCAAGTATTTTATATATTCCTGTTACAGGTCAACCTATGATGGCTACAGGTGCATCCTCTAAGGAAGACTATATTGCTCAAATAGAATCTGCATTATTAAAAAAATAATTAAATATTAAACTGAATAATTATGACAAGTGTATTAACAAAACAACTTTTTTTAGAAAAAGTTTTCAATTACGAGAAGAATAAAGAATGGTCTTTCGAAGGCGAACTTCCATGTATCATCGATTTCTATGCAGATTGGTGTGGACCATGTAAAACTGTTGCTCCAATCTTAGAGGAATTATCAGAGGAATTTGCTGGTAAAATCAATATCTATAAAATCAATACAGAGGTAGAGCAAGAATTAGCTGGTGCTTTTGGTATCAGAAGTATTCCTTCTATGTTATTTTGCCCAGGTGAGGGACAACCTCAAATGTCGGTAGGTGCATTGCCAAAAGAATCATTGATTCAGGCTATTAACGATGTATTGCTAAAGAAATAAGCAAATCATATTTGTTATCATAAAATTGAAAAGGACTTTAATTAGTCCTTTTTTTTTGTCTTTTTTTTAATTCATCAACGTTTAATCCAAAAAGAATACTTTTGCAAAATATTATCGATAATTTATGAGCCAAATTCTTTTAACAAGCGCCTATTTTCCTCCCATTAGTTATATGAGTCTTATTGCTCAATCTGATCTTGTTTATATAGAAGCTCACGAAAATTATCAAAAGCAATCTTATCGAAATCGCTGCTATATTGCTGGCCCTAATGGAAAACAGATGTTGAATATTCCAGTGATTAAGACAAATGGAAATCATACCTTGATTACTGAAGTTCAGCTATCAGAACAAATGAATTGGAAGAAACATCATTGGAATTCTATTCAGACGGCTTATAATTCAAGTCCATTTATGCTCTATTATGAAGACGAAATCAAAGCAATATTTTTCGCTCAACATCAATCGCTTTGGGAATTGAATATGCAGTTACTGGAACTGATGATTGAATTACTACAATTGAATACAGAGATAAAAACTACCACTTCATTTGAAATTAATGTTGATGAAATAAAGGATTTCAGACAGGTAATTAATCCTAAAAAGGAAGATGGCATTACATATCCTAATTACATACAGGTTTATGAGGATAAAAATGAATTTATGCCTAACTTGAGTATTCTTGATCTGTTGTTTAATATGGGGCCAGAGGCTGGAACTTATATAAAAAGCCTTAAATAAAGGAACTTATTCTACTGAGAATTCCTGCAAAAGTTCACGATAAGCTGAAAAAACATTGGCTCTAGAGATAAATCCTAAATATTTGCCATCTTCAACTATAGGCAGGTTGTAGATATTGGTGTTTTTAAACTTCTCTACAATAACCGACATTTTATCCCCCGAATTTAGAATTATTTCCGGAATAAACATAAGCTCTGAGATATAAACGGTATCATAAAGTTCAGGCTTAAATATCAAACTTTTAACATCTGATAGATTTACAACACCTACAAAATTATTGTGCTTGTCAATAACTGGAAATATATTTCTTTCAGAATGAGTGATTAATTTTACTAAATCGCCTAAGGTCTGCTTACTAGTAATGGTCTTAAAATCACATTCTATTAGGATATTAGCATCTAATAATTTAAGTACATTTTTGTCGGTATCATGCGATAGTAAGTGACCACGTTCAGCCAACTGAATAGTATAAACTGAATTTTTTAGGAAAAGTCGTGTAATTAAATACGAAATAGTGGCAACGACCATAAGAGGCACAAATAATTGATATCCACCAGTGATTTCAGCAATTAAGAAAATAGCGGTCAATGGCGCTTGCAAATTTCCTGAAATAGCTCCTGCCATAGCAACTAATACTAGATTTTCGACAGACACATCGTAGCCCAAAGCCTGTGCGATAAGCGCAAATAATATACCTGTATTGGCACCAATAAATAGGGTTGGGGCAAATATTCCGCCAACTCCTCCTGCTCCAAAAGTTACAGAAGTAGCAATTACTTTTAATAAAATAACAAGAGCTAATAATATGATTGGCGAATAAGAACCGTGAAAATATTTGTATAAAGTGAAGTCGTGCACGTACTGATAATTTCCGGATAGTGCACTGTTAATTGCTTCATAACCCTCGCCATATAGTGCTGGAAATAAGAATATTAAGATGCCAAGTGTTAGTCCACCAATAAATAAGCGTATTACCCAACTGGTTTGCTTTTCAAATAAGGTTCCTATAAAGTGATAAACTTTTGTGAAATACACTGAAATCAAACCAGTTAAAACACCCAATATGGCAAATAATGGTAAGTCCTTCATTTGATAAAGCTCTTTCAATTCGAAGTGGTACAGTACATTAGGCCCCATAATAAAATAGGAAGTAAGCACAGCAGTAATGGATGCTAATAACAAAGGAATGAGTGAAGTTGCGGTCAAGTCAATCATAATCACTTCTACAGCGAATATAATTCCTGTAATCGGAGCTTTAAAGATAGCTGACATAGCACCTGCCGCTGCTGCCCCTAATAGGATAATTGTATGTTTATAAGACAGCTTAAATGTTTCTCCGAAAAATGCTCCATATGCTGCACCCGTTGCTACTGTTGGACCCTCAAGTCCTACAGAACCTCCAAAGCCCACTGTAAAAGCACTGGTAATAATCGACGAAAACATATTGTGTTTTTTTATCTTTCCTTTTTTTTCAGAAATAGAAAAAAGTACGCTGGGTATTCCGTGGCCAACTTTACTTCTTATAATATAACGACCAATAATAACGGCAATGAATATTCCGAAAATAGGATAAGCAAAATAGGCATAATGCTGAATGCTTTTCATGGTGTCAGTCTTTAAAACTTCTTGAATGAAAAATACAGCATTTTTAATTACTGCTGCAGCAATTCCTATGGTTATTCCCAATAAAACACTTATGATACTAAGAAACTGAACGTCACTTAAGTACTTAGATCTAAGTTCTGATATGTAATGATTTAGACGTTTCACTTTAAAATAAAATCTTATTTATTTGAGGCTGCAAAAGTATTCATTAATTAAAGAGGGAAATAATTTTTTTTATGAAATAATATGCAAGTAAGGTTCACGAATGAAAGGCTCATAATACAGGCCAGCTAGGAAAGCAAAGACGAGTAAAGGCCTAGAAGTACTATAAAAATATGCCTTATTTGAAGCCAAATCACAGCTTGCATGAGCCTTTTTAAACACAATTACTCAATTAATAATACTTAAGCAGCTTGAAAAATGCCTATTTTAGCCCCTTACATTTTATACCCCAATCTATGCACAAAAAACTTTTTCTTTTAGATGCTATGGCTTTGATTTACAGAGCTTATTTTGCATTTGCTAATAATCCTAGAATTAGCTCTAAAGGGCTCAATACTTCCGCTATGTTAGGTTTTACAAACACATTATTGGATGTGTTACGTACTCAGAAACCTACCCATATTGGTGTTGCTTTCGATACACATAAACCCACCCATCGTCATATAGAATTTACAGATTATAAAGCTCATCGACAAGCTATGCCTGAAGATCTGGTGGCTTCGCTACCGTATATCGATCAGATAATTGACGCTTTTCGTATTCCTAAGCTTTTTGTTCATGGTTTTGAAGCTGATGATGTAATTGGGACTTTGGCCAAAAAGGCAGAGCAGGAGGGTTTCATTACTTATATGATGACGCCAGATAAAGATTTTGCTCAATTGGTTAGCGAGAATATATTTATGTATAAGCCAGCTCGTATGGGTAATCAACCTGAGATATTAGGTGTTCCAGAAGTGCTTGAAAAGTTTAATGTAAAACGTCCTGAGCAGGTTATAGATATTCTTGGTTTATGGGGTGATGCTGCCGATAATATTCCAGGGATTCCGGGTATTGGTGAAAAACGTGCCAAGGAATTGATTGAAAAATACGACAGTATAGAAAATCTGATAGCTCATACAGATGAGTTAAAGGGCAAAATGAAGGAAAATGTAATTGAGTTTGCACAGCAAGGCCTTGATTCTAAAAGATTGGCAACCATTGTACTAGATGTACCCATTACTTTCGATATCGATGAATTAGAATATCAAGAGCCTGATTATGATAAATTGAAGGCGCTTTTTGAGGAGCTTGAATTTAGAACTTTAGCCAAAAGAATATTTACTGATCTTAACGATAATGGCAGTGCTAATATTAAAAATACGATCATTAAGGAAACTAAAGCGGTAGAATCTGCTACGATTGATATGTTTGCGCAGCTCGACGAATCTGAGCCGGGCATTTCTGGTTTATCTACTTTATCAGAATTATCGGGGATTAAGCATTCTTATCATTTTGTAGAACAGAATCATGAGGTAGATCGCCTCTTGAAAAATCTATTGAATGAAAAGCAGATTGCCATTCATATTCTTTCTACTAATGAGAATCCCCATCAAGCTGAAATAGCTGGAATCGCCTTTTCATGGAATACTTCCGAAGGTTATTATTTGCCTTTCCCTACTAATTTTGATGAATCAGTGGAATTGCTTGCCCGATTTAAACCTGTTTTTAGCCAAGCTGAAATTCAATTGGTGGGTTTCGATTTGAAATATACAACGGCAATTTTGCGCTGGTATAAAATGGAAGTGGATAATTCACTTTTTGATATTATGCTTGCTCATTATTTGATAGAGCCTGATATGAAGCATGATTTGAACCTTCTCGCTGAGTATGTGTTGAAATTCAAGCTGTTGGCCATAGAAGATGTAATTGGCAGGAAGTCGGAAGCAGCTAAGAGATTGAAAACACTCAACATTAGTTTTCGAGATTTAAAAGGGGAGGTTTCAACAGAATATGCATGCCAAAGAACGGATGTGCTTTTGCAATTGCAACCAAAACTTTATTCTGATTTGAAAGATTCTGACACAATCAAACTTTATGAGGAAGTTGAAATTCCTTTATTAAATGTACTAGCAGCCATCGAAACTTATGGTGTAAAACTCGATGTACCAGCAATGGTAGAATATTCCAAAATATTAGCCATTAAGATTGCCGACATTGAAAAGAAAATTTATGAATATGCTGGTCATGCTTTCAATATTGCTTCGCCAAAACAATTGGGAATTGTGCTTTTTGAGGAATTGAAAATTGATGAAAAACCCAAAATGACTAAAACCAAACAATACAAAACAGGGGAAGAAATATTAGTGAAATTGGTCAAAAAGCATCAGATTGTTGAGCTCATTATGGAATATCGCACGCTGAGTAAACTCAAAAGTACTTATGTTGATGCTTTACCAAAATTAGTGAATCCACGTACCGGAAAGATTCATACAAGCTATAATCAGGCTGTTGCATCTACAGGTCGATTGAGTTCGAATAATCCAAATTTGCAAAATATTCCTATTAGAAGCAGTGAAGGTAGAGAAATTAGAAAAGCATTTGTGCCTATGGATGAAAATCACACCTTGTTTGCCGCAGATTATTCCCAAGTTGAATTGCGGATTATTGCTCACCTAAGTCAGGATGCAAACATGATGCAAGATTTTCTACAGGGAAAGGATGTTCATACCGCTACTGCTGCAAGGGTTTATGGAATTCCAGAGGAGGATGTGACAAAGGATATGCGTAGAAATGCTAAAAGTGTAAACTTTGGAATTATATATGGTATTTCGGCCTTCGGACTATCAGAGAATTTGGGAATACCACGCAAAGAAGCCGCTGAAATTATCGAAAATTATTTCTTGCAATATCCAGGAATCAAGTTGTTTATGGATTTGCAAATTACTAACGCCAAGGATAATGGCTATGTTGAAACCATCTTAAAGCGCCGTAGATATTTACGCGATATCAATTCTTCTAATGGAATGGTTAGAGCTTTGGCTGAGCGAAATGCTATTAATGCACCTATTCAAGGTTCGTCAGCAGATATGATAAAAGTAGCGATGATTCAGATTTTTGCTGAAATGAAAAAGCGAAAAATGAAATCGAAAATGATTCTTCAAGTGCATGATGAATTGATTTTTGATTGTGAAAAAAGTGAGTTAGATGAGCTAAGAAAATTAGTTGTGGAATTGATGCAAAATGCACTTCCGTTAAGTTTACCACTTGTTGTGGATTCAAATGAGGGTGATAATTGGCTTGCTGCACATTAAAACCTTAGGATTTCAATAAAGGTTTTGATTAGGATGATTTAAATATTTTAGCCTTTTTCAATATTAAAAGTCCAATAGAATAAATAAGAATAAGACTGCTGATCAAACTTAGAGGAGGCATGTGGCCATTCCATGTTTCCCATGCTCTCCAGGTGCGCTGCCCAATAAATATATTGTGTATAAGCACACTGAGCAGGAGAAATAAGGTATTATAATAAATAGGAATTTCAATAAATTGTTTACTAATCAAATTGAAAAAGAATAAGGCCGCCACAATTCCAGCTGCTACTACAATAATTCCGTATTCGTAAATGATTCCTAAATTATCGAAAAGACTAGGATAGTAATTCGGATTTAAAATATACAGGCTCAATAAGATATGAAAAATGACTAGTATATTAATTGCCAATTTAATTATATTTGAATTATTTTGAATAAAAAAGGGGATAAGCATAATTGCACCTAGACTTACGCTTTTATTGGAAATGAATAAAAACATATTTTCAGCTTGAAAAACTCCGAAAACTATATAACGAAAATAGGCATATACATAGCTGACTAATAAGGCGCTGAATATTAGAAAATAAGGTTTGTAAATTGAATTCCTCATAGCTTAGTTTATCCTAATATCGGTATAAATTCCCGACTGTTCTTCAAGTTTTATTTTTGTAAAAAGAGCTGCTAATTTTGGAGCAAGTGCACTAGGAGTTGGCATGTTTTCGGTTCCCTTTGCCGCTTGTAAAAATTGCAAACTAGGGAATTCTTTTTCTGATTTGAGTTCGTAAATGTAGTCTTGCATGGCAGTATCAACCAAGCCTGGGGCCACTGCTGAGAAATGGATTTCTGGATTTTCAGCAGCATAAGTTTGAATTAAAATATTTAAAGCTGCCTTTGAAATACTATAGGCTCCCCAACCAGCATTGCCGTTTTTTGAAGCACCACTTGAAATAGCTACAATTTGCTGGCAATTTATTTTTTGAAGGATTAGTTCGTCAATCATGTTTTTATTAGCCCAAAGGTTTACTTCAAAAACGGATTTAGCTTCTAAAATTGAAGTTTCTTCCATGCGTTTTATTTCCCCTAAAATACCTGCGTTAAGAACAACTAATTTAATGTTCTTAATATAGCTTTTAACGGAATGAATCCAGTTTTTTATTGCTTCTAAGTCGTTTAAATCAATGGTCACATGCGTATAGTTGGAAAACTCAGACAAAAGTGAATTTGTTCGCCTAGCAAGACCAATAACGCTATAACCATCAGTTAGATAATGTTTGCATAGGCTTAATCCTATTCCTGAACTGCTTCCCGTAATAATAATTGTTTTGGACTGTTGCATTTAAAAAAAGATTGAAAGCTGCAAAGATAAAAAAAGAGCCGAGTATTGAAATTCATTTTCTTAGATTATGACAATCATTTTATTTTCAATAATTATCATGCAATATTGATTATTATATTAGTTTTGTGCGTTGAGACTAGTTTATGAATCATTAATTTATACATCATTATGAAGAATTTATTTTCAAAAGGCTTGTTTTTATTTATAGCTGCATCTATGTTCGCTTGCAGCCCAATAGAAACTGTTGAGCCAGAAATGGTTGTGATTGACAAAGAACAGATTAAGAAAGAAATTCAAGCAAAGGAAAATGAATTTGCAGAGATTTATAATTCAGGAGAAATAAAAAATATTGGCTATTATGCTGATGATGCCATAACCTATTATCAGAATATGGCTCCACTTACTTCTAAAAGTGAAAGAATTGACTTCTTTGAATTAGATATTAGTAGTAATACAAATAGAATTTCGTTCACGACCAAAGACATTTTTGTTTCTAGTGATGGAATACAAGTTGTTGAGATTGGTTATTATGAAGTAACAGATTCTATAAATTCTCCCATTAGTACAGGAAATTACATGAGTCTTTTTGAAAAAAGAGATGGCAAGTATTTTTGCATTAGAGATATGAGTGCTTCGGATATGCCTTTGGAATAAAAATAGAGGAAAAATGAAATATAAAAAAGAGGCTATACAATGATGTGTAGCCTCTTTTTTTTGAAAAAAATAAGTTAAACTTATCTTCTACGACCGCCGCCACCAGAAGGACGAGAAGATCCCATTGAACGGCTAGGTGAAGTTGATCGTCCTTGAGATGTAGAAGGTCGAGATGTACTATTGCTTGGTCTGGTCGATTGCCCTGTTGAAGGTCTTGTTGAAGGTCGAGTAGAAGGTCGAGTAGAAGGAGATGCACCAGTTGATGGTTTTGTAGAAGGCCGAGTAGAAGGAGATGCTCCAGTTGATGGTTTTGTTGAAGGCCGAGTAGAAGGAGATGCACCAGTTGATGGTTTTGTTGAAGGCCGAGTAGAAGGAGATGCACCGGTTGAAGGTTTGGTATTAGGTCGTGTCGATGCTGAATTTCCTCTCGATGGATTGTTTCTATTATAGTTCCCATTCGATTTATTATTATTCACCGTATTGGATCTATTTCGTGAACTATTGTAATTATTATAATTGTTTGTATTGTGAATCACAACAGTATTTCCCCCATGATAGCCTCTATGATAGCCTCCATGGTAGTGCCCATGGTAGTGTCCATAATAATGATTATGATGATAAACACTCACTGCTACCACTGAAAAAGCTACAAAATAAGGTGGGTAAAAAGCGTAATAATATGGAGGATAATATGGTACATATACTGGTGAATATACATATTGTACCACAGGTGCTGATTCCACCACCACAACTGTAGTTGATGCAGGCACATTTTCTGTAACTGGTTCAGAACCTGTATAAGCAGGATTCGCGGTGACCGATGGAGTTGGGGTAGCTTTTGGTTCAATTACAAAATCTTTTCCATATAAATCTTGATCACCTACAATCTGCAGGTTCATTTTTTCATTCTTATCTTTTGAAAGCAAAATTACGGCAACATCTTGAGTTTCTTTTTCTGTTACATCAATTTGAAGGATAAATGCAAAATCATCACCATCTTGCTTGGTCACAACCTTGATAAAATCAACTTTTTCGTCCAAATTCAAATCAAGATTATTAATTCCAGTTGCTTCTTCATTTAATGATTTCTCAAAATCCTCAATCGTTTTTGATTTTTGAAAAAGTTCCAAAACAGCAACTAAATCAAGATTATCTCCTGGCAAGCCTAATAAAGTTGAATCGCCTTCTGTTTGAGAGAAAGAGGAATAGCTTATCAAGCTCATTGCAATTATTAAAAAAGATAAAATGCTTTTATTCATGGTGATATATAATTTTAGTGATAAAGATAGTGTGCAAAATTACATAAAATCCAAATGAAATAACCATAAATTATAATGAAGATTATGGAAGTCTTTTTAAATCTCCTTTATCTACTATTATTGTTAAAAAAAAGTATAAGAAATCTCTTTACATTCGGTCAAAATATCTACTTTTGAAGGCTATGGCAGATACAAAGAAAGAGGTCGCTGAAACACCATTAATGAAGCAATTTAATGCAATAAAGGCTAAACACCCTACCGCATTATTGCTTTTTCGCGTTGGCGATTTTTATGAAACATTTGGTGAGGATGCAATTTTAACTTCCAAAATATTGGGAATAGTGTTGACAAAACGGGCCAATGGCAAAGCTCAGCATATTGAATTAGCTGGCTTTCCTTACCATAGCCTTGATACTTACTTGCCAAAACTAGTTCGTGCAGGTCAAAAAGTGGCCGTTTGCGATCAATTGGAAGATCCTAAATTGACCAAAAAGATTGTTAAGCGTGGTGTTACAGAATTGGTAACTCCTGGCATCGCTTATAATGATAAAGTGCTCGATCATAAGGAAAATAACTTTCTGGCTAGTTTGCATCTTGATGGTAATCAGGGTGGTGTTGCTTTTATGGATGTTTCTACTGGTGAGTTTTTTGTGGCTGAAGGAAGCATTGAGTATATCGATAAACTCATTCAGAGTTTCAGACCTTCAGAAGTAATTATTCGCCGCGATATCAGAAATAAATTCATGGAATTATTCGGTGAGAAATATTATATCACCACTTTTGAGGATTGGGTTTTTACTCATGATTTTACCTATGATTTACTGAATCGCCATTTTGGAACTCAATCTTTAAAAGGTTTTGGCGTAGATCATTTGGCACTTTCTATCGTTTCTGCTGGTGCTATTTTACATTATCTCTCCGAAACACATCATGACAAGTTAAAGCATATCACTAATTTGCGCCGTATCGAAGCAGAGCATTATGTCTGGCTCGATCGTTTTACTATCCGAAATTTAGAATTAATCAGCTCAAATAACGCTGATGCAATAACACTTTTGGATGTCATTGATCAAACTCAAAGTCCAATGGGAGCTAGGCTAATCCGTAGATGGTTGGTTTTACCTTTAAAAGAAAAATCGCAAATTGAGGAAAGGCTCAATGTAGTTCAATACTTCTTTAAACAGAATTTAGAAGAGGAAAGCTTGACTACCTTGGTTAAAACGATTGGCGATTTAGAACGCTTAATTTCCAAGGTCTCCATTGCGAGAATTAATCCTCGAGAGATTTTGCAATTGAATAGAGCGCTGAATGCAGTTCCTCAAATAATCGAACTCATTAAGCAGAGTGGGGTAGTGGCGCTTAAAAGAATGGCCGAGCAGCTAAATCCTTGCTATTCAATGGTTGAAAAGATTGTACATGGAATTCAAGATGATGCTCCAGTGCAAGTAAATAAAGGCGGCGTGATTAAAAAAGGCGTCAATGCAGAACTGGATGAATTACGGCAATTGGCTTATAATAGCAAAGATATTCTTAATCAAATAAAAGAGCGTGAGGTTATTAATACGGGTATTCCAAGTCTGAAAATCGGCTTTAATAATGTATTTGGTTATTATTTAGAAGTAACCAAAATTCATATCGATAAGGTTCCAGAAGAATGGAATCGGAAACAAACTTTAGCCAATTATGAGCGATATATAACTCCTGAATTAAAGGAACTTGAATCTAAAATTTTAGGCGCACAAGAGAAAATACTGACTTTAGAAACAAATCTTTATAATGAGTTGGTTGTTAGCTTGATGGGATATATTGAACCGATTCAGCTCAATGCCACTTTGATTGCTCGTTTAGATGTTTTGACTTCTTTTGCAAGGCTTGCTCGTATTGGAAAATATGTTCGCCCAACAATTAATGATGGCTTTGCTATTGATATTAAAAATGGCCGACACCCCGTTATTGAACGCAACTTGGCTCATGATGAAGTTTATGTGGCAAATGATGTGTATTTGGATAATGAATCTCAGCAAATGATTATGCTTACCGGGCCAAATATGTCTGGAAAATCAGCCTTGCTTAGGCAAACTGCATTAATCGTTTTGTTGGCTCAAATGGGTAGTTTTGTACCTGCTGACTCCGCTGCAATTGGTATGGTAGATAAAATTTTTACCCGTGTGGGAGCTTCCGATAATATCTCTTCTGGAGAATCTACTTTTATGGTCGAAATGAATGAAACAGCGAGCATTCTCAATAATATTTCAAATCGATCATTGATTTTGTTAGATGAAATAGGCAGGGGTACAAGTACTTACGATGGGATTTCTATCGCTTGGGCAATTTCTGAATTTCTACATGAGCATCCTGCATATCGTTCAAAAGTACTATTTGCTACTCATTATCATGAGCTCAATGAAATGGCAAACACTTTCAAAAGAATCAAGAATTATCATATCGATGTGAAGGAAATCCGCAATAGAATTATTTTTTTACGGAAGTTGGTCAAAGGAGGTTCAGAGCATAGTTTTGGAATTCATGTGGCAAGGATGGCGGGAATGCCCCAAACGGTATTGAAGCGTTCTGAGCAAGTTCTTAAACAACTTGAAAAGGCTCACAGTAATAATGCGCTTAATGCTGGAATAAAGGAAGTTGTACGTAAAAAGGAAGAAGAAAGTAATTATCAATTGAGTTTTATTCAATTGGATGATCCATTGCTTCAGCAAATAAAGGAGGATATTCTCAATATTGAAATAGATACTTTAACTCCTGTGGAGGCACTGTTAAAATTGAATGAGATTAAGAAGTTATTGAAAAAGTAGGTTTTTTTATAACTATTATTTGATGGTTAAATTGCCCCTTCAGGGCGAAAGCTAAAGTTTGTATAATACCCAAGGCTTCGCCTTGGGTTGAAATAATCTGCCACTTTGTGGCGATATTTCTATTTCATTTTGGATATTTGTGCCTATAATTAATCTAGTTTTATATCAAGTTGTGGGCTGAAAGCACAATTTTATTCAACCCAAGGCAGCGCCTTTGGAGCATAACACCCATATAACCAGCGTCCTGAAAGGACAATTTATACAATTTGTAATAAAAAATATTACGACAAAAGTTCAATCGAAAATTATACTTTTACTATATCCAATATGTCAAAAATCAGACTATTTATTTTTCAAATAAACTAAAAAGCTTTTTTATCCTATTCATATTCAATTCCATTTACAAAATGGGTTCTTCGAAAGTATAGAATTATAATATTTCACATCGCCACTTACCTCTTCACCGAGCCAGTCAGGTTTCATGAATGGAAACTCTTCTGTGGGCAACTCAATTTCTGCTACTACCAATCCTTCATTTTCGCCATGGAATTCGTCAATTTCAAATATTAAATTGTCTGATGTAGGAATAATGTATCTGGTTTTGTCAATCACACCAAGTTCGCAAAGTAAAAGTAGGTTTTGAGCATCTACTATCGCTATTTCTTTTTCCCATTCAAATCGGGTTAACCCATTTTTATTGGCTTTGCCTTTGATTGTTAGAAAGGCTTTTGTATCGCAAATACGCACACGCACAGTTCTTTCTGCAATGCTTGACAAATAACCTTGCGTAATTCGGTATGATTTAGTAGCTAGAGTTTTATAATCTCCTTTTACTAAAAACTTGCGTTCAATTTCGACTCCCATGTTGGTGATTAGTATTATCTAATTGTCACGTTTTTCAAACTTTTCAGTTTTTTTGAGTTTTATCCTTCTAAAAATCAGAAAAATGACAATGACAAACAAGATGAAAAAAATGAAACCCTCAAAACATATAATTCCAATACCCCAATTCTCCATTTTATTTCAGTTTTACAGCAGTTCCGTATGCTAATATTTCAGATGTTCCTTGCATAATCATCGAAGTTGTAAAACGAATATTGATGATTGCGTCAGCGCCTAATTGCTCAGCATCATTTAGCATTCTTTCCATGGCTTCTTCTCTTGACTCAGCCATGAGTTTGGTATATTCTTCGATTTCACCTCCGACAAGGTTTTTCAATCCGGCGAAAATATCGCGACCAATATTACGTGCTCTTACGGTGCTACCTCTAGCAATTCCTAAGATTTCAGCAATTTCTTTATTAGGAATACGATCAATTGTAGAAATAATCATGATATAATTTTTTAGGTTTAGTATTTGAATTAGTCACCAATAAATGATGAAGCCCAAAAGTAAACAATTAATTCATTGAATTATTAAAATCTGAGCTAAATTTAAGAGTTTTGCTGGATTCTATGGGGCGAGTATCAATTCTTTTTGACAGGGATGACATTAAAGAGCTAAAACAAAATTAAGCTATTATTAGTTTCAATTGCCCCGCCATTCATGTCGTTAGGGCTTGCATCAAAAAGATAAAACAAATCTAGTTTATTATCAGTTTCAATTGCCCCGCCATTCATGGCGGGGACTATTGAATGAAATGAATAAAGGGCTTTAGCCCCAATTATAGTTTTAGTGTGTTTTTATTTTACAAAAAAAAAGCTCCATATATTTTCTAAAGAAAATATATGGAGCTTTTTATAAAAAGCGTTATTTTACAAACCCTGAGGCTGTGAATTACGGAAACGTTTACGATCGATCTCGTTTAATAAGATTTTTCTAAGACGCATTTGGTTTGGAGTAACTTCCAAATATTCATCATCACGAATATATTCCATAGCTTCCTCAAGAGAGAATTTAATAGCTGGGATTATTCGTACTTTATCGTCAGATCCAGAAGCACGCATATTGGTTAACTTTTTGGTTTTTACGATATTAATAACCAAATCGCCTTGTCTGATATGTTCTCCAATTACCATTCCCTCATATAATTCTTCTCCAGGATGAACAAAGAATTTACCTCTGTCCTGAAGTTTATCAATAGAAAATGGAATAGAAGTTCCTGTTTCAAGAGCTATCAAAGCGCCATTTCTTTTGAGGCCCAAATCGCCTTTTAAAGGCTCAAAACCTTTTAAGCGGTGAGCAATTACAGCTTCACCTTCTGTAGCAGTTAACATCTGATTTCTCAGTCCAATAATGGCACGTGAGGCAAGGAAAAATTCAAGATGACTTCTTTCACCTTTCATTTCAATATTGGCAATTTCACCTTTTCGTTGAGTTACCAATTCAATTACTTTTCCTGAAAATTGTTCAGGAACTTGAACTGTAAGAATCTCAACAGGTTCACATTTTACGCCATCAATTTCTTTTATAATAACTTGAGGCTGTCCTAATTGCAATTCATAGCCTTCTCGTTTCATCGTTTCCACTAATATAGATAAGTGTAAGATTCCTCTTCCAAAAACCATAAATGAGTCTGCTGAATTGGTTTCTTCCACTTTTAGGGCAAGGTTTCTTTCTGTCTCGGCGAATAAACGATCTCTAAGCTGACGACTGGTTACAAATTTTCCATCTCTTCCAAAGAAAGGAGAATTATTGATGGTAAATAACATACTCATCGTAGGTTCGTCCACAGTAATATGTGATAAGGCTTCAGGGTTTTCAAAATCAGCAAGCGTGTCACCAATTTCAAAATCTTCTAATCCAAAGATGGCGCAAATTTCACCACATGGAATCTCATTTTTGGTCTTCTGTTTTCCTAATCCTTCAAAAGTATAAGCTTCTTTAATGTTGGATTTAAGAATTCTACCTTCTCTATTAATAACGGCAACATTTTGACCAGATTTTAAACTTCCTCGGGTAATTTTTCCGATGGCAATTCTACCGGTATAGCTAGAATAATCTAGCGAAGTGATTCGCATTTGCAAACTTCCTTCTGTAACCTTTGGTGCAGGAATATGTTCAATAATTTGGTCTAACAAATAGCTCACATCCTCAGTTGGTTTGCTCCAGTCTGGACCCATCCAACCTCCTTTTGCAGATCCGTAAACAGTAGTAAAATTAAGCTGATCTTCACTAGCATCCAAACTAAACATCAGGTCAAAAACGGACTCTTGGGTTTCTTCTGGTGTGCAGTTAGGCTTATCAACTTTGTTGACAACAACAATTGGTTTGAGGTTAAGTTCGATGGCTTTTTGCAACACAAAACGAGTTTGTGGCATTGGCCCTTCAAAAGCATCTACAATCAGTAGAACTCCGTCAGCCATATTCAACACGCGCTCTACCTCGCCACCAAAGTCAGCGTGACCAGGTGTGTCAATGATATTGATTTTTACGCCTTTATATCTTACTGATACATTTTTAGAAAGGATGGTAATACCTCTTTCTCTTTCTAAATCATTGCTGTCGAGGATCAAATCTCTTACTTCCTCATTATCTCTAAACATTTTTACCTGATGTAAAAGTCTATCAACGAGTGTAGTTTTGCCATGGTCAACGTGTGCAATGATGGCAATATTTCTTATTTCTTCCATTATAGTCTAAATTGGGCGGCAAAGGTAGTATTAAACTTTGTGCAAAATTAAAATAGATTTTTAACTTATTATATTAAATAACAGGTATTTAGATATTGGAATGCAAGTGCAATTGTTATTTTACACACTTATAAATAAAAAAAAAGGCGAACAAAATCCGCCTTTTTTTATAAAATAATTTATTATTTACTCAATAGTGAACGACCTAAATTGAGTAATTAAGGATAATTTATGGTATCAATAAATTTCCAAATTAATGATTCCTCACCTCCACTAATAGTTACGTTCTTTTATCTCAAAATAAGACTGAGGATGCAAGCAAGTTGGGCAAGTTTTAGGTGCTTTTTTGCCCTCGTGAATATATCCGCAATTGCGACATTTCCAATAAATTTTGTCTTCGCTTTCAAATACTTTTCCAGCTTCTAAATTATCATATAGTTTTCTGAAACGGTCTTCGTGGGCTTTCTCTACTTTAGCAATCAATCTCCAAGCAGTGGCTATTTCTTTAAATCCTTCTTCCTCTGCTATGTCTGCAAATTCAGGATATAATTCAGTCCATTCCTCATTTTCGCCTTCTGCGGATGCTTTTAAATTTTCGAGGGTATGCCCAATCTTTCCAGCAGGGTAGGTAGCTGTAATTTCAACCATGCCGCCTTCTAAAAAGTTGAAAAAACGTTTTGCATGTGCTTTCTCATTTATCGCAGTTTCTTCAAATAAAGCTGCAATTTGCTCTAAACCTTCCTTTTTTGCTTGCTTTGCAAAATAGTCGTAGCGCATTCTAGCTTGTGATTCTCCAGCGAAGGATTTGAGTAAATTCTGCTCTGTTCTAGTGCCTTTTAGTGTGCTCATAATAAATCTATTTATGTTATTAGGAAAAATTTAATTTCTCTTGAAAATTATAGAAAAGCTTTCATATATTCATAGTCAGGAGTAAATTCTCCTTGATGCAATATAAGAGCTCTTTTGAATGGCATTGGAATGTTTAATTCATCAAAACCTAATTCAAAATTAGTTTTAGCCAAAGCAGGAATAAATTCAGATAGCGCCTCACTAAAAGCTAAGGAAGATTCTCTTGGCAGTTCTGCTGGTAAAATATCAACAGCCATAATAAGCACTCCATCACCTTCAAAACCCATGGTAGAGTCCTGATTTTCTGGATTATAAACGAAAACGGGATCTTCTATATAAGTGCCTATATGAGTTGCTTCTATTGAGCCGTCAGGATCGCAAGTTACATCTCCAATTACACATAATTTAGAATTTTGATTTTTGAAAAGCTCTTTTAAAAAATCCTTAGTGATAATTCGTGGAAAATCAGGGCTCCAAAACATGCAATTCATCAAAATACTGATTTCAGGAACATATCTTTCAAAATCATTTTTGTACTCTTCTGGATGCTTATAATAATGTTGTAGTTCAAATTCTGCTTCTGAATCTAGAGGAACAGATAAATCGTTTTCATTAAAGATGATTTTATAGATTGTTTTGGAATCATAATTCCCATTGCGTTTTAAATCTAGAAGTCCACTTGGCGTAATTTCTTTATTCTCGAACAAATTAATGATCTCCTGTGCACCTTTTGAAACATTTCCATTTCCTGTAATGCCAATGGTGAGTGGGGCAAGCTCTGCTGGTAATCCATGAAGCTTAATTTCTTTAGCCACCTGGCTTAATGCACTTATAGCATCTTCTATACTAGAGTATAAATAAGATTGTTGTAACGAAGAAAAAGGAGTTTCATACCCCAATACTTTGCATCTTTGTCCGAATGACCAAAATGAATTAATCATACCTGCTAAGCCAGCAAATCGTCCAAAAAAGATGAGCCGTTTTCCATTATCATCAGTTATTTTTTCAAATTCAATAAGGTTGATTTTTTTTTCAACCATTTTTCTCAATAGGTCCATATTATAGTCTTGGCCCTTTATTGTATGAGAGAAGAAGAGGTAGGTTTTTTTTTCTTCAAAGAATTCTGATGGCATTTCCTTAACTCCAAATATAATATTGGAGTCTTTGATTCTGTCGACAATTTTCGCCCCAGCTTTCATATATTCCTCATCGGTAAAGACTCTTTTTGGAGAGCTTTCTACTTCAAATTCAATATTGTGTTGCTCAATAAGTTCTTTGACAAAATTCGGAGTTATGGCAACCCTTTTTTCCATTAAGTACTTATCTTCAATTCTGATTCCAATCATTGTCATATATAAACTAGGTATTTGTGCAGATAATAGTGTACGGCAAAGATAGATAATTTTCCCAATTATATGGATTAATATTAAGCTATCACTAAAATATGTTAGTTTATTTTTAACATATTTACTACTTGTTTTTCAAATTGTTTTAACATAAACATATTGTTGTTTTTTTAGATAGAACTTTTTGTTTTTTATCATTTTAAACGATAATCTAACAATGAATATTATGTTTTTATTCTAGAACATTTAGTTACTTTTGCAATACTATGAGAGCTATTTTGAGTCAAGTTTTAGTGTTGTTATTTGTTTTGCTGGGTTTTAATTCCCAAGCTCAGACTGATGAATACCTAAGCAAAAGTTTTGACCAATGGGATTTGGGGCTTAACTTTGGGATGTATTGGCCTGCAAAGTATCATGCTCAGTTTTATAATGGCTCTGAAAGTAATGTGAATAAAATGTCATATGTACTTGGTAATCAATATATATATAATGATATTAAAAATAATCTGAATGCTTCAGATACTTTTTTTGTAAGAGAATTGCCAAGCAATATGCGCTATACAGGAGCATTTCAAATTGGAATTTATTTAAGACGAACATACAGCAATTATTTAGGTTTTTCTCTACAGTTTGATTATTCGAAACTGACTGCTGCCGACAAGTTTACCATAGAAGTTGATCCGGATTTCATACTTACCGAACCTGATATTCGTCTTTGTGATATATGGGGAATTGAAGAAAGAGTGAATATTGATTTACTGATGTCAAAATATTTCAAAACCAAGAATCCGATTATTATTCCATTTTTTGAAGGTGGTTTAAATATTTCGAGTACACGTGTTAAGGAGAATAAGATACGAATTGAAAACCTAGAATATTCTTTGGTTGATGTGTATTTAAATGGTACTGGATATATTCCAAATGCTGGACAAACTGAATATGTAGTACAGCAAGGCGGTATGGGTTTAGGCTTTAGTGCTGCGGTAGGAATTAAACTGCAATTCAGTCCACAAGTGAGTGTTGATCCTGGCTTTAGAATATATTATCAAAAAATCAAATTAGAAGGCTATGAGGAGTATAGACCCTCTTTTAGTGTTTTTGTCAGGCTAAGCTTAGCTGATTTCTTTAGTGATTATGAGTAAAAGTCAAATATTCACGAATGTTAAATTCATTTGATAATTTCTGCAGCTTAATATTATTATTTGATGGGTGCTGTTAGGTCTTAGTATAAATTCATTATAAATTAATCAACGATTTCCAAACTCAAAACTAACCTTCGTTTTGTTGACACAAAATAGAAATATGCCTGCGTTTTAATATTCAAATTTGTTTTTTTTTACAAGTAAACCTCTTCACAATGAAATGTGTAAAAAATCAGAAAATGACCTAGCTAATATTGTCAATAAACTGTACTTTTGGAAAAATATCAAAACTATGAAAATATCTCTAAATAGAATTCTTTTATTATTTGTAATGTTGAGTTCTTTGGGTCTTTTTGCCCAAAATAATACTCCTGAACAATATATAGAAAAATATAAGCTTATTGCCATTCAAAACCGATTTGATTATAATATTCCCGCATCAATTACTTTGGCTCAAGGACTTCTAGAGTCAGCTTATGGCAATAGCAAATTAGCCGTTGAGGCCAATAATCATTTTGGAATTAAATGCCATAATGACTGGACCGGTAAGCGAATTTATAAGGATGATGATACTAAGGATGAGTGTTTTAGAGTGTATGATAATGTTGCTGAATCTTACCGAGATCATGCACTTTTTTTGACCGGAAAAAGTCGATATGAGTTTTTATTTAGCTATAAAATAACAGATTATCATGCTTGGGCGAAAGGCCTTCAGCAAGCTGGCTATGCTACTAACCCCAAATATCCTGAACGTTTGACTGACCTGATAGAACGATACGATTTGGGTAAATTTGATAGAATGTCGAAAAAGGATTATGAAAAGTTATTAGCGTCAAGTGGTCAAATTGCAGTGGCAGTTATTCCTGATACTACCGTTATTATTACTAGTGAACTTCCAGATAATAGGAGTAGTAATAATATTTTTTACATCAATAGAGCCAAGTGTGTAATTGTTCAACCTGGCGAAACTTTGGTGCAAATCGCTATAAAGGTAAATTCAACTCCAAATCGGATATACAAATACAATGACTTGGCAAAAGGGAGCGTGATCAAGGCAGGGATGATTCTATTTATTCAGCCAAAAAGAAGCAAAGGAGATGTCAAATTTCATTCAGTGGAAAAAGGAGAAACGCTGTGGCAAATAAGTCAAAAACACGGAATTAAAATGAAGCACTTGTTGAAGAAAAATCAATTGACAGATGATTCAAATATTAAAGCAGGGGATAAACTTTATCTCAAGAAAAGCAAGCAATAAGCTAATATTAACAAGCTTAACACTTTTAAATAACTCAAAACTCTTAACTCGTAACTAGAAACTCGTAACTCGAAAACTCGCTATTCCTTCTCCGTCTTTTCAAACAAATTGTCCTTATCAACTTTTTCAACTGGTTGATTGTTTTGCAGTTTTTTACTGATTGCTCTATAGGGAGCCGTAACCACATCTTCGCCTTCTTCTACGCCGCTTATAATTTGATATGAATCAGTATCTTGTATTCCAATTTCTACTTTTCTCAAATATACTTTTCCATCCTTGTAAACAAATATATACTCTTCTGCTTTCTTCTCAAAGGCAGTTTTTTTCTGCTCTTCAGTCTGCTCCATTTTTTGCCTAAAGTCTTTTTTAACAGCGTTATATGAGCTCGTATCTTCGCGAGTTGTTACTGCTTGTATTGGCACTGAAAGTACATCATTTACGTAGGTTGTCAATATTTCCACACTTGCCGACATTCCTGGACGGAAAGGGGAGAGGTTAGGATTTTTTAAGTCAAGCAAATCTTTATAAGATGAAGAGAGCATCCTAATCTTAACCGTAAAATTAGTTACTTGATCAGTACCAGCGCCTACAGAATTTGCCGAATTGGCAATTTGGGTGACAAGTCCCTTAAATTTTCTTCCTAAATATGCATCCACTTCAATCAAAGCAGTATCATTTAAATGGACTCTTACAATGTCATTTTCGCTAACATCTACTTGAGCCTCCATATTATTTAAGTTGGCAATGCGCATTACTTCTGTACCAGGTGAAAACTGAGAAGCACCACTAACTCTTTCGCCAACTTCTTTAGTTAGCATCGAAACGGTGCCATCAATAGGAGAGAAAACGGATGTTTTGGTAAGGTTATCTTGGGCTTCCTTTAAGCCAGCTTCTGCATTATTAACAGCAAATTTTGCGGCCTCAACATTTTGGTTAGCGGCCTCAACATCTGCTTTGGCAACATTATACTGTGATTCGGAAGCTTCAAAATCAGAATCTGAAATAACTGATTTATCATGAAGTGATTTGCTTCTTTTATAATCCGATTCAGCCTTGATTAGTTGTGACCTGCTTTGCGATAAACGCGCTTTCGAATTGGCCAAATTGGCTTTTGAAGAGTTTAGATTTGCCCTTACCTTGTCCAAGGTACTTAAGTAAATATCTGGATTTATTTTAAGCAATAATTGTCCTTCTTTTACACTATCTCCTTCTTTGATATAGAGGCCCTTAATCTCTCCTGAAGCATCAGGGGCAATCATAATTTCTGTTTCTGGTTGTATTTTTCCACTGGCCGAAATAGATTCAATAATACTTCTTTTCACAACTTTCTCACAGCTAACTTTTGTTAACTCAGATTCACCAATATAACCTTGCTTTTTGGCGACTACTAATGAAATAATGATAACGCCAGCAAAAGCTATTAAAATGATATTGCGATTTTTATGATTGTTTTTTGGTTTTATATTCATATCTTGGATTATAAACTTAGTGGTTTGCCTGAATAAAAATCAAGCACTTTAATTCTAAAAACATAATTATATTTGGCATTGAGCACGTCACTCTGTGCTTGGCTCAATTTTATCTTGGCATCATTGTATTCAAAAGCAGTAATCATTTTGGCATCATAGCGCTGAGTTGCATAGCTAAAAGCCTCTGCTAAAGCTTCAGATTGAAACTTGGCAGCTTGGTACTGCTTATAGGCCGACCGAGCGTCACCATAAGCTTGCTCGATGGTTTGTCTCATGTCCCACTTACTTTTCTCTAGCTGTAATTCAGCTTGTTGCATAGCTATTTTTGATTGGCTAATGGCAGTATAGTTTTGTAATCCATTAAATATGGGTATGGATAAATATAATCCGATGGAATAGTTTTTATTATCTATTAACTGGTCGTCCCAAACTTTGGCTTTAGTAGCATAATTGAAAATTGGGCTAATCACTGTGTCACCAGCAGAAGTAAAGTCGCCGCTTGGAGTCCAGCCTCCAAAAGTTGGACTGCCATCAATAATTCTATTGGCACCAGAATATCCACTACCGAGTCCACCTGACATACTAAGTGTTGGTGAAATTCCGCCTTTGGCAATGCTTAAATCTTTTTTTGAACTCTCAACTCTTACTTCTGCACTTTTTATTTCTGGACGGTTTTGCAAGGCATAATCATAAACTTGATATGGATTTTGCAATTCATAAAAACCTTCAGTTAATTCTATCTCGGGTGCAAATATTTCTATGGTAGTATCACCAGGGAGATAAAGTAATTGCTTTAATTTCAAATAGGACAAATTCAAGAGGTTTTCTGCATCAATCATAATAGATTGTTCTGAGGCTAACTGCGATTTAATATTATACAAATCGCCCTTGGCAGAGCTACCTGCTTCAACTAATTTTGTTGTGCGGTCAACCTGCATCTGAGTAAGTGTAACTTGCTCTTGCTTGCTTTTTAAGTTTTCTTTATCATATAGTATTTGTAAAAAGGCAGTTGTAACTTCCATTGATTTCATGTCAGCCTGATAATCAAGATCATATCTTTGTGCTGCTAAATCTAGCTGGTTTCTCTTAACTGTATTAAGCAGTTTAAAGCCATTAAAGACTGTTATACTGGCTTGTAAATATAAATTTATGGAGGTGGTACGAGAGTTGGCGAATTGATTGGTATATCGATCGACCGTTTGACCCCAATTAACCACATCGTTTGCATTGGCGTTAATTGATGGCAACATCATGGCTTTTGAGCGGGTGAGATTACTCTCTCCAATCTCGAGTTGCAGGCTACTTAACTTTAAATCAATGTTATTTTTTAGAGCATAGTCGATGCAACGTTCAAGCGTCCAAGCTCCCTGTGCATGCGAGTTAAGAGCAGTAAATACAACAAAAATAAGTAATAGGATTTGGTGTTTCAACTTCATAGAATTGTCTATTTGGATTGTTCTAAGTTTTCAAATTGGTCCATTAAAATTTTGATTAATTTTAGAGCCCAAATTTATTACTTATTTCTTACATAAAATTACAAGAATTAGAATAAGTCTATAAAACAGGGTTATTATATCTTAAATATTGTTAATCAGAATACAATGAGGGTAATTATTATTTTTTTAGGGTTGGTTTTATCGTTGAGTATTAATCTATTTGCCCAATATCAATGTTCGCATGCAAGATGGGATGTTAAGTCTGGAGCCTCCGATAGTCTAGATGTATTACATTATAATATTAATTTAGATATTATTTATTTAAGCCAACATTCAATTTCTGGAAATACTCAACTGAGCATTACACCACTTTTCAACGGACTTACTAATTTATCGCTTGATTTGCAAAAGCTAATTCCTGATTCAATATTTGTAGGGCAAAATAAAATTATCAATTGGACTTATAATGACACCTTATTATTAGTACCTCTAACTAATTCTTATAGTACTGCAGATACAATTTCATGTACTGTATTTTATCACGGGACACCTCAGAAAGACCCATCAGGTTGGGGCGGGTTTTATTTTTCTAGTGATTCAACATTTGCGTTTAATATGGGAGTTGGTATGCAAGACGATCCGCATAATTATGGCCGGATTTGGTATCCTTGTGTTGACAATTTTACGGATAGAGCTACTTATGACTTTAATATTACGGTAAAAAATAATAATATAGCTATTTGTAATGGTAGTTTAATTGGAACTACAAGTGGCAATAACACCATTTCCTACCATTGGAATTTACAAAATAATATACCTACCTATTTGGCAAGCGTGGCTATTGGGGATTATGTTTCCTTGCAAGATACTTTCAATTCCATTAATGGGCCAATACCGATAGCCATTTATGTGCCACAGGCTCAACTCGCCGCTGCGCAGGCAAGTTTTGTAAATTTGAAATCGATATTGACGGCCTATGAATATTATTATGGACCATATCGTTGGGAACGAATAGGCTACGTTGGTGTGCCTTTTAATTCAGGAGCTATGGAACATGCAACAACTATACATATCGGATTAGGATATATAAACGGAACTACTTCCTATGAAACCTTGATAGCACACGAATTATCTCATCATTGGTTTGGTAATTTGGTGACTTGTCATACGGCCTCCGATATGTGGCTCAACGAAGGCTGGGCTGTTTTTTCTGAATCTATGTACCAAGAGTACCTTTATGGTCGTCAAGCATATCAAGTAAATATGAGAAATGAATTATTTGATGTGCTTCGCAATACGCATCATAGTGATAATGGATATCGTGCGGTGGCCGGAGTTCCTCATGAATATACTTATGGAAGCACAGTTTATGATAAAGGAGGTACAGTTGCACAAAGTATGCGCGGTTATTTGGGAGATTCTTTGTTTTTTAGTGGGTTGAGATCTTATATGGCTCAAAAAGCATTTTCGGATCAAACATCTTATCAATTTCGCGATTTCTTATCTGCTCATACAGGCATCAATATGGATGATTTTTTTGAGGCTTGGATTTTTAGTCCAGGGTTTTCTCAATTTGCCATTGACTCATTTTTTGTTAACGCAGGCGCTGGTTTGTATAATGTTACAGTTGTAGCCCGACAAGCATTAAATCATAAGCCCAATTACGCCAATAGCAATCGTATGCCTATTACTTTTATGGATGATAATTGGAATAGAAAAGATACCATTATTCAATTTTCAGGACAATATGGAACGGAAACATTTCAATTGAATTTTTTGCCGACCACTGTTTTTACAGATTTGAATGAAACTTTTGCTGACGCAACCACAGATTATTCTCAAGTGTTTAATTTAATTGGTTTAAAAACATTTCCACAAGCTTATTTTGATTTGAATTTGCAACAAATGTCAGATACAGCTATGTTTCAAATTACACATAACTGGGTTGCACCCGATTCTTTAGGGATTAATTATCACGGCTTGAATATTTCTTCAACCAGATATTGGACAGTTACCGCTACTAACGAAAGTCTGTTTACTGCTCAGGGAAAGTTTAAATATTGGCGAACTACAGATATGGATGCCGATTTGATAAAAACCGCTCAAGACTCTTTGGTTTTACTTTATCGTAAACATGGTGGTTTGCCTTGGCATTCTATTGATTTTCAAAAAGAAGGAAATTGGATTACAGGTTTCCTAGTGGTAGATAATTTAAAGTCTGGTGAATATGCATTAGCAGCTTATGGTTCTCAGTATCTCAGTGCAAACAGTTTGAATCAAAAAAATACGGTTACACTACTAGTGAGTCCAAATCCAAGTAATGAAGGTTTCTTATTTCATGGAGATTTTACATTTCCCACAATATTGGGAGTTTATGATTCCTTAGGCAAAGAAGTGGCTAATTTGAAAATGAATGTTGGTGAAAAAGGTTCTCATTTAAAATGGAATCCTTCTAATTTTCAAGCAGGGCCTTATTTTGTGATTTTATTTTCAGAAGAAGGCACACCTTTATATAATACCACAATAATAATAACTAAATAATGAAAAATACGAGTCGCTTATTAATCTTTTTTTTATTAATTCTGAGCTTTAATGCCAAGACTCAACAACTTGCTTTGCCTGATAAATCTGGCGATTGCTCCTTTGCAATTGATATTACTGGAAAAACAAGTGTTCACAGCACTGCTCCAAAAGGATGGGGGCAAATTCAAGAAATAGAATCCGAAAAAGGAGATCTGTATTATTTTGAAAAAGAGCATTTTACTGTATGGTATTCCTTTATTGCTGCTGAAGATGCTATCTTTACTATGGATATAATTCCTGATTTATCAGAAGATGATTATGATTTTATACTTTTTGAATGCCCTGAAATAAATTGCTGTGAGGCCATTGCTAATAAATCATTGAAACCAGTGCGTACAAATATTTCTAGAAGTAAAATAGATCAGCAGGGAAAAACTGGTCTATCGAAAGATGCTTCACAAGAATTTGTGCACGAAGGAAAAGGTAATAATTACAGTGCATCTTTAAGAATAAAGAAAAATAGAAAATACATCCTCTTATTGGATAATGTATATGGCGGCAATGGTGGTCATGAAATTAATTTGTTTTTTGAACCGATTAAGGTGAAAAATGAAAAAACAATAAATACCTCAGCTATGTTGAGTTTAACGGTAGTGGATGGAGCAAATCAAAGTATGATTGATGCAAATCTTGTATTAATTCATTTTGACGCCGATTATAAGCCAGATACTATTCTTAGGCAGACTAATTCTTCAGTTTTTTTACCTTTACAAAGAGGTAGTTATTATGAGGTGCTTATTCATAAAGATGAGTATTTAGGTGAAAAAATTAGCTTTAAGGTTTCTGAAGAGGATACTTTGATTAGCCAACAAATTGAATTACAAAATGTAAGTGTTGGTAGTAAGTTTGAACTAAAAAATGTTTATTTTATTGGAGGTACGGCAAAGTTTGAAGCTAATTCGCAAAATGCATTACGCAAATTATATTATATCCTAAAAAATAATCCAACCATTGATGTTGAAATTGAAGGTCATGTCAATCTTCCTTATGGAACTTATAAGAAAAAATCTGAGGAATATTATAACCAGCTCTCAATAGATCGAGCCAAAGCCGTTTACGACTATCTCGTACAGCGTGGTATTTCTTCAGCTAGGTTGAATTACCAAGGCTACGGCTATGCTCAAATGATTTTTCCAGAAGCAAATACATCAGAACAAATGCAAAAGAATAGAAGAGTAGAAGTTAAAATTGTGGGAAATTAAATTTTTGAATTTTGTTCAGTTTATTTTTCAATTCTGATACAACTATTTTTCTTCACATTAGTCTTGATATTTGTTAAAAATGGAGGTTCAAATAAATCTTTTCTATACATTTGCACTTTTATTTTTTATCAGTATTATCACAAATCAGTTATATATCTTATTATCAATCATTTAATTTTTTAAGTATGAAACAAAGTATTTTTACTTTTATCTTTGCTTTCTTGGGATTGGGCTTGTTTGCTCAGAATATTGTCTTTCAAGAAGACTTTGAAGGAACAACTTTAGGTCTAACATCGAGTTCCACTGGATCTGGAGTTTGGGCTATAAACACTCGGCTTCATAGTCAGGGACTAAAGAGTGACTCCTCAGTAGTGGCAGTAAGTGACACAAATTACTTAACCACCAGTGCTTTTTCAACTCTTGGTAAATATTCAGTTTATTTAGAATTTGACCAAATCTGTAAAACATCATTTAGAGATGGGGGTTATATTGAAGTTTCTAATGACAACGGATTAACATGGACCAGAGTAATTGGAGCCGCAGGGATTTACCTCGGTACTGGAAGTTTTGGTACATGGGGTAACCAGTTTAATGCAGGAAGTTATGCAATTTGGGATTTAACTACACCCAATGCTGTCCCACTAAGTACATGGTGGAAGACAGAATTATTTGATATATCAAGCTACGCTGCTAACGCTGCAAATGTACAAGTAAGATTTGCATTATCAGATGGAATCCTAGGTGTTCCCGGTCCAGAAGGCTGTGCTGGATGGTTTTTAGATAGTATAGTAATAACTGCTTCTGTTTCTGAAACAATACTTCCATCCATAGCGATGCTAGCACCCATTGTACAAGATACAGCCTATAGTAGTGGCCCATATGATGTTGGTGCACATATATTTGACGCCTCAGGAATTGATACTGCATACTGCATATATACTGTGATGCCAGGTAATATTATTGACACCGTAGGAATGACAATAGATCCTACAACTATAGATTCATTTTATTGCGCAATTCCATTTTCTGGATTTGGAAGAACGATTACTTACCATGTAGAAGCCATTGACTTATCTTTTGCGCAAAATAAAGCCATTGGAACAAGTTACAGTTTTTTCTGTAAGAACTCTCCAGGAGGAACTGCTGTAATAGGAACTGGTACATCTTCAGTTGCATACCCATTCTATACATTTTATCATGACTCTAGAACTGATATGCTTTATACTGCAGCTGAGATAAATGCTGCAGGAGCACAAGCAGGTAATGTTGTAAGCATCGCTTTTGATGTTAATTCCGTTGCTTCACAATTGATGAATGGTTTTTCAATTAAAATACAAAATACTTCCCTCACCACTTTAACTGGATTTACAACTTCAGGTTGGACAACAGTATATTCAACAGCTTACAGCGTTACCAGTACAGGTTGGAATACATTCACTTTTACCTCTCCATTTGTATGGGATGGTACTAGCAATATTTTAATAGGAATTTGTTTTGACAATACCTCTTATACTAGTAGTTCTAATGTAAATGCAACAGCAGCACCTGGTATGACATGGCATTATCAAACAGATGGATCAACTGGTTGTACAATGATTGGTGGATATGCTCAGACTAACCGTCCTAATTTACAATTGGTAGTACAATCAGCAAGTGCTTTAACATCGGATATAGGGGTAAATAGTATATTAAATCCTACTGGTGGAGTATTAACAGGTACACCATTTAACGTAGATGTTGATATAAAAAACTATGGAGCAGATACGATTAATACTGCTACCATTAATTGGACATTTGATGGAGCACCACAGAACGCATATAGTTATGTAGGAAGCTTGTTGCCCGATTCAGTAACACCTAGTATTACATTAGGATCAAAGACTGTATCTTCAGGTTCGCATTATATTGTGGCCTGGACAGATAGTGTAAATGGTACTTTTGATAGTGATATTTCAAATGATACATCAAGTTTTAGTTTCTATGGCTGTGCATCTTTATTGTCAGGAACCTATACTATTGGTGGATCTACAGCAGATTATCCTACTTTTAATGACGCAGCCTTAGCACTAAATCAGTGTGGAATCAATGGCCCAGTTACTTTTAATGTAGCCTCAGGAACCTATAATGAGCATTTTTCATTAAGTCCCATCAATGGTTCATCTGCAACCAATACGATAACATTCCAGTCTGCATCAGGTGATAGCTCAACAGTAATCCTAGCCTTTGATGCTACAGGGACCGTTGATAACTATGTTATTGAATTGGACGGAACGCCTTATATAACTTTTAAAAATATGACTATTGAAGCACAGGACTCTACCTATGCTCGTGTGTTTGTTTTAAAGAATGGTGTTCATGATTTTGCATTACTGAACAACGTGATTAAAACTTCAAATGCAAGTGTTAATGCTGATAATAATATGGCATTGGTATTATCATTGGATTCAATTGGAGCTAATGTAAATATTCAAAACAATATTTTAAATAATGGCTCTTATGCAGTTTCATTACTAGGAAATAGCTTAGCCAGTAATTGGGTAGTTAGTAATAATATGATCCATGGTCATTATGCAAGAGGAATAGTTTTGAATCATGCTATTGGTGCACATATTATGAATAATGATTTAAAGGCTGATACGCTTTCTGCTTTTGGAGGATATTTGGGAATATACCTATTGAGTAATTCTGGTTCTTCAATAATCACTAAGAATAAGGTTTTAACAACCATGACTCAATATGGTTACGGAATTAGAGTTACAGCCAGTATTTTTGACGCTATTACTCCTGCGCTAATTGCAAATAATTTTGTTCAATTATATTGTAATACTATCAGTACAAACCTTTCTGCAGGTATATTAAATCAAGAAAGTAAAAATGTGAATATTTATTTTAATACTATTCGCATGAGTGGGGCTCAAACTAATTCCACTGCTTTTTCTATTTTTAATTCAGCAGCTGGTTTATCTTCAGGTATTAATATTGTAAATAATATTTTTACAAATGACGCAACAGGTTATATTTATTATATAAATAATGCTGATACCTCACTATGGGTTGATCATCATAATGATTTGTATGATTATAATATGAGTACAAATTTTGCATATTTAGGATCTAATATTACTAGCTTCTCAGCATGGGAAATAGCTAGTGGAGCCACAAATTGCGATACCGTAATACCATATTTTGCTTCAGCAACTGATTTACACGTTGCCAATAATTTATTAAATGGAAGAGCTATTCCAATTGCAGGTATTACAACCGATATTGACGGAGAAACTAGAAACACAGTAAACCCTGATTGGGGAGCTGATGAGTTTACTCCTTCACCTTGGGATGTTGCCGCTTTACAATTATTATCTCCATTTGGATCTTGTGGATTAACGACTACAGAAGTAGTTACTGTACGATTTAAAAATATCGGAAGCGCAACAATAAATGGTAGTTTTACAGCCAATTACCAATTAATTGGAAGTAGTACTGTTGTAACTGAAAGCGTTACAGCAATAGTATTGCCAGGGGATACCTTAGATTATACCTTCACTACTGCTCTTAATTTAAGTGCTGCAGTATTAGGAGCTGACACTACATTTGTATTAAAAGCTTGGGGTGATTTAACAGGAGATAATATTCCAAACAATGACTTATGCTCTAAATCAATCTTCTCAGGTTATGTGCCAAGTTTACCTACTGTTATACCAGATACTGTAAATTATGGAACTTCTGGAACTATTTATGCGCAAGGAAATACTACTTATTTCTGGGCTAATGATTCTACACCTAACTATTTAATTCAAGACACTTCTTATACTACACCTTTGCTTTATGATACAACAACATATTGGGTTAGTGATAGAGCAGGAAGTGGTTTGCATTCTATTCAGGTTGGTAGCGGTTCAGCTGTGAATACAAGTTTACCTATTGAGCCATTTTATGGATATTCTTATTCTAATACGATATACAAAGCCTCTTATTTGAATAATACTGCAGGTAATGTTACAAGTATTTCCTATCAATATTCTGGCACAAATGGTTTTGGCCCTGATGCTGTAAAAGTATATCTTGCTATGACAAACAAAACTAGCTTTAATAGTACTACAGATTGGATGTCTTTAGCAAACCTAACAATGGTATATGATTCAACTATGACAACACCCGCTGGTGGTGGATGGGTAGAATTTATTCTTACTACTCCTTTCGCTTACGATGGTATTAGTAATTTAGTTGTAGGTTTTGAAGAAAACACTCCAGGTTATCATTCCTCATCCGATGAGTTTCTTGGGGAAACAATGGATCCTGATATTAAATCAATTTATTATTATAGTGATAGCAATAATCCTGATCCTGCTGCACCACCTGCAGGTACTACCTTAGCTATTTCTCCAAACACTATTTTTGTAATCAATGCATTAGGTTGTTTTGGTGATCGTACACCTGTTACCGTAATTGTTGAAAATATACCTTCACTTGATGCTGGTATTTCAATGATTGTAAGTCCAACTGGTTCTGTTCCTTCTGGTACAAATCAAATAGTTGCGGCTGAGATTACTAATTATGGAACAAACACATTAACGAATGTAGATATTCTTTGGACGATCAATGGAGTATTACAGGATACTGTTCATTATGTAGGTAATATTCTTTATCAAGCAGTAGACACATTTGCTTTAGATACTACACAGTTTTCTGGTGGTGTTTATAATATCACTGCGTGGACATCATATCCAAATAATATTCTAGATACTATTACTTCTAATGATACTTCATCCACTGTATTTAACGCATGCTTAAATGGAACCTATACTATTGGTGATACAACAGGCGGAGCAATATTTGATTTTCCAGATTTCACGACTGCAGTATATGCATTAAATAATGCTGGAGTTTGTGGTCATGTTATCTTTAATGTAGATACCGGAACCTATACTGAGCAAGTATTAATTGACAATATTTTGGGAGCAGGTCCCAATTCAACTATTACATTCCAAAGTGCTAACGGTGATAGTACTGGTGTAGTTTTAGAATGGACTGCTACTAGCAATACCGATAATTTTACATTAAAATTAAATGGTGCAGATTATATTACCATTAAAGGAATTACTATTAAAGCGTTAAATACTTCATATGCTACAGTTGTAGAGCTTATTGGTGGCGCTATTCATAATACATTTGAGAATAATATTATTCTAAGTATTGGAACAAGCTCATACAATCGTTGTGTTTATGATTATAATACACTAAATAATTATAATACTTATCGTAATAATATTATGACAGGTGGCTATTATGGAATGTATATTTATGGTGGAGGTTCTTCCAGTTTACAAAAAGGAACTGTAATTGAGGATAACGATATCAGTGATTTTTATTATTATGGTATTAACTCTTATTATCAAGATTCTGCACAAATTACAGGTAACTATATTCATGATATGAATGCTTCGGCTGCATATGGCTATGGATTATATACTTATTATTTTTATAATGGCTTTAATATTTCTAATAATAAAGTAGTATTAACACCATCTAATTATGGATATGGAATGATGATATACTATGCCAACTATTATTACTATGCTACAGCAAATATGGCTGGTGGATTAGTATCTAATAATTTTATAGTTGTTAATCCTCCATCAACATCAACAGGTTCAAGTTATGGACTATATGCCTATTATTCAGATAATGTGGATTATTACTATAATTCTATCAATATTATAGGCGGCTCCACAACTGGACGTGCTTTATATCAGTATAATACTACTCTTAATGCTACAGGTCAAACCTTTAAGAATAATATATTCTCAATGAATGGACCAGGCTATGCAGCTTATTATGGTACTCCTGGCGCTATTAACAGTTCAGATTATAATGACTTTTATGGTACAGGAACCAATCTAGCTTATGCCGGAGGAAACCAAACAAGCTTAGCAGGATTACAAACCGCCTTAGGCGATGATGCTAACTCTGTATCTATAGATCCTATGTTTGCCACATCTACCGACCTACATATTTTAGGAACACAGTTGTCAGGTTATGGAATACCTCTAAGCCAAGTAACAACAGATATCGATGGTGAAACAAGAAGCACCCTAGCGACAACCATTGGAGCTGATGAAGTGCCCTTATTACCAATCGATATTGGAGTATCAAATCTATTATATATTCCAGCAACCACTTTAGAGAGTCAATCAGTACCATTCTCTGTAATTATTAAAAATTATGGAACAGACACTGTTAATGGATTCAATATTGAGTATGCTGTAAATGGGGGAACACCTGTAGTTTATAATTATACTTCAGCATTCCCAACAGGAGCAATAGACACCGTAGCACTTACACCATTTATATCACCAGCAGGTAATGCTCAATTATGTGCTACAACAGTATTATCAACAGACTCTAATTATTTTAATGATGGAAAATGTCAGGATTTCTTTGGAATTCCAACTAAGGATGCTTTCTTAACCAAAGTGATTAAGATAGATGATGGATGTGGATTAGGACTAGATACGATTCAAATATGGATTAAGAATATAGGAGTTGACACCATCAATGGCCCAACCACTACAACGATGACAGCAAGTTATCAGTTAGATGGTGTTTCTACTATAGTAACTGAAACCATGGGATTAACTATTAATCCTGGAGACAGTGCAATATTTAATTTTGCCACCCAAGCCGACTTTACAGTAACCACTGCTGATTCATTATTTGATATCGTTGCATGGGTTGATTTAACAGGAGATAATGTAGACTATAATGATACCGCAATATCCGATGTTAATTCATTGCACACCCCTGCAAATCCAATAGTAACGTCACCAACGACTGTTCCCTATGCTTCACCAGCAACGCTAACAGCAAGCTCCCCAACCAATGACACCTTAATATGGTATGACTCCTTATTCGGAGGAAGTATTATTGGAAATGGACCAAACTATATAACACCATTAATGTATGTTGCTGATACTTTTTATGTACAGGCAGGTTCAGGAAGTGGAGGAACTCCACAATCTCTGGATGTTGGAACACAAGCAACTATTTATAATTCAACTCAAACTAGAGGCTATTATTTTGTAGCTCCTATTGATATGACCATTACCGAATTGATGGTTCCGAATACTGTTAATCCTGGAACTCAGTTTATTCAAGTGATTAAGTATAGTGTTAATCCTCCAGGAGTTTATCCAAATGGAAGTCCATTTACAACCTTATATTACGCTAATGGATTGCCTGATGGACTACCAATTGCGGTTAATATACCTATCACAGCTGGAGAAGCAATAGGTATTATAGGAGCTAAGAACTCTACCGGTACAACTATGAGTAATTCATATGGACAATCATTATATGCTTCTTCCATTGATGGTATTCCTGTTACCTTAACTAGACTTGTTTATCAAGCTTCACTTGCTGTTGGACCTGCTTTAACAGGATCGGTAAGTGCAGAATTAGGTGCTAGTATTGCTCGAGTAGAGATGACTTATGTAAAAGGCAATGGCGTTGGTTGCGCAAGCAACAGAGTACCATTAGCAGTAAATGTATCTGGGCAATCAGTATGTGATGTTGGAGTTTCTAAAATTTCTCAACCTACTTCAGGAATTAATTTAACTGGAAGTGAAATAGTTAGTGTTAGAGTTAAAAATTATGGAACATCAGCTCAAAGTAATGTGCCAGTAAATTTCCAAATAGATAATGGAACCGTTATTACTGAAATTATACCTGGTCCAATCCCAGCAAATGACAGTATAGTTTATGTATTTAATGCCACGGCAAGTTTATCAATACTAGGTCATAATTATTCGATTAAAGCATATACATCTTTAGCTTGTGATTTAGTACACGTGAATGACACTACATGGAAAAATGTACAGAATATTATACCTAACTATTGTGTATCAAAAGCACTTTATACCTCTTATCACGATATAGAGAACTTTACCTTCGGAGGAATAAACAATACGTCCCCATCACCATTTACACAAATGTACACAGATTATACAAGTGTAAGTCCAGCGATGATATCTCCAGGAGTAACCTCTCCAATCTCGATTACTATTAATTCATCGAGTACTTCCTCATTGAGTGGATATGTAAAAGTGTTCATTGATTATAACAAAGATGGAATATATACCGAAGCAACTGAGACAGCATTTGAAAGTGCTTATACTAGCGCTTCATCAACAACTCCACAAACAGTAACTGGCAATGTAGTAGTCCCATTTAATGCAAGTGTTGGTTTATCCCAAATCCGTGTAGTTGCAGTTTATAGTGGCACAACAACAACTGTTCACCCTTGTGGTACTTATAGTTATGGAGAAACAGAAGATTATTCAGTAATTATGGCTCCACAAATACCTAATGATGCAGGAGTTGAATTATTTATCACCCCAACTATTATCAGTTCGACAAATACAGTGCCTTTAAAAGTACAAGTGAGAAATTACGGATCAACTACCTTTAGTTCTGTCCCTGTAAGTTATGAATTGAATGGTGGCACACCGGTAACGATTACCCATACCGCAACTGTATTTCCAGGTGACAGTACCCTTGTAAATTTTGGAAATATCAATCTACAATATGGAGCCAATACAATCTGTGTCTATACAGGTTTACCTGGTGATTCAAATCTATACAATGATGAGAAGTGTATGACTACCTATGTGGAAGCAACCGTAAACTTAAGCTATACTGACGGATTTGAAGGCGCTGATATTTGGATGCCCGACACCATCGTCAACCAATGGCAACGAGGTGTACCTACGATGGCCAATATCAACTCAGCGCATAGTCCAGTAAATGTATGGGCTACTAATTTGGATACTACTTATGAGAATAATAGCAACGAAAAGCTATACACTCCAAAGTTTGTAGTTCCAGTAACTGCTGACAGTGCTTATCTAAAGTTCTGGCATTATATCAATACCCAAGCAGGCTCCGATGGAGGTTATATTGAGTATAAAGTTAATGGAGGCGCATGGGGTATTTTAGGCTCCGTAGGAGACCCACAAGCCACGAATTGGGGTAATAGTAATGTTGGAGGAATAGGGATGTGGAATGGCACCACGCCATGGCAACAATCAACTTACGTACTAGACTTTGTAGATCCATTATCAGATTTCTTTGGAGCAGTAACGATGCAGTTCAGATTCAGATTTATGAGTAATGCAACCACCAATAACTTTGATGGTTGGGCTATTGATGACTTTGAGATCACTTTACCACAAATACCAAATGATGGAGGAGTGATATCAATCAACACCCCAGCAGCGAGTGTTCAAGTGGGTTCAACAGTAACGGTAAATGTTACAATTAAGAACTTCGGAACCCAAGCTCAATCGACTATTCCAGTTACCTATAGTGTAAATGGGCAAGCAGATGTAACGGGTAACTATGTAGCCCCAGCCGGAGGATTACTCCCAGGAGCAACAGATACTTATAGCTTCCCAACTACCTTTGTAGCACCAGGAACCAGCTTTAATATTTGCAGCGGAACACATTTAGTAGGAGATATTTATACTGCCAATGATAGCAGCTGTAAAAGCGTAACAGTAACCCCAGCTAATATTGATGCAGGAATAGTTCAAGTGAATGTCGACCCAAGTGCACATAGTGACACTACTGTGATGACCAATAATACTATTGTAACGATCCAGATTAAGAACTTTGGATTAAATACCTTGACCAGTATCCCAGTTCAATACACCGTAAATGGTACTGTAAGAGGTACAGGTACTTGGACAGGAAGTTTAGCTCAAGGAGCAACAGCCTCCTACGTATTTACTCAAACCTATAATGGTGTAATTGGAAACTATTCCTTCTGTGCTAAAGCATTACTTCCCGGCGATGCATACGGAGTGAATGACCAAAAATGTAGAGCATTAGTTGGTGTGCCAACAGGTATAGAAGATGCCCAAGGCATAGAGTTTAGCGTATCACAGAACGAGCCTAATCCAGCTTATGGTATTACTCAAATTCATTATGTAATTCCACAATCAGGAAAAGTAAGATTTGAGTTAAGAAATACCTTAGGTCAATTGGTACAAACTAGCGAAGAAGATCGCACGGTAGGTAATAATATGATAGAAGTGAATGCACAAAAACTATCAAACGGAGTTTATTACTATACAGTAGAATTCGACAAGAAAAGGATAACACGCAAAATGGTTGTTAACCAATAGCAAAAATCTGATTCTTAAATATAAAATGAAAAGCCTCAACGGAAACGTTGGGGCTTTTTTTTAGCCCACACTTTAATGCATTTCAAATTAATATTTATTCTAAATTAGCCATTTAAAATTTACAATAAAAATATGATGCTTAAAAACAACTTCATCTTCCTGCTTACCATACTGTTGTCGATGAGCTTAATGGCTCAAAAAGATTATATTCCTGTGCAATGCGAAGGTGAAATACCTTCTGATTTTATTTTACGAACTCAATATAAAATTGAATTAGCAAATCAAAACTCCACAGCATACAAATCTTCAAAACTGTCAAAAACTGCAAATGAAGAGTTTAATAATACAACAAATTTTTATATAGATTATTTATTGAAAAGTGGCAAGATTATCTTTGGCACTCCCATGAATGATTATTTAAATCAGGTTGGCGCTCTGGTGCTCGAGCAGTTCCCAGAAATAAAAAATGAGATACGCTTTTACATATTAAAATCTCCAGAGGTTAATGCTTCAACAACTAATCAAGGTATTATTTTTATTAATCTTGGCTTACTTGCTCAATTAGAAAATGAAGCTCAATTAGCATTTATTATTGCTCATGAATTGATTCATTATAAGTATCATCATGTATATGAGGCATATTCAGAAGAATATCAGGCTAAATACAATATGGGAAAGTATCAAGCTAAAAATTATGAAAATAAGTTTTCGGATCTGATGCAGTATTCTCACAAGCATGAGTTTATGGCTGATTCATTAGGATTCTTAGAAGCATATTCTAAATTGGGTTATAACTTTGATGAGGCAATGAGTGTTTTTGATGTTTTATTATAGGTGGGTTCTAAAAATTAGTTTTTCTGACTTTCTTCTAGCACAAAATTGAACCCTTTTAGTTTTGTGCTAAAAATGTTTTACAATATTACAATATTTTTTCATTTGTTCTCAATAAATTGAAATTATTTTAAAATATATCTATAAAATCACTTATATTCAATGTTTTACGCTTTAAATAAATTCAATCTTTGAACCTGTTCAAATCTAAAAAGATTGTAAGTAAGATTTATAAGGCCTATGATTCCAGTTGCTCTTTCTATTCCAATTGATTTCAAAACTAAACCATTCATGCTCTGCTCCATAAATCCAAATACGTGTTCTACTCTTGCTCTCGTTTTAGATTTTATTTTGTTTTTAGCTTTTTGCTTTTCAGTCAGAGGTTTTCCTCTATATCCTTTTTCGGTTACTTGGTTTTTAAGTCGATACTTTCTAATTACTTTTTTCTGCTTTTCTCCAGTATAAGCGCTGTCTGCATAAAGTGGTTGCCCTTTATCGCTGTTATCCAGTAATTTATCTAAAGCCTGGGAGTCATGAACAGAAGCAGACGTTGCTAAATATTTCTTCACGAATTTACTCTTGGAATCAACCTTTGCATGATTTTTATAACCGTATTGTTTCTCCCCGTTTTTCTTTGTCCATCTGGCATCAATATCCTTATGCTTTTTTTTATTGGGCTGGTCTTTCCACAAATCATCGCCTTCACCTTTTTTAATCTTTTCATTTTCTTCACGAGTATTGCGCTGGCGAGGAGCTATGGTGAAACTAGCATCGATTAACTTTCCTTCATTAAACAATAAATTATTATCCTCTAAAAATTTTATGAACTGATTAAACAACAACTCTATAACACCTGTTTTTGTTAGGTTTTCTCTAAATAACCAAACAGTTTTTTCATCTGGAACTTTATCACCAGATTCCAAGCCTAAGAACTTTTTGAAACTTGTTCTATCGATTATCTGATACTCTACTTGCTTGTCGCCCAGACCATAGTAGCGTTGTAAAATCATAATCTTAAACATCATCACTACATCAAATGGTTTTGCTCCAGCGTTATTTTTCTTTTCAGTGTTTAGCAGCTTTGATTCTAATGTAACTCGAAAAGCCTCAAAATCAATAACATTATCTATTTTTTCTAAAGGATTACCTATTGCTGATAAACGTTCAGTGTTAAATTGTTCATCAAATAACCCCTTTTTGCCAGATGCTTTATATTCTTGCATTATCCTGTTGTTTTGGTGTAAAATAATACGCAAATATACATATAATTAATTGAATAACAATACTTTAAATTTTAGAACTCCCCTTTTATAATTATTTTTCTTTATTCATTATCAAAATTTTGATTTGGCGGACTTTAATCGAAACACTGAACTTTCAATTTACTACCAAAACCCCTATGTTTTTTAGCCATTGTTGCTATTTCGTTATTATCCCATTTATATTTACTCATTAAATTAATGAAAGCTGTTTTTATTTTTTGATAAGTTTATAAGTAGCATCTTTCTTATCAGAATATATAACTCTAATAAAATACATGCCTACTTCTAGGTTATTAATTTCCATTTTGTTTAAACCTATTGATGTTTGATAGTTTACTTTTTGGCCCAAGTTATTAAAAATTTCTACTGAAATTGGCATTTGTTTAGAAGTGAAATATATAAAATCTGAACTAGGATTTGGGTAAATATACGCATCAGTAAATTTATCGTTGTATTCATCTAATCCTAAAGGGTTGGTTAGGTGTATCCTTACTGTATTCACCGAAAATGCAGGAAGTGCTGCAGAATAGGTGCTGCCAGTAAATGGACTGTTATCATAAGTAGTAAAAACAGTATCATCTATCATTGTTCCATAAAGTGATTCAAAAATAACACTATCAGCTTGCCAAATAGCCGGAATATCAATATCAACACTATGTGAATTTTCATCATCACGATTTATTAGTATGAGATTAACATATTCACTATTTGCTCCGACTCCACCCCATGCCGGAATTGCATCTACATTTACAGAAATAGTACCTCCTTGTCCATCGTTTGTCAAAACATTTATCTGTGGGTTATTTGAAAGTGTTACCGGAAACATCCCTTCCCCTAAAGCTTCCATAACCATTGTAGTGGCTTTACCTTCAACCCCAACAGAAAACACTGTATTTGGATGTAAAAGATGTATGAAATTATTCCCTTGAGCTAATAAAGCAAAGTGATTAATGCATCGCAAGTCTAAAACATTATTTAGCCCATGTTCAAATATTCTTGCCCAATAATCAGCTACATATAAGCCGCAAGTAATTCCACGAATTGGATGGTTTGCAGGCGCAGCATCAAACAATGCAACATTCCACTCTGTTAACGACAAACCAATTTCATTAGGTATTCCCCAATCCACTTCCCGTTGATTCCAAAGGTCTTCAAAATTAACCAAGGCTTCTACTTTACTTTCCGAAACAAATGCAGCGTCTGAAAAAAATCCTTGCTCAATTGCTGGTATTGTTAATCCACCTGCATATGGATGCTTTATCATAAAATTAGGCGGACTTGCTGCAAAATCTTGCTGGAAAGTACTATTATTTGCTTGTATATTCTCTACCTTCACATTGTACCCTATTTCTATGGATGCATCTGCAGTTTTCATTGCATCTCTAAAAGCAAAAGCACCATCATGTCCAATACTATTGTATTCAATTAAAATAACATCATCAACACTTAGTCCGCCATTTGGAATTAGCGTCACTTTGGTTGCTGTCCAAGAAAATTCATTAGAAGGTAAAAGGTTCGTAGGGTTTGCTATAGCATCATATAAATCTTGCTGACTTGCAGTTGCTGCCCAAACATCATCAAAGTTAGGTGTTCTATACACTCGCACTGCGTTAACATCAGCGATATCCATCGTAGGGAATTTAATTGCAATAGTATCTGTAGCTAAAGCACTTGAATAAAATTTTGTATGCCCTAAAATGGCTGTTTTGTTGTCTAGACCACCTATCGCTTCTACCCAACCTTCTCTAAGAAATTCGCCCCCATAATAATATAAATCATTAGCTTCGTCTTTTGTAAATGGTTTATCAGGAAATCCTGTTTGAAAATGAATGTTATCTTGAAAACCTAACCATGACCATCCAAAAGACCAAGCGTCTGTAGATTCATTTCCTATTTCCCAATACTTCACATTTATGGGATTTGAACTGTTTAATAAACTTTGGCGCAAACCTGCATAATAGGAGTCTGTACTATTACATAAACTGACAAGTTCAGCAGCATCAGCAGCAGATCCATTTCCAAAATTCACAACAATTTGGAGTGCTACATTAAAGGTATCTATAAACGGAAGTACATTTTTAAGATTAAGTTTCCCTGTGTCACTCAAATGATCCATCCAAACATAATTATTTGAAGGGTTTCCTCCTGGCCATCGAATAATCCCTGGATTCATTTTTGAAAAAGCATTACTAAACGTGGTCGTTTGATAATCAGAAACGTTGGTATTACTCCCGAGATTATATCCTTTCCATTGGGTAGGGATACTCTCTATTACAGGGGTTACTGGAAGTGAAATATTGATTGATTGCCCGTAAGACAATAATGTGAACAGGAGTAAAAGACAGCTAAGTATAAATAGTCGAATCATGATTTTTTATTTTATTTGACTTTATTGTGTTGCAATGGTTTAATTTAATACAAAATAGTCATAATGAATGGCAACGGATTTGCTATGCGCCGTTGCCGCTGATTGCTGATTTTTGAGTTATTGATTACACTTCAAATTTACTTTTAATTTTTCTACGAAGCCATTGCCGCGGCTATGGCGTATGAGCTGTTGTTGTGGCCAGTTATTTTTTTTAATATTTAAAGTCAGTATGAATTTTATAATACTTCTCTGCATTTAATGTGTCTCCAACCTTGCTGTAAATATCTGAGAGAATTGCATAAATGTTAACAAAACCCCTAATCGGTGGCTCTGGAAGCAGTTTCTCATAAGTTTCAATGGCTTTCTCATATTGTTTTTTATATTGATAATAGAGAATTAAATAGTAAGCTGCATCTGAGTTTATATTCAAATTGACAGATTTTTCAAAATTCCTTATTGTATTATCGTAGTCCTCTATCATTTCGTATTTTTTTGCTAGCAGATTGTAAATCATATAGTCATTGGGATTAATAGAAACGGACTTTTCATAATAATAGATTGAAGAGTCAATACTTTCAGGCAAATAGTCTTTTGCATATTTTTGGCGGTAGTGATGACCTAAATTATTATAAACTAGCCAATAATTAGAATCTAATTCAATAGCATCTAAATAATAATGAATAGATTTATGAAAACCTCCTATTAGTTCTGAATGTTCTTTCGAGAAAAGTTGACTTTGATATTGTGTGAAGTAGGTTAGCCCTAAACTGAAATAGGCAACTTTTTTTTCAGGAATATTCAGTTTTATTGCTTTTTCAAGGTAGTAAATTGCAGAATCATATTTGTTATGTGTTGGATCTGCTATACCCTTTGGAGAATATGCAATACCTAAATTAAAATATGCCATATCATTATTAGGATTAAGTCTAATTGCTTTCTTGAAATTAGCAATAGATTTGTCAAGTTTTATAGACATATAACCTTCACCCATATAATTTGTGTATTGATTGTAGTACAATTCACCTAATTGGTTATGAATCTCTGATGTAGAGTCTCCCTGTTCAATTTGGTCTTTAAGTATAGATATTTCTTGTTCAATATTTACTTGAGCATAAGTTATACATGCATAAGCTATTAAAGCCAGGGTAGTCAATATTTGTGATATTATTCTCATTTTTTTTAATTGGCCACAACAATGGTGTAAAGGTATGAACTTTATTTCTTCTTTACAAATACTGTAAATGTAACTATATAACGCTATATTGGTATGTAAAGAACACCTTTTATAATTATCCGTCTTCATACATAGAGTCTAATGGGTTTCTAAATTTGCTAAAATCAGTTTTTGCAACATGAGTGTATATTTCTGTAGTCTTTGAACTACTATGGCCAAGAAATTCTTGAATGTATCTTAAATCTGTACCACTTTCAAGATGATGAGTGGCAAATGAATGCCTGAACATATGTGGAGTTACTCTCCTGGATATACCAGCCTTCTTAGCTGCCTGTTTCACTACATTTAATACACTAGTTGCACTGTATTGCTCTCCGTTTTTACCTTCTATTAACCATTCTTTCGGCTTAAACTCCTTATAATATTCTCTTAATAACTTAAGTAAATGTGCTGAAAGCCCAACATAGCGGTCTTTATCACCTTTACTGTTTGTTATTTTAATTTGCATTTGACCAGTTAAGATACTATCTAGTTTAAGGTTAATTAATTCGCTTCTTCGTAAACCTGCTGAATATAATAAACTAATAATGCATTTGTGTTTTATGTTTCTAGTACTATCAATGATTTTCTTTACTTCACCAACAGAAAGTACGTTTGGTAAAGCATGCTTCTTTTTAGGCCTCTCAATTTTGTAATATAGTTTATCGTACCCCAATACTTTTTCATAGTAGAATTTTATTGAGTTTATTCTCTGGTTTTGCTGGCTAGCTGACATATTTTGATCTCTAATCAGCTTCAAAATATATCCATTTATTTCTTCTACTGTAATATCATCTAGTGATCTTCCATTAAAATATCTGATATAATCCTCAAAATAATTAGTGTAAGTTGCCTTTGTGCTATCGCTATACCTCTTTTGATCAAGCATATCATAATACGCTGCTGGTAGCTTCACTTTTAACTTTTCCACCTTGTTTTTTGAAAGTACAACTGGCTGATTAATGCTTTTGCGGTTCCTCTTTAATGAAGAGTAGTCAATGTGTGCTAGACTCGTTAACGCATCAAAGGCTGTATGTAAATCAAAATCACTTTTTTCAATATACCAACTCTTCTTCGTTTGGCTCCATCTTGCTCCTTTAATCCGTTTTACGCTGTTAATTAACTCTTTGTTGTAATCAAACTTAATTAAAACCACATCTTTACCTCTGTGAGAATCAATTGTCAATGTTATATTCGGTTTAGGGTTCAATGTTAAGTTAATTGTTTAGCAGCTTTCAAATATACTAAAATCCTTATAATTCACTACCTGTTATTTATTGAAGGAGAGTTCTGCAATATCTATTTAGAGTAACGTAAGCTATATATGTTTATATTGGGATAAAGTTAAGATATGTTAATGCTTTAGAGAATTACCTCAATATATATTCTTTTTTTTTCGCAAATATTCTACTACGCTATCCCAATCAGGAAATTGATCCGTTAAGAAATGAATATGCTCTCCCTGGAACTTATCAACCCCTTTTGCAATTCGATCGTCAATTAAGTAATCACCCTTGTTTAATCCCTTATTGTGTGTAATTATTAATTTCTTTGTCCCATTTTCAGGTAAGTACTTTTCTACCCACCTTCTTTTATCTGTCCAAGCCGACTCATTTTTCCAAGGAGCTGTTGTCAAAATATATGTTTCAAAATGTTTTGAAAGGAAATTGAATGCTTCAATTGCACCCTTTATGGGTTCTAAATTCAGAAATATCCCCTCTGTATTATCAACAAAACTATCAATCTCATCTTTTGTGTTCAAATTATTATCTTTTAATAGCCTGTTGAAATCAACAAGTACATTGTCCATATCTACATACAGTATCTTCATATATTTATTCATTAATTGTTAACTAATTCATTTTGAATGGTTTTTACCTTGTTTATTGTTGAGTATGAACATCCGATAATTTTACTGATCTCATTGTATCTATAACCTTTATTTAAATATTGAATTATTTTTTTGTTCCTTTCCTTATTGATAAACTTATTTTTTGATTCCTCAGTCCCAACTTTACGCCCTCTGTACTTACCTTGCTTCTTGGCAATTGCGATTCCCTCTCTTTGCCTTTGAATTATCATGTTCCTTTCGAATTTAGCCATTATGGATAATATTGAGATAATCATTTCTGAAACTTCATCTTGAGTTCCATCACTTTTAAAGTTAGTTAAGTTTGGATTTCTGCAAACTACCTTGATATTTTGATCACTTAGTTCTGACCATATTTTCAATACATCCAATGTGTTCCGTCCTAATCTGTCAATTGAGTGAATTTCAAGATGAGAAAGTTTGCCTGTTTCAATTAGTTCTTTGATCTGTGATCCTTTAGGACGTTCAAATAACTCGATGCTACCCGAACACTTATCTGTAAAAACATAATCAAATCCTTTGAGATCCTGAAGCTGCCTTTCATCATTTTGCTCTTCAGTTGATACTCTTGAATAATATACTTTCATAATGATACTATTTATAGCTAACTGTATTATAATGCTAAAATAGTAGTGATAATGATCCGTTTGGCGTGATTTAAGAAGTTTTTTCGATACTGATTAGGCTGTAGGCTAAAAGGGTAAAATGTTATCTGATTCTATAATGTCTTGTTTTTGCAGTTTTTAATCTTTAATTATATGCTTAATATCACTCAGTCTTATTTGAGGTGTAAGTTTCGAACGCCTAATTATAAAATATTTAGGATCAATGTTATTTTCCAATTCTGTCTTTTTGGAATTTGAGAAAGATTCATTAATCGTGATATATTTAAAAAACTCTTTTTCAAGCATTATTCCATTATAAATTCCAGACATTTCGTTATGAATTATTCTATATTCTTTCTCATGCTGGTAGGATTTGTGCTTACGGAAAATAATTGGTTTTTTTGAATTAGGAATATAATCAATTTTATCTGAAGTTACTCCTTTTATATCTTCTAATGACTCTATTAAGTCTGACCAACGAATTGAAAGAATAATGCAATTATTTTCAGATTTGGACTTTGCATATAAGTCCCACATGTAGCGCTCTTCAGTTTCTTGAGAATTACTCATAAACCAACAAGATACATGATGATTAAGCAACACATTTCTATACTCGAGTAGTTTGGAGTAGATGTCATCAACACTTATATTCTTGTAGTTAGGAATTAAGGCTAGTCTTATTTGTTCTTTTATAAGGTTCTTTTGTCCTTCGAATTGTCCATTATTCTGTATAACTCTATTATAATAGCGCAATGTTCTAACGATAATTTGAAGTATTTCAGGAGGATCAATTTCCCAACCTTCAAGAGGATCATCAAGTTGGTCCATTCTAGAGAATCTTAAAACAAATTTCCTATCTTCAATCCAGTCTTTCAGTCTCTCATAACTCATATACCGGTGAAGCCATAAATTATCATTCATAATAGTTAAATTGCATACAACTAAAGGGTAAAGTTAATATTTCCTATACTTCTTCAGTATCTGTTTTAAAAGCAATCTTGCACATCCAATACGTTATGTATTGAGTACCTTTTAGTTTAGTGTGTAGTAGTCCTGTTTAGCAGTTGAGTTATTGTTGTAGTCCAAAGTTAGTATTTTTCCTAATATCACAAGCTACTCTTTTGAAAATCACGTTTATTATTACCTATATTTGTTTGAAGACATATTTTTAGCTGTATTGCCAATTATGATAATTCAGAGTCCTGTAGTGCTCTACCTCTAAAACCGTCCTTGTAGAATATCGTACAAATTGATAGAAATGATTAGTTTTTCAACAATTTCATGATTTTTATATAGCTGTATATCTAGCATTTAAGAATGAAAAGCAGTGTTTTTATAGCTTTATAATAAATGGCTCTATAAAATGAGCCTAGCTTTTTATTATTAAAATTACAATCTTATATAATTATGGTCTCTAGTTTTTTATTACAATTTGAGTTTTTGATTCGATCTAAAGGGTTTGCAGTAATATAGATCAAGATATCTACTATTGCTTTTAGTTATGAGAAGATTACTTAAATGCAGAAAACTTGTTTTAGTCTCCTCTATCGATTCCTAATATACTGAAAGCAGTTACTACTATTTTATAATTATTGACTCACATGGATGACCTGTGTGAGCATATGAGAGAATGTGAGCATCCCAGTTGTAATCATCATGAAGTGTTCTTGTATATTGAAAGTTGTTAGCTAATTTGACTACTTCCATTCTCAGGCAACTTCAGATTTATTTCTATCCTCCAAAAGTTATAACCTTATAAAGCCAATTTCATTCACTAATATTCATTATTCTCAATTCAATTATTTTTTTTATGGGGATTGTTTATCTGTAGGAACCCATAAACTTTGCTGGTCGTGCTTTTTGCCAAATCTGGAGCATTATTGATAAATTAGAATACGTTTTGCTAGAAAAAGTAATGGACTCAACCTGGATGATCTGTGGAGTTATCGTGGATGAAGGACATTAGATGAAGGTCCATAAATTAAATAACTGGACAAATATGGCTGGCATATGTTATTCATTTGGTAATTTGTTAAGTACATAATATACTTTATTCTGAAATTATTTCAAGTTGTAGATGTATACGTTGATGGATCATATATGGGATCTTTTTCTATTGAACCTTGATTGGTATAAATAATTACCGATCTTTATAGCCAGTAAATTGATTGCAAATAATTTTAACCTAAAGACATGGAAAGATTAAACAAAAACAAGAAAAATTGGGAAGACACTTTAAGAAAAATATTTCCAAAAGGAATACCAAACAGTGCGGACTGGACAAAAATTACTGATATAATTTCAGTCCTTAACACAATTGGTTCAATTAACGATACTAACCATATATTTCTGCCCTCAGGTGGTGTAACTGAGATTAAAACAGCAAAGTTATCTCGTGAGAATGGTTGTATTGAAATTTATACTGGAGCAGTAAATATTCTTAAGCCAAAACGACTTTCTTTTGAATCTTTCAGCAATCCGTTATGGAGTTATTTTAGGATAGAAACTGCTGAATTAAAAGCCTCAGGGGTTAATGAAGTTAATAATGATTTAGCCGAAGAGATAGTTGAGTATGAACCAGGAGAATACAGTTATTTTGACCGGTTGGATACTGATGAGTATGAAGAATTGAAAATTGCTGATACACCAAGACATGTAACAAGATATTTTAAAGGTTCTTTTTTAATTTTTGCTGCAAGCTCAAGTTTCAATCTTCTTTATGAAGTCCACGACCCAAAATATAATAAGATGAGTGAAGATGAATTTAGAAGCTTTATCCAGACAGTAAACGACAAGTTACCATAAATTAATTTCTACTAAAAGTAATCAATAGGTCCATTTGAATCTCATCTTTGGTTACAGTTTTATACTTCCAATCAAGGGGGATAAGTATGTTGTAAACATTTTCACTGATAACATGGTATTCCTTCTTCTTGTGCATGTATTACTGAGTTCTTATATACATTATTATTATTAACACATATATATATATGTTAATAATAAATAATAATGATATGTATTTATAGCTGATTTCAATAAATAGTAATGTATTTACAATAATGTAAATGACTTAATATCAATAAGATAATGCATATAATGCTGAACATTAATAAAATTTGATTTCTTATTTTCAGTAATGAAATAGTGGGGTTAGTACTAAAAATTATTCTCAATAATGTTGTTGGCTTATTCTCAGATGGTTATGTATTTTTCTCAACAATCAAGCTCTTCCCGCTTTTTGAAATTTTGATCCAACGATTATCTTCGTACCTACTAATCCATTTTCGGATTGTAGATATTCCCACTTCTAAATTCCTTGTAGAATACAGGCTTTGAATTTTAGTATCAAATTCACTCTTTGAATACTTTGTATGCAATTCAAAGGCTTCTGTGATTATTTCACTATGTGGATAAGAAGGATCATGAAACTCTATCGGTTTTCTTCCAACGGAAGCTTTAGCAGGAATTATCTCGGCTTCAATAGGGATACCATCATTATTAATTTTAAATGCAAAATCATCAAATTCTCTGTGCCTTCCTTCTTTACATGAGACAATCGATACATCTTTGTTTACATTAGATTTAGTAACTGAAATAACGGTTTCTGATTTGTTAAGCAACTCAGTTCCAATATGACCTCTTAAGTTATTGTCATTTTTATTAGTATGAATAGCTCCAACCACATGAATTTTTTTCTCATCTACCCATTTTTCAATATAATTGGATACCATAGTAGATTGGTCAGGTGAATTAATATCTGTAACAAGGTCTCTTACTCCATCGATGATTACCATCCCAATATCATCAGATTCCATGATTAATTTGTCAATAATTATAAGCCGTGTTTTCGTAGGATGCCGCTTTAATTTTAAAATAATCAGGTTTTCTTCCATTACGGTATTGCTAACGCCAGATAATTTAACAATTCTTTTAGCTAGTTCTATTATGCTATATGAAGATTGTTCTGTATCGAAGTAATAAATTTTTTTTTGTCCTTCTAGTAAAGACCCCTGCAAATTTCCAATTATTAGCTTTCCACTCAAGATTGCACTAACTGCTGCTGTAATTAAAAATGTTTTGCGAGCTTTTGCTGGGCCTGAAACAATACTAATCCCTTCATTAGTAGCCCAGGTTTTATCTTTTATCGAAAGAAGAACAGGAGGGCGTTCCAACTTGTCAGTTGGTCTCACCCTATCCTTTTCCATTACTTCGGTTAAGATATCGTCTGAAACTAAAGGAATGATCTTTAGTGTATTCTCTTCAACATAAAGCCCCTTTTTTATTGGTGCAATACGTTTCCTATCTTCTTTTTTAAATTTTGCTCTATCAAATGCCATAATAATTTTACTTAAAATTAATATTGTATAATTTGAAACTCATAGTAATATTTAATACGGCATCCCTACTTCGCGAAATTTATAGCCTTTATATTTGTCACTAAAGTATTTGTGATCATAAACACCGTGGTCATAAATTCCCGAACTGTATTCTTCTTCCGAAAGTGGTTTTGGCTTATCATCGTCATAAACAAAATATCCAGGACTACTCTCTACTTCTTCTTTTATTCCTCCATAAAAAAGAAAAGCTGTATTTGATATTTTCATCTTGCCCTGACTTTCCACTACATCTTCAATATACGAGTTAACTATTTCTTTACCTGAAAAATAAACATCTTCAGCCCAAGAATCGACACGCAATGAGTTTTTGCTATCTAACACCATCTTGGAGTATTTGAGTAGTTTTAATGAAACATGGTAAAAGCCATGCCATTTTATAATTTTGATGTATTTCTTTTTTTCAAGGTCTATAATAACACTCCTAACCCAATTAATACGGGCTAATTTGTCTACACTTAGTTCAACTAAAGGGGATTCAAACGTATATTGAAAATAAATCCAATTACTATCTTTTTGCTCCAGTAAAATTTCTGACATAAGGTAGATTTCTGCAGCAGTTAATTCGCCGTTGAATAGGCTTTTGTTTACTAATGTTTTTTTCATTTTTTTATTTTTTAAACTTTATAAATATTTTATTTAACTCAGTATTTGTACTAATCAGGCCGTAATAATTCCATAGATGTTCCTTTTCAAATCCTACCATTTCTGATATTTCATACCATTGTGATCTGTCATCAATGTACCAAGAGTATGTTTCGAAAATCGTATTAACAACTCCGTGGAGCTCGTCATCAATACAGGGTTGTCCAAATAATAATTCGACAGCTCTGTTGTATTCTGTATTTGTTAAATCCATGGTTTTAAATTTTTTAAATTAATAATACTATTATCTGCTTTCCCTGAAACTTGGAAGTCCTCATCAGACTTCCAGAGGAAAAAGCCCAGTTTCGATGTTCCTATTTTTGATATGTTTCTCATTTCGACACCCTCCTAAGTTGATTTTTCATCCATTTTTGAAGCTCTTCTTCGTCGAACATTATTGACCCACCATATGAAAAGGCATTCCAATATTTTTTGTGGTTCATGTAAATAAATTGAGTTGAGCGGTCAATTAATTCTGCAGCCTCTTGGGCTGATAGATAAATTTTGCTTTTTACTTTAATCATCTTTAATAAATTTTAGTTTAAATTATTTAATTTTTCAGGACTATATTTTCCTGTTTTATTCTTTAAATATAAGGTAAAATAATTTATCTAAAAAATATTAGAGACTGGCAAATAATTTAAAATGAGTCAGTTATTCTAGCTTTTTTCATTTCTTATTCTTTTTTGAATCAAAATTTCTCATATAGAAAAATTCCCCTTATTTCTGATGAAAAATGAGCACATTAATCCATTAAAAAAAACTAATTATTCTGTAATATAGAATGAGTCTAAATAAGAAAAGGGTACAAAAGGTCGTTTTATTGACCTTAAGAACCCCTTTGAAGATTAAGATTGTGAAAATTATAATTATAATCCGGCTGTGGCTATATCTCTAGCTTCGGTATTAAATTGCTTTAAATATGCTGAGGTTGTCTTTAGATCATGATGGCCTAATATTTCACTGATCATGGAAATATCAGCATTAAGTTCGTTTTTCATTACTGTAGCAAAAGTGTGTCTCCATACATAGGTTGTTACCTTAACAGGTAATTTAAGCTCTTTACCTACTTCTGTAAGTTCATGGTTGATCTGCTTCCTTACTTTGATGATCCGGTTATGTCTCCTCTTCTCAGTGTTGTGGAATGCATTTAGTATTGGGAATATATAGGGGTTGTGAATCTGCTTTTTGCTTTTCCATTCCTTGAAATACCAGTCCAATATTTGTTTAAGCTCAGGTTTAACTTTGAATTTTGTCTGCTCTTGAGTTTTTGAACGTGTTTTATATCTTACAAACGTAATCTTCCCATGGTTGTAGTTTTCCCATTTCAACCGAGCAATATCTGTAAAGTTAATGCCTCCACTTACGTAACCAAATATGAAATAGTTGCAAGCCTGCCACCTTATAGAACCTACTGCTAATTCCTTAGTATGTGTCCTGATGGCATCAACATCACTCCGGTTTAATGCTCTTGATGTATAGCCACCACTTAACCCTTTTAATATGTTCTTATTGGAAAAGGGATAATCATTCTTATATGCAACTTTTGTTTCAATTGCATAGTTGTATAGTGTTCTTATTGCTCGTAAATGTATTGATATGCTAGCAGGTGACAGTCCTTCTTCCTTCAAGTAGTTTTTGTATTTCAGCAGCAAATCATCGTCTAACTCATTGAACATTAAATCTTGTGGGTGCCAGCCCTTAAGCCTACTTAAAACACCTTTAGCAGTATCTCTTGATCCATATTTTTGCTCCGCATAGTGTTTGTCAATCAACTGTTGAAAAACCTCAAATACAGTAATGTTTATTTTGTTTGGCCGCTCAACTAAATTAATTACTTTATTCATTGAAAACGGTTTATGCATCAATAACAAATCGTTTATTTGTTTAGTGTATTTCTTTTCAATGCTTTCTATAAATTCTTTGTTTTTCAAAAACTGTCTGTATGTGTCAGTGTCTGCAGGGCGTACTCCTCTGAGTTTATTTTTTTTAGTATCCCATTGCTTTATGGTAATGCCTGACTTTATACTTTTAAACTTTCTTTTCCTATTTTGGGTCAACCTGATCATAAGATCATACTTGTTTTCCCCCTTTTTAATCATTACTACTTTTATTAACATAATTATATCTGGTTACACGGTTGGTTACACATTCGAAGATACAAAAAAAAATGATACATTACAAGAAAATATAATATAAATCTCTGATAATATGATGAATACAGCTGTTAGTAAATCGTAGATTGAGAAGCTTTATAAGACTAAATAAGATGAAAAACGCGCCTTTTAAGCAGAGGGTCCCGGGTTCGAGCCCCGGACGAATCACTGGATGTTAAGCCTGTTTGCCTCACGGCAGACAGGCTTTTTCATTTCATCCTGGAAAATCGGTAGTCTACATAAAATATATATATTTGATTCATAATAAATTTAACTCGATGCGAATCTTAATAACTATTCTTTTTATCATTTCTTTTCACATATCGTTCGGGCAATGGAACGCAGATGCTGGTATAGTCTCTCCTTTAAATTCTAAGGCTAAAGTTGAAGTAACTTCTGGTGAAAATGTTGTAGCAATTACCGATGGTGACAGAGATTCATATTGGGAATCCACATCGCCTTTGCCCGAAAAGTATATTCTGCGCAACGATCTAAATTTATTTCTTAATCGAACAAAATACGATCTGGATTATAATAATAGGTTTACAACCAATGCCTTTGATGGCATAACATCCTCAAAATCAGAAATTACATCAGGTAGTTTAATTATTAAATTTAAAGCACCTGAAGCTTTATTATTATTATCCATAAAGATAAATACTAAGGATACAGTTTGGATCAAAGTAGAAACTTTAAAAAAACAATTTGTTTTTAGTTACGCACCAACAGAAAACTACCATCTTAAAACTTTTGAATTTAAATCAAGTGACGAGGTTATTTCAATAAATCTTACCAGTATTAGTTCATTTGAAGTTTTTGAGATTGCCGGACTGCATTCATTACTCAAGGAAGAAGTAATTTTCGACCTGCTGAAGGAGAGTAGAATAGGATGGATTGGAAGCCGCCACTACAATGGCAAGGGTGTAGTTTCAATTTCAGTTTTAGTTTCTTCAAATAAAACACATTGGAAAGAAGTAGCAAAACTAAATCCTCAGGCAACAGCTTTTGTGCCAACATTATTGACACCAGAGATCACGGCAAGGTATATAAAAGTTAGTTTTACTTTAAAACCAGTACTATACCAAAAAGCAAAGCTGCATGAATTTGAAGTTTATGATAAATATGGTCCTTTTGGTACCCCACCTCAACCAGCCTTGGCAACAAGAACATATGGACAATCAATGGGGATTAATGCTATTTGGGGGTGGGGGTATAGTGTGTCATCCACTGAACTCAAAAAAGATATTGGTGCACAAATGTTTCAGCGGGTTGCTAAACTAGCAAGAAATTATCATGGAATAGATTGGGATATATTAAAACCTACGGATGATCCTAATTATCAAAAAATGGTTCAAGGAAATGGAACTACTGCAACAACCTGGATAAACTGGGATACGGAATATCGAATCTGGAAAAATGCCGGATTTAGCATTGATGCATGTATAATGTTTAATAACAATCAGTTTCCTGATACTCTGTGGAAAAATACAGTTATGGAGTCGTATAATTATGGAGCATCATTTTCAAAACATTTTTCTCAAAGTAGTCCATTGGTATCTATTGTTGAAATTGGTAACGAACCATGGGAATACTCAAAACCTGTTTATAAAGACATATTGACTGGTATGAGCAAAGGTTTCCGAACTAATTCAAAAGAATTGATAATTCTACCTTGTGCCACTCAAGCTTATGTTAAGAATTCTGTTCTTGGAAATTATATCTCAAAGTATTTAAATAGGAAAAATACAGGAAATCTTTCCGGTCTTAATACTCACATTTACTCTTATACATATAACTATGATGGTGATAGAATTGCTGTTAATCCGGAAGATCCAAGATCGGAAGTATGGTCAATTAATAATCTTCATACTTTTTCAAAAAGTAATTTATCAGATATACCGGTTTATGTAACTGAATTTGGTTTTGATAGCCATGGAGGAGGGGATGATTGTACACATGCTGTTTGCGTAAGTGAATTTGAGCAAGCCATTTATGGAGCTCGTATGGCATTAATTCTTTATCGATTAGGTACTGAGCAATTTTATTGGTACTTTTTTTCCAATGTTGATTATACCTCAATGCTGCATAATAGATCTGGTTTAATATCATCTTATAGTAAGGGTTTTGAGAAGAAGAAATCATTTTTTTCTTTCGAATTGTTACAAGAACAACTGGGTAATTATTACTTTCATAGTATCATCATGGAAAATGAAGAGGCATATGTTTATGCTTTTAGTGATGAAAATGGTAGAGTAAAAAGAATAATTGCATGGCGTCCAACATCCGAGAACCATGAGAAAAATGTATGGGTAGATATTCCGGGTAGTTATGTTATTGAAGAGGCAATACCTCTGGCTTCAACAAGTGATGAAATAAGCATTCCTTCATATGTTAGATCTGTAAATAGCTTGAAAATTAGTCTTAATGGTATACCGATAATTCTACTAGTAAAATAATTATTAACTATTTGGTTCGCCTAACTATTAGTAAATTACTACTTTTGCTTATCAAATTTTAATCTCTTCTTATGATGAAAAAATTATCCCTGTTTAGCTTGATAGCTTTGTTGATTGGAATCCATGCTTTTGCTCAACAAAAACCATTAGTAATTGATAATCCAAATCTTGTATTGGAAAGTAATCTTATGTCCCCTGAAGTATTATGGGCATTTGGTCGTGTAAGCGATCCTCAGGTTAGCCCTGATGGAGAAACTGTTCTTTATGGAGTTTCGTATTATTCAGTTGAGCAAAATAAAGGTAACCGAGAATTATATTCTGTAGGCTTAAATGCAGAAAGTGTTAAAAGACTTACTACTTCGCCAAAAAGCGAGTTTAATGCTATTTGGAGACCCGATGGTAAAAAAATTGGTTTTCTCACATCCGAAAGTGGTTCTGTTCAACTTTGGGAAATGAATCCTGATGGCTCAGAAAGAACACAAATATCGAAAATTGAAGGAGGAATTTCTGGATTTAAATATGCTCCCGATCAAAGCAAAATATTATATACCAAAGATGTGGAACTCGAAGGTAAATTTGAAAATCTCTATGAAGGTCTGCCACTTGCTTCAGGAAGATTGATGAATGATTTAATGTACCGTCATTGGGATCATTGGGTTGATAGTTATAGTCATGTGTTTATTGCTGATTATAGTAGTAAGGGATTAAACAACCATAAAGATATTATGGTAGGCGAACCTTTCAACTCACCTTTAAGCCCTTTTGGTGGAATTGAGCAGATAGAATGGAGTGCTAATAGCAAGATAGTAGCTTATTCAAGCAAAAAACTATCGGGTAAAGCAGCAACCCTTTCAACAAACTCAGCTATTTATTTCTATAATCTTGAAAGTGGCAAAACAGAAAACATGACCAAAGGTATGATGGGCTTCGATGTGGCTCCTGTTTTTTCACCCGATGGAAACTACATGGCTTGGGAAAGTATGGAGCGTGATGGTTATGAATCGGATAAAAATCGCCTTTACATTCTTAATCTTAAAACCGGTGATAAAATATACGCAACTAAGGATTTTGATCAAAATGCCGGTAGCATTTCTTGGACTGCTGACAGTAAGCATATATATTTTACAAGCGACTGGCATGGAGCATTTCAAATATACAGGTTTGATCTTTCTTCAAAAGAGATATCACAGATTACAGAAGGATTGCATGATTACCGTAGTGTAGCCATTGCAGGAAAACAACTTGTTGCTGCAAAACAAACAATGGCTTTGCCCACCGAGTTATTTCTGGTAAATCCTAAAAAAGGAAGTGCCCAACAAATGACTTTCACAAACAAAAAACTCCTCGATCAGCTTTCAATGGGAAGAACTGAAGAAAGATGGATAAAGACACACGATGGTGAAGATATGCAAGTGTTTGTAATTTACCCACCTAATTTTGATTCTTCTAAAAAATACCCTGCCTTACTATATTGCAAAGGTGGCCCACAAGGCCCTTTAAGTCAGAGTTTTCATTATAGATGGAATTATCAAATAATGGCAGCCAATGACTATATTATTGTAGCTCCTGCACGACGAGGTGTAAGTGGATTTGGCCAGGCCTGGCAAGAGCAAATTAGTGGTGATTATCACGGTAAAAGCATGCAGGATTATCTAACGGCAATTGACGAGTTATCAAAAGAACCTTTTATTGATGAAAACAAACTAGGTGCCATTGGAGCTAGTGCTGGTGGTTATGCTGTTTACTATTTAGCTGGTAATCATGATGGCAGATTTAAAGCCTTTGTAGCTCATGATGGTATTTTTAATGAAGAAGCCCAATACCTCGAAACTGAAGAAATGTGGTTCGAGAACTGGGACAAAGGTGGCCCATTCTGGGAAAAGGAAAACAAGGTTGCACAGGAGGCTTATGCTCATTCACCACATAAATTTGTACAAGACTGGGATACTCCAATTCTTATCATTCATGGTGAACTCGATTATAGAGTTGTTGTTACACAAGGAATGACTGCGTTTAATGCAGCAATATTGCGAGACGTTCCTGCTGAGTATCTTTATTTCCCTGATGAAAATCATTGGGTATTAAGACCGCAAAACGGAATTCTTTGGCAACGTACTTTCTTTAATTGGTTAGACAAATGGCTTAAATAATTCTTTTTCGTCTTAAATATTAATTCACCAATAACATATAATAACCTTTATCGTTATTATTATTCAAGATAAAACTCTCATTAAGATATTAATTAGTACGACATAATGAGTAATATTATGAATAGATTTTTGCTATTGGTAGCATTCATAATTCCGGTACTTTCGTTTGGATTTGAAACCGACACGACAAGTTCTTCATCCTCAAATGATACGATTAAAAAGTGGACTTTAAAAAGCCTAAGCTTAGTATCGGTAGCACAAAATGCTTTTGTTAACTGGGCAGCCGGCGGCGAGAGTTCCCTGTCGGGAAAGGCTGAATTTGATTATGACCTCAAATATAAGAAAGATAAATTTACTTATGATCAATCAGGTAATCTTGTATTTGGATTAGTTGGCTATATCGACAAGAGAATTGAAAAAACAAATGATAAATTGAATTTATCAGTAGCATTTAGTCATCAGCTTTCGAAGAAATGGAGTTTGACTAATTTTACTACCTTAAAAACTCAATTTGCAAATGGATATAAATATCCTGACGACTCTACCCTGATTTCAGCATTTTTTGCTCCTGCTTACCTTACAATTTCATTCGGATTTAATTATAAGCCCAATGATGAATTTCAATTGTTCATGAGTCCTGTTTCTGGTAAAGTAAGCTTTGTATTGAACGATGAACTAGCAAATAAGGGACTTTATGGAGTCAAAAAGGCAACACTTGACTCGCTTGGAAATGTTATAGTTCCGGGCAAACAGTTTCTGGGCGAAGTAGGACTTAACCTTTTTACCACCTACAGGGCTGAGATTATGAAAAATGTCAAGTTAAATACTGCTCTTACTTTACATAATAATTATCTGGATTTTGAAATAAAAAATCGTTGGAATATAGATGTTGATTTTGATACACGTCTGATATTTTCCATAAATAAAATATTCGCCACAGTACTGTACATGCATTTAAAATACGATCACAATGCAAAGTTTCCCAATTATGAGATGATTGAAGGTGAACAGGTTCAAATATCTGAGAGTCCAAAATTACAGATCAATGAATCATTTGGTCTTGGTGTTAAATACCAAATTAATTAAATGGTGTTAATAATTTAACAATTGGATTTGTAGATTCACCCAAAAAGATTACTTTTGATTTTAATAAATTACTTTGGATAAATAAAATTAAGAAATGAAAATAACTATTGTTGGTACAGGATACGTTGGTTTAGTAACCGGCACTTGTTTCGCTGAAGTTGGTATTGATGTTACGTGTGTTGATATTGATGAAAAGAAAATCGAAAATCTAAATAAGGGTATTATTCCAATTTATGAGCCCGGTTTGGAGGAAATGGTAGAACGTAACGTTAAAAAGGGACGTTTAAAGTTTAGCACAAAACTCTCAGAAAGCCTTGATGGTGTGAGTGTAGTTTTTGGTGCTGTTGGAACACCACCTGATGAGGATGGAAGTGCCGATTTGCAATATGTTCTTCAGGTTGCTACCGATGTTGGAACACATATGAGTGATTATTTATTGATGGTTACAAAAAGTACTGTGCCGGTTGGAACTGCTGAAAAGGTAAGAACAGCTATGAAAGATGCTCTTGCAAAAAGAGGTTCTGATTTGAAATTCGACGTTGCCTCAAATCCTGAATTCTTGAAAGAAGGTGCTGCTGTTGACGATTTTCTTAAGCCCGACAGAATTGTTGTTGGAGTTGACTCAGATGAAGCCCAAACCTTAATGGCTAAGCTTTATAAACCATTTACAATGAGTGGGCATCCTGTGATATTTATGGATATTGTTTCGGCCGAAATGACCAAATATACAGCAAATTCGATGTTGGCAACAAAAATTAGCTTTATGAATGATATTGCTAATTTATGCGAGATAGTTGGTGCTGATGTAAATGCAGTTAGAAAAGGAATTGGATCCGACCGAAGAATTGGAAAATACTTCATCTATCCTGGTACAGGTTATGGTGGTTCATGTTTCCCTAAAGATGTAAAAGCTCTGATTAAGACTTCTGATAACTATGGTTATAGTATGGAGGTACTTAAAGCTGTTGAAAATGTTAATGAACGACAAAAATCAATACTATTTGGTAAAGCTACCAAGTATTTTGATGGTGACCTAAGCGGAAAAACATTTGCCATGTGGGGCCTATCTTTTAAACCACAAACCGATGATATGCGCGAAGCTCCATCATTGGTGGTGATAAAAAAACTGATCGATGCAGGAGCAAAGGTTAAGGCTTATGACCCTGTAGCCATGGAAGAAGCAGAACGTATATTAGGTGATAAGGTAGAATTCCATAATGATATGTATGAAGCATTAATTGATGCTGATGGATTATTTATAATGACAGAATGGCCAGAATTTAAATTCCCAACCTTTAAGGTTGTGAAAAAATTATTGAAAAAACCTGTAATATTTGATGGTAGGAATATATACGATGTTGCCGAAATGAAAGAATATGGTTTCGACTATACAGGTATTGGAGTTGAAATGAGATAAACGTAAGTAACTCAAGGCTGCAAGATTATTGCAGCCTTTTTTAATATTGTAATTATGAATCGAATTTTAGTTACTGGTGGTGCAGGATTTGTAGGATCACACCTTTGTGAAAGATTGCTTAATGAAGGTAATGAAGTTATCTGTTTGGATAATTATTTTACAGGACAAAAAAGAAATATTGAACATTTAATGGGTAATCATTATTTTGAAATTATCCGCCACGATGTAACTATGCCATTTTTTATTGAAGTTGATCAAATATACAATCTTGCATGCCCTGCCTCCCCAATTCATTATCAACATAACCCGATTAAAACTGTTAAAACATCGGTTATGGGAGCTGTTAATATGCTTGGTCTGGCAAAACGAATAAATGCCAAAATACTGCAAGCTTCAACTAGCGAAGTTTATGGTGATCCAAAAATTCATCCGCAAACCGAGGATTACTGGGGACATGTTAACCCAATTGGTACAAGGTCGTGTTATGATGAGGGAAAACGTGTGGCTGAAACTTTATTTGTTAATTATCACCGACAAAATAATGTTAAGATAAAGATTATCCGAATATTTAATACTTACGGGCCACGCATGCACCCTAATGATGGACGAGTTGTTTCGAATTTCATTGTACAGGCTCTTGAAGGAAAGAATATTACTGTATATGGAGAAGGTAACCAAACCCGGAGTTTTCAATATGTTGAAGATCTCATTAATGGTATGACCAAAATGATGGCAACAGGTGATGATTTTACAGGACCCGTTAATGTTGGTAATCCTGGAGAATTTACAATATTGGAGTTAGCACAAAAAGTTATTGATATTATTGGGAGTAAGTCGAAAATTATTTTTGAAGATCTTCCTTCTGATGACCCCATGCAGCGTCAACCCGACATCACTTTGGCAAAAAGCAAATTAGACTGGGAGCCAAAAATTAAACTTGATGAAGGACTAAAGCGTACAATCGAATTCTTCGATAACTTACTCAAAGAAGAAAGATAACCGATATTAAAAAATTACCCCTAATGAATAATATTCTTGTTACCGGTAGTAATGGTCAACTGGGATCTGAAATACGAGTGCTTTCGAGTCAGTTTCCACAATATAATTTTATTTTTACAGATATTGATGAACTTAACTTAGCTGATGCAGATGCAGTTGATACGTTTTTCAACAGCAATGATGTTTCTGTTTGTATAAATTGTGCCGCATACACTGCCGTAGATAAGGCCGAAGATGATCGAGAATTGGCGATGCTTATTAATTACAAAGCGGTTGAAAATCTAGCTGGTGTCTGTAATCTAAATAATTCCTTATTAATTCATATATCAACTGATTATGTGTTTAATGGCCGTCATTTTAAACCATACGAAGAAGTTGATTCACCGGCACCGGATTCATATTATGGATTAACAAAACTAAAGGGTGAAGAGGCTGTATTGGAATTATCAAAAAATGCAGTGATTATACGTACATCATGGTTATACTCGAGCTTTGGTAACAATTTTGTTAAAACAATGATCAGGCTTGGAAATGAGCGGGATGAATTAGGTGTTGTTGCCGATCAGATTGGTACACCTACTTATGCCGCTGATTTAGCTTCTTCAATTATGAGTATAATCAGCAAAGTTAAAGATAATGTTATAAAAGAGATTTATCACTTCAGCAATGAGGGAGTTATTAGTTGGTATGATTTTGCCAAAGCCATAATGGTACATCAAAATATTGATTGTAATGTTGTTGCCATCGAATCAAAGGATTTTCCTGCAAAGGCTCCACGGCCTTTCTATAGCGTTCTAAATAAGGCTAAAATTAAATCCGATTTTCAAATTGAAGTACCGTATTGGTTGGATAGTTTGAAGATCATGATAAGTAAACTAAGTTAGTTTTATATCAAGTTTTGGATAGTAAGTTGTAAATAATTATCAAGATATGAGTACACAAATCGACAAGGGAGTTATGGATAGAGCAACTAGTTGGCTCAATGGTAACTACGACGAAGAAACTAAAAATGCCATCAAAGAAATGATGGAAAATAACCCTCAGGAATTAACCGAATCGTTTTATCGTGATTTGGAATTTGGAACGGGTGGCCTTCGCGGAATTATGGGTGTTGGTTCAAATAGAATGAACAAATATACAGTTGGTGCAGCCACTCAGGGAATGGCCAACTATCTAAAGAAGAATTTTACTGATCTTGATATAATTAAAGTTGCCATTGCCTGTGATTCAAGAAATAACAGCGATTATTTTGCGCAGATTACTGCCGATGTATTTTCTGCCAATGGTATTAAAGTATTTTTATTTGATGCGTTAAGGCCAACACCAGAACTGTCATTTGCCATTCGTCATTTTGGTTGTCAGGGTGGCATAGTTATTACAGCTTCACATAATCCAAAAGAGTACAATGGCTATAAGGCATATTGGGATGATGGAGGCCAGCTGATCAGTCCCCATGATAAAAATGTTATTACAGAAGTATTAAACATTAAAGATATCAGTGACGTAAAATTTGCTGGTAATAACGATTTAATTGAAACAATTGGTGAGGAAGTTGACAATATTTATCTGGATAAAATTCATTCACTAACTCTTTCTCCCGATGCAATAAAAAGGCAGAAAGACTTTAAAATTGTTTATACTCCAATTCATGGAACAGGTGTTACCCTAGTTCCAAAAGCGTTGAAACTATTTGGCTTTGAAAAAGTTTATTTGGTTGATGAACAAGCTACTCCTGATGGTAACTTCCCAACTGTTAAATCACCAAATCCTGAAGAATCTGCTGCTCTGGAATTGGCCATGAAAAAAGCAATTGAAATAGATGCTGACCTTGTGATGGCCACCGATCCTGATGCCGACCGTGTTGGTATTGCAATTAGAAAAGGTGATGAAATGGTGCTTTTAAATGGTAATCAGGCTGCTTCATTATTAATCTATTATTTACTAACAAAATGGAAAGAGTTGGGTAAACTTACGGGAAATGAGTTTATTGTAAAAACTATTGTAACCTCTGAATTACTTGCTAAAATCGCTGAAAAAGATAATGTTGAGCATTTTGATGTGTTGACAGGATTTAAATATATCGCTGATATAATTAAGCGGTTTGAAGGAGAGAAAACCTTCATTGGAGGAGGAGAAGAAAGCTACGGATATTTAGTTGGCGATTTTGTTAGAGATAAAGATGCCGTTATATCATGTGCTATGATTGCAGAAACCGCCGCTTGGGCTGCTGATAAAGGCATTGGACTTTATGACTTGCTTCTGGATATTTATGTGGAATTCGGACTTTACAAAGAAAAATTGATTTCGGTAGTTCGTAAAGGAAAATCAGGAGCAGAAGAAATCCAAAATATGATGAGGGACTTTAGGGCTAATCCACCTGCAAGTTTAAATAATTCGAAAGTAGTTGTGATTAATGATTACCTCACAGGTATTTCAAAGAATACAGAAACTGGCCTTGAGAAGAAAATTGACCTTCCTTCATCCAATGTATTACAGTTTATTGCCGCTGATGGCGGAAAGGTAAGTGTAAGACCCTCAGGTACTGAGCCTAAAATTAAGTTCTATTTTGGTGTTGTGGCTCCGCTAGCCCATAAATCAGACTTTGAGAAAGTTGACGCTCAGTTGGAAGATAGTATAAGTAACTACATATCCGATTTGGGATTGGATTAATCACAAACAACGGAAGCCTAAAAAATATTCAAATAGGAGGGAAGGCTGGTGCTTTCCCTTTTTGTTTTTATTTTTGTAAAAAATATTGATATGTCTGACCAAACAATTGATGATATTACTCTATCAAAATCGGTGATAGAAATGGCTACAGTTGCAAACGAGTTTTGTTACTTTTTCGAAACACTTGAAAAAAAAGATAAGGAAACAATTTTAGACTTTACACAACGAATACTGCCATTGCTATACTTAAAAGGCACATTATTACCTGTAGTTACTCCTAACAACCCCGAAGCAAACGAGCGGTTTGTAACTGAAGAACAATGGGAAAGGATATTTACGGAACTAAGAGATAAGTTTGGGAAAGATGATGAATTCTGGGTAATCGATCCTCAATATATTAATGAAACAGAGCCTCTTAAAGCAAGTCTTAGCGAAAATATTGCCGATATTTATCAGGATATGAAGGATTTTCTTTTGTTGCTTCAGAAGAATACATTAGCGGCAAGGGAAAATGCCATAAGTGAGTGTAGTATATTACTTGGTAATCATTGGGGTTATCGAGTTGGAAATATTCTTTCAAGGATACATCACTTAATTTATTTTGAAGAAGAACTAGATACTCCTTATTAATAATACCCAAATATGGGTATCATACTTAAACCTAACAATCCTTTACTTTGCAACTAATATTGAATGAGGGTATCCTTATTATTTGATATTTATTATTGCACAATATGAATCTGAGCGAACTCAAAAGTGGTGATAAGGCAATTATCGTAAAGGTAAGAGGTCGTGGTGCGTTCCGAAAGCGCATAATTGAAATGGGTTTTATTGTTGGTAAACAGGTTATTGTTGTTAAAAATGCCCCCTTAAAAGATCCCATTGAATATAATGTAATGGGTTATGAGGTTTCACTGCGTCGAAGTGAAGCATCATTAATTGAAGTTGTTACAGCAGATAATTACGAATCGATAGATAGTGAATTTAATGGAGTACTTCAGTTGGAGCAAGCATTAGATTTGGCTCCTATTCTTCCCAGCAGTAAGATAATTAATGTAGCTCTTGTTGGCAATCCCAATTGCGGTAAAACAACAATTTTCAACATTGCATCTCATTCACGAGAAAAGGTCGGTAATTATGGTGGCATAACAGTTGATGCCAAACAGGCAAAATTTACTCATGGTGGCTACACGTTTAATTTGGTTGATTTACCTGGTACATATTCAATTACAAGTTATACTCCTGAAGAATTATTTGTAAGAGATCATATCGTTAACGAACTTCCTGATGTTGTTCTAAATGTTATTGACACCTCGAATCTCGAAAGAAATCTCTACCTAACAACCCAACTAATAGACATGGATATCAAAGTTGTCATAGCTTTGAATATGTGGGATGAGTTTAATGAAAAGGGCGATATATTTGATTACCATAGTCTGTCAAAAATGGTAGGTATACCAATGGTTCCTACGGTTGGATCAAAAGGTAAAGGAATTGATGAACTATTCAATAAGATAATATCTGTACATAACGACTCTGAACCGATAACTCGTCATATCCATATAAATTATGGCATTAAGATTGAGCAATCTATAAAGATATTGCAAGATTTAATATGTATCGACGATAATAAAATTTTAACAAATAAGGTAGCCCCTAGATATTTGGCGATTAAACTTCTCGAGCAAGATGAAAAAGAGTTAACCCGGATTAGTTTATGTAATAATTCAGATGAAATTAAAAGGGTTAGTAAAAATCAATCCGGAATAATTGAAAAACGAAGAAATGAAAACTTAGAAACAATAATTACTGATGCCAAATATGGTTTTATTGAAGGCGCATTAAAAGAAACATTAAAAAAGGCTCCGGCACATAATAAATTAACCAAAAGCCGACTTATTGATAATATCGTAACTAGTCAGTTATTGAGTTATCCAATTTTCCTATTCGCAATTTGGATAACGTTTCAAAGCACATTTTACATTGGCAATTATCCTATGCAATGGATTGAAATGCTGGTTAGTTATTTAGGTAATCTGCTTTCATCTATTCTTCCTGACGGTATGATTAAAGATATGCTGGTAGATGGAATTCTTGGTGGAGTAGGAGGAGTAATAGTTTTTCTTCCCAATATTCTTATACTATTTTTCTTTTTGACATTAATGGAGGCTTCAGGATATATGGCCAGAGTGGCCTTTATCGTTGATAAACTCATGCATAAAGTCGGACTTCATGGAAAGTCGTTTGTGCCAATGTTGATGGGGTTTGGGTGCAATGTCCCTGCAATTATGGCTACACGTACCATCGAAAATAAAAACGACAGATTAGTAACTATGCTAATTATTCCCTTTATGTCATGTAGTGCACGGTATCCGGTTTACATATTGTTGATCACAGCATTTTTTACCGATTTTAGGGGAACTTTATTATTTGGTATATATCTGTTCGGGATCGTATTAGCTGGTATAGTTGCATGGATAATGAAGAAGACTCTTTTCAAAGTTGAAACTATACCATTTGTAATGGAGCTACCTCCTTACCGGATGCCCGTTTTTACAAGTGTACTAAAACAAACATGGTATAAAGCTGAACAGTATCTAAGAAAAATGGGTACCATAATATTAGTGGCTAGTTTAATTGTATGGGCATTGGGATATTTTCCTCTTAATACAAATATAGATACCAAGTATGATGCACAAATTGAATCTTTGAATTTACAATTATTCATGTCAAATAATAGCACAAACCAAACTGCTCTTTCTGATTCCATTAGCATACTATATTCAGTAAAACTTAGTGAAAAACAGGAAAATTCATATATAGGTAAAATTGGCAAGTTTATTGAACCTGCAATTCAACCTCTTGGGTTTGATTGGAAAATGGGAATTGGTTTAATTGCTGGTTCAGCTGCCAAAGAAATAGTGATAAGTACTATGGGAGTCCTTTACCAGTCAAGTGATGATGTTGAAGATAATCAGATGCTAGTTAGTAAATTACAAAATCAGATATATGATAGCGGTCCCAAAAAAGGAGAGCATGTGTTTTCTCCATTGGTAGCATTATCGTTTATGCTTTTTATTCTGATTTATTTTCCATGTATTGCTGTTGTTGCTGCTATAAAAAATGAGTCAGGTGACTGGAAATGGTCTTTGTTCTTAACAATTTACACAACAGCATTGGCATATTTGGTTTCATTTCTGACCTATCAAATTGGTACATTTCTTGGCTTTTAAAAAGGATAAACCCATATAACATTTTTGTATCTTTACAACATTCGAGTAGTGTATTAACTTTGATCAATTAATCCTGTATTGTAGAAATGGAAAATCCATGGCTCAAAATATCAATATGATTTTGAATCAAAAAAATATGGAGATTATTGAAAGGGAAATAATAAAACTAACTGCTGGAAAAAGTCTTGTATCATTGGTTTATCAATGAAAATGAAAAATGAATGAAGAGGCCAGTTTATATTTGGAAATAGTATATTACAGATAGACTGACATTTAAAAGGTATTAATTAACTCAGTAAATTTGAAATTTTAAACTAAGAATATGCCAGAATTATCAACAGCAACACTTGCCAATATTCAGTTATATGTGACAGAATTAGAGAATGAAAGAGGTTTTATTGATCAAACAGTATTGCAAAAATGCCTATTGCTTGGTGAGGAAGTTGGAGAACTTTTTAAAGCAATTCGCAAAACTGAAAAAATCAGTACCGACAAAAACTCTCAATCTTTCAATGTGGGAGAAGAGCTTGCGGATATACTAATATATGTATGTGCTATTGCAAATCGATATGATATAGATTTGGAAAATGCATTTCGCATGAAAGAAGAAATCAACAAAAAGAGAGTATGGGAATAGAGGAAATAAGTGGCACGTCCTATTCATTAAAATAGAATTTAATATTGCTATGGAAAAGGTTGTAATCAAGGATAAACTGGATCTAATAACTGAATACTGGAATCCAATAATTGTTGGTGAATTAAACAATCAACAGGTGAGATTGGTAAAGGTAAAGGGAGACTTTGTAATGCATAATCATGAAAATGAGGATGAGTTATTTCTTGTTATCAAAGGAGTTCTTAGTATGGATTATGGTGATAGGATTGAGAATATTAGTGAAGGTGAGTTTGTTATTGTACCTAGAGGAACTAATCATAGACCAACTGCTCATATAGAAACCCACATTCTATTGTTTGAGCCTGAATCGGTAGTAAATACTGGTAATGTGCGTAATGAATTTACGATTGAATCACCTGAAAAAAAATAGAGTGAATTATTCTCAAATAAAAAAAAGATTGGCTCCCTGTGGTTTGCATTGTGGCAATTGTTTTGCTTTTGCTGATGGAGACATCAATAAGACTAGCAATAAGCTTCGTAAGTCGTTGGGTGATTTTGATATATACGCACAAAGGTTTGTGGACCTGTTAGATGAACCGGTATTTGAAAAATACGGTGATTTTAAAAAACTTTTATCATATTTTGCTTCTGTAGATTGCAAAGGGTGCAGAAACGAAAAATGCAAGTTATTTAGCAACTGTAATGTTAGAGATTGTCATAAAACTAAAAAAGTTGATTTTTGCTACCAGTGTTCCGAATTTCCTTGTGACAACACAGGTTTTGATGAGCATCTTTACAATCGATCCGTAACCATCAATTCGAGGATTAAAGAAATTGGAGTTGAAGAATACTATAATGAAATTAAAGATGTTCCAAGATACTAGAATGAATTAATAGATGCACTATAAATCATAATTACCAATAACGGATTAATTTCACAATTATTGATGCCGTAATGAATGAAGTATTAATGCCTCATAATATCAGTCATACCGTAAATTTAAATTATTAAGATTGAATATAAACTGAGTATTCTTGAATTCTTTGTTTTTTCCTTAATACACCCATCATTCAATCAAATTATAATCTGCTTATCAATCGTTTATGTCGTAATAAATTGAATGTGCTTTTTCACTATTCTCTACATATATAATGAATGTAGATATTTAGCATACATGATAATTATCATATTTTTTTATAATTTTCCACTTGATTTGAAAAAGCAGAAATGAAACCTAATTGTCCAAATATGCCGACATGTTTTTTTGTCAATACTATGAGGGCAAAAATGTTGGTAAATAATCACACTGATTATATTGAGAAATATTGTCAAGGAAGCTTTACAGCTTGGAGTGAATGCACTAGATATATTGTAAAAAATGCAATAAATTTTTGTCCTGATTTTGTACTGCCCGACTCAAAAATGACACCAGATGAAGTTATCACCAAGTTTGATGAAGAAATGGAATAAGCTAAACCACTTATACAATTAAAACAAAAAATGTTATGCCAACACTAGAAATTGAAGGAAGAGTTTTTGAGGTAGATGGAGATGGGTTCTTAGCAGAACCAGAGGTATGGAATGAAGAAGTAGCACAGCTAATAGCCAATCATGATGGAATTGGAGAAATGAATGATAAGCATTGGGCAATTGTTAAAATCATCCGCAGTAACTATGAAGAAAAAGGAATGGCTCCAATGATTAGACATATATGCAAAGAAACCGGAGTTCGATTACGGGAGATTTATGAGTTATTTCCTTTGGGACCAGCCAGAGGTGCATGCCGAGTAGCCGGACTTCCCAAGCCAGATGGTTGTGTTTAACAAAAAACTACAATTATGTATTGGTATCAATTATTAGCAATAGTATCAGCTATCATATGTATTATTAGTTGCCTCATTCATGGAGTAAAACTTATTCGTTTTGGTAAACCCATCGATTATTCACAAAAAAGTGGAGATGTTGCAGGTGCTATAAAGTATTCTTATACAAGTGCTATGAGTCCTCTGAAAAAGGAGTCAGCTTTTCTACATCTCCCAACCTATATTGCAGGAATACTTTATCATCTTGGCACTTTTTTATCGCTATTCCTTTTTATAATGTTTATTATTGGTATAGTTCCTGATGGATTACTGTCTTACCTACTTTCGACTGTTTTATTGGTTAGTGGATTAAGTGGCTTAGGAATATTCATCAAGAGAATTGTAAAAGAGCAGTTACGTGCACTATCAAATCCTGATGACTACATCTCAAATTTACTGGTAACATTAATTCAATTTATAACTGCATATTCATTGATCGTTTCCACTGTATCTCCCGCTTACTATATATTAATCAGCATATTGTTCCTCTATTTGCCAATTGGTAAATTGAAACACACGGTATATTTTTTCGCAGCCCGCTATCATCTTGGGTTCTTTTATGGATGGAGAGGTGTTTGGCCTCCAAAACAAGGATAATATGGAGAAATTAACTCAAGAAAAAATCCAAAAGGGACTAGATGTTCTAAGTGCAAAGCATGATGGAAAATTAATAACCCATTTAAATAGTTGTGTGCATTGTGGTCTTTGTGCAAATAGCTGTGTTTATTATAATGCTATCCCCAAAGCTAAGTTTATACCCGCTACAAAAGTTGATTTAGTAGCTTCAATATATAGGCGTTACCAAACCTTTGGAGGTAAGGTGTTCCCTAAACTAGTTGGTGCAAAGGATCTTAATGATGAAATGGCGGATGAGATGGTCGACTTGTTATTTGGAGCTTGTACTATGTGTGGCCGATGTGTAAGTCATTGTTCAATTGGTGTGGATATTAGTTACGTGATAAAAAAAGGCAGAGAGATGTTATCCAATATGGGAATGGTGCCAGATACATTACAATCAACAATAAATTCTGCTTTGGAATCCGGCAATAATATGTCGATATCTAAAACTGATTTTGTTGAAACACTTGAATGGTTAGAAGAGGATCTTCAATTTGAAGTGGATGATGATAATGCAAAGATATATCTCGATCAAAAAGGAAAAGAAATACTCTACACGCTTAATCCACGCGAGCCAAAATTTTTCCCCTTGTCAATATCAGCAATGGCAAAAGTATTTTATGCTGCAAATGAAAGCTGGACAATATCTACAAAGATGTACGATGTTACTAATTATGCTTATTATTCAGGTAATTATGAAGAAGCTGCAATAATTACACAGCGTTTATATGATGAAGTAGAAAATCTGGAAGCAAAAAAATGTGTGCTTGCAGAGTGTGGTCATGGATCAAGAGCTTTTCGTTGGGAAGGTCCAAATTATATTAAAAAAGAGTATCCTTTCGATGTTTTAACTTCTGTTGAATTACTTGCAAAGTATCTTAAAGAAGGCAGAGTAGTTGTTGATCCTGAAAAGATACAGGAAAAAGTTACGCTTCACGACCCTTGTAACCTGGCTCGGAGCGGTGGAATATGGAAAGAACAGCGTTATATACTAAATACTTGTGTGAAGGATTTCGTTGAAATGACGCCCCATGGCCTTGATAATATATGTTGTGGTGGTGGTGGCGGCCAACTTGCCATGAGCGAATACAACGAAAGGCGCTTGGCAATTGGTAAATTAAAAGCAGAACAAATTAGAGCAACTGGTGCTAAAATTGTTGCTACACCTTGTCATAATTGTGTCGATCAGCTTCAACAACTAAATGTAACCTTCAAGCTGGGAATAAAAATTATGACCCTTGGAGAAATAGTTGCAGATTCATTGATTCTTGAAAAGAAATCAGAAGAAAAACCAAATATTAATAAATTAGAAATAAAGGCATTATGAGCAAATTAATCTATCTCGATAATTCAGCAACCACGTTCCCAAAACCAGAAGAGGTTTACCGTTTTATGGATGAGTTTTACAGGAATCATGGTGTAAATCCTGGTCGATCAGGTTTTGATGCGGCAATTGAAACCGAAGAAATGGTAACCGAAACCCGCAAATTGCTTACTTCTCTTTTCAATGGAGATGATCCGGATCGACTTACCTTTAGTTATAATGCCAGTGATACTCTCAATATGTTATTGCAGGGACTTTCGGAGAAAGGTGATCATGTTGTAACTACAATGTTGGAGCATAACTCAGTTCTTCGACCACTTTATCATCTGGAAATGGATGGCACAATTAATGTAACCCATGTGCCTTTTGATAGTCATGGATATATTGATCCTGATGATATTAAAAAAGCAATAAAGAAAAATACCAAAATGGTTGTTGTTAACCACAGTTCAAATGTAATTGGGACTATACAACCACTAACTGAGATAGGCAAGATTTGTAAGGATGCCGGAGTTTACTTTGTTGTTGATAGTAGTCAGAGTGCAGGGGCTATTCCAATCGATATGAAGGCCATGGGGATTGACGCCTTAGCATTTACAGGTCATAAATGTCTAATGGGTCCAACAGGTATAGGTGGATCGTACGTTATGGATGGAGTTCCTGTTAAAGGTACTCGCTTTGGTGGCACAGGTGTTCGTTCGGCAGTTAAAACTCACCTTGAAGCTTTCCCTTACAGGCTTGAATGCGGTACACTGAATCTTGTTGGAGTTGCCGGACTTAATGCCGGAGTAAAATGGGTTCTCGATCAGGGAATGGAAAATTTGCATAAACAGGAAATGGCATTATGGGACAAACTCAGACTTGGTATTCAGTCAATCCCAGGTGTTGTAACATATTGTGCAGAAGATTCTAAAAATCAAAATCCTGTTTTATGTTTTAATGTTAACGGTTTTGAAGCTGGGGATGTTGGAACTATGTTGGATGTTGATTTTGATATTGCATGTAGAACAGGCCTGCATTGTGCACCAAAAGTTCACGAACTTCTTAACACGGTAGATATTCATGGAGCTGTTAGATTAAGTATCGGACCCTTTAATACTGAAGATCATATTAATATGGCCATTGAAGCGGTTAAAGATGTTGCTTCAATAAAAAACCAGTAATATTACCAAGGAAGATTAATCCATCCGAAAATATTGAAATTCGTCAATTTGTGGAGAAATGTATTGAGGGTTTAAATAAAAAAAGTCCTTCTCGGAATTACCGAAAAGGACTTTTGTATTTTAAATTATGGACTTTCTATTTAATACCTACCATTTGTTCAAGCATATCTGTAGTAATCGATTTTGGCCTTTCGATCGGATAACCCAATGCACGTGCCCAAATAATATTTGATAATACTCCAAGAGCTCTTCCTATGGAGAATAGAACAGTATAAAAATCATACTGGGTTAATCCGTAATGCCACTGAATTACACCTGACTGTGCATCAACATTTGGCCATGGGTTTTTTGCTTTACCTTGTTCTTTAAGTATTGGAGGAACAACTTTATAAAGCATATCAACATAATGGAATAACTCATCATCAGCAAGGTGTTCCAATGAAAAGTCGCGTTGTATTGAATAACGTGGATCAGTTTTTCTTAATACTGCATGACCAAAACCAGGGATAACCTGACCACCATTCAATGTATCATTAACAAACTTCTTCATGTCATTTTCGCTTGGAACCTTGTTTCCTAACCTACCTCTTATATCCTGAATCCATCTAAGAACTTCCTGAGTAGCTAAACCATGTAAGGGACCTGCTAATCCATTAATCATTCCCGAAGTTGAATAATATACATCAGATAATGAACTTGAAATTAGATGGCCGGCATGAGCGCTTACGTTACCACTTTCGTGATCAGCATGCAGTATAAAGTACATTCTCGACACATCATCATAAGGTTTGTCGATACCAAGCATTGAAGCAAAGTTACCTCCAAAATCTTGAGTTGGATCCTGATATACGTTTTGTTTTTTTGTGTATAGTTTATTGTAAATGTATGCTCCAATCACAGGAAGCTTACTTATTAGGCTAAATGCATCCTCGTATGTTGGATCCCAGTAATCGAGCTTGTCCATCCCACGTTGATACTTAATGTTAAATATAGACTCACGTTGCATCGACATTACTGCAGACGAAAGAATTACCATCGGATGGCTGTTATTTGGAAATGCATCAATTACTTCGTAAACATACTTTGGTAATTGCCTTCTATTTACTGAGTCGTAAATAACGTCTGCTACCTGGCTTTCGGTAGGCATTTCTCCTGTTAGCAACAAATAGAATAAACCTTCTACATATGGCATTTTACTTCCCACAGGTTTTGGTAGTTTCTCGAAAACTTCTGGTAAAGTATAACCTCGGTATCGGATTCCCTCATAAGGATCAAGATATGAAATATCAGTTATGAGACTTTTAATACCTCGCATACCACCAATCACTTGTTGAACAGTTACGTCATTAATTATTGTTTCACCGTGTTCATCTAGTAATCTTTTAATCCTGGGTCGATGAGCTTCAATTTTTTCGTATAATTTACTCTTAAGTTTGTTCATTAATTTGTGTTATTGGTTTACAAGGATATTTTTGATCTTAATGCTTGGTCAAGTGCATCTAGAAAATCTTCAGTAGTTAAATAATGACTTGTGTTTAAATTTTTTCCATGGATAATAAGAGCAAGGTCTTTTGTCATCTTACCTGTCTCAACTGTGTCAATACATACTTTTTCAAGTGTATTGGCAAAGTCAATTAGTTCTTTGTTTCCATCAAGTTCTCCTCGATGTGCCAACCCTCTTGTCCATGCAAATATAGATGCAATTGGGTTAGTGGAAGTAGGATTCCCTTTTTGATGCTCACGGAAATGACGTGTTACTGTACCATGTGCTGCCTCGGCTTCAATGGTTTTTCCATCGGGAGCCATCAATACAGATGTCATCAACCCCAGTGACCCAAATCCTTGGGCAAGTGTGTCAGACTGAACATCGCCATCGTAGTTTTTACAAGCCCATACAAAGCCACCTTCCCATTTAAGAGCAGCAGCTACCATATCATCAATAAGTCTGTGTTCGTATATAATACCTTTAGCTTTAAATTTATCGATAAATTCGTTTTGATATATTTCTTCAAAAATATCTTTAAACCTACCATCGTATTTCTTAAGGATAGTATTTTTAGTGCTTAGGTATAATGGCCATTCTTTGTCAAGTGCCATGTTGAAGCATGAATGTGCAAAACCTTTGATAGACTCATCGGTATTGTACATCGCCATAGCAACTCCATCTCCTTCAAAGTCATGTACGGTATATGATTGTATTTCTCCTCCATCTTCAGGAGTGAATGTAATTGTCAATTTGCCTTTTCCCTTTGTAACAAAATCAGTAGCACGATATTGATCACCAAATGCATGACGGCCAATTACAATTGGCTTTGTCCAACCTGGAACCAATCGTGGGATGTTTTTCATCATAATTGGCTCACGAAAAACAGTTCCTCCAAGTATATTACGGATAGTACCGTTTGGTGATCGCCACATTTGCTTTAAACCAAATTCTTCAACACGTAGCTCATCAGGTGTGATAGTAGCACATTTAATGCCTACACTATATTTTTTTATGGCATTGGCAGCATCAATTGTTATCTGATCATCTGTTTCATCTCTGGCCTCAATACCAAGATCATAATATTTTAAATCGATATCAAGATAAGGTAAAATTAGTTTGTCTTTTATCATTGCCCAGATTATTCGGGTCATTTCGTCTCCATCCAGTTCAACAACAGGGTTAGCTACACGAATTTTGTCCATAGTAATGAGTAATTTATTTTACATTCAGCATATAAATTTGTTTGATATATTGATATGCCCTTATTTTTTTGGAGGTTGCAAAGGTACGAAATATGTAAATTACATTTACATGTATGGTTCATATTTGTTGTTTAGACTAATTTCTAAATAACGGTTTATGATAAAAGAGCTTCAAATACTGTTGTTAATTAATAACAATAGTAGTTATTAATCTGTGTAGAAAAAATTAAAACTTAAATTCGGCATACTCTTGTCTGCTTTCTATGGGATAATTACCCTGGTATACATTTCCTATATTACCATCGATGGATATACTATCACCAGCTTTGAAAATAACATCGTTGAGCTTACATTGTTTTTCATATTCATCAACCTGAAGGCTTGTGCAGTTTACAACAGATGTTTTACCAAGTCGTACGGCAGTAACAGCTGCATGCGAAGTTGCACCACCTTTTCCTGTTAATAATCCGTCGGTTTCGAAAATCATTCCAATATCGTCAGGAACTGTGTCGGGTCTTACCAAAATAATCTTTTCATCAGGGAATGTTCCCCTTAATCTAGTAATATCGTTTTCATCAAATGCCACACGTCCATTCATTGCACCACCACCAACACCAATTCCTCTTCCAACTAATTTCATTGTATCCAAGGTTGTTTTGAATACATTAATAGATTGCCTTGAAGCCATATCCTGGTCTCTGATTTGGAGGATATAAAGGTCTTCAGGATTTTCTGATTCAAATGTAAATTCAATCTCCTGAGGACTATATCCCAGATCCTCCGTAAGTTGAATGGCCATTTCATAAAGTCTGGTATAAATTTTTGGACATAAATCTTGTAATGAATCAAATCCGCCTGTGCTGGATACCTGATTTTTACTCACCGGTTTTGGTTTAACAAGCCCAGCAACAATATCTTCTCCCTGGCTTCTAAAGGTGTAATCACCATAAAGGCTCACACCACGTTCTTCTTTCGTTGGGTCTTGTGTAAAAATTACTCCCGTACCCGACTTATGATGCATATTCCCAAAAATCATTTGTTGTACAACAACTGCTGTTCCCCATTCATCAGCAATTTCAAGATGTTGGCGGTAAACTTTTGCTCTTTCGGATGACCAGGACTCGAGGACAAAATTGGTACAAATAATTAATTGTTTGAAAACATCCTCTTCAAAATCAATATTATTATCTTTAATTGTTTTTTTATAAGCTATTGCGATTTCGCGCATTGCCTTAGGGCTAAAGTCAGTTTTGTGATCAACCTTAAACTTTATTTTGAAGCTTTCCATAACATTGTCGAACTCATCGCGTGATAAGCCAAAGGCCATTCCCCAGCTTTGCAATAAACGGCGGTACGAGTCCCATGCCGACCATTCGAATTCAGATTTTCTGCTTAGGCTTTCAGTTATTTCATCATTCATACCAACGTTTAGAAAAGTATCCATGGCTCCAGGCATTGAGATGGCAGTTCCTGAGCGAACAGAAAGTAGAAGGGGATTATAGGGGTTTCCAAATTCTTTTTTTGCGGCATTTTCAACTTTACTAAGGTGTTCACGAATAAGTTGATATATCTCATCACGTAATTCAGGATGCTCAAAAATAGCTTTATGCTTTCTAAATACTTCAGTGGTTAAAACGAACCCCGGGGGTATTGGAAAACCAGCCATCCTCAAATTTTTCAAATGATAAGCTTTTGACCCTAAGAATACCTGATTATCAACCTGAGGATTTGGTTGTCCCAGGCGTGCAATAACCAAATCAGAATTGTACGACATAACCTCTTTAATCATTTCTGGTTTAATATTATCGGCCATTGCTCTGAGCGAGTTGAGTATACGGGCTATAAAGTTATCCAAAGGCTGCATTAGGAAAGCCTCGGCAATTACATCGCGATAAAATGTTTCCGACATCTTGTTAACAAGGTTAACTTCTTCATCAGCACTCAGTTTATTATCTTTGTCGAATAGTTGTGGGATCACAATTCGTAATGGTATTTCGTACGATTTTAAAAAATACTTAATAATTGTACGTTTTACATCTTCGGCTAAAAACTGAAAAATATTTATGTATTGATCGAATGACAAACTTTGTGATCGCAAACTATATTTTAGCATTAACAAATTTGAATTAAAACTTTGATTAGTTATACCATCTAGTTCAAGTCCTTCTCTGAAAAATTCCAGTATGTCGTAAATATCCGATAGTGTTTTTGCTGAAATATAATTGAGGTTAATTTGATCGACAACTTTTTCCATTAATCGTGTGGCAACATTTTCGAGACGGAAGGTTAATCCAAGAGCCTCAAATTTGGGTTCGCGGTATGTTCCATACATTGATGGAATACCAATGGCAATATGTCGTTTATGATAAATATTTTCCCATCCCTGACTAGGTTTTTCATTAAAGATAATCTCCTTAAGATTATTCATAAACTTATAAATTAGCCTCAAAGAAGCTCCAAAATCATCCTTGTCTAAAGCAAGCTTAAAAAGTATAACGTCTGAGTCGTTAATGTATGAGTACTTTTTAAGTACACTTGAAATATCAACGGTTTCAAAAGAATATTTTTCTTTAAGATATGCATATAACATTCGCATATCACGTAACCTTTCTATATCACGATCATTTTCCGAATTTAGTTTATCAAGGATATTTTCAAAATCTGCCTCCTTTAAAGCGAGCAATTCATCTGGTGTTTTTTTACTAATGTTACACATCTCAGTAACCATATTATGAACCGGAGCAAAATACTCACTTTTCATATCAATGGACTCGTAAACATTTTTTGGGAGCATATGTTTGATAGCAACAATATCGCCATCATACCAGAAATTAAAAATCTTTTTTGTTAACCCGATTAGTGTATTATTACTTTCGGTATGTACCTGCTTACGTAGAAAATGGATTAGTTTATCTTTACGATGGGATATTTCATCCATCGATGTTGTTACCTTGCGAATCTCACCCTCGGCACCTATCTCGTTGAAATATACAGGGAATATTCGTGTTAGTTGTTTTACTCTTTTATAGAAAGGAGCGATATTGGAGTTTAGAATTTTGGTTATTTCCCTCTGAAATAGATCAGTATCACTAAGGAAAATACCGCCTAATTGAAGATTAACTATCAACACCGAAAGCAACCTTTCCATTTCAAGCTGCGAATATTCAATTAGCCCCAACCAAACGCTTATGTTTTTAATGTGACTATCATTAACCGAAAGTTGCCAGTCTTCATTAACATACACTATACCGGGGGTTTCAAACCCAAAGTCGATAATTTTATCTTCAAAATAATGAATTAATTTACTCTCGGGTGAATTATCAATATCTATAATCTTTTTGCCGAGAGTGAGAAGTATATCAAGAACTGATGATGTATGCTCGGTTCTAAGCCCTTCACAAAAACTAAATATCCGATCAATAAAGTCTACAATATTGTCCTTGTCAACTTCTTCAATAGTTTGTTTAAGCATACTGTTTAAATTCCATATAATTCTCTCTTTATGAGCCTCCATCCCGGCAAGGTGAAGGAGGTAGAAGCTATAATAGAATTTCTCGATAAATGTCGGAAACAATGAAACTGAAGAAGCAAATTTATCAGCTATTTCATCGTAATCAGGCAGTTCGCTTGCCAGTGATTGCCAATTATCAATCTTTTCAAGTTTTTGATTTAATTCAGTAAACCAAGGTTTTCCAAGATCATTCACTATCACTAAATTATCAACTTTAATTATGTTGGGATTCTGTTGAATCCAATCTTCAATTTTTGTAGTGTTTTCCCAATACTCTATATTTTTTTTGTAGATAATAAGGTTAGTTGATAATATTTGTTTCTTAAACTGTTCAATACTTGCAATATCTTTAAGGTATCTGTTGAAATACTTGGAAGCTATAATGAAACTTAATGGATCCTCATTAAGACCATTTCTAATTGCTGTACAACAATTTTCGATAGTATCGTAAAAATTTCTTTTTTCTTTGCCAAGTTTTTGTATAAATTCGAGAAAAGTTCGAATAATCATAACATGAAAATCTGAACTTTTAGTTTCCATAAGAAGAGTTTTCAATAATTCTAAAGGAACCTTGAAGGCATTATTGGGATTATCTAAACCAATATAATACCAATAATCGGTCAATAGTATCTTCCTAAGTTCCTCGGCAACAAATTTTCTGTTGGAAAAAGGGTGTTGATATTCAACAATGCAATCGTTTGCACGTTTATTGATTCCAAAGTACTTTATTGACAGGTTTATAAAGCGCTGATATTCAGGCTTAATATTTATGTCTTTGTATCTGGTTTCAGCCAGATTTGCCTCAAGGGCTTTTGATTTAAATTTTTCTGCCATATTGATATTAAATGCGAAAAATGATAATTTATTTTAGCTTAATTTTGCTAGTAACAAATGAGGTATACCTCACAAAGGTAAGGATAATAATTATTTAGATTTGAAATTAGGCTTACCAATTAGAAATAAAACTTAATACTATAGTTATGACTAAAATTAAAATTGGAATCAACGGATTTGGCCGAATTGGACGAAATGTATTTAAATTGGTTGAGGAAAGAGACAATATGGAAGTTGTTGGGATTAATGATTTAACTGATACAAAAACTCTTGCACACTTACTAAAATACGATTCAACACAAGGGAAATTTAATGGAAAAGTGACATATAATGAGAACTGTTTGATCGTAAATGGTAGAGAAATTAGAGTTACTGCCGAAAGATTACCCATAAACATAAAATGGGCTGAAACACCTGATGTTGTTGTTGAGGCAACTGGTATTTTCAGGGAAAAAGAGAGCAACAAAGGTGGTTATGGCGATCATCTTAAGAATGGTGCAAAAAAAGTTATTCTTACGGTTCCTGCCAAGGATCAGATTGACAGAATGATTGTTATCGGTGTTAATGATGATGAATTACAAGACGATGATCAATGTGTTTCAAATGCATCATGTACAACAAACTGTTTGGCTCCTATTGCCAAAGTGCTTAACGACAGATTTGGAATAGAAAATGGATTAATGACAACCATTCATGCATATACTAATGATCAGGTTATTCTTGATGCGCCTCACTCTGATTTAAGAAGAGCACGATCAGCAGCTTTAAGTCAAATTCCTACAACAACAGGCGCTGCCAAAGCAGTGGGAAAGGTAATCCCTGATTTAAACGGTAAACTTGACGGTATGGCAATTCGTATTCCAACTCCTACAGGTTCGTTGGTTGATTTAGTAGTAAACCTAAAAACGGAAGCTTCGAAAGACGAAATAAATGCTGCCATGAAAGAAGCTGCTGACGGTCCAATGAAAGGGATTCTTGAATATCAGGAAGATCCCATTGTAAGTGTTGATATTATTCATAACAGCCATTCTTCAATTTATGATGTTGAAAGTTTAATGGTACAAGGCAAAACTGTGAAAGTATTATCATGGTACGATAACGAATGGGGTTACTCATGTAGAGTTGTTGACCTGATTGACTTGTTCAATTTGTAGAGTATTATTTTTGAGTTAGTTTGGTGATAAGTGGGTTGAGTGATTGTCTGGATATCGATTACTCGCCCACTTATTTTTTAACTGAACCAGAATAAAAGACAAAATAGGGGAGCGTTTTAACGACTCAACGCTATTCTTGTCATGTTGAACGGAGTTTACGGAGTGAAACATCTCTAAATCACCGCCAAGGTGCAGAGCCGCAAAGTTTTTTGGTATTCGGCTAAGTGTTTCAGTACAATTGAAATTGCGGCTTAGCGAGAAATTGTAATAGCGAAAAAATATTCTTAGTAAACTATGGATTATAAATAACTCCCGATGAACTATCACGCATAGCGCCAGTGGCAGATGCCAAACAGTTGATACTATTTTCCATTCGTAATATTCCCATAAAGGCAAAAATTAATGCTTCTTTAAAGTCAATTATGTCCCTTTCGGGAATGATTATTTTTTTTAAAGTTTCCCTTTGGATTGCAGTGGTCAGGAAGTTATTATGGGCCCCTCCACCGGTGATGTATAAAGCTTCTCCGGGTGCATCTTTTACTATCCTGTTTGTTTGATATGCAATGTGTTTACAAACGGTGTACAACTTGTCTTCTATTCTCGCATCCGAATTATAGATGATGGGGAGAAAAGTATCAGTAACCAATTGATTACTCATCGACTTTGGATATGGGAGCTGATAGAACGAGTGATTATTTAGGCTGTCAAATAATGGTTTATTTATTTTACCCAAAATGGCAATATTTCCATTTTCATCGTAGGGTTTACCCAATTGTTTGCTTAGATGGTTAAGGATTTGATTAGCAGGACAAATGTCCATTGCCATTCGTTTATCTCCAATATCGAATGAGATATTGGCAATTCCCCCAATGTTAATACAATAGTCATATTCTGAAAATAACAGCTTGTCACCTATGGGTACCAGGGGAGCGCCTTGACCACCAAGTAGAATGTCGCCAATTCTATAATCACAAATAGTAGTAATACCAGTTGAGGTTGCAATAGCCTGTCCATGACCAAGCTGAAATGAATAACCAAGAGCCGGGTTGTGAAAAACAGTATGACCATGTGAACAAATAATGTCGGGTTTGATCTTATAATTATCCATGAAAATATTAACCTGTTCACCTAAATATTTTCCGTATCTAATATCATACTCTACAAGTTTTTGCCCCGATTGCATAGGCATTTCTGATAGTGCAATATGCCAGTCTTCAGAGTAAGGTATGGTATCAGAAGCAATGATCTCATATTGCCAATTTGTTTCATAAACAAACTCACAAAAAGCAATATCAAGTCCATCAAGTGAACTTCCCGACATTATGCCAATTGCTTTGTATGTTTTCATAGTTTGAATATTTGAGATAGCTAAAGTGCTATAAGGAGTTTTTCAAGTTTCATACCTCGCGATCCTTTAATCAGGATATCAGAATTGGTAATCTTGTTTTTTTGAATATGAGCTAATGCTTGGTCTGTAGTTACAAATGAAATATAATTATGATCAGTGATATTGCAAAATGCTTCTCCAATAAGAATCACATTTTTAGTTCCTTTATCTATTAGCATCTCAACTATTGCCTTATGTTCCCCCTGGGAGTATTCCCCAAGCTCAAACATATCGCCAAGTAATAACCAAGGGTTATCGAAACCACATTCTGTAAAACTTGTTATTGCCTCCACCATACTATAGGGATTAGCGTTGTAGGCATCCATAATGATTCTATTGCTTTCAGTTTGTAATTTTTGAGAGCGATTGTTTTGAGGAATGTAATTTTCAATTGAATCATTAATTATTTGTTCCGGAACATTAAAATACAACCCTGTTGCTATTGCAGCTAATATATTATTGAAATTATAGTTTCCGAACATTTTGCTATTACAACGATGAATATTTTCGTTATAACCCCAGTTAATTTGAAGGAATGGCTTGGTATTTAACATCTCGCCTTCAACAACTGCGTTATTTAATCCATAGGTTGTTTGCCGGATATTATGAGATAGTTTTATCAGAAGTTCATCATTGGAGTTCACAATTGCATGTCCACTGGTCTTTTTAAGATAATTATACAATTCATTTTTAGCTTCTATAACACCTTCAAATGAACCAAATCCTTCCAGATGTGCTTTGCCGATATTTGTAATAATACCAATATCAGGTTTAGCAATTTCGCATAATCTATGTATTTCACCAATATGGTTTGCCCCCATTTCAATTACGGCAATTTTGGTGGTAGGTTTAATGGTTAGAAGTGTAAGTGGTACTCCGATATGATTATTGAAATTGCCTTTAGTGGATATTATTTCAGTATAATTGCTTAAAACCGATGATATTAATTCTTTGGTTGTTGTTTTCCCATTTGAGCCTGTTATGGCCAAAACAATGGCATTTGATTGTTTTCTGTGATATCTTGCTAGTTCTTGAAGTTCATTCAAGGCATCTGGAACAAGTATATAATTATCACTTATCGGCGCATAGGTAGAGTCGTCTATTACACAAAACCTCGCACCTTTTTTTATGGCTTCTTCAGTATAACTATTACCATTATGATTATCTCCCGAAAGGGCAAAGAAAATTTTGTTGTGAACTTCACCTCTTGTATCAGTTGATACTCCATCTGATAACAGGAATTGGTTATATAGTTTCTTTATTTCTTTCATATCAATAAAAAACCCCGCTCTAAATTAGAACGGGGTAAATTTATGATTTTTTGTTTGATATTAATATCCTCTTCCCGGAATTGGGCTACCTACTCTAATCATAGCACATCTAAATCCAATTGTTGAAGCTGACTCATCTTCATTTAAGAATCTTCTTGTACCTGGACTTAAGTAATAAACACCATCGTTCCATGATCCACCTTTTACAACTCTGGCTTTATCACTAATTAAAGTGGTAACACCATAGTCGTACATATTATCTGAGTTTTGCTCCATTTGTTCTTCACCGTCAAGCCAGTTTGATCTTATGGTTGATTGGTAATCTCCATCTCGGTAGTTTACGTTGTCAGCTTTACGGTAGTTCTTACGCGATGCTGCTTCTTCAGCAGTTATTTCTACTTCAATAATACGTCCCAAGCTATCTTTTTCAGCAATACCACCATCCATGTCGCGCAGTTTGTTTTTAAATACATTACCACGGTAAGGGTTAAGGTCACTTACAAATTCAGGCGTCATCGGACGATAAACATCAAGAACCCATTCGCTAACATTACCGGCCATATTATACAACCCGTAATCGTTTGGCCAATATGACCCAACAGGCGCAGGAATACTTGCACCATCATTTAGGTTACCAGCAACACCCATGTAATCTCCTGAGCCTCTTTTGAAGTTAGCAACAAAGCTCCCGTAATATTTTGTTTCATCTGTTCTAACACCATCTCCATTCCATGGATAAGTTCTTCTTTCAACTACACGGTTGTATAGTGTATTTCCAATTAATCCGAGAGCAGCATATTCCCATTCGGCTTCGGTTGGAAGTCTGTAGTTAGGTAACATAATTCCATCTTCGAAACGAACATTTCTTACACCTGTTCCGTTTGGATCAAGATCTTGTTTGCCTTCTTTTACAAGTCCTTCATATTGTCCGGCAAGATAGGCATCGGTATTAAAGTTATTTTCATCACGTTGATCAGGATCAAAATCAAGAATTCCGGCTTCAATTAAAAGACCTTCGTTCACACGGTCACTTCTCCATGATGCGTAATCATTGGCTTGAACCCAACTTACACCAACAACAGGATAGCTTTGGTACGCAGGATGGCGAAAGTATGTTTGCACTAAAGGCTCATTATATGCTAACCGGTCTCTCCAAACTAGTGTGTCAGGTAATGCATTAAGTATCACCATAGGATAGCTTTCTCCATAAACCCTGTTTAGCCAGTATATATATTCAAGATAGGCAAGATTACTTACCTCCGTTTGATCAATATAAAAGCTGCTTACGGTTACTTTACGTGGAACATTGTCCCATTCGTAAAACGGAGTTTCATTAGTTGCTCCCATGGTAAAAGTACCGCCTTCAACTAGTACTAGACCAGGTCCTGTAACTTGGCTTGCTGATTGATCAGCTACCTCAAAACCTCCATTGTCGGGATTATTATATTCCCAACCTGTAGTATTCGATCTTTCGTGGCTTTTGCATGAACTTGCCATAATAGCAATAGTTGCAATTCCTGTGAGTAAAACAAACCACTTTCTGTTTTTGAACATCTTTGATTCTATTTTGTTTAATTCTTTCTTATAACTAAAATGATGGTGATTTTATTGCCCTAATTTGTCTTCTTGCCGACTCTTTATACAAACAAAAGTCCCATGCAAATGAAATTTCGTGTGCTCCACCCGCTTTACCTCCAATTTGTGAAACGGTAAAATCGTAACTATATCCTATTCTTAAATTATTGTAAGTTATTCCAAGTAAGGCAACTACGGCGTCGGGGTTTTGAAAATTATGCCTAAACCAAGTGCCTAATACGAAGGGATACTTGTTAACATATATACCGGCACTAAGTTGATGAAAATTTTCTTGTTGCATGTATAATATATTTGGCTGAATTATAATATCGCTTCCTCCAAAATTTCCCAATCCTCCACTTGTAGCGTTAATATTTACTCCACCATTAATTGTAATCTTCATTGGTAACTTACTGTCATTGTTATCATAAAATGACAATGATGGTTGGGTTAAATGATCAACGGCAAGTCCAACAAAAAATTTATCTGTATGACTAAAGACGGCACCGGCGGCAAAATCCACGGCAGTAATATTGTCCTTAGATGGGGGTGATTCTCCTGAATTAGGATTAATATTTCCAGTTGTCGGGTCAATTTGACTTGCAAATATGAATTTTTCCCAATTTAGTTTCTCTTGATAATATGCTCCTTTAACTCCAAACCGAACACTCATATCGTTACTTACCCTTAAATTATATGAATAGTATGCCGCGGCAGAAGTTCTAACTAAACCTCCATCTCCTTGAGCATCGTTCATAACAAGTATACCAAAACCACTATTAATTCCAGGTAAATTTTGATCGTAACTTAAATTATATGTTACATATGCATGAGCCAAAGAAGGATATTGATTTCTGTAGTTTAGACCCAATCTTCCACATTCTGTCGAACCAGCATAGGCAGGATTAAGATATAAAGGATTCGCATAGTACTGCGAAAACTCTGGATCCTGAGCCTTGGCAACATTCCACATTGTAAGTAATAGTACAATTATAACAAAACAGTTTTTTGTCCTCATTTAGTACAATAATATTGGTTCTAGTTTTGAGTGCACAATTATACGATCTTTTTCTTTAATAAATATGCTGTATGTTAATTTTTTCTTAAATGTAAATGATTAATAATCTGATAAAATAAAACAGTTTTGTAATCGTTATTACAGCAATTAAACAATATACAGCCATTAATATTACTTTTGGTTTAAAATTTCAAGATTATGTCCCATCGAAAATTCTCTTTGATTTTATTATTTTTGATTGTCTCGACGGCAGGTATTTGTCTTCCGTATGATTTTAATTCTAAAATTAATTGGACAGGTATTCAGAGAGTAGGTGATAGTAGCTCATTTACTGAACGACTTACGTTTGATGGTGCCAATTACCATGAAACAAATGGATTACCAATATTTTTCTCAAATATACCCATACATACTTCAAATGCAAATATACATGTTTCTTTAGTAAATGAAAAATATATTAGTGCTACATCTGATGAAGAAAAGTTATTAATTAACAACGGCTACAATAGAACATACATAAATATTAATGCTCGAATTACTACTTCCAGAAAAGAACCATTGGCTCAATTTGAATTTATACCAATAAAGTGGAATCCGAGCACACTTAGTTATGATAAGCTTGTTGAATTTGAGATTATTGTTGATGTGGAAGATATATTGGAAACATCGGGCAATCAGAAAGAATATGCTACTTCAAGTGTATTGAATAATGGAAGCTGGTATAAAATAAGGCTTAATAAAAGTGGTATTTATAAGGTAACTTATGAGGAGCTTTCAGCAATGGGTTACAACGTTGATGTACATCCTTCAAAAATTGCGGTTTTTGGAAATGGAGGAGGATTGCTTCCAGAGAAAAATGATGATTTCCGTTATGATGATTTGTATGAGAATCCAATAGAAATTGTTGGCGGCGATGATGGAAGTTTTGATAATGGCGACTATATACTATTTTATGGTGAGGGTCCGGTTGTTTGGGAGTACAATCAAACAAGTAATGCATTTCATCACAAAACCAATTATTACAGGGATTTTTCTTACTATTTTATAACTGCGGTTGATAATGCTGCCAAAAGAATCGAGAATGGAGAACCTCCGGTTGGATCTCCCGATATTGAAATTTCCAGCTTTACCGATTATGCAGTGCATGAAATTGATGAACGTAATATAGCTGGAATTGGTAGAACATGGTTTGGTGAAATATATGATTATATTACTGAATATGATTTTGTTTACGACTTTCCAAATACAATTAAAAATGTAGAGAATGCTAATTTCAGAGCTTCTTTTGCATCACGTGCCTACTCATCCAATGCTTTTAAGTTTACAATCAATGGTCAATCTGAGAAAATAGTAAGCATCCAGCCATTAAGCACTGGTAATAGATATGAGTATGCTAAAGGTGCAAATACTGAATTTATGTTTTCGCCAACAAGTGATCAACTCCTTATAAATACTACATTTACTCGAAGTTCTAGTACTTCAGTAGGATATTTAGATTATTTCGAGGTAAATGTGCAACGGTCTCTTAGTTTTGCTGACGATCAGATGATCTTTAGGAAAAATATTGAAAATGCCAATGTAGCTCAATATAGTCTTTCTAACGCAAGTCAAAATGTAGTGATTTGGGATATAACTACTCCTGTAAATCCTTACAAAGTAGTTACAGCAAATCAAGGAAATACTCTTAGCTTTAATGCTGATGCAACCACCTTAAACGAGTTTATTGCGTTTAACGGTAATTCGTATCTATCAACGGAGTTTGTTGAAGAAGTTCCCAACCAAAGTCTTCATAGTAGTCGAAATATCGATTATTTAATAATTACCTACCCCGAATTTATTGTTGAGGCTGAGATATTGGCTGATTTTCATAGATCGAGGAGTAATATGAATATATTGGTTACAACAATTGAAAAGGTCTATAATGAGTTTTCATCAGGGGGACAGGATATTACAGCTATCCGCGATTTTGCGAAAATGCTTTATGATGCAAGTGATTCAGGCAAAGAGCTAAAATATCTGCTTCTTTTTGGAGATGCATCTTACGATTATAAGAATATTCTACCTGATAATTCTAATTATGTACCATGTTGGGAATCTATTAAATCTCTTGATATAGTTTCCTCCATAGCAACTGATGATTATTTCGGATTTTTGGATGATGGAGAAGGGGAGGAGTATCAGAATGATTTGGTCGACATAGGTATTGGACGGTTTGTTGTAGGAACAAAAGTTGAAGCACAAGCAGCAATTGATAAAACAATTCATTATTCAGTTAATACTTCAAAAGTAATGGCTCCATGGCGCAATATAGTTACTTTTTTGGCAGATGACGGAGATGCTAATCGACATCTAAAGGATGCAGAAGTACTATCTTCTATATTTGATACAGCACAAAAAGTTTATAATGTAAGTAAAATATATGCTGATGCTTATGAACAAATTTCAACGCCAAGTGGTCAGTCGGCACCAGCTGTAAACCTGGCAATAAATGAACGAATTGAAAAAGGGACTCTGATATTTAACTACTCAGGACATGGTGGAGAAATTGGCCTCGGGCATGAGAGATTTTTGCAAATACCTGATATAATTTCGTGGAAAAACTATGATAAACTGGCCGTATTTATAACGGCTACCTGCGAATTTACAAGATACGATGATCCAAGTAGAGTATCAGCAGGTGAGTTGGTTTTTTTAAATGATGAAGGTGGAGCAATATCTTTGTTTACAACCTCTAGAGCTACTTTTGCCGGATCGAATTTGGCACTAAATAAAGCTATCTATAATAATAATATGTTCAAAAAAATTGATGGTGAGTACCCAAGATTTGGAGATATAATTCGCAGATCAAAATTATATGGAACAGCAAACGACAAAAAGTTTGTGTTAATTGGAGATCCCGCCTGCAAGATGGCATATCCCGAATATAATGCTCAAACGGTCAAAATAAACTCACATGTTGTTTTGCCCGATGAATATGATACTATACGAGCCTTGCAATTAGTTAAAGTTGAAGGTATTGTAAATGATGATGAAGGAACTAAACTTACAGATTTTAACGGTGAAATTTTTTCTTCTGTATACGATAAGAAAACAGAAATTCTAACATTAGGTGATGAAAATTTACCCTATACTTTTTATGTAAGGAATAGTGTAATATTTAAGGGTAAAGCAAGCATTGTTAATGGTGATTTTTCATTTGAGTTCATGGTCCCAAAGGATATTGCCTATAAGTACGGTGATGGAAGAATTAGCTATTATTTCAGAGATACTATAACTGATGGCAATGGTTATTACGAGAATATTGTTGTTGGAGGATTTGATGAAAATGCAAAAGTTGATACAGAAGGGCCAATCATTAGTTTATTTATTAATGATACTACTTTCAGGTCGGGCGATTTTACAAATCAAAACCCTAATTTGATAGCGTTTGTAAGCGATTCAAGTGGTATTAACACAACTGGCAATGGTATTGGACATGATATTATTAGTGTGATTAACGAAGATAAACTTCTTACGTTTGTGTTAAACGACTATTATGAAGCCAATCAAAACAAATACAATCAGGGTAGTATTGTTTATCCGTTCAGTGAACTGCCCGACGGTGAACACAGCCTGAGTTTAAAGGTTTGGGATGTGTATAATAACTCTTCAACCGCATATTTAGATTTTGTTGTTGTTTCTTCGATGGATGTTATTGTCGAAAATCTGATGAATTACCCAAATCCTTTTATGGGTAAAACAAATTTTGTTTTCGATCATAACCAATCAGGAAATACCATAGATGTTAGTGTCGATATTTTTCGACTTGATGGAAAACTGATAAAGAAAATTGTAACCACTCTTAATCCTGAAGGACATCGTTCGGAACCAATTGTTTGGGATGGAACAACAGATAGCGGGGGTGCAATTGCTCGAGGGTTTTATGTATACAGAGTTACAGTTAAAAATGAAGGTGGTTCAAAAGCCACTGATACGTCTAAACTGATTTATATAAGATAAACTGGCCAAAGGTTAAGCCAACCATAAGATTGTTATTTTTGTCGTTGATATATGAGAAAAATTTATTTAATATTTTTTACATTGTTTTTGCAAACACTGCTACTTGCTCAGGTAACAATTCCTGTTAAACTGCAATATGATGATGTGATAAAACAGGAAACAAGGCATGGTGAGATATCTTATCTTACATTTGAAGGAGCTGTAAATATACATGCATACGGTTCATTCCCTGTATATTCATATGATATTGACCTGCCGGGTGAGTATTTCGAATGTGAAGTAATTATTGAAGAATTAATTGAGGATTCTTTATCCGAATCATTATCAAATCGGTTAACCGACAATGATTTAATTGGTAACAAGTTTGAATATAAGGTTAGCTATATAGGGACAGTAGCTCGCATCCAAGTTCTTCCTTTTAAGTGGAATGATTCTCAATCACGTATTTTACAACTTATCGAGTTTAATTTATTGGTAGATTTTGTGCCATCAGAGGGTCCAAATAATAATAAGACTATTCAAAATGACTATTCCAGCGAATCAGTCCTTGCATCAGGCACTTGGGTAAAATTTGGGATATTAAATACTGGTGTTCATAAACTTACCTATTCTGATATAGAAAATATGGGGTTAGTGCCATCACAAATTGATATAAATAAGTTAGGTATATTTGGTGCATATTCAGGATTACTTCCTGAATTAAACAACAAAATAGAGCTCGATGATCTCCAGGAAAACTCAATAATGCTTTGGGGTTTCGATGATGGAACTTTTGATAATGATGACTATATACTTTTTTATGCCCAAGCACCAACAACATGGTGGTACAATATTTTTGAGGGTAGGTACAATCATGTTACCAATATTTACTCCGATACATCCTATTACTTTTTTACACCTGATAAAGGTACTGCCAAATCAATAACTAGTCTTGATGGGTTAGGGAACGAACCTACTCAGTTTGTTAATTCATTTACCGATTATTCAGTACATGAGAATGAATATGAGAATATGATTTCATCAGGTAAAGAATGGTATGGTGAGAGATTTACCGGTGATACTATTGAAAGAGTTTTTTCTTTTCATTTTCCTAATTTAATAACAAGTCAGCCTGTTTATTTGAGTATTGACTTAATAGGAAAAGCCAGTGTTGACTCATATTACGATATCTTTATTAACGACACTAAAATTGTTGATTCAACCAAAATAAGATTTGTTACATCATCATTGGGCATATTTGCACGAAAATCGAGTGCTGATCAAACATTTTTTGTGGAAGATGGTGATATTAACGTAAAAATCAAGTATCAGTCTGATGATGACAATGCAATAGCATGGCTCGATTTTATCGAAATGAATGTGGAACGTCAATTAGTATTCGAAGGTAATCAAATGAAATTTAGTAATCCACATGCATCTGCAATGGGAAATATTACTGAATTTGAAATATCCAATTCAACTGTTGGCGATATTGTATGGGATGTAACCGATATCCATAATCCTAGAAAAATAATAGGGACTTTTGAAAATGGGACATTTAGATTTGTATTACCTACCGATTCATTAAAGACGTTTACAATATTTAATGGTGATGAGTATTATTCCCCAGTTTCTTTTAAGGATGTTCAAAATCAAAATCTTCATGCTATAAGTAATGTTAATTTTGTAATTATTCGCCCTGATATATTTGCTGTTGAAGCAGACCGGCTTGCCACCATTCATCAAAACTATGATAACTTAAGTACAATATGTATAAGCCCCCAACAGATTTACAATGAATTTTCATCCGGATCGCAGGATATAAGTGCAATAAGGAACTTCATGAGGATGCTTTATACCAGAGGAGCTTTTGGTAGTGATAGGGCATATTTATTACTTTTTGGAGATGCATCATTTGATTATAAGCACCGAATACATGGTAACACTAATTTGGTTCCCACATATGAATCGAAGGAGTCGTTACGAGAAACAGGATCGTTTGTGACTGATGATTATTTCGGGTTGCTCGACGATTACGAAGGGCCATCTTCTTCCGGTCAACTCGATATAGGTATCGGAAGATTCCCAATAAGTACTGTTGAAGAGGCAATTACTGCGGTTGATAAGATAGAGGATTATGTTACTCCCAACATTGATGTTATGGGCGACTGGCGTACTAATATTTGTTTTGTGGCCGATGATCGAGACAATAATCTGCATCTTAAGCAGGCCGAAGGTTTGATTGATATTGCAGATACTTTGAACAAAGGGTTGGGAATTAACAAAATATTCCTTGATGCCTATAATAAGATTACAGTTCCTGGAGGTTTTCGTTATCCGGATGTTAACAAAAAGATTAATAAGCAAATGGCCGAAGGTGCTTTGATACTTAACTACACAGGACATGGTGGGCTAATTGGGTGGTCGGATGAGTTAGTGTTGGATGTGCCAATGATTAATGCATTTGATAATTATAATAACATGCCGTTGATTATAACAGCCACATGTGAGTTTAGTCGTTTTGATGACCCCGAATTTACATCTGCCGGAGAGTATGTGTATCTTAATAAAAAGGGAGGGGCAATTGGGTTATTAACAACAACACGACTTGCGTATGCTCATGCTAATTATATTGTAAATAGAAGGATATATACTAATCTATTGTCGAGTAATGATGGAAATGTTCCAAGACTTGGTGATTTGGTTCGATTATCAAAATTACCATCTGATGAGAATTACCTGAATTTTGTGCTTCTTGGCGACCCTGCACTTACACTAGCCTATCCGCATTACAATATAATAACTACTGATAGTAAATTATTGAATGATACTATTCATGCCTTATCAATAGTGAATGTTTCTGGTGAAATCAGACTGGCTAACGGTCAAAAAAATGAAAATTTTAATGGGTATGTTTTCCCCAAGGTTATCGATAAAGCTACAAAGTATACTACGCTTGCAAATGATGGTAACAGTTACCCCCAGGACTTTACTTTGTTTGATAAAGTTCTATTTGATGGAAAAGTAAGTGTAAAGAATGGGTCTTTTAGTTTTGAATTTATGGTACCCAAAGATATATCCTATAATTATGGTTATGGTAAAATAAGGTATTATGCCATAGATACTGTGGAATTAAAGGATGCCTGGGGTGCTTATGATCAACTTTATATTGGTGGTATTGATGAAAATGCTGAGATTGATAATATCGGTCCCAATATTGAACTTTATCTAAATAGTAATGCATTTAAATCAGGTGACGTTGTTACAAATAACCCGGTAATGCTAGCATATATAAGTGATAGTAACGGAGTTAATACTACAGGTAATGGGCTTGGACGAGATATAGTTATGATTGTTGATAACGATTATGCAAACCAGATAATTATGAATAGTGGGTTTGAGTTAGATTTAAACTCATACAAGTCAGGCAGTATCGTTTATCCCTTTGCTAATTTAAATAAAGGTGTTCATTCAATTACGATTAAAGCATGGGATCTATATAATAACTCCTCTGAAAATACAATTGAGTTTATTGTTGATGATGCTGCAGATATACGTCTCAGACAAGTGAAAAATTTCCCTAATCCTTTTATTGGTGATACGGAGTTTAGTTTTAGTCATAATAAGCAAGGGTTGCATCTAAGCGCAAAAATCAGAATTTATAATCTTGATGGTAAGTTGATAATTGAGCTTGATGACCGTGAAGATTCAAGTGCAAGTGGAACTGGCACAATTGTTTGGGATGGTAAAAATAAAAATGGATATGATATAAACTCAGGTATTTATGTATATACTTTAGAAGTAGAGGATACCTTTGGAAATATTACAGTTCAACAACAGAAATTAATTAAGATCAACAAATAACAATAACCTGGTTTATTCGTTTATAACATACAATTAACTTAATAAATCAACTTCATCCATTTTTGGGATTGATTTATAATATAAATAAAATTATTTCGTTAGGTTTGCAACCTTTTTTAATTATAAGTAAATAGATGAGACAGAAGATTTTAATATTATTGATAGCAACATTTCTATTTTCGAATGTTAACGCCCAAATTGAAAAGAATGGGCAACAACTAAATACCATTACTACAGCAGTACCACTTCTTATGATTGGTCCTGATGCTCGTGCCGGTGGTATGGGTGATGGTGGTGTTGCTTCATCAGCCGATGCAAATTCGATGCACTGGAATCCGGCAAAATATGCCAAAATTGCTGATGATATGGGATTTGCATTATCATATACTCCATGGCTAAGAAATCTTGTAAATGATATAAATCTGGCATATGTTTCGTTTTATAAGCGAATTAATCCTATGTCAACTTTTGCAACAACTCTACGTTATTTTTCACTTGGAGAAATCACTTTTACAAATGATGTTGGTGATCCGATTGGTACTTATAAACCAAATGAGTTTGCAATTGATGCTACTTACGCACGTGTTCTTACCGATAAACTTTCGATAGCTGTAGCGGGTAGATTTATTTATTCGAACCTTACTCAGGGACAATTTGTTCAGGGAGTAGAAACAAAACCCGGAACTTCTGTAGCAGCTGATATTGCTATGTACTGGGAAGATGATGTTAGTTGGTTTCAAACAATGGATGCTACTTTTGCATGGGGTATAAATATCTCAAATATTGGAAGTAAAATATCTTACTCAGGAACAAATATTGAAAAGGATTTTATACCAACGAATTTGAGAATTGGACCCAGACTTACTCTGGATATTGATGATTATAATACCATATCGTTTCAAGTTGACATAAATAAACTATTGGTTCCAACGCCACCAATCTATTCCGATTCAACAAATCCTGATGGTACATATATCATCGAAAAAGGTATGGATCCCAATGTTGGCCCAATTAAAGGCATGATTCAATCGTGGTACGATGCTCCTGGTGGTTTCTCCGAAGAAATAAGAGAATTTAGTTTCTCTGTAGGTACCGAATATTGGTATAATGACATTCTTGCCCTAAGGGGTGGTTTTTTCTATGAGGATCTTACAAAAGGAAATCGTAAATATGCTACTTTAGGTGTAGGTCTTCGTTATAATGTTTTTGGTCTTGATTTCTCATATCTCATTCCAGTTACACAAGATCAGAACCCACTTCAAAACACACTTCGCTTTTCTCTTATCTTTAATTTAGGTAAAGCGAATAAGAATACGACACCACAAAAATAATGTCAAGGCTTAAAATAGGGATAGGTTATGATGTTCATAAACTTGTGCCTGATAGAAAGCTAATCCTTGGTGGGGTAACGATCGATTCAAATCTTGGAATTCTGGGATTTTCTGATGGTGATGTATTAATTCATGCTATTGCAGATGCATTACTGGGAGCTGCGGCTTTAGGAGATATAGGCATTCATTTTCCAGATTCAGATAACAAAAACCTTGGATTATCGGGTATAAAGTTGCTTTCTGATGTTTTCGACTTAATTTCCAAAAAAGGTTACAGTATTATAAATATTGACTCTACCATTATCTTACAATCTCCAAAAATCGTTGATCATATTCTTAAGATGCGAAAAAATATAGCTACTGTATTGAATTTGAAAATTGAGAATATATCGGTAAAAGCTACCACTACTGATAAGTTGGGGTTTGCTGGTCGCAGTGAAGGTGTTGGAGCTGAAGCTATTGTATTATTGAAAAAAAATAAAAGTTAGCGCTTCAATTATTCCAAAAAGCATTAAACATAATTCTTATTTCAATCTCATTATCGTACCCCTTAAAAGAAGGTATATTTATTTCATCGTTATATAGAGTGCCAGTTAGCGTAAATACACGGTAGCTGCCCGATTGTTGACTTGTTCGCATAATATTCATCTTGAAATTAACCTCCACACTAAAATCATTATTATCGTTAATCAATTGTAATTCAGTAATATATTCCTGATTGTACGTTTTTTGATTAATAATCTGTTCAATCGGTAATATTCCTTTTAAAGTAAACTTTGTAGAATTTAAAGTTGTATCGTTGTTAACTTCAACTAGTGATGCTTTATTATAAAAATCAATATTCCTCAAGTCAATTCTTATATTACCGGTTTTATAATTTAGGTTAACCATAATTTTATTGTTTTCCCATTCGTGATTTTCGGATCCAGCAGTAGCTGCAATGATCATGTTTGCCGAATATGTTTGATATCCAGGCTTTTGGGCTTGAGTATTGAAAAATACAATACTTAATATTGCCATTAATATGGTTAGTTTCATATCATTAGTTTTAAAATCGATGAAATTCTCATTACTGAGTGTAAAGCTAAAAAATATTTTTAACATAATCGTTTTGATGTAACCAAATGTAAAACGCATTATTTTAATTGTAAATCTATGAATCCCAGCCTTCGGCCAATGCCAATAAGTTAAGGAAACAGACTCAAAAAAGAGCGTCACTGCGAAGAAGTATTACGAAAGAATCTCCTATATAATATGTTTGTAGAGATTGCCTGCCTTTGTCGGCAGACAGGCTTTACTACGTTCGCGATGACGAAAAAGCCCTTAACTTATTGACATTGAGCCTATGGAAGGCAGGTGTTCTATTTATGTATAAGTAAGTTTGATATTTTTAGTTAAGTTTGTTCAATTTCCTCAAAATATTCTTCGCCAAATCCAATTAGAAAAAGATTGTTGGTTGCTCTGGTTGTGGCGGTATATAACCATCGTAAATATTCAACATCAACATTATCATCTTTAATATAACCTTTATCTACAAAAACATTTTTCCATTGTCCGCCTTGTGTTTTATGACATGTCATGGCATAGCTAAACTTTACATGAAGTGCATTATAATATGGGTTGGCCTTAATTTTGTCTAATCTGGTCCTTCGATTCGGATAATTCATGTATTCCTCTTGCACATTTTCAAAAAGCCTATTATTATCCTTATCTAGTAATCCTGGCGAATTTGTGGTTATTGTATCAAGAAGTATTTTTACATTTAGCTCTTGTTCATCAGGATAGTCAACCATCTGAACATCAACATCTGCAAATCGAAAACCATAAAGCTCCTCAGTTTTTTTAAATCTAAGGATTTTGATGATATCTCCATTGGCAATAAAACCTGCTTTGGAGCCCTTGTCTAACCAATAGTAATTATTCTTTACTACCATCATCAAATCGCCGGCCTCAATTTCCGATTCACGCATTAATATCCTATTTCTTATCTCGCTATTATACATGTTTGCCTGTTTATTTGATCTGCAAACAATGATACCATTATCCATTTCACTATCAGTAAACGACTCCATCAACAAATCTCCAAAAGTACCGGCATCTTTAATAATTGTTATGTCGGTAGTATTTGTGTCGAGGCTAAAAAATGGAAGTTTTGTATTACGATTTTCAATTTTGTTTCTGAGTATTGTGGCGGAAGTTAGAATACCTGAATCAAGTGATTGTCGCATAACTTCTTTCATTTCAAAATCAAATGAAGTAATTGAGTAAGCATGTTTAAGATGTTCACGATCCAATGCTGGGCTCAGTTCTATTCCCACTGGGGGTAATTGAGCAGTATCACCAACAAGTATTAGTTTGTTGCCCTTTTGTGCAAATATAAATTGGATAATATCATCCAGCAGATTATTTCTACTAAATACACTATTTGTTTGGTTATTCTCACCAATCATCGAAGCTTCGTCGATAATAAAAACACAATTTCGGAGCTTGTTTTTCGACAATGCAATATTTGTTACACCATCTTTGTTGGTCATAAATATATATATATATCGATGGGCAGTGTGCGCTTGAAAACCAGTATACTGAGCCAGTACTTTTGCTGCTCTTCCTGTTGGAGCAAGCAAAACGAAGTGTGTGTTTAAATGTTTAAGGGTATTAACATAGGCACTAATCAAACTGGTTTTGCCGGTACCGGCATATCCTTTCAGTATATAAACCGGATTTTCTTTGGTGCTTAAAGTAAATGCACCTAGGTGGCTACATACTTTTGTTTGATCGGAAGTGGGAATAAATGATAGATTATTGCTAATGGAATTGCTGATATACTCACTATCGATAATGTTATCCATGATTGATAATTCTTAAAATGGATATCCAATTCCAAAATTCCAGACAAAATCTACTGGTTGTATATATTTAATTCGCCATCTATGTCCAACTGGATATGCGGGGTTTCTTATTGGAGTAGCGATATCAATTCTGAAAATAAGAACCCTGAAATCGAACCTAAAACCAAATCCTGCATCTACTGCCACTTCTGAGATGAAATTATCAATATTAAATTGCCCATCTGGAAATGATTCAGATTTACCATAGGTCCAAATATTTCCGATATCAGTAAATAGCGCACCTTTTAAGAAGCTATAAATAGGGAATCGATACTCAACATTACCTTCAATTTGTATGTCGCCAACTCTTTCGTAAGTTGAATTGCCTGAATATGCCCCCGGCCCAAGGCTTTTGAATAACCATCCTCTCATATCATTTGCCCCACCTGCATAAAAACCCTTCTCATATGGCAATTCATCAGAATTTAACAATGGAATTCCTGCTCCCAATAATACTCTGGTAACAAGGCTATTAGTTTTGTTTGAGAAATAGTAATAATGTCTGAAATCAATACTCATACGAACAAATTGAGAGTATCTTACTCCAAGCACATGATAATAGCCACTGTCGGATTTTGGGGTACCGGCAATTTGATTTATGGCATAAAGTAAATTACCTGATGTCTCGAGATTTACGCGCAAATAATTGAAATGTTGCAAAGCCATCATATTTTGATTATTGAAAATATAGCTATACTTAAGTCCAACTATCATGTGATCTGAATATTGTTCTCTTAATCTTCTGTTGGGTTCGTTTTCAAGTATGGAATCAAAATAATTTGTTGGATTAATGTTAACATAATTAATATTTATCGGAGTTAGGATATGATTTACATTTTTGCCCGACTTCCATACATAACCAATATCAAGGTTTGTAATATTACGCGAATATAAAGGCCTGCGTTGATAATTAAAACCAAAGTTCAGGTTTGTATTTGGGATATATTGCTGATTAAACTTATCTAATCGAATAGGAGATAAAAATCTGGGAAAGAAGATTGTTCCATCAATACCAGCTTCATACGTATTAAAAAGTCCTGAGTTATCATCCGTTGGTTCACTAATTGTTTGAGCTTCAAGTCCTCCCTTCAGTCTAATTCGAAATACTTCAGCGTGCTTAAAAATATTTCTATTTAAAAACACAAGATTGCCTCTAATCCCAAGATCACCACTTGAATTTGTGCCTTCAACTTCGGCTGAAAATCTGTTTCTTTTACTGTCTTTTAATTGTATTCGCGAGTTTAGAAAAAAATGATTTGGTTTTTCGCTTGTTGGTGTATTTGTTGTATCAAAGCTAATATTGGCTGTTTGAATTATTTCGTAATTGAATAATTTTCTATACGTAGTTTGGACTTTGTTTGCCGAATAAGGAGTACCTGGCTTTATTTTTATGGCTGAATTAAAGGCTGATGGTAATAAATGAATCTTGTCATTGTAAAGGAAGTTATAGGTATAATTAGTGGTGTCTTTCCAAAAATTTATAGTATGAATTGTAGTATCGTAGTTTAATGTATTATTCGGATTAAATTCAGGAATTACCGTTACCTTATTAATAAAATACCTACGGTGATTTTCTTCTAAATACTCGCCAGGAGCACTGATATCTTGCTGTTTAACATTATTAATAACTAAATCTACATTCATTTTATGCTTCATCAAATTACTATCTAAAACAAATTGAATGTAGTTTCTGTTAAAATAGAAATATCCGGTGTTTCTTAATTGTTCAGTAATTCTGTCACGTTCATCATCAAATGTATAAGCATTATAAATGTCACCCTGCTTAACTAAAGTGTTATTTATTTTTTCATAAAAAAATCTTTTGACAAGTGTGTCCGCAATATCATATTTTATATTTGAGATGCGATATGGTTCATTTGGATAAATGGTGAATTTAATATTAGCTACCTTGTTCTTAAATTTTGTAGAATGCTCAACTTTAGAGTGAAAATAACCAACATTGTTTAAATAGCGAATCATGTTATGGGTTATGTTATCAAGTGTAACAACATTGTAGATAGATGGTTCTTCACCAAAATGTTTATTTAGCCATGTGTTAAATTTTGTTTGTTTATTCTTGTAGCGATAGTATGCCCATAATTTCAACCTGAAGAAGAAAAATTTTCTGTTTGGATTTGGTTTTAACAGTGTACGAAGTTCTGTATCACTAATTGTTGGGTGCTTACCCTTAACATTTATCGAATATCTGTTTATCAGAACCTGATTTTCGTCAAGATATTTTTTTACTGAACATCCTGATAAGTTAAAAATTATCAGAATTGTTAACAGCCATATTTTATTATTCAGAAACTTCAAAACATTAATTTATGTGTGCAAATGTAGCAAAAGCAAGGTAATTTTTATGTATGTTTTTTTTACTTCAATACACAAAAAAAAAGCAAAATTTGTATTGTAGAATTAAAATAGATGTATATTTGCACTCGCTTTAAAAAAGCAATCAGGGTGATTAGCTCAGCTGGTTCAGAGCACCTCGTTTACACCGAGGGGGCCGGGGGTTCGAATCCCTCATCGCCCACCGGAATATGAAACCGTCTTATGGAAATTGAGACGGTTTTTTTTATGCCAAAAGGATAAAACAATGATATAATTGGATCAAGCAATATTTCTGGGGATTTGGTTTATTCTAAATTTCAAATCTGTTTCGGGTATTGATTATTAAAGAATTGTAATTTAACTGCCTAGGTTTGTTATTTGAAATAATTACAATATTACAAATGAACCCTAAATTGGATTAGTAATATCCTACAGAAATATGTCTTGGTTGTGAAATATTAGCTTGTATATCAATTAGTAAGCTTTAATAACCAGTCACCGGCTCCTATAATCTTGAATTCAAAAGTAACATCAAGCATTGCAGTATGCAACTTATTCCATGTTTTATATGTTATCTTGAATGTAGCTGGAAACATTATTTCGCTAAATGAAATTTCGTTACCCAAATTTTGATATGATCC
>FLOH01000325.1_pt1 | contig 116873 bp, 94 predicted proteins | sample 756751 | NCBI WGS metagenome assembly FLOH01 (sample SAMEA4026879, study PRJEB14308) | marine metagenome | biome: coastal water; material: water | depth 74 m
ATATAAGAGACAGTACGCTTGCTTTCTTTTATTCGTAAATCCGTCCTGTTGCGAGATCTATCAATATTCTGAAAAAGAATTGATAGGCATGCATTTCTCCAATCTTGTTCACCCTGAGTATCATCACGTCTTTGAACGATTTTTCGTGGAAGTCCGGGAGAAAGGAAGTTTCTCCGGTGAAACCATGGATGTGCGCAAGGACGGCGGCCACTTTTTTACGGATGTCAGGGGAGTATTAATCCTCTATAATCATCAGGAATGCCTCCTTGCCGTGATCCGGGATGTAACTGAAAAAAAGACAGCGGAAATGGAACGGGAGAAACTGATCGAAGAGCTTCAAAAAGCCCTGAATGAGATTAAAACACTCCAGGGAATTCTTCCAATTTGCTCTCACTGTAAAAAGATCCGGGATGACAAAGGATATTGGAAACAAATTGAGAGTTATGTCAGTGCTCATTCTGAAGCTAAATTCAGCCATGGCATTTGTCCGGACTGTGCAAATAAACTATATCCTGAATTCGATTTATACCCAGAAAAAGAATGAAGTGTCATTGTGCTAATCCTGGGTTTAGTGGCGACTGTTAATGCAAGTCACACTTTCCTATATGCAACATCCGTTTGATTTCATGTGGAAATGGTGTAAGATTGATCCGTCAGCCTTGCACGATTTTGTGCGGTCCGGGGTGAAAGATCATGCACGTTATGTTTGAGTTCCGAAAATTGAAAAAAATTCTACCCCGCTATTGTTTTGTCGGCAAGTGTATTTACGGTCACAATTGATTCTGAATGAGTTCTAACGGTGGAATCAGCAACGGCGGTATAAATGAGTGATTTTGCAATGTCAAAAGACCTGGCGATCATCTTAAATTATTTGAAAGAAAAGCGCGGTTTTGACTTTTCCGGCTACCGCATCCCTATGGTTGCCCGCCGGGTTCAGCAGCGATTTCCATCCATAAAATGCGAGACCTACAGTGATTATTTCAACTATTTGCAGGAAAACCCGGATGAGCTCGATAATCTACTCGATGTCTTGACCATCAATGTGAGTCGATTTTTCAGGGATACGCTGACGTTTGAATACATTGCCGACGGAGTCCTGCCCGCCATTGTTTATGAAAAAAAGAAGGCTGCTGATCCTTCCATACGGGCCTGGTCAGCCGGTTGTGCAAGCCGATCGACCCGGAAGATTTTTTGAAAAGGATCGGCGAATGGCTGAAAGGATAACGGGAGAATTTTATGTCAAAAATACTATTGATTGATGACAAGATGGACAATTTGGTCACCCTGTCAGCCTTGCTGGATAATTTGATGCCCGGCTGTGCCGTGATCACCGCTCAATCCGGGATGGAAGGGATAGAGAAGACCAGATCCGAATTGCCCGACGCTATTTTGCTGGATGTAAAAATGCCGGGAATGGATGGCTTTGAAACCTGCCGGCGGCTGAAATCCGATGAAAGCGCAAAGCACATCCCGGTGATTATGATTACGGCCATCAAAACAGACCCTCAGAGTCGGATAAAAGGGTTGGAGATCGGCGCCGACGCCTTTCTGGCCAAGCCGATTGACCCGTATGAACTTGTTTCACAGGTCAATGGCGCCCTCCGGATCAAAAAAGCGGAGGATGCCCTGCGGGAGGAAAGAGATTCCCTGGAGCGCCTGGTGGAAAAACGTACCGCGGCGCTGAAGGATCGTCTAAAGGAGATGGCCCTCCTGCAATCTATTTCACAAATCATTGAAGAGGAAGACGGTTTTGAGGGTATTTGTCAAAAGATTGCCTGTGCTATGCCAAATGGATTTTATTATCCCGAAATCGCCTGCGCCCGCATCGTATGTGAAGGGCAGTCATATCAAACAGAGAATTTCAGCGAAACCGAATGGTGTTTGTCCGCTGATCTCAAGGTTAAGGACAAGTCCGCAGGCGCTGTGGAGGTGTTCTACCTTGAAGAGCGTCCTGCCAAGGACGAAGGTCCGTTTATCAACGAAGAAAGGGACCTGATCAACCTTTGCGCGGAAAGGCTGGGGCGCGTCACCGAGCGCAAGCGGGCGGAGGAAGCGCTGCGGGAGAAAACCGATTTTTTGCATAACATTATTGACACTACCTCTGACCTTGTTTCCGTGACCGACATGGAAGGCAACCTCAAATTCATCGGCCCTTCCCACAGTATCCTGGGATACGATCCGGATTCACTTGTCGGAAGGAACGTATTGGAGTTTGTACACCCTGATGATTACCAGAAAATTGCAACCTCTTTTGCAAATTTCCGGGCCAACAGGGAAGATGGCCGAATGGTCGGTTACAGGTATCGCCGGGCAGATGGAGACTATCTCTGGCTTGAGACTGTCGGGAAATTCATTCTTGATGATGCCGGCAATCCAAAGGAAATCCTGTTCACATCAAGAGATTTTACGGCACGCAAAAGAGCCGAGGGAGAATTGAAACGGATAGAATGGATGCTGTCCACGAAACCGGTTTCGAACGTCGAATCCCAGACAGAGAATCACGATCAGGGATATGGCGACCTGACCGAATTGAATCGTGATGGCGTTATCTTGAAATCCATAGGTAACGAACGTCTGAAAAGCTTTGCCAACGACTACCTTGAATTGCTCGGGACTTCCTCGGCAATCTATGAGGTAAACGGCGACTATGCCTTCGGGATTTTTGCTTCGGGCTGGTGCCGAATGATGGACAGTGCTTCTCGTAAGCTTTGCAACACTCCTGACAATGTTGAAGCGCTTAACTCCGGTCGGTGGTTGTGCCATGAATCCTGCTGGACTGACTGCGCCAAAAAGGCCATTGCCAAACGTGCGGAGGTGGATATCGAGTGTAATGGCGGTATTCGAATGTACGCCGTACCCATTTATGCCGGCGGGAATGTAATCGGGGTGATCAACTTCGGGTACGGAGATCCACCGAAAGATCCTGAAAAACTCAAGATGCTGGCTGATGCCTGCCATCTCACCTACGATGACCTTCTCCGCGAGGCCGCGGCGTATGATTCCCGCCCGCCCTATATTATTGAGATGGCAAAAAAACGTCTCAACAGCACAGCCACGCTTATCGGTTCAATGGTTGAGACAAAGCAAGCCACGGAGGCCCTGCGGGATAGCGAAGAAAAGCACCGCCGCCTCTTCGAGACCATGGCTCAGGGTGTCATCTATGAAGAGGCTGGCGGCGTTATTGTGTCCGCCAACCCGGCGGCCGAAAAAATCCTCGGCCTTACTTTTGAGCAAATGCAGGGCAAGACATCCATGGATCCTCGCTGGAAGATGATTCGTGAGGACGGCTCAACAGTTCCCGGGACAGAACACCCTGCGATGGTTGCGCTGCGAACCGGCCGGACAATCGGCCCGGTGATACGTGGCGTGTTTCATCCGGAGAAGAATGCCACTATCTGGTTGAACATCACTGCAATCCCCCTCTTCCAACCCGGCGAGACTGCTCCTTTCCAGTCCTACTCCACATTTGAGGACATTTCAGACCGCAAGCAGGCTGAAGATGATTTAAGTCGCGCCAATGCTCGGCTCGAAGCCCTCTGGAATGTTTTGTCCCTTGACGGAAGCGATCTTCAGACGGTTTCGAATCATGTTCTGGAGTCGATCGTGAAGATGACCCAAAGCCCATATGGTTTCTACGGTTTTGTCAATGAAGAGGAGACTGGCATGACGATCCACTCGTGGTCCGGCAAGGCGATGGAAAACTGCTCTATAAAGACCAAGCCATCCTATTTCCCCATTTGTGAGGCGGGCGTGTGGGGGGAGGCGATAAGACGGCGCGAGCCTTTCATCTTAAACGATTATTGGGCCATGCATCCAGCGAAAAAAGGCTTACCCCAGGGACATGTGCAACTGACCAAGCTCCTGGTCGTGCCGTTTATATTGAACAACCGGATTACCTCCGTGGCTGCCGTGGCGAACCGTACCATCGATTATAATCAGGACGATATCACTCAGATTACGTCCTTTCTTTACAGTATTCAGGCCATCGTCGATAGCAAACAGGCGGAAGAGAGATTGCGCGAAAGTGAAGCCTTACTCTATGCTACCGCTAAAATAGCAAAAATCGGGGGATGGGAGCTTGATGCGCAAACATTGGAAGTTACTTGGACCGCAGAGACGTATCTTATTCACGATGTTCCGCTGGACTTCAAACCGTCATTGCAGGATGCGATTAACTTTTTTCATCCCGAGGATCGGGACAAGCTGACGTCTGCCATTCAGCGCTCGTTGGAGAATGGCGAACCGTATGATCTGGAAATTCGTTTCATTACAGCCAAGGGAAACCATCTCTGGACGCGTACCATTTGCCAACCGTACATCGTAAACGGAGAGGTGATCACGTTGAAAGGGATTTTCCAGGATATTAGCCAACGCAAGCGGGCCGAGGAGGAAAAAGAAAAACTCCAGGCCCAGCTCACCCAGTCCCAGAAGTTGGAGGCCATCGGAAACCTTGCTGGTGGGATTGCCCACGATTTCAACAATATCCTCTCTCCTATCATGCTGCATTCTGAAATGGCCATGATGGATCTTCCTGCCGATAGCCCGGTTCAACAAAACCTTCAACAAATTTATAGATCGGGCGAACGAGCCAGGGACCTCGTGAAACAAATTCTGACCTTTGCCCGGAAAGGTAAAGAGGAGCGGATACCAATCAAGGCCTCTCTGATTGTTAAGGAAGCTGTCAAATTCCTGAGATCTACGATTCCCACAACCATTGACATTCGGTATGAATGCAGGACCGGGTTGGACCTTGTCCTGGCCGATCCCACCCAGTTGAGCCAGATCGTGATGAACCTTTGTACCAATGCAGCTCATGCCATGGAAGAAAAAGGCGGCAGTATTGAAGTGATTTTAGAAAATGAGACTCTTGAACCTAACGCAAACGAGCAGATTACTATTCCAGAGCCGGGGCGTTATGTCAAATTGACTGTGAACGATATAGGCCACGGTATCGCGCCCAATTTGTTGGACAAAATATTTGAACCCTATTTTACCACCAAGGAGGTTGGCAAAGGCACAGGCTTGGGACTTGCCCTTGTACACGGCATAGTAAAAAGCTATGGAGGGGAGATTACGGTGCAGAGTGAAGTGGGGACAGGTACGTGCTTTTCTGTGTATCTGCCGCTGATTGAGGGGGCTGGGGATGTCGCTGAAACGACGGCGGATGCAGCGCAATTTCCAGGAGGAACCGAAAGAATCCTATTCATTGATGATGAAATGTCCGTGGTGAATGTCATGAAACCCATCCTGGAAAAGCTTGGTTATGAAGTAACGGCCAATACGAGCAGCATCGAAGCCCTTGAGCTGTTTCGCGAGAAACCTGATGGGTTCGATATTGTCATTACGGATCAGACCATGCCGAACATGACAGGTAAAGCGTTGGCCGGTGAGATAATGTCTATCCGCCCCAATATGCCCATTATCCTGTGTACCGGCTTTAGCGAACAAATAGATGAAAGTGTGGCTAAAGAGATGGGAATCCTGGGATTTGTCATGAAACCGCTTGTGATGAACGAAATGGCCAACAAAATACGTCAGATTCTGGACAGAAAATGAAACCACAACATGAAAAAAATGGAATACCACTTGCGAAAAGTACAGTATTGATCTGGCAGCATCGCTTAAAATGGCCTTATGGTAGGCGATCTTTTGCACGTTATGTTTCCTGGAACCGGACCGGCTGGTAATCGGCCAGCTACCAGATGCAGTGGTCGGGGCAATTCCTTGTTTGACAACAGGAATACAATTGAGTATTTGAATAGGCAATGCGTATTGTGGGTTTTTGACATGGACGGCGATTTCAGATATTCTCAATCTGTTGCAGGTTTTTCAATGAAAAGGTCACCACAAGATATTGTTGTATCGTCAAAAACGGCGTCTATTCAATAGTGCCAAAAACTATTCCCTGGAAAATTTGAAGTAAGGTATTCTCAATGGCCAATAAACGAACGTATGAGGAATTGGAGCAAAGGGTTCTGGAATTAGAGCAAGCTGAAACCGAACTCAAGCAGTGGCAGAAGAAGCTACAGGAGCCTGAAGAAGGGCTGAAAGCCCTGTCTGAGGCATCCTTTGAAGCCATATTTCTTTCTGAAAAAGGCATCTGCCTCGATCAGAACCAGACTGCGGAAAGGATGTTTGGCTATACACGCGCTGAAGCTATCGGCAGGCATGGGACGGAGTGGATCGTACCTAAGGACCATGAACAAGTGAAAATCAATATGGCCTCAGGGTATGAAAAACCTTATGAAGTAACCGCCTTGAAGAAGGACGGCAATACGTTTCCATGTGAGATCCAAGCCCGGATGATGGAATACCAAGGGCGATCCATTCGTATAACAGCCTTGCGGGATATCAGCGCCCGCAAACAGGCGGAAGAGGCTTTGAAGGAACGTGAGTCTCTTTTTTCACAAATGTTTGAGCAATCAACGACAAGTATGTGCCTCTATAACCCGGATGGAACTGTTAACAGAGTTAACGATGAATTTTGCAAAATGTTTGGCGTTGAAGAAAAAGTCATTATAAATGCAGGCTATAATGTCTTTAAAGATCAGGCGGCCATTGATGCGGGGATTATCCCATTTTTGAGAGATATATTTGAGGAAAGGAAGAGGCAACACTGGGAAACAAATTTTGATATTGACGTCGCTTCTGCTTCAACGGGAACGCCCACGTCGAGAGCAGGTAAAATATTCCTTGAGGTCTTTGGATATCCGGTGCTGAATCGTAAAGGTAATTTGGAATATGTGGTGCTTCAACATTACGATATCACCGACCGCAAACGGGCCGAGAAGGCACTTAAAGAATCGGAACATTTTTTCAGTCAAATGTTTGAACAATCTATAGTTAGCACTCAATTACTTGATCCAGAAGGAAATACATTAAGAGTAAATCCTACATTCTGTGAATTATTTGGTGTAATATCTGAAGACATGATGCACTATAAAATCTTGGAAGATGATGCAATTAAGGAATCTGATGCGTATGCTCCTTTGATGGATGTTTTTGAGAATAAAAATTCTCGTAGATGGCATAATCAGTTCAATATTGCTCATGCATCTGAAAGTTCTGGAGTAAAGACAATTAGGCCTGAAACTGTCTTTTTAGAAAATTTGAGTTATCCAATATTAGACAGGGAACAAAATTTACAATATGTTGTTATCCAACATCATGATATCACCGACCGCAAGCAGGCGGAGGAGGCGCTGCGGGAGAGTGAGGATAAATTTCGCAGTTTTGCTGAGCAGTCACTTGTCGGCATCTATCTCATCTCAGGTGATGTCTTCAAATATGTTAACCCGAAATTTGCTGAAATTTTTGGCTACAGTGTTGATGAATGCCTGGACAACATGCATTTCCCACAACTTGTGCATCCGGAAGATTTGGCCACGGTTGAAAAACAGGTAGGCAGACGGTTATCCGGAGAAACCAAAGCCCTTCGATATTCTTTCAGAGGAATCAAGAAAAGTGGTGAGACGATCCATGTTGAAATTTTCGGATCTTCCATGGTTTTAAAAGGCAAGACTGTTGCCACAGGAACCATGTTGGAGATCACAGAGCGAAAACGTGCCGAAGCCTCATTACAACGTGAAAAGGAAAATCTTTTCACAACCCTGGAAAACAATCCCCATGGCATCGTTCTCATCGACAATAATGGAAAGTGGACTTATATGAACCCGATGTTCAGGGAAATTACCGGTTACACCCCTGAAGATATTCAAACAGGGCGGCAATGGCTTCAGAAGGCATACCCCGATGCTGATTATCGCAAAAAGGTCATTGACGCCTGGAAGAAAGATAACAAGCAGGGGGGGAAAGGCGACAATTATGAATTCGATGTTACCTGTAAAGATGGTCAGGTCAAACAAATAGAATTCAGTACGGCCCACCTGGCTGATCGAAGCATTTCCGTGCTGACCGATGTGACGCAGAGAAAAAAGATTGAAAGATCTCTTTATGAGGCAAAATTGTTTTTAGATAACATTTCTGATCTCGCCTATAGGATAGACAACGAAGGGAATGTGATCTATGCCAATCCCGCCGCAGAAAGAATAACGGGTCTTACGCTAAGCGAAATAATTGACCGGCCATTGCTTCCTCACTTTTCTAAGAAAAATCATGAGTTACTGCTCGAAGTTTTTAATAAGACCTTGGCAGGAGAAAGTCAGGAAAGCATTTTAACGTGCAATAGCGGAATAACGTGCAGCTTCACCAGCCTGCCTTTCAAGGACGACCACGGGAATATTATTGGATCATTTGGTATCGCAAGGGATATCAGTGATCGAATAGATGCCGATAAGGCACTGAAAGAAAGTGAAACGCGTTTAAAAAAGGCCCAGTCGGTGGCGAAAATCGGCAACTGGGAGTACGATATTTCCGCTGGGAAGATCTGGGGTTCTGAACAGGCGTTTCGTATCTATGGCATTGAGAAAACTTCGCCCCATCTGCCTTTGGACCGGGTTGAAGCCTGTATCCCTGACGCTCCGAGGGTGAATCAGGCGTTGGTTGACCTGATTCAAAAAAACAAACCCTACGACATAGAGTTTGAGATCCGACAGGAGGTTGGCGGACAAACCATATTCATCCATTCCATAGCAGAATTGGTATATGAGAATGGTTTGCCGATTAAAGTATCGGGCGTAATACAAGACGTTACGGAACAAAAAAGAGCGGAGAAAGAGCGAAAAGATCTGCAACATCAACTCCATCGCGCTCAAAAGATGGAAGCGCTCGGGCTGTTGGCGGGCGGTGTTGCCCATGATCTGAACAATATCCTATCAGGCATTGTGACTTATCCGGAGCTGCTTCTGATGGATTTGCCTGAAGACAGTCCCCTCACACGCCCCATAAAAACCATTCAAGAATCCGGAATGAGAGCCGTTAATGTAGTGGCGGACCTGCTCACCATAGCCAGAGGGGTGGCAACGGGAAGAGAAGCCCTGAACCTAAACACCATTGTCACTGAATATTTGGGATCTCCTGAATACCGGGAATTGGAAAGGACCCACTCATTTGTTAATTTCAAAACCGAACTGGACTCGGACCTTTTGAACATGAACGGCTCCCCCACCCACATCAAGAAAGCCTTGATGAATCTGATAACCAATGCCTCCGAGGCCATTGAGGGCAGCGGTACAGTTAAAATATCCACCGCAAACAGGTATCTTGACGAACCGGTCAAGGGATATGAGGATGTCCTTCATGGAGAACATGTTGTGCTGAGCATTTCAGACGAAGGGACCGGCATATCACCGGAAGATCTTGAGAAGATCTTTGAACCCTTCTATACTAAAAAGGTAATGGGCAGAAGCGGCACTGGTTTGGGGCTTGCGGTTGTTTGGAACACGGTTCAAGACCATAAGGGGTATATCAACGTAAAGAGCAGTGAAAAGGGTACGCTGTTTGAGCTCTATTTTCCTGTTACCCGGGAAAAGGTTGCCGCCGAAGAGAAAAAGGTCCCTTTGGAAAATTATTTAGGAAATGGAGAGAAGATCCTGGTAGTTGATGATGACGAGCGGCAAAGGGAGATTGCAGGCGTATTGCTTACCAGACTCGGGTATGTCGCTGAAGCAGTCTCAAGCGGTGAAGAGGCCATAGAATATCTGAAAGAACATCCGGTAGATCTAATCGTTCTTGACATGGTCATGCCAAGAGGAATCGACGGATGTGAGACTTACCAGCAGATCATAAAGATTCGTCCCGGTCAAAAGGCGATCATCGCCAGCGGGTATGCCAAAACAAAAGAGGTGGATATCGCTCTGGAGTTAGGCGCTGGAAAATACATAAAGAAGCCGTATATACTGGAAAAGATGGGCCTTGCCGTTAAGGAAGAACTGGAAAAATAGGGGGCTCCCGACCTCGATCTCAATGCTGGACTTCCTCAACCATCCGTTTGATATCCCGGGCAAAAAGTGAAGTATTGATCTGGCAGTCTTCCGCTGTGGGAGAGTAAGTCCTCGGCTAAATAAACAGTCATCAAACCCGACAACAACGTTTTTCTAATATTGGGCGTTCATACCATATGTTGTGGTTCCCATATTTTTGGAAAAACTTGGAATACCTCCAACGTACCACAACCAAAGACGACGTTGTGATATGAGCCACATATTGCATCCGGTCCGTATTTGAAAACCTCTTTCGACAAATGTTTGAGACCCCTACATCTTGTGGTTGAGCAATTTTCAGATTGTTAATCCAAAAGTGAAGCTTTCCTATATTATAGTTGAATTTCAAAATATTCAAAAAAGGTCAAGAGTACGTCTGGCAGCCCTCACTTTTGAACATTTGAAAAGCTCCTCCATTCTCAATTGATTTCCTCCGCTTTGAGCCCTCAGAACCCCCGTCAGTGACAAATCCAGCCATATACAGCCACTTCTTGATGCAAAGCGCACCCGAGCATACATGGGATTGGGGCAAAGAGACATGCTGATCTAAAGGGCTCGCTTACAGGCTCTTCGACCTCGGGAGATGGTCACAAAAAAAGTGTATCTGAGCGTGTTGGAAGGACATACAACTTATCACTCGGTCACTCTGAAATTTACCGGCGTGATGGTGTCCGGTTATGTGTCAATGGCCTCACCCTTTTCCTGTATGAATTCCAAAAAACTTTTCCTTTTCGGCAATTCGAATTGGATGTCGTCTAAATTTTCAGGGATGGGGAGCTGGCCATACGTGTGGCACGCCGCCACGGCCGCGTGAATATGTTCCGGTGGGGTTTCCGCTGGAATGTGGTTGAGGTGAATCATGCAGCGCCCGTCTCTGGCCATCTTATCGATGTAAAGTTTGATGCGTGCCACAATTGCCTCTATGGGTCCATTCCGAAGGAGTTTTGCATCCACGCCCGCGGTTACAGACGCATTATGCTTATTGGCAAATGCCTTCACCCGTCCGGGTCCGACTTCATAAAGGTCCGGATCCAATACACTCAAGGAACCGGGGCTGCATTGAAGCTTTTGCAAAAAGAACCGTTCAGTATCATTGGTTTGCGCATCCCCCCAGTTCCCCCGTGTCAGCAGCCGGTCGCCCAATCTATCCCGCAGCCTCTCAGTGTATGCGACAACATATTCGTCCATCATATCCAGAGTGATCATTGGAGGAGAAGCCCAGGCATCGCGTCCGTCTAAGATCAGTTCAGGGTTGCCGATCTCGCTTCGCATCGCTTCTACAAAGGGCGCAATTACGTCATCACAAAGGAATTCAAATAGGTGATGAACAAAATCAGGACTTTCGGCCATGTCACAGATGAGATTTTCATACCCCCTTATGTTGACGGCCAAACTAAAGGGAGAGGTGAAATAGATCCGTTCAAATTTACCTGTCATTTCCAGGTAATATTTATTCACCTCAAGGAGCCAGGGCATTCGGCCTGACTTATAAGGGTCGGGGGGGTTGATATGATCCAGGTCCGAAGGTGATTTGATTAATGGTTTGGTGCGGTCCACATCGGGTATCCCGTCGGGAGGGTAAACAACCGTTTGCCCCAAGGCCTCGGCTTCGATGTTGTAGACGTCCCAAAAATTAATAGGCGTATCGAACCCATAGTATTCTGTAGCCAAGAGTTGTACGCGTGCGAAAGTGAGGGCATCGGTAAAAAAACGTTTGGATGAAACGCCAGCCAAACGGGCGGAATGGTCGTTGCTTTGGGCACCGATTATAATGTGAGTGGTTTCTGTGGATTTTTTCATGTTCGCTCCATTGATTTGGACTAAATCTTCCACGGGAGAATAATACACAAAAGTTTCAATTGGAGGTGCTGACAAATATCACGAAATTCTGACTTTTCCCAAGGCCAAAGCTGACTTTAAGTGATACAGGTTACGGAATGACCTCTGAGATAATGGGGCGGTTATTTTAGCCGATTATGATTTCATCCAACGACCGTTTCGGCACATGGTGGACGTTCTCATCGTCACGCCAGTATTTGATATCTCCATCAGGCCCCACGCTATCTATTACGACCGTCTCCTTTGGTTTGCCAAGGGCCAGAACAAGCAGTATGTTATAGCGAGGGGGTATATTCAGGTCACCCCTGAGCCCCTCTTTGTTGATTGTGGCAATCATGCAGCCACCAAACCCCCTCGAAGCGGCACCCAGAATAATGGTTTGGGCCGATATCCCGTGGTCCCAGGCAACCGATTTGCTTATTTCGGTGTCTCCGAGAAGAATTATGTAGGCGGATGGTCTCTCCCCCTCTTCCGGGCCCGACCAGTCTTTGAGATAAGCGGCCCAAACAAGATGCTGAAAAATCAGCCCATTCTTTTCGGGGTCAGCCGAAAGTATATATTTCAGCGGTTGCAGATTGCCCCCTGATGGAGAGTATCTCGCAAGATCCACAAGTTCTCTCAGGGTATCCATTCCTATGGCGGTTTCCTGATAAAACCTCCTGTAACTTCTGCTTTTTCGTACCACATCATCAATCATCTTACCCTCCTTTTTTGGTAAGAATTTGTTTTTTCATAGAAAAACCATATCGAAACGCCACTTGGGCGTCAAGGAAAAAGTAGACACAGGATATGTAGGGCCAAACTGGATTGGGGAGGCAGGCTGTTGGTTTCCCAGCCTAGCAATCGATTGAAAAACCTATGAAACATCTTGTTGATATTCCGAACAAAATGTGAATAATTGATTTGGCAGCTTTGCGAAATCTTGAGGAATGTGGTACGGAAGGATGCACGAAAACTTAACCGAGGGAAGACCAGAGAACTTTAATGGGGGGGGGAGGATGTTCAACCGGAAAGATCCTGTTTACATACTGATTATTATTTTCCTTTCTCTTTTTTCTTCACCGGCATTTTCTGATCAACAACAAGAACCACCATCGGATCAATACCAGGGCTCTGGTAAAATTCAACATAATCAAATTGAACTTACTGAGGGAGAAAAGACCTTTCTTCAATCCCATCCAGTTATAAGGTTTGGCACTGACGAAACATGGGAACCTTTTGTATCAAGGGGTACAAACGGCATATTAAGAGGGGTTGATATTGACTTCATACGATACATAAACGAATCAACAGGATCAAATATCCAACTGGTTACAGGCCGATGGGCGGACATGGTTAAAAAAGCTAAAAACCGGGAAATTGACGGTCTGTCGACTTCTGCCCCCGTGAAAGTCAGAGAGCCTTTTTTCAATTTTTCGGATGTCTATGTGTCAGAATTTATGATCGTAATTATTCCATCTGATAGCTCTATAGAGATTAAGCGCTTAGGTGATTTATCAGGAAAAACTGTTGCTATTCAGAAAGGAAATGAAGCGTATACTGCCTTTTTAAAACTCTATCCGGCCATTAAGGTTATGGAAACGGCTTCTGATATTGAATCGACAAAAATGGTCGTGGAAGGCAAGGCGGATGCCAGTATTACGGGTACATCAACCTATAAAACAATCCATAGACGTTTTTTGCAGTCAATTAAAATTGGCTATGTTGCGTCGGAAAAACCGTTAGACGTAGTCTTTTCTATTCGTAAAGACTGGCCGGAGTTAGTATCAATCATTAACAAAAGTCTTGCGTCTATACCCCAGGAAACAATAAATGCCATCTATCTGCGTTGGTTTGGGATGAACCCTCCTGAACCGAGTATTCAGGGGAAACCGTCTATTCGGACGCTCATAGTTGATAACTATTACCCATATACCTTTGTAAATGAAAGCGGGGAACCAGACGGGTTCAGTGTTGACCTGATGAGAGCCGTTGCTCAAGTAATGGGCATTAAAATGGAGATAAATGTTGGTTCCTGGGAACAGGCTAGAAATGGACTGAAGACGGGAGAGATAGATTTTCTCCCTATGATGGCTTATTCCAAAGAAAGAGATAAAGAGTTTGATTTTTCAGCACCACATACAATCGCTTATGATGCCTTTTTTACCAGGAAGGGCTCACCTGAGATAAGGTCATTAAGTGATCTCCGGAAAAAGAAAATCATTGTTATGAAGGATGACCAGGCCCATGATTATCTAAGTTCCCTGGATTACATAAATGATGATCAATTGTTACTCACAGGCGATTTACAAGAAGCCCTCAGGATGCTGGCAGCAGGAAAGGGAGATGCAGCACTGATGCCAAAATTGGTCGGATTGATTTTCATTAAAAAACTCAATCTTACTAACTTGGCATTGGCACCCCTTGTTATTGAAGAATACAAGAGGCCATTCAGTATTGCTGTAAATGAAGGGAATCAGGAACTCTTAGAACGATTAAACCAAGGTTTGAGCATTTTAAAAGAAACCGATCAGCAAAAAGAAATATTTGAAAAATGGTTTGGGATCTATGAGTCTTCAGAGATATCTTTTATTGATGTATTGAAGTATCTTTCTTGGTTTATTCTAGCTTTTGTTTTGATTGGAGTCGCTTTATTCTTTTGGTTCGTATCTCTGAAGAGGCAGGTATCGATACGAACAAAAGACCTTAAGGAAGAAATCGAAGAGCGGAAAGGGATTGAGGAGGCGCTGCGGGAGAGTGAGGATAAATTTCGCAATTTTGCTGAACAGTCCATTGTCGGCATCTATCTCATCTCAGATGGTGTCTTCAAATATGTTAATCCGAAATTTGCCGAAATTTTTGGTTACAGTATTGATGAGTGCCTGGACAACATGCATTTTCAACAACTTGTGCATGCCGAGGATTTGGCTATGGTTGAAAAACAGGTTGTCAGACGGGTATCTGGAGAAATAAATGCCGTTCGATATTCTTTCAGGGGAATCAAGAAAAATGGCGAGACAATCCATATTGAAATTTTCGGCTCGTCTATGCTTTTAAATGGCAAAACTGTTGCCACAGGAACTATGTTGGACATCACCGAACGAAAACTGGCTGAAGAGGAAAAGAAGAAACTGGAATCCCAGTTCATACATGCTCAAAAAATGGAATCCATAGGAACCCTGGCAGGCGGGATTGCCCATGACTTCAACAACCTGCTCATGGCCATCCAGGGCCGTGCTTCCACCATGCTGGTAAATATGGACGCTTCTTATCCGGATTTTGAGCATTTGAAGGGCATTGAGGACTATGTTGAAAGCGCTGCTGAGTTGACCCAGCAACTCCTGGGCTTTGCCATGGGGGGGAAATATGAAGTCAAGCCGACCAATTTGAATGAACTTGCCAACAAACAAAGTCGAATGTTTGGCCGGACGAAGAAAGAGATCATTATAAAAAGCAAGTACCAGGAAAATATTTGGGCCGTGGAAATTGACCGAGGTCAGATTAACCAGGTCCTTTTGAATCTTTATGTGAATGCCTGGCAGGCCATGCCGGGGGGCGGCGAGCTTTATTTGGAAACAGAGAATGTGATTCTTGACGAGGACGATGTAAAACCGTTTATGACTGAACCCGGGAGGTATGTGAAAATATCCGTTTCCGATACGGGCGTCGGTATGGATAAGGCAACCTTGGAAAGGATATTTGATCCTTTTTTCACCACAAAAGAGATGGGCCGGGGCACCGGCTTGGGGTTGGCATCAGCGTATGGAATCATCAAAAATCATAGTGGATTCATTAATGTTTACAGCGAAAAAGATAAAGGGTCCATTTTCAATATCTATCTTCCAGCGACTCTTAAGGAAGTCATTGAGGAGAAGAAGCCGGCCGGGGATATATTAAAAGGTTCTGAGACTGTACTTTTTGTAGACGATGAGGAGATGATCATTGAAGTTGCGGAACAGCTGTTGAAGCGGTTGGGTTATAAGGTTTTGACAGCCAGAAGCGGGAAAGAAGCCATTAAAATTTATGAGGAAAACTTCCAACAAATCGACATAGTGGTTTTAGATATGATCATGCCTGATATGGGTGGTGGAGAGACTTACGATGGTTTTAAAATGCTGAACTCCAAGGTTAAAGTCCTCCTTTCCAGTGGATACAGCGTCAATGGGCAAGCGACTGAGATATTGGATCGAGGTTGCAATGGTTTTATTCAGAAACCCTTCAGGATGAAAGAATTATCACAGAAATTGAGAGAGATTTTGGACGGAAAATAGGATCAGATATGGGGCTATTCAGCCGATGTCCGATACGAACATAACTATATAAAACTTCCGTTTGATACCCCCGGAAAAATGTGAAGGATACATCAGCCTTCCGTTGTGGGAGAGTAAGTTCTCGGCTCACTGAGCAGTTCTCAAACCCGACAACGATCGTGGGCTGATGGTCTACAGGAAACCCTAGGATCGGCTTCCAGAACCTTGGAAGCGGCTGTTACTTGAGAGCTTTTAGAAGGCCATCAGCAACTGCCGCGGGATTAATAAACAACGTCTCGTGACCGCCATCCAGTTCAATCACATCATATTCCCCCAATCCTCGGGCCATGCCCAGGTACGCCCCCGGCGGAAGAGACGCGTCATCTTTGCAAAACAATACCGACTTCGGGATAGAAAGGGCTTCAAAATCGCCGGTGCTTACAGAAGTTGTAAAGATGGCGATGGGTTGGGGTACAAGATTTCCAATCAACGCATCCTGGGTTTCCACGGAAGCATCCCCCATGAGCGCGTTTCGTACAAAATCCTCGTCCCCGGGAACACAGTTATCCGGGGATCCTTTCGCGGCAGCGGTCATGCCTTCGGCTACTTCGGGCGGCACCAGATCAAACTGGCACTTTCCATCCGGTAGGATAAAGGCATTATGGAAAACCATTTGGGATATTTTCTCAGCGGCTTTAGGCGCTGCCGCCTGCATCAAAAAACCCGCACTTGAGTGGCCCACCAAAACCACGGGCGCCGGTTGTTGTTCCAACACGCTGACGATGCCGTCCACATAATGATCAAATTTAATACCCGACCGATCGTGTTCCGGGTGATGCCCCGGCATGGTGGGCGCTTCCGCCGTATGCCCGGCGTTTTCCAACGCTTTGATAACCCCATCCCAGCACCAGCCGCCATGCCAGGCCCCATGTAACAGTACAAAGTGTATTCCCATTGTTCGCTCCTTTTTAAATTTGTGGGGACATCCCCTGCCTTACCTGAAATAAATGGTTAGGATTTAAACTTACCCGTTAAAAATGAGATAAATTTGTAAAGGATGACACTGTTCATCAAACCGCCGGTCACCAGAAGCAAGGTTGTCATCGTGATAGAATCGAAATGCAATGCTTTTTGAATCCATGACAATGCCAAAGACCACGGCATGGTTACTATAACCAGGAAAATCCCGGACATGGCGGTATCATCCTTCGTCATAAACATGACCGCTAGTGATACGATAACGGCAGACAGGTACAGCGAGGTAACGACAATCGCTGCTTTGTATATTGTTCTTTTTTCTTTAAGTGGTCTCATGATCACGGTAATCGGTCACTGGAAAGATTAGAGTTAAAGCACCTTAACCCGTTTTAGCCAACCCGGTCGCTCCTTTTCTACCGCTTCAATGGCTGTGGAAGAACCCAGAACTTTGACCACACCTTCCTCCGCCACGGCCCTCAGGACCTTCCCCATGGCTTTGAAATGAGCGGCCGTGGTTCCCAAGAGTTCTTCCCGCATTTGCTGCCGCAAGTTTTCGGTGTCATGGGTCAGATAACGAACCATGGAAACAAATACCTTGGTATCGGGCAGCATGTGGCTGTCCAAATCCCCGATGGCGCCGATGATGCTCTTTGTTAATTCCTCGTCCGTGAGGGGTTCTTCTTCCAGAAACCATGCCGAACGATCAAATATATCAACGGTCTGAATTAGGTTTGGGTCACGATAGGAAACAAAGGTCAACATGCCGGACATGCGATCCAGCAGGCAGAAAGCGCCGTAAGCGCCTCCCTGAACGCGAACCCGGTCCCACAGCCAGGCGTTGCGCACATAGCGGGTAATGGCAAGGGTAGAGCCGTGAAATTCGTACCCCAATTCGGTGAGATCCGCCCCCTTGCCCACGTAGTTAACCTGTGAAGGGATGGTCATCCCTTCAAAGAGAGGAGTGCTTCGGATGGGCCAGTCCTTCTTTAAGGGGACGGATTCCGCAATTGACGCGTCGGGCAGAGTGCGCAGCAATCCCCTCAATGAGGGCTCAATCCGGTTCCATCCCGAAATGTCCACCGTGACATTGGCAAGAGCCGTCTTTCGGTTCACCAGCATGCCTTGAATGTTTTTCAAAATGGCGAGGACCCCGGGCCAATCCTTTTCCACGTCTTGCACCAGTTTCCGCACAAAAAAGAGATAGCTGATGCCCCCCATTTGTTCAGACGCCCAATGGGACTCTGAAAAATGCGACCTTAGACGCAGGTTAACCATCTGATGCCCTGCGGGTATCAATTTTTGTTCAACCCGGGCCTTTTCCTCCATGACCATTTGCCTGAAACGCTCCCGGTTGTCCAATGTGACCATCAGCAGCACGTCTTCCAGAAGCTGAAACAGCGCGTCAGCCTGGTTGGCCATGGCTTTTCCCCGAAGAAAAAGCCAGGCCGCACTGCCATGGGCTCCCTGCACATCCGACGTGAAAGGTACGGAATGGATACCCCCTGTTTTTCGGCTGATACTTTGGGAAAGTGATACAAAGTCTTCTTTTTCCGTACCCATTTCAAAAAATGCCCGTCCCAGAAGGGGAACATAGGGTACATATTCAGCGGGCAGATGTTGAAAATTGAGACCCAGATCCACGTAAACAATGCCGTTGGTGAACAGGTCGTGGAGCAAAATGGGGGTGCCCTTTTCATCCATTTCCGCCAAGGGGATGATTTTGTTTCGTGGCGCCAGATCTTCCCGCTTCAGCATGGGAATGGTGGCCAGGGCTTCAGGGGAATCCTGAGCCTCCTGCAGGCGCTTCAGGTCCAGGGTGTTTTCCCGGACCGCTTCCAGCGCTGATTCGTCCATGCCGGCCCGGGCTTTATCAAGCCGTTTATTTTCAGCATCCGCCTCTCTTTTTCCGAGGTCCGAATCGGGCTCCAGAACCAGGGTGGTACGATGGGGGTTTGAAAGAAATGCCTGTTCAATGAGACCTTCCAGATAAGTGGGGTCGGTGGCAATTTTCGTCTTAACCCGTTTTAGTGGCTCTTCAAAGGCCACCAGATTCAGAGGATCTCCCCCGTAAAGCCAGGTGTTCAGGGACCTGAGCATCAGGGAAAGCCCCCGGGGAAAGCTGCCGGTATTGTTTTCCCGCAGGCGGAATTCAATGGTGTTAAGAGCCGCCTCCACCGTGTGGGGATCGATCCCTGATCGGGAAAGGGATTTCAGGGTCTCCAGGATGAGATTCTCAATTTTCCGTGCATTCTCCGTTTCAATCCCCTTGAGACCGGTAGAAAAGCACATTTGGCGCAATTCCGTTTCCAACCCGCCTCCGGTCAGGTCTTCCCCGAACCCCGAGTCAATGAGCGCTTTTCGGAGGGGAGAGGCGGGCATGCCCAGCAGGACGTACTCCAGGATGCGCAGGGAAAAATTGGCATCCACATCGGTGGTTTCGTTCAGCATCCAGTTCAGGGTAATCATCCCTTTGGCGGCGGTTCCATCCCCTTCACCCACCATATAGGGACGGACAAACCGTTTGGGCTCGCTGAAAGCAGCTTGCAATTGCACATTGGAATCCACCGAAATGGGTTCAAACGCTTTGAGCACGACCTCCAGACGGATCAGGCGTTCTTCGGGATCATCATCACCATAAAAAAAGATACGTGCGTTGGATGGATGGTAATACCGTTCATGAAAGGCATGGAACTGCTCATAGGTGAGGTTGGGAATCTGTTTGGGATCGCCGCCCGAATCCAGTCCGTAGGCATTATCCGGAAAAAGGGACTGAAGGGAATATTCGGAAAGCACACTATCCGGTGAAGAATAGGCCCCTTTCATTTCATTATAGACCACCCCTTTGAACACCATTTCGGCATCTTTTTTCTCCAGTTCAAAATGCCACCCTTCCTGCTGAAAGATGGCGGGGGTAATCCGCGGGTAGAACACCGCATCCAGGTAGACATCCATGAGGTTGTAAAAATCCTGAAGATTCTGACTGGCCACGGGATAGCAGGTTTTATCCGGATAGGTGAATGCGTTCAAAAACGTCTGGAGAGACCCTTTCAAAAGTTCCACAAAGGGTTCTTTGACGGGGTATTTTCCGGAGCCGCAAAGGACCGAATGCTCCAGAATGTGGGCCACTCCCGTGGAGTCAAAGGGGGGTGTGCGAAAGGTGATGCCAAACACCTTATTCTCATCATCACTGATCATGGAGAGGATCTCAGCCCCTGTTTTTTTGTGCCGGTACAGACGGGCCTCGGTTTTGAGCTCCCCTATTTCCCGCTTTTCGATCAGTTCAAATGCTTCAAGCGCTTTCATAGACTCCTCCTACCGGCGCAGTTTTTTTCCTGGGGGGTTGTTTTCTATATCGAATGACCTGGTATGCCACAAGAATCATGAAAATGACAAGCCCTATGAAGTTGAATGTATCCCCTGCCCAGATGAGCAAAACGCCCGATCCGCCAAACAGGATGGTCTCAACCCAGCTGAGGGGAACCAGACAAAAACGTTCCATGCACACCACAAAGGCAATGATGGACAGGGTGCAGAAAATGACCGTCTGCACCACCTCGCCGGTGGGGCCGTTCAGCAACAGGGGATGATAGGCCATGACAACGGGCAGGATGTAGAGCCCCTTGGCCAGCTTCCAGGAGGTGAAGGCCGTCTTCATGGGACTGGATCCGGCAATGCCGGCGGCGGCAAAAGATTCCAGGGCCACCGGCGGCGTCACATTGGCGTCCTGGCTGTACCAGAAAACGATCATGTGGGCGGTCAGAAGGGGAATTCCCAGATCCATCAACGCCGGTCCGGCCAGAATGACCAGGACAATGTAGGATGCGGTCACGGGCAGCCCCATTCCCAACAGCAAGGACGCAAGGGCCACCAGGCCCAGGGCCAGCAGCGGAATTCCATGGGAAAGGGAGACGATCAGGGAAGAAAAACGGAGTCCCGTTCCCGTCAAATTGACCACGCCAACGATGATGCCGGCGGCGGCGCAGGCCACAGCAACCACCACAGCGTTTTTGGCACCCTGCTCCAGGGTTTTGAGAAGGGTCATAAATGAAATCCGCGAGGCCTTTCGAAGGAGCGCCGTCACATAAAGGGCCAGAATAGCGACGAATCCCGCCATCATGGGGCTGTAGTTCATGACGAGGACCGTTATAAGGATGCCCACGGGGATGATAAAGTGGATGCCCGTTTTAAGGGTTTTTAAAAAGTTTGGCAGCATCTCCTTGGGAAGGCCCCATATGCCGTCTTTCTGTGCCTCCAGGTGCACAAAAAGAATGACTGAAAAGAAATAGAGGACCGCGGGGATAAAGGCGATTTTGATGATTTCCAGATAGGGGGTCTGGGTGAATTCGGCCATGAGAAACGCGCCGGCCCCCATAATGGGGGGCATGAGCTGTCCCCCGGTGGAGGCGGCGGCCTCCACAGCTGCTGCCACGTGGGGGCGATAGCCGATTTTTTTCATCATGGGAATGGTAAAAGATCCCGTGGCCACAACATTGGCCACTGCGCTTCCGGCGACGGAACCCATGAACCCGCTGGCCACAACAGCGGTTTTGGCCGGCCCCCCTGAAAACCTTCCCGTAATGGAGTAGGCCATATCGATAAAAAAGTTGCCCGCACCGGTCTTTTCCAGGAAAGACCCGAACAGAATGAAAATAAACACAAAGGTGGCGGCGACCCCCGTTGGCAACCCGAAAACGCCTTCGGTGGTCAACGACAGGGTAGTGGCCATCCGTTCGATGGAATACCCCTTGTGGACGAGAATATCTGGAACGTACGGGCCATAATAGCCAAAGCAGAGGAAGCCCAACGCAATACAGGTGAGGTTCAATCCGATCACCCGGCGGGTGGCTTCCAGGATCAGCAGAATCAGGACAATTCCCGTGGCAATGTCCCACTGGCTCCAGTCCCCCTGCCGGTCGAAGATCCCCGTTAAATCAATGAAAATGTATGCTCCCACCGCCACACTTAAACCACACAGCAACAGGTCTACCCAACGAAGAGCCCCATAGGCCTTATGGTTTTTATTTTTGATTAAGGGGCGGGTCAAAAAAGCCAGCACCAGGATGCTGGAAAGAAAAACGGCCCGGTGCCGCATGGCGGTCATGGCGACGATACCGGCCGTGTACAGTTGAAACAGGCTCAACCCCACACCGATTACGGCGACGGCGCCGACAATACCCTTATCCATGGGGGAAGAAGATGCGGTTTTTCTTTGTTCCGTCATGGTCGCCTCCCTTGCTACGGTGTCGCCCTGTGGGGAATGAGTACACGAAAATTTTGGTAGAGCAGACTCACCGGCCGGGCGCTGAACAAAACAGCCGTATGGGGCGCCACACGGGTGAGATTGGTCTTTGTCCCCCGCCACAAAATGGTATGGTCCACACCGGGACTACCGATGCGCAGCACAAAATCGCCCGTGGGCATATGCATGTTTTCGATGACCTCATAGGGCCCCCGCCGAACCATGCGGCCGATCCCCGGCATGCGGCCCATGCCGGCCCCGAATTTCAGATAGCGCTCCTCTTCAATGAAGATCCGCCCTTTTTCGTCCAGGCTGTGGGTTTCCCAGATGGGCGCATTTTCCACGGAATGCATGTAGTGAAGCGTAAACGGCTCTTCAACATCCAGGGGCAAAACCAGTAGGGGATCGGTTTTATCCACAGGGGTGATGCACAACTCCAAGCCGCCCGGCAGAAGCCGGGCGACCAACAGGAGCAACCCAAATGTGACCACGGCGCCCCACACTGCTGCGCGTAGCGGCTTTTTCACACCTTTTCCCGAGTCCTATGGAATCAGCCTGGCGGGCACCTCGATCCCCTTTTCCTTCAGATATTTAATGGTACCCGGATGGAGCGGTATGGGGGAGTATTTCACCGCGTTCTCGGGGGTGGTATAAGCTGCGGACGGATGAATCTTCCTGAGCGTGTCATTGTGCTCAAACAAGGCCTTTACCAGTTTGTACACGAGCTCCGTATCCAGGGATTTCTGGCAGATCATGACATTCCAGACGCCGATGGTTGAAACCGGCTTATCCACCCCGCGATACACATCTCCGGAAAGCTCGATGGCGGAGTAGGTCTTGTTGGCAGCAAGGATTTTTTTCGTCTGCTCAGGTGTAAAGGGAAGAATCCGAATGTCATGGGTGGTGGCCAGGTCCATGATGGAACTGGTGCCGGGGCCTACGCACCAGGTCCCCATCTTAATCATGCCGTCTCGAAGGGCGTTGGAACTCTCGGTGAAAGAAAGTCGGGAGTCTTTATAGGCATCTTTGGGAACACCCAGGGCTTTATAAACCTCCTCAGCCATGAAGTTGGTGCCGCTTCCAGGACTCCCGGTGCTGATGGTCTGTCCTTTCACCTGTTCCACATCCGTAATGCCACTATCCTTGAGGGTTACCATCTGAAGCAAATTCGGATACATAATGGCCATGGATAAAATTTTCTGCTTTTTTCCCTTGAATTTGCTGGTCCCATTGTAGCCGGCCACAGCCACATCGCCCATGACTTCACCCACAACGGTTTCACCTTTTGATGCCAGTTTGACATTTTCCACGCTGGCCCCTGTCACCTCAGCCACCGCTTTTACGCCGGGCACATATTGGGTCCAGATTTCCGCCACGCCACCGCCATAAGGATAGTAAATACCGCCGGTTCCACCGGTACCGATACCCAGGAATACGGTTTTTGAAACAGCAGGAGTTGCAAACACCAGAAGCAACATCCCGAAAAGCGCCAACAAAATACTGAATTTTTTCATTTTCATGTGAACCTCCCTTTCATAAAAGGTGTTATTGCCCCATGGTGGTAATTCTGATGTCGATGGATCCGGCCTTACTGGTCATATTCATGACCGGATAGACAAAGGACGCGGTTTTGCCCGGCTGAACCAATCCTTTTTTGGTTTTCTGAGGGATCAACCCGCCCACTGCTTTACCATTGTTCAGAAAGATGTTGACCCTGAAACGCTGGGGCTTATCGCTCACATTCTTGAGGGAAACCTTGAAATGGAGGGTGTTGACACCTTCATATTTCTTGAAAAAACAGCCCAGGGAAACCAATTGGGCCTCGGGAGAAATTTCTTTGCTGATCTGTTTGTCATCGGCGCAGGGGGACAATTCTTCCGCGGCATGGGCCTTTACCCCCACACCGCCCATCAGGCATAACACCGCCGCAACCAAAAACAGGACACAAAAACCGCCAAACCGCTTTTCTCGTTTCATGTTCCCTCCTTTTTCCATAATGGTTAACTGTTCTAAACACCCTAAAAATAAAGGTAGATAACACCACAGGTTTACTGCTGATGTCAAACGGATTTTTTTCGCCGGCCAAACACATGGAGGGCCTCAAATATGGGCCAGACTTATCCGACAACCGATCCCCTTGAGGTTAGGGGTTCCGAATTCCCGGCCCAGACCATCCGTGGTAGTAAGCATGTTGAAGTTAGCCCGGGTCCAGTTACCCTTGTCCACAATATCTTGTTCCGGGAACCACCAGCCATAGGCGGCGCTGACCACCCGCGGGTGAATATGGGGGGTCAGCCGTGCCTTCTGGCTGATTTGACCCGCCCGGGTTTCAATTCTGACGGCATCACCCTCTTGAATACCCAGGACAGCGGCTGTTTCAGGATGAATTTCCACCATGGGTTCGGCGCTTTTATCCCGCAATGTTTTCACCCATCGGTATGAAGAATGGAGATAAAACCGATCTTTGCAACTGGTCAAAACCAGTGGGTAGTCCGGATCATCCCGAGGCGGATCCAAGGCTTCCGGTAAAGCATGAAGGTTAAATTTTCGAGCCGTGCTCAGGCACAACTCCACTTTTTTCGTGGGTGTTTTGAATCCCCCGGCTTCATATTTCTTAAACCGGTCTTCCCCTTTCAGGTATCCCCGTTCGGAAAAGGCTTTGAACGTTAAGCCGTTCGGTTTCACCACCATTTCAACCAGCTCATGATAATCACTAAACCAGTGCTCCGTCGATGTCATGGCCGATCCCAAATCATTTAAGATCTGAATATCGGGTCGGCAATTTTCGGGCGGATCAACCACCTTGGGCCTTGCCAGAACATAGCCATGCCCCAGTCCGTAATGCCCGATGTCATCAAATTCGAAGCTTGTGGCGGCGGGAAGTACAATGTCCGCAAGGGCTGCGGTGGGGGTCATAAACAGATCGCTCACCGCCAGGAAATCGAGGCAGTTCAGCGCCTCAACGGTCAAATTGCTGTCGGCATAGGCCATAACGGGGTTTGCACACTGAACATAGGCACCTTTCACCGCATATGGATCCTCTTCCAGCACGGCTTTTCTGAAATATGCCGGCGGAACGGTCATGAGGCGGGGAATGGTCCCATGGGCCGCGTGGATCATCTCTTTCCGCTTGTTGGGCAAAAGATCCGCCCGTACATACTTCCCAAGGGGCAGTATTTTGGGTTCATTGGCCTGAATGTTGCCACCGGGAATATCCAGATTGCCGCAGAGGGCCATAATGCAGGTGATACCTCTCAGGGCGTCAAAGGTATGATTGTTCTGTTCCAGAGCATTTCCCCAATGAATGGCGGCAGGGGTGGATTCGGCATATAATCTTGCCGCTTTTCGAATCTGATCCGGTTCGACCCAGGTGACATGGCTCACTTTTTCAGGAGCGTAATCCATGACATGACGGGCCAGATCATCAAACCCATGGGTCCAGGTTTCCACAAAGGGCCTGTCAAAGAGATTTTCTTCAATAATAACATTCAAAAATGCCAGGGCGAGGAAATGGTCCGTGGCGGGGCGGGGCTGAAGCCATACCTGTGCTTTCTTGGCCAAATCCGTTCGTCTCGGATCGATGACAACCAGTTGGGTTCCCTGTTTCAGTTGGTCCAGGAGCAGACTACAGATCTCCCCTTCTTCATGGGTGTGGGTGGGATTGCTTCCCCACACCAGCACGGTTTTGCTGGGATGGTGAAAATCCGTCACGGGATAAAAACCGCAGGTATGCATTCCGGTCACTTCCCGGGGCGCATGGCAGACATCCTGCACCGCCACCACATTTGGGGATCCAAACAGATTGGCAAGTCGAATCAGCACAAAATGTTCCATACCCTTGGGCATGCCCTGACAAAAGGCAACGCCTTTGGCGCCGTATCTTTCCTTGATTTGCAGGAAATTTTCACTGATGGTCCGGATGGCCTGTTCCCAGGAAATCTTTTCCCATTCTCCCCCACCCCTTTTTCCTTTCCGCTTCAATGGGTGTTTCAGGCGATCCGGATGGGTGAGACGCTCCGAAGACGCCAATCCCTTGGGGCAGATGTAACCCTTGTTGAGAAAACCGTTCCGGTCCCCTTTTATTTTCACAATCCGGTTATTTTCAACCCCCACCACAATGGCGCACCCCCCGTGGTCCATTCTGGCGCAATGGGTTCTGGTCCAGCGTATGCCTGTTTTCATTATCACATCACCCCATCATGATACGGAACCATAACCGCCCCTTTTTTTTAAAACGACCGGATCCAAACCATCAGGCTTTGTTCAGAAAGGATAGTCCTGAATCCGGTTCGGCCTTTTCCACCCGGCACCTTAACCGTCCCTCTCCCAGCAAAACCATGACCTGATCACCCTGGTGCACACCTGATGCTTCCTTTAAAACCCGTTTCTCCGGCAGGTGAAGGGCAATACTGTATCCCCTGTTCAAAATGGCCATGGGGTTCAGGTCTTGCAACCCCTTTTCAAGCAGGGTGAGATGCATTTTAAGCCCCCGGAGTCTGGCCTCCATGGCCCGCACAAGGGAGGTCATTTGAAACTCGAGATTTTGCCCCCGGGAAATCATCATGCGCCGGGGTGAATGAATCTTTAACGCATTTTGTTTTGACCCCAGAATCATACGGTAGTTGTGAAGGGCCAGGCGCATCAACCGGGCCATTCGCTGTTGTAATTCATCCAGGCGGATCCAGGCATCGGCAAGTCGTTTTCTCGGATCCCGAAGCCGGTTTTTCAGTTTTTCCAGAACCTCCCTGTAATGGTTTTGACGCTGTCCCATGATGGTGGCCAATCGAGACTGCAAATCATTAAGGCGCTTTGAAAGGGCTTCCTTCTCAGCGACCATCAGTTCGGCGGCGGCCGAAGGGGTTGGTGCCCTGAAATCCGCCGCCAAATCACAGATAGTCAGATCGATCTCATGCCCCACTGCCGATACCACCGGTATGCGGGAGCGCCTGATAGCGAGGGCCAGTTCTTCTTCGTTAAAGGCCCACAAATCCTCCAGGGAGCCACCGCCCCGGGTCAAAACAATCACATCCACATTGAGGTCGCGGTTAACCGCCTCAAGGGCTTTCACCATCTCTTTACAGGCCAGCTCCCCTTGAACCCGAACGGGGAGAATGCTGATTTCCAGATTGGCGAACCGCCGGTAAATGACATTCAGAAAATCCCGAACCGCGGCCCCCGTGGGAGATGTGATCAATGCGATCCGTTTGGGCAAAAAGGGGAGGGGTTTTTTAATGTCCTGATCAAAAACACCCTGTTTTGCCAGTTTGTTTTTGACCTGTTCAAAGGCCAGGGCCAGAGCGCCCACACCGATGGGCTCCAGGTAATCCAGGATCAGCTGGTATTCTCCCCTGAAAGCATAAACGCCCACCCTTCCCTGGGCCACTACTTTGGTACCGTTCTCCGGAAGGAATTTCAAATGTCGTGCCTGAAGGCGAAACATGACCGCCCGGATCTGCGCGTTTTCATCTTTGAGCACCATATAGTAATGGCCCGATCTGGGTGCGCTGAAATTGGATATCTCCCCTTCAACCCACACAAAATCAAGATTCCTCTCCAGGAGCTCTCTTATTTCTTCGGTGAGCTCTTGAACACCGTATACCTTTGGCCCCTGACTTTCAGATGAGAGCGGCAATAGACGTTTCCTTTCGCAGTGTTTCGGATGGAATGATTGGATGATCTATTCATAACACGCCGTATTACTTAGATCCATTAATTCCTGATTACCAATAAAAATATTGTTTTAGATGGTAATGATTTCAGATCCAGCACAAACGGAACAAGCCGTTTTCCCCGGTATCGGGCGGCCTGGTATTTTTGTGTGAAATATTCTTGAATTTTTTTTCCTTGTGGGCTATTAGGAAAGCACAAAATGTTGTTCGTTATTCGGACAGCAGAATATTATGACGGTTTTGTAAAAAACGGAGGGTTGGCCGAGAGGCCGAAGGCGCTCCCCTGCTAAGGGAGTAACTGGCGAAAGCTGGTTCCAGAGTTCGAATCTCTGACCCTCCGCCATTTTTAAAATATTCAGGCAGTTCCAGCACAAAAAGTACATTCGTAATATTACTCCGTAGCGGTCAAATCTTTTGAAATGATCACATGGAAGGTTGCTCCTTGGGTTGTTTCAGGGTCGGCCAGCATTCACAGAAAAGCCGGTTTCCCTTCACAGGGGGCCGGTTTTTTTGTGGGGTATGGGATTTTTCTATTATTGGACTTCGGAAATCTTCCTGAAAAAACTTCCCAGATTTATTTTTCCACCAAAAGAGCGAATTAATGAAAGGGCCCATTCTCAATGTTGGATGTGGGGTATGGTGTGGGGCATGGGATTTCAAGGCAATAAAAAAGGGCTTACGAAATAACGTAAACCCTTGTTATTGTTTTGGTAGCGGGGGCTGGATTCGAACCAACGACCTTCGGGTTATGAGCCCGACGAGCTACCAGACTGCTCCACCCCGCGGCAATCCAAGTAAGATAATATTTTTTTAAACAGGTGTCAATTAAAAAAATAGAAAACATCACATCAACCCGGCAAGCGCACGAAAAAAGTGGTCCCTTCTCCTTTAACGCTTTCTGCCCACAGTTCTCCCCCATGGGCCTCCACAATCTTGTAGGATATGGCCAAGCCCAATCCGGAACCGCGATCACGGGTTGTATAAAAGGGTTCAAATATATGAAGAATGTCTTCATCACTAATGCCGATTCCTTCATCACGAATTTGAATTTCGACGCCATCAGACCATTCTTTCGTGTTGATGGTAATACTGCCGGCGTTTTCCATGGCTTCAACGCCATTTGTGATAATATTAATCACCACCTGCTTCAGTTTGTCCGGATCACATTGGATTTCAGTTAGATTGGGGGTTAGTTCGGCCTGCATGGGATATTTTTCGGGTGGATAAATACCGCTGAAAATTTTCAATACATCCTGGATAACGGAGTTGATATCAGCGGGTCGCTTTACCAGGTTGTAAACCTTTGTGAAGTCTCCCAGACTGGCGACCAGTCGTTCCAGCCGACTGACTTCATCCAGGATCATGTCCAGTTTTTTTACGGCGGTTTCATCTTCCAGGCTGTTCCGGATCTGATAGCTGAAACCGCCGATAATCATCAGCGGGCTTTTAATCTCATGGACCACGTGGGCCACAGTGGTACCCACAGCTGCAAGACGTCCGGAGCGAAGCAATTTTTCTTCCAGTTTTTTTTGAACGGATATATCCCGGATAATAGCGGTAAATGTATAGGCACCATCCATCTCATGAAAGCTCAATCCCAACTCTATGGGAAATTCCTCGCCATTCTTGCGAAAGGCGGTAAGCGACTGGGTCTTGCCCATAAATTTCGGATCCCTGGTTTTTAAAAATTGCTCGACAAAGGGGGCATGATTTCCATATTTGGGCGGAATGAGCATGTTCAGGTTTTTATTCAAAATCGCATCTCTCGTATAACCGAAAATTCGTTCCGCTGCGTTGTTGAACAGTACGATTTCGTGGTCCTCATTGATGCTGATGACAGCGTCCGTTGCCGTATCCAGAATGGCCCGGATTTTCTTTTCAGAGGCCCTCAACCTGTTGAGTAAATTACGGTATTCGGTAACATCCTGCGAGATTTCAATGAAATACTGTTCACCCGTTTTACGGTTTGTGACCGGATACATGATTCGGCGCAGGGCCTTATAATCTTCCTCCTCCGACCCGCGTTGATAGGTTACTTCCACCTTTTTGCCGGTCTCTTTGGTTTTTTGGAGAGGACATTCTCGATTTTCCAGGCTACAGAGAGTTCCAGACATTTCTTTGATATCATAACATTTTTTCCCCAGCACCGCTTCCTTTGAAAGGCCCCGTTCATCCAGGAAAACCCGGTTGACATCCTGAATAACACCGTTTCCATCAACCACCATGATTTCTTCGCTGGTACCGTCAAAAATGGTTTCCAGAAAGGCTTCGGTGGTTTCCATGTCCGCAGATCGATAATGCTTTTCCAAAATCATCCCCCCATCCATGGGCTGAAAAATACGTACTCAAGGGAAAGGATGTCAAACATCTCGTCGCTTCCTTCCCGGATAGCCCCGTACAGTTCTTTCATGGTTTCGGCTTTGGTCAATGACGTGCGGTAGGAGATATCATCGAAAAATTCCAGATCAATGGGAAGCAGAACCTGGTCAAGGGTTCCGTGCCAGTGGACCTTGAGCGCTTCTTTCATGGCAAATACTTTTTTATACATACCCCACAGGAGATCAGTCCTCAAAATCGGATGAACCTGATTAATCATACAATCGGTCAATCCCACCAGATAATAAATCTCCCGCATCTTTTTTTCATCCCGGCGATTCATAAACATGGATCGAATGGTAAAGGACATCCCCCCTTTGAGGGAAAAATGGGGCGGCAGAGTGGACATCCCTTCCGGAGTGTGTTCAAGGGTTTCCGCCAGACTTAACCGGATTTGAACAAAGCGTGACGTCCGCCAGAGACCTCTTCGAAACCGCCAGGATTCAGGCGCGGTCAAACCTATGGGCGGCCCCTTGTGCCTGTTATGGAGATCAATGACTTTGCCCATTTTCACCTGTTTTGTTTTAATAAATTCCTTAAAGGTCTCAGTTTCAAAAACAACATGCCACGCCTGCCAGGGTTCAATCAGGGCGTATCCTTTACGGTCTTGGATGACATGCTCCGTGCAGTTCCTTGAGTCTTTCTCTTGTCACATGGGTGTAGATCTGTGTGGTGGTGATGTCGGCGTGCCCAAGCATCACCTGAACAGAACGCAGATCCGCACCGGCCTCCAGGAGATGGCTGGCAAATGAGTGCCGTAACCCGTGCGGTTTTATATTTTTCATAATTCCTGCCATTCTACCATGATTTTTGATGATTTTCCAGAACCCCTGCCGTGTCAATGGTTTTCCCCTGAAGTTTAAAAACAATTGAGGTGGGTGGCCATCCTTGAGCAGGGAGGGTCGTCCATGGGAAAGATAGCTCTTGAGAGCTTGAAGCGCCTTTTCACCAAACGGCACCATTCTCTCTTTTGACCCTTTTCCGAGGGCTTTCACATAACCGGCTTCCAGATTGACGTCCAGCAACCTGAGGTTTACCAGTTCCGACACCCGCAATCCTGTGGCGTAAAGGAGCTCCAACATGGCCCTGTCACGTTGCCCCAGGGGTGTTGTGATATCCGGTTGGGATAGAAGTTGTTCAACCTCATTCAGGCTCAAAATATCCGGTAGTTTTCGTTGAATGCGCGGTGTTTCCAGAAGTCTTGCGGGATTTTCTTCCATTCTCCCTTCTGAAACAAGAAAGCGAAAAAACGTTTTGACAGCTGAGATATTTCGTGCCTGGGACCTTTTGGAGAGATCATGGGCCAAGTGCCCCAGGTAGTCCCGAATCACATTTCGGGAAATCTTAACGGGATTGAGATCCCGGCTTTCCAGATATTTGATAAATCGGACAAGATCCCGGCTGTAGGCAAAAATAGTATTTTCGGCGAGGCCCCGTTCAACCCGCAGATAGGTGATAAATTCATCTACCAGATCGTACATCCGCTTACCCCTGATTGTTCCTGAGATCACAAAAAATCATAGAAATGATCGTTACGGGTTAAAACTCTGGGCCCTTCAGCCTCCAGAACCACCATTTCCTCAAGGCGCACCCCCCCTCTCTCCGGAACATAGATTCCCGGTTCAACGGTAAAAACGGTCCCTGGTCTCAGCAAAGCGGCATTTCTCGGACCTAGCCGGGGCCCTTCATGGGTGGCAAGGCCGACTCCGTGGCCCAGCCCATGTCCGAAGTATGCACCGAAACCGGCATCTGCAATCATGTCCCTGGCAACGGCATCCACATGACTGCTTTGCACCAAAGGGTGAATTTGTGCCAGGGCCGCCAGTTGTGCCTGACGGACAGTGCGGTAAATGGTCTTGAAAAAGCGATCCGGTTCTCCCAGAAAAACCGTTCGCGTAATGTCGGAACAGTACCCGTTCAGTCGAACGCCGGCATCCAGAATGATCGGCTCTCGATCCCTTATTTTTCGGTTCGTAGGCACGGCATGGGGCAGCGCACTGTTGGGACCCGATGCCACAATAGAGGGAAAAGACAACCCTTCCGCACCGGCCTCCCTTGCCAGAGATTCAATCCGCCATGCCACGTCTTTCTCCGTCATACCCGGCTTCAGTGCCGAAATGATCTCATCCAGGATTTCTGAAATCATGTCCGCTGCCATTTCGAGAGCCTTCACTTCCCGGTCTTCTTTGATTTCACGCATTTTTTCCACTACGCCGTTCAAAGGGGCCAATGCGGCCGGGGGCGAGAGTTCAGAAAGTTTTTCGGCGGTCTTTCGGTAGAGATCCCAGGTCAGGTAATCTTCTTCAAAGCCGAGATGGCAAAAAGAGAGATTTTTCGTGAAAACGGGAATGTCCTCCACAAAATTTTTTTTGAGGGTATACACTTCAAATTCCGCTGCTTCATTTTCCGCAGCTAGGGTATATCTGGAATCCGTTATGAGCAGACGGTTAGCACCATTGATCAGGAGGGACCCCGAGGATTCGGTGAACAAATTGTCTTCCGCGCTGAAGCCTGAAAGATAGCGCCGATTTTCGGGTTTGATAATCCAGGCCCCATCGCAACCGGTTTCAGGGAAATCCTTCAATAATTTGACAAGTTCCGCAGCCCGTTTTGTGTAGATTGATTCATTCATGGTTTCCCTCATATTTAAACAATGGCTCCATTCTAGCAAAACGATTTTGGGAATGCAATTGTGGGAAATGGTGATCCGATTGTGGAAATTCATGTTTTCTCTGAAATTGAGACCCACCATGATCAGTTGACAGAACCCTGCCCACCTGTTAGAAATCCTGAAAACTTCCTTGAAAGGATATGGGTGATTCACAGATATGGCCGTTGGAAGCATTGTTGAATATATTGATCAAAGCCGATTTATTTGTACCGTCTGTTTGCAGGACAAGGGGAGCAGGCTTCATCTACTGACACCTGCCAACCGGGAAGTGAACCTTTCCCCGAAAAGAACCCTGCTCATGTCAGGTGCGCGAATTGATGTGGGGCAGCTGAGAGATCAAGTACTCCAGAAGTTGCAACAGATAGAAAATTTGAGAATAAAGCTGAAAGAAGAGATTGACATCAAGGAAATGTGGGAGCTGATTCGGGACGAAGAAGATATTTTTGACCACCGTTACCTGGCCCAGTTGGCGTTCGGCGAAGACGCCATGGAAGATCACTTTTCCGCTGTCATGCGGGCGCTTTTTGAAAACAGACTCTATTTTAAGATGAGGAACGGGCTCTTCCTGCCCAACTCGAAGGATCGTGTGGAGCAGATAATCCGGCAGGAAGAGGAGGCTGCTGAAAGGGCTGAGAGACTTGAACAGGGTGGCGGATGGCTGAAAGAAGTACATGAGGGAAAACAGCCCCAGGCACCTGACTGCAGGAAGGATGTTATTCGCCTATTGATTCAACTGGCCCTTTACGGTGCAGATGCCGAGGATTTCAAATATGGCAAAGAATTGCTTTCATATGCCGGTATAACGGATATCAAGCAGGCCAGGTCTTTACTGATAAAGTTGGGTGAATGGGAAGAGGATGAACCCCTTGATCTGCTGCGATCGGGAGTGGATACCGCTTTTACGACCAGACAGCTGGAGGAGTCCGCACGACTGGCCGTTTCAGGGTTTCCCGAATGCCCGCGAGAAGACTTGCGGTCCCTCCCCATCATGACAATTGACGGGCCGACAACTCTGGACTTCGATGACGCCATCAGCCTGGAAATTTTTGAAAATGAATTGAGAATCGGTGTTCATATCGCGGACGTGGCGGCGGTTATTGAAAAAGACAGCCCCATTGACATCGCGGCCAGGGACCGGGCTTCGTCTCTATACCTTCCAAGAAGACAGATCCCCATGATTCCCGCCGATCTTTCCCAGGACTTATTAAGCCTGAAAGAAGGGTGTGATCGTCCGGCAATTTCCCTGCTGGCACGGTTCAGTCTGGACGGGACGCTCCTGGGATATCGCTTTGTTTCCAGCATAATTCGGGTTCAACAGCAATTAACCTACAGCCATGTTAATGAAAACCTATCGGAAATAAATCAATTTCAAGAGCTGCATCGACTGGCGGGAATACTTCGCCAAAAGCGGATGGACCGCGGCGCCATGAATCTTTCTCTGCCTGAGCTGGAAATTGACATTGATGAAGAGGGAACCCTGAACCTGAAGCTGGTACCACAGGATTCACCCTCCCGAATGATAGTTGCGGAGCTCATGATTCTGTACAATGAACTGGTGGCTGAGTTTTGTCAGAAACATGACGTTCCCGTACTGTTCAGGGGCCAATCGCAACCAACGGAAAAGTTGCCCCTGGATGAAAAGGGCTATGTTTTCTATGTATTTCAACAGCGAAGAAAACTCAGTCCCCTTCATATCAGCGCGAATCCAAATCCCCACAGCGGCCTGGGGGTCGCCCTTTACACACAGGCCACCTCTCCCATACGCAGATACCTTGACCTTATTATACAGCGGCAACTAACCAGTTTTCTTATGGAAAAAACACCTGTTTACAATGAAGAGAGCCTGGACGAGCTCAGGGTTTCCATTGAACCTCTGGTTAAAATGCTGGGGCGTATCCAGCGAAACCGTTTACGCTATTGGACCTTGAAATATCTGGGGCTAAACCGGGGCAAAACATACAAGGCCCTGGTGCTGGATGAACTCAAAAATAAATACAGGATCGTGTTGAAAGATTTCCTCATGGTGACGGATTTTAAGCGTCAGGACGGCATCATATTCTCCAAAGGACAGGAAATCCAGGTAAAAGTCAAAAAGGCGGACCCCTGGGATGATACCATCACGTTGGGATTTGTACCCTAAGGTTGGGATGATGTCTCAAAGTTACCGGTTTTGATCCTTCTCCAAATGAAAATCCTCTTTTAAAAGAAGATTACCCCCTCTGTCATAGGCCAGTATCCTGATTTCCGAGGGTGTTTTTTCAGTGGACTCAAAAGACCATCTGGCGCGAATCCGGCGAAAATTCCTTATTTTGTAGGATCGGCCTTTTTTGAAATTCACTGGAGCTCCGTTTTCAAAGACCGTTTTCGATGAAGGCCAGAACCGTGGCGGGTCCGTTGACCGGTCGACTGCAATGATAAAAAGATACCCACGGATGCTTGAGCGACCGGGGCCGGATCGAGTCAAGTTGAAAGTAACGGATAGATTGGCGCCTCGACGATTTATCTTTAACCCTTTAATAGTGACAACAGGCTTTTCAGTACCGGACCCTGATGCTGCCGGGATTTCGCTGTTACGGGTGATGGATTTCCCGTTTTCGCCGGGGAGCAATTTTGAATTTGTTGCCTCCTTCGAGCTTTCGGCAGGTATCTTTGAAGGGTCAATGTAATTTTCCAGAAACTTCAAATGCTGTTTTGCCTGATACAGAGCCCTCTGGGTTTTCTGAAGATCTTTTTCAAGCTGCACCAAAAGATTTTCCTGATGGTACTCACCGAAATAATGCGCTAACGGTATGAAAGAGAACAGAAAATAGAGCACGAACACAATCACGATTCCAAGAAGAAGCAAAAAATTGATATTGAAGCTCCACACCCGTCCGAATCCCTTTGATGCCATAACGGTCACGTGGTTCAACGTAGAGGTTCTGGTTTTCTTGAGCCGCAGCTTGCTTTTAAAGGATTGCATGGGAGTTTTAATCCTTAAATGGTTTATCCGGAACGCTGGTTCAGGTTTACCAAAATTGGAAATTGATTTCAAGGCGGCATATGGATTGCCCCACAAAGGTCGATGAATCATTGAAAATTTTCGACAATGCAGAAAAAATGAACCATTCAAAAACCGGTGGTTCGCCCGTGGGTTCAACCCCTGAGGCGGTCAAATTCAGTTCCTTTCTGGGACCGATCCTCTTATTGACCAATATTTTTTTTCTGAATTTCATATCCAGAATCATCTTTGCCCCATTATTGCCCAGTATTCAGAAAGATCTGGGGCTGGCCCACGTAGAAGCCGCCTCCTTTTTTCTTTTTGTCAGCATGGGGTATTCCGTTTCCCTTCTGAGCTCCGGCTTTATCTCCAATCGTCTCAAACACAGAAAAACCATTGTCTTGTCGGCAACAGCGGTCGGGATTTCGCTTCTCAGCATCGCGTTATGCGACGGCATCTGGACCATTCGAGGGGGATTGCTTCTGCTGGGGTTGGCCTCAGGGCTTTATCTCCCTTCCGGACTGGCTTCCCTGACCGCACTGGTCAGTGTCAGGCACTGGGGAAAAGCCATCGCCACCCATGAACTGGCCCCCAATTTGAGTTTTTTTGTGGCGCCTTTGCTGGCAGAGAGCCTGATGATGGTGTTCTCCTGGCGAGGTGTTTTGGTTTTCCTAGGTGTTTGCTCCATTTTGATGGGTGCATTGTTTTCTCATTTTTGGAAAGGTGGGGATTTTCCCGGTGAAGCACCCAATTTTTTATCCCTTAAGGCCCTCTTTGCCCAAAAGTCCTTCTGGATTATGATGATTTTGTTTTCCTTTGGAATTTGTGCCACCCTGGGAATTTATACCATGCTGCCGCTTTTTCTGGTGGCACAGCATGGATTGGAACGGAACTGGGCCAATACCCTGGTGGCGCTTTCACGGATATCCGGCATGTTCATGGCGTTTCTGGCCGGCTGGACAACGGACCGGATCGGTCCAAGATTTACCATGAGCGCGGTTTTCCTGATTGCAGGGTTGACAACCGTTCTCCTGGGGACTTCGACGGGATCATGGCTGGTGCTCATGGTGTTTTTGCAACCCGTTGTGGCCGTTTGCTTTTTTCCGCCGGGTTTTGCGGCCCTTTCGGCCATCGGGCCACCCAACGCTCGAAATGTTGCCGTATCCCTAACAGTTCCCGCTGCCTTTCTGGTTGGGGGCGGCGCCATTCCCATGGGTATCGGCATAATGGGCGATGCGGGTTTTTTTGCCCTCGGAGTTTCCGCTGCCGGCGGACTTATCCTTTCAGGCGCCATTCTGGCGCTGTTCTATAAGCCGGAGGGCGTGAAGTCCATTGTTTCTCCTTGACCCGTCAGGGAGGATTCCCTATAATTCGTCCTCGGTAAATTTTGGCTCAAAGATTGTAGACGCTGGAAATTGGAAGGGTTGCCGATCAGGTTAGTCGAAACTTCAGCGTTTGTTTGGGAACGTATATAATTTGGAGGTTATAATGGGTAAAGTTGGAATCATCGGAGTTGGCCAGAGCGCTTTCGTGCGCGGATATCCCGGATCCATCAGGGAACTGGCCTTTGAAGGATTCAAGGAAGCCATGCAGGACGCTCAAATCGCAAATAAGGATATCGATGCGTCCATCATTTGTTCAGCCCCGGAATATGACAAACAGAGGTCCCCTGCCGGCGTCTTTGCGGAATATCTGGGGCTCACACCGCAGCCCACCTGTTACCTGGAAAGCCTGTGTTCTTCCAGCAGTATGGGGTTACGGTTCGCTTATTCACTGGTAAAATCGGGTCTTCACGATGTGGTGGCCGTGGTGGGTTTTCAGAAGATGTCGGAGATATCCTCGGCAGAAAGCCAGGAACGGATGGGCCGGGGCGCGGACATTCAATGGGAAAGCACCTTCGGCACCATGATGCCGGCTTATTACGCCATGTACGCCAAGCGACATATGGCGGAGTATGGTACCACCCCGGAGGATCTGGCGCTGATCCGCGTCAAAGCGGCCACCTACGGTCAACTCAACGAAAAAGCCGTCTACCGCAAACCCGTGACGTTTGAGATGTTTTCAGATCCCAACAGCCCCATGTCCGGCCCCGTGGCGTCACCTCTCAGGGTGGGAGATTGCTGCGCCAATGCGGACGGAAGTTCCTGCGTCATCGTTGCCAGCGAAGAAAGAGCAAAGGCCCTCTGTAAAAAGCCGGTGTGGATTCTCGGCTTGGGATCGGCTTCCAACGCCGTCAACCTGGCGGGAAGGGACGAGTTTTCGGGCCTGACGGTCGCCAGGCAGTCGGCAGAACAGGCCTACAAAATGGCGGGCATTACCGCCAAAGATGTGGATGTGGCGGAAGTCCATGACTGTTTCACCATCGCCGAAATGATGGCCTATGAAAACTTGGGCTTTGCAAAACCCGGCGAGGGGAAAGAGCTGATCAAGGCCAAGGAGACCTATAAAGAGGGGAGTATCCCGGTCAATGTGGATGGCGGTCTCTTATCCAAGGGACATCCCATCGGCGCCACCGGCGGTTCACAGATCAGAACCATTGTGCTCCAGTTGCGCGGTGAGGCCGGCGACATTCAGGTCAAAGATCCGGAGATCGGGCTGGTTCATAATATCGGCGGTGTGGGACTGTACGGAAACGTCAGCATTTTGGGGAGGTAATATCATGGGAAAGAAAAGAGAAGTGGATGATCGATTCAAAAAATTCGGAACCGTGAGCTTTACCGCCACCACGAAGGTCAACGACTTTGTCAGTCAGCTGGAGGATGGGAAAGTCATGGGGACCCGGTGCAAAGAATGTGACGCGATTTACTTCCCGCCCCGGGCCGATTGCGCCAAATGCCTGTCCAGCGACATGGAATGGTTTGAGGTGGCCGGAATAGGCAAGCTGGTGACCTACAGCAAGCTCGAATATGCGCCCATCGGGTTCGGCGATGACCTGCCCTATGCCATAGCGTTATTGGATTATGGAAATTACAAGGTCTTCGGCAGGATTGCCGCGGATATTCCAGACGATGAGATTGAGGTGGGTATGGAAATGACCACCCGACCCAACACATTGAGCAACGGTCAGTTGAATTACGTTTTTCAAAAGGCTTAAACGAAATCCCCACCCCCCCTCCTGCTCATGGGGCGGGGTGGGTATTCAAAACTGGAGAATGCCTTGGTTATTTCTCACAATGAAAATCCAGGGTGGCTGGAAATTGCCATTGACGCGGCGCCTGAGTTGAACGATCCTCTGAGCGCCTTTTTTTTTGATCTGGGCGCCACTGGGCTGGTCTGGGAAGATTTCGGCAACCGTACGCTAAAGGCATATCTGCCTTTGGAGGAAAGTCCGGAAGATATTCAAAACCGAATCTCCATCTACCTTAACAACCTGTCTTTGATCCATCCTGATCTACCCTCACCCGAGTTTAAAGTAACAAAAATGGAAAATCAGGACTGGCAGCGAAACTGGCGGCGTTTTTTTCGACCGGTCCGCATAAGCCAAAACCTTCTGATCCTACCGGTCTGGGAGGAATTGCCGCCTCATACAGAAGAAACACATATCATCCGTATTGATCCGGGGCCGGCTTTCGGAACGGGGCAGCATGCCACCACCAAAATGTGCCTTCAAGCCATGGAATCCTTTGGCTCTCATAAATCTCAGACCCTGCTGGATGTGGGCACGGGGAGCGGCATCCTGGCCATTTATGGAGCACAGTTGGGATTTGGAAACATTGAGGCCATTGATGTGGATCCCGAAGCGGTGCGCTGGGCCGAACGGAATATCGGGTTAAATGGTGCAGAAAAAGCCATTACACTTTCCGGAACGGGAATTGAAAAGATACAAGGCCGTTTTTCCCTGGTATGCGCAAACCTTATTCTGAGCGAACTTCTTCGGCTGATGCCGGAATTTTCCCGGCTGGTTGAAACCGACGGCCACCTGGTGGCCTCCGGAATTCTGAGGGATCAGGTGGAAAAGATCCAAGAAGCCTTGCCTGCCACGGAATTTTTCACTTCCCACATGCTTTATGAAGATGAGTGGGCCTGTATGATTTTAAGGAAGAGCCGTGAATGATATATCATTTAGGCGTTTTCTGGTTGAAGGTCTTGAAATAAAGAACGGCTTCTGCTTGATTACAGGCCGTGAAGCCCGCCACATATCCAAGGTACTTCGAATGGGCCGGGGCGATAGCATGGTTCTCCTGGATGGAAAAGGGGGCCGTTTTCTTGCTGAGATCCAATCCGTCTCAAAAGAGAATATAAAAGTTCAAATCAAAAAGCCCCTTGACCCGGTTCAACCATCCCCATTTGAGATCACCCTGTGCCAGGCCGTGATCAAATCAGCTTCAATGGATTATCTGATTCAGAAAACCTCTGAACTGGGGGTCACTCGAATCTTCCCCTTCTTCAGTTATCGAAGCGTTGTCCATCTGAAGACGGACAGGCGGCAGAAAAAGCACCATCGCTGGAAGGAAATCGCGCACAACGCCGCAAAGCAGTGCAACAGGGATATCCCCGCCGAAATTGGACCCCCCACCTCTTTTGAACAACAATTGACTTCTTTTGAAAACGCTCCCGGACTCAAAGTGATTCTGTGGGAAAAAGAAACATCTCAGGACCTCAAGGGGTTGCTTCAACATTATGGTCCGAGGGTATTTACGGGAATGGTAGGTCCTGAGGGAGGATTTACACCGGAAGAAGTTTCAAATGCCCAAGCCGCCGGTTTCATCCCGGTCTCCATGGGCAACCGGATTTTGAGGGCTGAAACCGCGGCGCTGGTCCTGGTGGCCATTGTTCAATATGAATGGGGGGATCTTCAACTACCCTGAGGTCACTCTTTTTGAAATGCAGCATTTGGCAAACCGCCTTGACGTGTGCCGGACTATTCCTTATATTCATGGTGATATAAGAACCCGGAATCGAAAGGGGGTGACAATTGATTATTCCAGGGCTCAGTAGAATACTTTTTTAATGTCTTACAAACGGGAGGTTTTAAAATGAAAAAGCGGATTTTTATTGCACTTAGCGTCATGCTGCTGTTAGGCACAGCAAGCCTGACATTTGCGGGGGACAACCCGCTGAAGGCTGAAGAAAAAAAGGTGAATGCAGAATTTGCGGCGTTGATTCCGCCCGATAAGATTATCGGGGTGGACCAATTTTACCAGGTTTACCAGGATGTCATGGCGGGCAAAAAAAAGGCCTATTTGATTGATGTGAGGACACACCCTGAATTCTATGCCTTTCATATTGAAGGGACGGATCATATTCATTCGGGGCATATGTATACCATTCCAAAGAAAATCAAGGACCCGAACGCCGAGATCTATGTGTGGTGCCGGACATCCAAACGGGCCACATATACGGCCGGATTTCTATATAAGTATGGTTATAAGAACGTCTACCTGTACAAAGGCGGCGTGGTGGGATGGGCCAAGGCCGGACATCCCTTTGTAAACCAATTCACGGGAAAATTTAAAATCCTGGAATATCGAAAAATTCCTTCTGATGCTGAAAAATCATTTCGCGTAAGGGAATTCCATCCATATTAACCGGGTATCAACGACATCAGTAATAAAGTGGGGAAGGGACATGACGTCCCTTTCCCCTCATTTCCCATACTACCCAAAACATCATTTTCAATTGACAATTCAACGGGTGTAAATCAAGACTGTTGGAGAAAATGACAAATTTAACATTTCTGGTTATTACATCTTGATGAAAATATTATTCGTTCAACCAAAATCCAGCGGCTTCATGGGTCAGATTTCCAGAAGCGGCAAGGCAGGTTTTGCCAGGATTACCCTTACAACCCTGGCAGCTCTCACCCCTGACGAACATCAGGTGCACATCCATGATGCCCGTCTCAGCGAGCCTGATTACGATGAGGATTGGGATCTCGTGGGGTTTACCGGGATGAGCTGCGAAATTCCGCATGTCTACCGCATGGCCGATTCATTTCGCAGCCGAGGCAAAACCGTGGTCATAGGCGGCTACCATGCTTCGGCCCTGCCCGAGGAAGTCTTGCAGCACGCCGATTTTGTCGTTGTGGGGGAAGCCGAGGGGCTTTGGTCGCAAATCCTGAAGGAAATCGTCGACGGGGGTGCGAAACAAAAAGTATATAAAAGCAACGAAGCCATTGAGATGCGGAACATGGTCATCCCCCGCCGCGATCTGCTGGATTTAGAAATGTACTCCGTTCCATCCACTGTTCAAGCCACCCGCGGCTGCCCGTTTAATTGCGAATTCTGTACGGTTACAAAGTTTTTCGGACGTAGTTACCGCAGTCGTCCCGTAGCGGAAGTTGTAGATGAAATCAAAACCAGACCCGATCAGTTCTGGATGTTTCTGGATGACAACCTGGTCGGTGACCCTGCCTACGCCAAGTCCTTGTTCAAAGCGCTCATTCCGCTTAACATTACCTGGGGAGCGCAGACATCATTCACCATCACCACGGATCCAGAGCTTATGGATCTCTATAAAGCCGCGGGAGGCTGCTATGCCTTTATCGGTTTCGAAAGCATAACGGCCGAAACCCTGAACTCCATGAGCAAGCGTTTCAATAAGCCCGATAAATATGCAGAAGGAGTCCTGGAGCTGCACCGGCGGGGAATCACGATCATGGGAAGTTTCATCTTGGGCCTGGATGGGGATGATCTGAGCATATTCAAAAGGACCGTTGACTTTGTGAACGCTGCAAGGATTGACATCCCTCTTTATAATATCCTTACCCCTTTTCCAGGAACCAGACTCAATCAGAGAATGGAGGACGAAGGCCGTATAATTGATCGCGACTGGGCCAATTACGATGTGTGCCATTCAGTCATTCAACCCAAGAACATGACATCGGAAGAGTTGCAGAACGGCTATTTCTGGGCCGTTCGTGAAACGTACAAACTACCGAATATACTCAGGCGCATCGTTCGATTTCAGCCGGGCTGGAAATGGCGCCTGGCGGCCTCCTACACTTATATGCGTAAGGCATATAAGCTCTGTCCGGTTCCCATTCATCCGGAAAGATATGCCAATGCACCGAATGCATAGTCCGTTCCAATTGCACGATATCCAGCTACTATCGCCACCTGCTTCCATGGCAGAAAACCAAATATAATTGAACCTGTGAAATTTTGAGCCTGGATAAAACCGAAGACTGGCATCTGAATTGCCGTAATCTACGAAACGGGTGGGGAGGTGGCGGCCCCACATAAAGAGACACCGTGACGCTTTATTTTCCCTACCACAGGCCGATCCCGCGGCAGGCTTACGTTAGAGGGTCCCTTCCCATGATTTACTTTGTTGGACTGCTCCAATCAGGTCTCCATCCGCAGCGTCAGCGACCCTTGCGGCGCTTTAGACGCCTTGATGAAGGTATTACAGGCCCCCACCCCCACCGAGATACCAATCTAACGTCGCGGCGTCGCCAAAGGCAGTTTGGCCGTTCAGCGGACCAGTTTGCAAGCCGAGCACCGGCGAGTTACCTGCGATTCCATTGAAGGCCCAGACGTCCTGGGATGGATACAGGTAGGCTGGCGTGACCTCCTGCGTGCGTAGCAATTCCAGCATGTATGGATTCACCAGTGCGTTCGCCTGTTGCCGATCGTCGAGCAGCTTGATCATGTCTTGGCCATTGAGAAGCCCTCCGAGTCCCTGGTTCTGGCCATCGTTTGCTACCGGTGCCCCCGCGGTGAAAATCTCGAAGTTGTAGGTGTCGACACCGACGATGCGTGGCACATATCCTGTCCAGACACCCGTGGTTGGAAGTGCTGTGTTGTTGACGAAGCGATCCGAGTGGATGGTGCCCGAAGCAAGGGCGTTGTAGATGGCATACATGACATTCGGCCCGTTACCGCCGAGGTTGGAAACCCACGCCGGTGTCGTGACGAGATTGTTCCAGGAGGAAGTCCAGATGCAATCAAGCGCTCCCTGCGCCTGTGTCACTTCGTAGACTTTCCCTTTGTCGTCATTCACGGCGGACCATGAGACAGTGCCGCTTCCCGCCGCGTTGTTGTTGTAGAGCGTGAAGTCCGTCAGCTGCATGGTGTACGCGCCAGAGCCATCCTTCGTGAATCCGACGTAGGCGGTCCAGGCACTGCCTGTCATCGTTCCGGTGGCGGGATCGTTCATGGTCTGGGGCAGCCCGACACGAAAACCCGCCGTGGTCCAGTTCGGTCCCTTGCCGGAAGTCAACCCCGGCCATGGCGGTGACGATGCTGCCGTGGCGATGGCCAGGTCCAGTGCATTGGTGAAGCTTTTGATGCCGGAGGCGAACCCGGAGCCCACGTATTGATTCCGCGTTATCCAGCCGGTGGGATCGGTGGCACCCGGAAACGAGAGCGTCTTAGAAAAGCTGCTCAGCCAGGCGTATTCGGGCTGAGAGGTGTAGACTGCCATCGCGGCGCCGACGGCGGCGGTGGATTGGCCCTGTTTTGCCCCGTAGACCATCGTGGGGGCGGAGGACGGGAGGTTCGAGACCTCGAGTCGGGTAAGGAAGTCGAAGCGGTCGATCCAGCTGAGATCGAGCGTGCCGGGAATCCCGGCGGCGTCGAAACTCCACTCGAAATAATTGTTGGGCTGAGTAGTGGTGGGGTCTGGCTGCGCGGCCGTCGGCTGGGTGTCACTCAGGATGGCGTACATGCGGGTGCCCCCGCTCGTGCGGTAGATGCGTATCTTGCCCTGGTCGATGTCGTTCAGGCTGACCGACGCATACGAACCGGCCGTCGCATTCCCGGTAACCCAGCTGCCTGACTTCAGGTAATCGAACTTGAAATTACTCAACAGCCAGATCTGCGCGGCCGTCGGTGTGGCGTTGTAGAACTCACCCTTGCTGAAGTTGTTGTGCACCGTCATCTCGTAATAAACTTTGTCGGCGGAATCAATGATGAGCGTCGCGGAATTTATCTTGAATTCAGGTCCGGTTTCCCGGTCCAGAAACGTTGCCGGATAGGTGATGCGATTGGCCGGTTCTTCATAGGTGGGCTCTGAAAGGGTCAGGAAATATCCAACAAGTTCACCACTGTCCGTGAGACCGGATATGACGGCGTTTGGTAGGCTATCGCCAAATCTACTGCTCCATTGCTCCACAAATGATTCAGTGGTGCTTACATGCGAATCACGGCCCGGAGCATTGTTTGCCAATAACACTTCGTTGTCTAAATCGTTCTGGGTCAATGTGTATTGGCCTTCGGTCGCAGTAACGTTAAGCTGGGCCAACGTGGGTTGACCTTGTGTCCCAGTAAGGGCAAGTGATGCGCTTTCACCGTAAATGACAAAGCTCGATCCGCCATTTTGTCCGGACACATTGTTCAGAATGGTGATTACGGGTATCTCAAATCCCAACAAGCTGCCCGGATTTTCGTCAAAGGTGGAGTTCAGCAGCGTGGCCTGGAACTTGAGGGTCTTGGTATTTGAATCGTATTCACGCGCGTTCAACGCTACGAATAGCCCGGCGTTTGCGCCCGACACAAAGAACTTTATAACGGCATTCGGGGCCACCTGGCCGTAAACGAGGGGCCATAAATAACCAATAAAGGCAGCCGTTGTGTCTTCCCCTGTGTCGCCCTGAGGCCTGTCGTTAAACCAAAGAACATCCGGATATACATTATTCAGGGTAATGACGAATTCATCACCGTTACCGGTTGGTGTTAATGTGCCGCTTTCGGCTGCGGCCACGTACAGGCGATTGGTCGGGTCAATTAAAGAACTGCCACTGTCACTGTCGCTGCACCCCAAAAGACTCATGGACATAAGGCCCATGGTCAGAGATAAAATTAAAAGCCTCATCAATGATTTCATTTTTCTCCTCTTTTTCTTGGTCTTTCCATCACTCGATTTTTCCCAAAATTAATAGATGGGGGTCATCCATTAAAGGGCTAGTCAAGAGAAAAAACACCTCTCCATTAAAAAAACTCTATTTTTTTTCTTGGCTCCAAACTGCCTACCAGCACGGCTTTGTTTAACCCTCCAATTCGCGCCCGCTATTTCTCGCTGTTAGGTTCTCGGTCAGCGTATGCTGATCCGCACCAGTCATCCATCGGGATCAAGGCAGTGTGCCTTAGGCAAAATGCTTAAAGCACGGCCCTCGGTCTGTTTAACAGACCCCAGAAAACCGTCGGTTCCATGCCGTGTTCAATGGGATGTATTACAAATCTTATGGTTTTTAGCCAACCCCTTTGTGACTCACGCCATAGGCGAAGCAGAATAGAAAGACAATAGCCGTTCTGTTATTTTCGTGCAGCAGGTACCAATCAAATCTTATGGTTTTATACCAACCCCTATCCTGGTTCACTGCTGCACGGATGCTCAACGATTAACCGAAAAGCTTATTAGGATCATAGGCTACCCGATCACGCATGATATAATACGATGCTCTGGCCAGTTTATTGCCCAGGGCCTTAATTGCGACAATTTTGTCCGTCTTGGCCATCTTGCGCTGATAGAATTTTTGCGCTTCCGGAGAGAATCTAATGGTGAAGTTTGCTGCCTCCACATACGCCCAGGACAGGTACTTATTGCCATTCTTTCTGTTGTTTTCTCCCTTTTTCTTTTTATTGGAAATCTTTTCACTTTTTACACATCGACAGTAAGATGAGTAATTCCCAACCTTTGGAAACCGGCCTATGTCCCCCACTTCCAGCATAATGGTAAGGGCGAGGATATTCCCGATCCCTGGAATCGTTTTCAGCAATTGAAATTCCTCTCGCAGCTTGGCATGGGATTTTACTGCATTTTCAATTGCCGTAATCCTCTTCGTCAAAAATTGAATCACAGCTATATTGCTTTTTGCAGTCAACACCAGGAAAGGTGAATCAAATAAGTCTTCAGTATCTTCTTCCTTGAGCTTTTTGATAGCATTCCCTGACATTCTAAGTGAAAGATTCCTCGATATCGCACTCTGAAGGCTTAAGATCTGAGCGGTCCTCTGCTGAACAAATAAAAGCCTCCTCCGTAAGATATCTCTTACAGGCCGTTCTTCTTTTGGATAGATGTACCCCTCAGGCAATATGTTCAAACGTTTCATGTGAGCCAACCAAAATGAGTCCCATTTATCGTCTGTATGTTTCAGGCCCTCGTATTGCTTTATGGCTGATGGATTGGCCAAATGTACTTTGTATCCCTCTTCCTGTAATCCATCCACCAACCAATACCAATTATAAGTTGATTCTACCACCACCGCCTCAAGGTTCTTTTTGAATGGTTCCAGTGCCACCAAAATTTGAGTCAGACTGTTGGGCAGTCTTTTGCCAAATTGCCTTCTGTCTTGCTCATCGATAATACCAATGTAACTATTGCTTGAATGCAGATCAATTCCAGCGTATGTTCCCATTTGACACCTCCCTATTTTTCGTTGTTATTGATACTTTTCCATAGCATATCCTGCTATGGAATTGGAGGTGTCTTATATCTCGTCAACAATACTTAAATGCCGATGTGAGCAACCAAGTAGCGGGGGAAAGCCTTCTGTGAGAGAATGGGCCCTCCGGATAGCTCGTCGGAGCACAGAAGGCTTTCCCCCGCGGCCCAAGTAACTCTTTAAGTCCTTTATATGGTTATCAAATCTTTGATTGACCTTTCTTCACAGTGAGTCATATATTTTCCCATAAAGTTTTTTAAACTTATGGTTATGCAGCCTTCTTTTCACCCCTTTAATAAATTTTTCACTACATGATACCAGGCATCTGGGAATTCTATCCTGAGTGGTCTCGACATGGTTTGTACGTCTATCAGACCATGAAAGATAAGTCAATCAAAGACTTGACCCTCACTCACTTATCGATTGGAGCGGAGATGGTGGTGATGGGCAGGGTCACCGTGAACGTGGCGCCTTTTCCCTCCTGGCTGGCGGCACGAATTCGTCCCCCATGTTTGGCCACAATCCCCTGAGATACACTCAGTCCCAGACCGGTGCCGCTTCCCTTCGGCTTGGTGGTGAAAAAGGGATCGAAAATGGAAAGGAGGATATGCTCCGGAATGCCGCTTCCGGAATCAATGACCTTTACCGCCACATAGTTTGGGTTGTCTGCAGGGAGCACCATAACTTCAATTTTGCTCCCCTTGGGGGAAGCGTCGATGGCGTTTAAGATGAGGTTCAGAAAGACCTGCTGCAATTGCTGGCTGTCGCCGTGCACCCGGGGCAGGTTCCCGGTCGATTGAAACAGGATCTTGATCCCGGAAAGCTTGACCTGATTGGAGGCCAGAGCAATGGTGTCCTGAAGGAGTTCGTCCAACGCGAGCGGCTCCAATTCCGAACTGCTCTCTCTGGCAAAGTCCAGAAGGTTTCTGATGATTTTCTTGGATCGGCCAGCCTCTTGGACCACGTCCTTGATCATATCCTTTTTTTCGCTTTCGTCCAGTTCTTCATAGTCCTCCAGAAGCATGTGGGCTGTCAGGGTGATGTTGTTTAGTGGGTTATTGAGTTCGTGGGCCACCCCCGCGGTCAGGGTCCCCACAGCCCTCATTTTATGTGATTGAACCAGAACCGCTTCCCGGTTTTCCAGTTCCTGAATCATCTGATTGATAGCCAGGGCCAGTTCCGTAAACTCGTCCCTGAAACGTTTGGCCGGGGTGATAGGGGTGAAGTTGCCCGACGCAATGCGCCGGGCGTAGGCGGAAAAGCGACTGACGTCGCTCAGGATGCGGCTCCCCAGAAAGTAAGCGTTGGCGGCCAGAAACACCATGAGAAAAATAAGGGAGTAAAGATGGAGTTGTCTGGAGCGGGCGAGCATCTTCCCCAGACTGGTCCTTTCCCGTTCCATGAGGTCCTGCGCCAGGGAAACCAATTCTCGTCCCGATTTTCTGACCTCGATCTCCATCTGGTTTTTACTGGCTTTTCCCTTGTTTCCGGCCGGGCCGCTCTTTTCCGACGTCAGAAGATGTTCCAGGATCTCTCCGTAATGATTGAGCCCGGACACCATTTTCTCGTAACTGTCCAGGCCAAGGACCTGCTTCAGTTCCCCGGTATTTTTATCAAAGATGGCCTTGGCCTGGTAGACATTTTCGAGGGCATCATTCAAGTTGGTGGCGTAGAGAAAGAAATTTTTCTCAAACCGCCTTGCCTGAATGATTTCCACGATGAAATCGTTACTGATTTCCAGAAAATGGAGCTTCTTTTCTACTTTGGAGTTGGCGTTGCTGAGTACGTAGGCGGCTACGGCTGCGAAAAGAAAAACAAGGAAAAAGCTGGCGCAGATCTGTAAGCGAAGACTGATCCGTTTTCGAGAGAGGAGGGCCTCTCTGGCAACCTCTACCGCCTTGATCCGTTCATATCGACCGTCAAGGCTTTTCCCTTTCTCCGTCCCCTCTGGACGACCTTGCGCTGCTTCATTTTTTGGATGCATGTAACTCTCCGTGATAATCAACGCCCATGACCCCTGACTCAGGATACGTCAGCCTCTGAAACTTCGAATTCGAAGTTTGAACCCAGCGCTTTGGCGGCTTTTGCGATGACCTTCCGCAAATCGTCCGGTTTGAAAGGTTTGGCGATAAAATCAAAAGCGCCTTTTTCCATGGCATCTCTCGCTACAGCCATCATAGCATACCCGGTGATCATGATGACTTTGGTTCGTTCAGATGTCTTAAGGACATGTTGCAGCACGTCCAACCCATCGATATCGTCCATTCGGATGTCCGTCACCACAATATCGAATTCTTTTTGATCAATTCGTTCCAGGGCGTGTTTCGGGTCTTCAAAAACCTCCACATTACACCCAAATTTTACCAGGGCCGGTTTCAGCCTCTTCCCCACAATGGGCTCATCATCCAACAGCAGCACTTCCAATCCCTCTGGCATTTTCTACCTCCTCATAGGTTAGGTTATAATGCGGCTATGCCGCATGAAGCTGAAAGCGCAAAGCTGAAAGGTGAAAGGTGAGAGCTTTTAGAGCTGTGCCCTGCTATATCCTTTGAGCTTTGAGCTTCATGCTTTGAGCCGGCCCGTAATTGCATCAGGCACTTTCCGCGGCCTGCCGAAAAATATTGCTAACCACATGGACCTCTACATAAGCCACACCCGGGATTTGGCCTGCCAAGGCCCGAATGTTTTCCGCCTTTTTTCGTTTTTCCCTTTTGAGCGCTTTGGTGCGCACCACCACGGTTGTGCCTTCTGCCGTTACGGTTACATCCGGATACTTTTCCATGAGTGCTGACCTCACTCGGATGGAAAGCTCTTTGTCCTTCAAACATTTGATGGAATAGGTCATGGACTGGAACTTTCGATACGAAACCGTCTCCGCAATAGCCTTCACCGCTTCATCGGGTTCGATTTGACTCAGACTGATGACCATGTCGTATTCGGAAGGGTCTGTTTCGTCCCGCCTGAAAACGTCCAGAGACCAGCGTCTGACGGCAGCTTCCTGCTTTTTAAGGATTTTCCTGGCCTTTGCTATCCCCACCTTTCTTTCGGAGGCGATCTGGGAAGCCCATTCGTCTCCATTGGAGAGGACCCGTATCTTGAGCACATGAGAGACGCCCAGGACATAGAGGTGAGCCGCCAGGCCGTGACAGACCATGTTGTCGTCCAAAAGACGCGCCATAACCGCTGCCTGGATGGTTGCCAAGGCACGGTTTTTCACCTTGGAGGAAAAACCAAATGTGGAGGAGGACGGTTCCAGGGACTTAAGGATTTTAGGCTCCGGGATGTCGGATGCCCGGGCCGCAGCACCCAATATTTCTCGGTCCAGGAAAGCATACTCCGTGACCTCCGCCACCTTCTGTGCGACTGCGCGGCCGGTCTCATAACGATCTGAAGAAATCAGGATAATGGACATGATCGAATCCTCGTTGTAAAAAGATGTTCCGTTGGTTTCATGGAGCTTGGATGATTACACGGATTTCGGGGGCAATTTCTGGGTGGCGTGAACCTCCAGATCGTTGACCCCCTCCATCTTGTCTGCGAATTCTCTGGCCTTTTTTCTGATTCTTTGAATATGGTGATCGTTTCCCTTGGCATACACCAGGATATTGCCATATTCGCTTTTGACGCCGATATTGTCAAAGGAATCGGACAGAGCGGCTTTCATTTCCGAAGCCATTGCGTAATCTTCTATCTTTTGCTGAGCCTGTTTGGTGGTCTTGAAAGGCTCTCTAATAACCGTATCACAGATGATGTCCACGGCATCCTCTATGGTTAGTTTGTGAATATGAACCACCAGATCGTACAGCGAACTGTCACGGGGATCCGCCCCGTAAAGGGTTTGGGTCCATTTTCGGCGTTCCTCATCATCCTTTAACAAAAGGGTTCGCGCCTCCGTTTTGGAAATCTTTTCCCGGTTCATCTCGGCCTGAACACGGTCGGCCAAATCGGCAATCACCCGCACTTTCAATACATGAGGAATGCCTTTGAGAATGAGGTGCCCGGCCAGACCATGGTAGACCACGTTGTCTTCTTTCGCATATCGGATCAGTGCACACTGAATATAGGAAATAAAGGCCTGTCGGTTGCGGGAAAACCGTTCCAGAATGGATGGCGCATCGTGGATGGCACGCACCAATCTGATTTCAGGAATATGGAAGTGTTCGCTGGCATCCAGGAGGACCTCCCTGCTGATACACTCGTATCCCAGACGGGACGCGACCTTTTCCGCCACCTCCTTTCCCTTGCTGTAGGATCCGCGAGAAATGGTGATAATGGCCATGGGTTTACTCCTTTCTGCTTATTTTTAGACGCCGTAAACGAGCTTGATCATGCCGATCATGACCACGATAAAGACAATAGTGATGACGATCCCGGCCTTCATGAAATCCACACTGCGATATCGCCCGGGACCCATGTACAGGGCGTTGACCTGGTGGGTGGGCAGCATGAACGAGTTGCTGGTGGCGAGCCCCACTACGAGGGCGGCCATTCTGGGGTCCGTGTGGGCCGCAATGGCCATGTTGACCACCAGGGGGACCAGGAGAACCGTGGCGCCCACGTTGGAGATGACCAGGGTGAAGATGGTGGAAAGTATCCCGATGACCGTTAAAAGGACAATGGGTTGAACATCCCCGATAGTGTGTAAGATGGCATGAGCGATCCATGCCGCGGTCCCGGTTTTTTCTGTGGCAATTCCCAGGGGGATCAGCCCGGCCAGGAGGAAAATGGTGCGCCAATCCACGGATTGGTAGGCCTCGTCAATGGAGAGGACACGGGTGATGATCATGCCTAAAGCGCCCGTCATGAGACTGACGGAGAGCTGGATCTTGAAGATCAGCACCATGGACAGGGCAACGGCTAACCAGATGCCGGCGAAGATGGCTTTTTCCGGACGTAATAACTCCACATCGACGGGGGTGGTAAACAGGAGGCTTTTTTCCTGCTGCAACACCTGGAGCCGTTGCCATTCGCCGTGAATCAGGACGGCGTCCCCCACGGAAAGAACAATGTCGCCGATTTCCGCCCGATAAGTCTCATCGCCCCGATATACGGCCAGAGGAACAACCTGGAATCGATCCCGCAGATTGATCTCGCGAAGGGTTTTTCCCGCCAATGGAGAGCGGGGCGCCACCACCGCTTCGACGGTGCCGGATGCCCCGTCTTCGGTTTCGCCCTTGAAGATTTTAGGGGCCTCTTTAAGGTGCATCTCCTCTTCTTCCACCATGCGCTGGACGTCTTTCTTGCGGCCGTACACCAGCAAATGCACGCCTGAGCGTACCGCCTGATCTCCAGTGGGAGAGAGGGTCTTGAAATCGGGTGGCTCGGTCATGGCCAGGACATTGACCAGATAACGCCTTTTCAGGTCGTCCACCAACACCGGTTCCCTGTAATCCGTGAAATCATCCGGGATCTGGATCTCGTAGGTCTCCCCCATTTCCTTCAAGGTGTTTTCAAGGGAGCTCTGGGGCTTTTCTTCGGCATCGTCTGCACTTCCTTTGGGAAGAATAAACCGGCCCAGCACAATGAAACAGCCGATGCCGCTGGCCACCAGGGCCAGACCGATGGGGGTCACATCAAAGAGACCGAAGGGTTTCAACCCGAAGGGCGCCAGGAGATCGTTCAACAGGATCAGGGGGCTGCAACCCACCAGGGTGACGGTTCCGCCCAGGATAGCCGAAAACCCGATGGGCATGAGGAGCTGGCTCAAGGGGATTTTCATGTTCTTGCTGATGCGCTGGATGGCAGGCAGAAAAAGGGCTGCGGCGCCGATGTTCTGCATGAAACTGGATATGCCGGCCACGGTCATGGAGATGGCGATGATAACGCGGGATTTGCTTGTTCCTGCTATTTTCAGGATGGGGCCCACCAGTCGATTAATCAGCCCTGTTTTGTCCAGACCGGCCCCGATGATGATAACCGCAATGATAGAGATTACGGCATTGCTGCCCAAGCCGATAAACGCCTCTTTCGGTGTAACCAGGTCGAGAAGGGGCAAAGAAACCATCATGAGGATGGCCACCACATCCACGCGAACCCATTCCACGATAAAGAGAAAAACAGCAATGCCGATCATGATCATGACCAGAATCATTTGAGAAGTCAGTGTCTCCATAAAAAAGTACCCTAATTGCGTTAACGTTCTTGGTTTATGGCCTTGTTCCTGCCTCTGAAATTCGTTATGTCGCGAAAAACCCCTTGCCGCGCCCCTTACGGGGTTCCCATTCCTTTTGTTTCTTTACTGCTTACCGTGAGCAGAGGGCATTCGAGGGTTGTGATCACCTTGGCCAGCCAGTGGCCCCTGGGGAGCTGGTTATGTTCAGGTAATTCCTCCCCGCTGCCCCAGATTACGGCTTGAAAGGGTTCTCTTTCCGCCAGAAATTTCAGGAATTCCTGGGCCGGGTTTCCCACCCGGAGCGCTATACTGGTTTCGATACCGTCTTTGAAGAACCGGGAGGAAAAGTTTGAAAGCATCTTGCCCACCCTTGCTTCCAGGCTATGCAGAACATTTCGCTTGGAACCGAGGAAGGAACGGTCCGGGAAGGAGATTTCCACCAGCATCAGAAAGGTGACTTCTGAATCCATCCTCAGGGCAAGTTCCCGCGCGTACCGCACTGCCTCCCGGCACACACTCTCGTTTTCAAAGACAACTAAGACTCTCTTGAACATGCGGACACCCTGAACTCTGATTGTAAGATAGGGTATAGCAAATGTTGTGCCGTTTAAAAAATTGAAGGTATGTTATTGAAATAATAATAAGAAGAGGAAGCTACGCAAATGGACTTGGGGATCGATATGTTGCGAAATGAAACAGAGACCCTGAACGGGGACTGTTTAGTCCACGAAGAAAGGGGAGGGAATGAAATGTTGCAGGATCGAACGCATCCGTTTCAAAAAACGACGGCCTATCCCAGGTTGTATTTTTTCATTTTTCGCCACAAACTGGCCCTGTCGATGCCCAGGATCTCGGCGGTACGGACACGGATGCCCCCGGTAAGCTTGAGAATATGCTGGATGTAGTCCCGCTCCAATTCTTCCAGGCTGAAGTGTGACCCATCCGGGCGCTCATACGTGTAGAGATCCAGGTTTACCAGGTCGGAAGGAAGATCCTTGCACAGGATGGTTTTTCCGTTGCAGACGGTGACCGCCCTTTCAAGGATATTTTCCAACTCCCTGACATTTCCGGGATACGGGTAAGCCTTTAAAAGTTCCAGTGCCTCTGCTGAAATTCCCTGAATCCGTTTTTCAGTCCGGTGGAGAAATTTGCTCAAGAGGTGGTAGGCCAGCAAGGGGATATCCTGCTGCCGTTCTGAGAGGCGGGGAACGCGGATTTCCACTACATTGAGTCGAAAGTAGAGATCTTGCCGAAAAACCCCTACCCTCACAGCAGCCTTGAGGTCTTTGGCGGTGGCCGCCAGGAACCTGACATTTACCGCAACGGGATGGGATGATCCGACCCGAAGGACCTCCCGCTCTTGAATGACGCGGAGCAATTTGACCTGCATGGAAAGGGGCATATCTCCGATTTCGTCCAGGAAAAGGGTCCCTCCTTCCGCGTTTTCTATAAGCCCGGCCTTTCTGCTGTGGGCGCCGGTAAAGGCCTCTTTTTCGTGTCCGAAAAGTTCGTTTGCGATAAGATCTTCACTGAAGGCTCCGCAGTTGAAGGCCACGAACGGGCCGGCCGCCCGAGCGCTCTGTGCGTGTATGGCGTGTGCCACCAACTCCTTTCCCGTACCTGATTCCCCCGTAATGAGCACACTGCATTCAGCGGGGGCGATTTGAGCAACCATCTCCTTGACGCGGCTGATCCCGGGGCTGTTCCCAATCATAACGGGGCCTGCCGGATGTTCACCCGGGTTCATTTGTTCCCCTAACAGGGGTTCTCTACTAAATTTTTGTTGCAGGGCCTGAGTTACCAGGTCCTTGAGCTGCTCCGGATGGAAAGGTTTAGCCAGATAGTAAAAGGCCCCCTCCTTGGTCGCCTCTATGGCGCCTTCCAGGTTCGCATATCCCGTGATAATGATGCCTTCCAGAGAGGGGTGGACCCGTTGCGCCCGGTTGAACAGATCCAGACCATTCATGAAAGGCATTTTCAGGTCGGTGATGAGAAGGTCACAGGCATCTTGTTCCAGCCTGATCAGTGCTCTGAGCGGGTTGCTGAAAGTGAATACCTTGTATCCGGCTTTTTCCAGAATACGTCGCAAATTTTTCAGGGAGACCTGGTCGTCGTCCACCACAAAGATGCGACCTGTCTGATTGCCTGTTTCTTGAAAGGATTCTTTCATTTTATGAGGGAAGTTTTCTCATTGTCACTTCATTTGTTCAGAAAAACGTTTGAAGCGTCTGGCTTCTTTTTCATTTCCGTTCAGGTCGAAGATCGTGCTGATCTTTTCATAATTTCCTGCCCGGTTTTCCGGGATCTCCTGTATCAAGGCCAGATAGAGTTCCAGGAGTTTGGTGGAATGATCCCCCGTTTCCAGACTCAAATCCGCGTATTGCTGTTTGATCCCCGGGTCGGTTTGTTTCCCGCAACCCTGGCATGCGTTCAGGATCTGCGAATACTGCTTTTTGGCCTCTTCTTTTTTCCCAAGCGCCTCAAGGGTTTTTGCATGGGCGCGTGCGATGGCCTCATCCCATCCACAGAATGTGAGGAAGCTGGAATAGTGGGCTTCGGCCGCTTGATATTTACTGTCGTGGAAAAATGTCTCCCCTTCAAGTACATGGATGACTGCCTCGTTCTTCAGGCTTTCAGGGCAGTCCTGCAGCAGGGCATGGGCCTTTTCAAATTCGTTGTCCTGCCAGTAAATTTCGCACAGAAGAGGATAGGCCCTGAGTGTTTCAGGGTGATGCTTTAGGAAGCCTCCAAGAAGCAAAAGGGCCTGCTTGTTGTGGCCTAAGTTCAGAAGAGCTGTGCCCAGCTCAAGGGGAATAAACGTTTCAGCGGACTCCGCTTCTTCGAATGCCCTTGAAAGCAGGGATGCGGCTTTTTCAAAATCGCCCCGATTGAGTTTGACGTATCCTTCCTTGAACGACTCCCCATAACCGTGATATTCCGATTGGTCCTCTTCAGGCAACGTGCTGACCAGTAGAGTGAAATAGTGATCGCCGGGATCGTGAAAAAGCTGCTCATCTGGAGGCTCTTCCCATTTTTCAAGGGATTCCTCATTCACGTGCACATGGGGGTTTTCGGGCAATTTCCTCTCAGTTTTTAATGACCGAAGACGCTTTTCAATGGAGGCGACAATTTCCCCGTCTTTTGCCAACTGCAGTGCAAGGGTCAGAAGGTCTTCGGCCTCGTCTGTATACCCATTTTCCATGAGGTCTTCCGCGGTCCTTTCATGTTCGGAAGCAAGGGCGTCACAGGATCGGGCTATCTTGTTTTTGACCCTGTCGATTTCCCCGATGGCATCCGGATCTTTGCTTTCAAGCTTTGAAAGGGCTTTTTCATACTCCATTTTGGAGGATCCGTATTCCCCTTTCTCGAAGTAATCATCCCCTCGGATTTCTATTTGTTCGGGAGTTTTTCCTTTCAGCAAACGTAAGATTTTCATGGAGCAATCCTTTTTAGACAGATTGTCAAAATCTCGCGCAGAGACGCAGAGACGCAGAGGATAAAAAAACATGAAACCCATGGTGACCAATCTGAAACAATAATTACTCTACAAGGCTTGGCCCTTTTCCTGATCGGTCACCCTGATCAGGGAAAAACCTGAAAAACCTTCGCGTTCTTCGCGCCTTTGCGGTTCAAAAACCAATATCCCAGTTTCAAATGGGAAAATCAGATTTCATAGCAGTCCAGAATCTCCCCAAAATAGAGGGTATGGTAATCTTTTTCCGGATAGAGTTCTTGATAGCTTTCATCGAGGTATACGGGATCCATGGGCGCTTTGAAAACGATCCTGCATTCAAAATGGATGCCGGGTATGTCAATAATGGGGCTTTCCGTCTTTCGGGCTTTGGCAGTGGTCAGGTTGCATTCTTTAAATTTATCGTAATCCCTGCCTGATTTGGTTCCACAGAACGCGATGGCCGCTTTCACGTCGCCGGAGGGAACGGAAACCGTAAAATCCGCCGCCTTCTCCATAATCCCGAAAGTGTGCCTGGAATCCCGGACCGCAATCATGAAAATGGGTTTCCGCCACACAAATCCGACCGTTGCCCAGCCAATGGTCATGGTGTTGAGACTTTCTCCTGAACGGACAGTCAGAAAGGCTCCTTGCTTGATCTGTTTGATTGCGCTGTCGGCGACAGCCATGTAATCCATTTCTTTCATAGCAGGCTCCTGTAGTTTTGATAATCCGGGTTGGTATCCCCAATCAGGCAGTTTCCTGTCTTGGGAGTCAGTACTGTATCATAAGACCGGTGGCAGGGCAACAGAAAGGAGCGTTTGCCAGGGGACCAATAACGGTTTAACGGAATTGGGCCTTCTTGGCCTGCCCGTTTCTCTTTACCCTCAGGAATTTCTGGGGTATGATAATCCAACCATGCAAAAAAAACGTTCTGCTTTTATTGCACAGTTCCTGTGGAAACGGAAAAGGAGGAGATTGCCATGGCGGATTTTCATCAAAACGGCATTATTACGACGCTTCACGGCCTTTACGAAGGGTTTGACAGAGAAGCTTATCAGTCTGCTCTTGAAAGGAGACTGGCGGAATACGGGCGGCAGCTGCCAATCTGTCTTCTGCTTCCCTGTCTGCATTCCGAAATGCACAATGAGCGGGTGCTGGGGAATATAGTATCCGAAATTCAAGGGGTAAACTATATCCATTCGGTCATTGTCGCCCTTGGAGGCGCACAGGATGAGAACCAGTTTCGCGAAATCAGGGATTATTTTGAGAGACTCCGCACGCCGGAGCGTGATGTGAAGATCGTATGGGTGGACGGACCCCGAATCCAGGAAGTGTTCCAGGAAATTGCAGCACGGGAAATCCCTGTGGGGGTGCAGGGAAAAGGGCAGTCCGTATGGATCAGTTTAGGGTATATTTTTGCCCGGGAAGATTGCGAGGTCATCGCCTTGCATGACTGCGATATTGTTACCTACAACAAAATTCTACTCGGCCGATTGATAGAACCCACTGCGAATCCCAACAATGATTTTGAATTCTGCAAGGGATACTACGCCCGTATTTCACCCACGGAGAAGGTGATGAAGGGCAGGGTGACCAGAATCTTTGTGACGCCTTTCGTCGATTCGCTGAAAACCATCATGCACGAACGGGGAAACCATGAGCTGGAAAAGTTCTTTGACTACCACCGAAGTTTCAAATACCCTCTTGCGGGAGAATTCAGCTTTTTGGCACGGGTGGCACGAGGGATGGATTTCGCCTACGATTGGGGGCTTGAAGTCGCCACCCTTTCTCAGGCCTACCATCGGGTTATTCCAAGGAAAATTGCCCAGATAGATCTCATGCCCAACTACGAACATAAGCACCAGGATCTTTCTCCCCAGGACGCCCAAAGAGGGCTTCACAGAATGGTCGTGGATATCGCCAAATTCTACCTGACGTACATGCGCTCCCATGGTTTTCCTCTCCATGACGCTTTTGTGGATATGCTGCTCCACACCTATTATGACAATGCTCTCAGGTTCATCAAGAGCTTCAGTGATGACGCTGAAGTCAATGGCCTTGTCTTTGATCGACATGAAGAAGAACTTACCGCGCGTTACTTCAGAGGATTTCTCTGGACGGCCTGGGAGCAGAGCAAGGGACCGCACGAGAGCACGCTGATTCCGTCCTGGAATCGGGTCATTTTCAGCTATCCCGAAAGCTACTCAAGGATTTTGAGTGCGGTGGAAGCGGATAATGCCTGATGGGCAGGTCAGTTGATCGAAATAGAAACTTCGCTGTTTCATACAATGTCTCGCGCAGAGACGCAGAGACGCAGAGAACGACAGGTTTCAGGTCTTTTCAATCGACAGTCACCAATCGACAATCCAAAAACGTTTCACACGAGGAGCCTTTCCCATGGGACGAAAAATGACAGAGGTGGAGGAGCAGGAGAAAATGCGGGGGCTTTCCGATCTGGATTTGAAAAGACTATAGGACACCCATCTGATTATGGTCGCCCTGGCGAGATTCATGAAGGCTCAAGGATTTGAGGACGAGGTGTTGATCAATGAGCTTTACAGGAGAGGACAGGAATAAACAGTTAATAATGTGCGGTTTCATGAAAAGACAATCTGTTCTTCAATCCGCCTGATTTTTTCCAGGAGGCGCTCCGGGTCTTCCGCACTTTGAACGGTTTTCATGAAATCCGAGTGCTGACAAAGCCTGGCCAGGTGGGCAAGCATCTGCAGGTGAAGGTCCGGATCATGTTCCGGCGCCACAAGAGCCACCACAACCCCTACGGGAACTCCATCTATTGCATCGTAATCAAGGGGCTCTGCAAGCCGGATGACAAGAATTGCGGGATACTTTGTATCCGGACTTGCAGAGTGGGGGATCGCAAGGCCTTTCCCGATCCCCGTACTCATGGTTTCCTCACGTTCTATCATCCCTTCGTAAAGTTTGTCCGCATCGGCAACAATGCCACTGGCGGCAAAGGCTTCCGCCGCAAAACGGAGCACGGCGTCTTTGTCGGAAAGGGGAACGTCGAGGAATATTCTGTCTGTGTCGAGTTCCTTACAGCTTTCCATGGTACAGGCCTCGGTATTTTGGCAACGTATTAAATCTGCTTTTGTGACCGAAAAATTATCTGCGAATAGTCACCTTGTTGATGACGACCGGTTCGACCGGTTTGTCCATGGGGCCGGTCTTCACTGCGCCTATCTTTCTTACAACGTCCATCCCTTTAATCACTTTTCCAAAGACGGAATGTCGATTATCCAAATGAGGTGTTGCGCCCAGCGTTACGAAGAACTGGCTGCCATTGGTTCCGGGACCGGCGTTGGCCATGGAGAAAATCCCTTCACTGTTGTGGCGCAGGTTCGGGTCGAATTCGTCCTTGAAACGGTACCCCGGTCCCCCGGTTCCGTTTCCAACAGGGCACCCACCCTGTATCATAAATTGATCAATGACCCTGTGAAACGCAAGGCCGTCGTAGAAATTTTCTCCTTTATCCGTGTCCTGCCTTCCCTCGGCCAGATTGATGAAGTTCCAGACGGTCTCAGGGCATTCCTTTGCATAAAGCTCTGCCTCGAAAATTCCGAGACTTGTGTCGAATACTGCAACCGGTCTATCAATATCCTCTTTGTAATCAATTTTTGATGTCATAAATTCTCCTTAAAGTTTTTATTGTATCTTATTTTAAATTCTGAATGGCAGCACGTCAAGCTTTGGATGAAAAAAGCGGGTGTTTTTCATAATAAAATGCGGTATAGAATAAAACATATGGGAAGAGAAGAGCATTTATCATCCAAATAAATAAGGTTTTTTCGACATGTTATTTGATTTGCATACCCACCTGGAGGGAATTCGCGGGCAGGCAAAAGCAGAAGGACTTTCTGTTGATGAAAATTTCTGGCCGCTTTTAGCCCAATGGATTGAAGAAAAGATGTTAGCGGAATTCCTCGATCGTATTGCGATACAGATTGATGCCATTGTCAATATTGATCCGGACCTTTCGGAGAAAGAGATCCTTGAAATTGCAGCCCACCACATGGTGACCTTTTTAGGCGCTCACAGCGCGTCAGTGAGAATTTATGATCCGCACGCGGAAAAGATGATTTCTTACGGATCATATCCTTCCGAAGAGGAAAAGAGGGAAAGTGATGTTCCTTTGCGGGGAACCATTGCAGGGCGGGTAGCCGAAAGCGGGGAACCTTTTCTGGCGTCTGACCTTTTAAAGGAAGACCTGTACAGGAATAAGCGGGTAGTCAATGGAAGAGGCGTGAACTCTCTGATGGCAATCCCTCTGGATATCCCCCGGTTTTTTCCGAGAGAAAGGGACGCTGCGGGTGTTATTCAGATATACTATGCGGAAGGAGGCCGGAGTTTCAGTCCCATAGAGGTTAAAATGGCTTTAATCATGGCCAAGAGGCTCAGTTTTGTCATGGCCAGAAAAAAGATCCTTTACCTTAACAGGTCCAATGAAAAACGGGAGGCCATCGTACGGCATATCTTCAGTAGGCTGGGATCACGCGGCGGGATCAAGATGAAAGAGATCTTTAACAGTGTGGTCCCTGAACTTGCCGAGCTGGTTGATCTTCAAAGCTGTGCCCTTTTCTCGGTGAAAAAGGACCAGGAGAGTGTTATTCTGGAAAGCGGGTTTCCCGAGCATGACGGGTACCACAGTATTGGGCAGGGCTTTTCCGTTAATAGCGAACCAGCTTTTAAGCTTCTTTTGAGCCTTCAGGATTATAAGGGGGAATCTAAATATGAGGTGGTTACACCACTTTTTATTCTGGTGGTTGATCCCCAGAAAAGCGAGCTGATTTCGACCAACCTGAAAAAAATGGCGGAACAGAAACATATCAATTCCATATTATATATTCCCCTCAGTGTGGATGGGGAAATCACCCATTTCATGACCTTTGACGCGCTGGATCAGAAGCAGAGATACCGAGACGATGAAATCAGTCTCCTCCTTTTTCTTGGCAGGGAGCTCATGAAGGCACAGAAAATGGAGCGGTTGGATGACGCCCTTCATGATTTCAAAAATCCGGCCATTGCCACCGCAGGATTTGCACGGCGCCTCAAGGAGTTGATTAAAAAAGGAGATCTCGAAGGTTCAAAAAAACAGATTGACTGGTATTTAGATATTATTCTGGAGGAAACCAGTCGGCTGCAGGAACTGGCCATGAGCCTTTATCACGTGGGAGAGAAACAGGCCGTAAATTTCACGGAGGTTTTAAGGAGACGCTTCGTTATTAACAGAGAGGCCATCAAAGAAGAGTTGCGTCAGAATATTGAATTGAAGGAAGGGCCCTTTCAAGACGAGTTGAAGGTGAAGTGCCACCCCGTGCATTTGGAAAGGGTTTTTGATAATCTCTTAAATAACGCAACAAAGGGCGTGCCCCTTTTAGGAGGCGTTATATCTATACGCACGTATGAACAGGGGAAATGGGCATGTGCGGAAATCAGCAACACGGGATCTATTTCCGACGAAGACCGCATGAAAATCCTGGAGGGGGAGGGCGAGGGACGCGGTCTTTATATAACACACCGGATCATGCGATTGTTGAAAGGGAAAATGGAAATAAGTTGTACGGAAAATACGACCACCTTTCTCGTTTATTTTCCCTTGTGGAGGGCATAATCAGCCCCCTCCGATATGGGGCAGAAAGGCTATGGTATCGTTGGCGTTGAGGTTGTGATGCATGGTTGAAACCTTGTTGTTTACGCTGACGGTAATATCTCTTTCATCCAGTGTAAGACCGGGGAAAGAGTCGTTGATCCGGTTGAGTATGTCCTTTACCTGCCCGCCCCCTTCAAGCGGCATTTCAATGGTATTTGTCCGGGTTACTGCCCGCTGTGACCCACAGAACTGAACGGATACGAGTAATTCCATAAAGGCTCCCTGCTAATTGGATAACTGTCTTTTTTCAAGCCCGAAGGCTTCGAGAAGCGCGCTTGCCTGCTCGTCCAGCAGTCCCATCTTTTCCACGGTTGCGAACAGGGGAATACTGTTATTTGTATACCCTTTTGCTTCGTATACCACATCGCATAATTTCTCGTAGGCTTCCTGCCGCACTTTAACGAGAAGCGCGTGCCTGGCTTCCGTGTCTTCAGGAATTTCCCTGCCATTGGCCTGTTCTTTGATCCAATCGTCATAATACTCTCTTCTGGCCTCGTATTCATTCAAAAAGGCGGGCGCCATGGCTCGAAGGGGGATGCTGTCGCTCTCCCTCGTGCCCTTTCCGTGTCGCAGGTTGATGAGTTTCTGCAACACATGCAGTCTTTCTGAATCTTCAAGAATACCTTCCAGTGTCTTATTGCTGCCCGTAGTTGCATTAAAATAACGCACGTAATAATCAAGGGTTGGTTGATTTTGCGCGGGGTTTTCCGTGTCTGCCGCTGCCGGGTGTCGGACGTCAATCCAGGGAAGCTTGCACAACCCTACCGCATTAAACCATGTCCTGATCAGGGGAAACCATCTCAGCGCTTCGGCTTTTTTCTGGAATGTGGGAAGTTCTTTGTGAACCTGGTCGATAAAGATAAGCCAGGCTTCATCATGCTGGGGGCCTTTAAGGGCGAAACCGTATCCCCCCTGTTGTGCCAGTGATTCTTTGCTGATATACATGGAGAACTCAAGCCCTTTCGTCTCCATGGCAAACTTGTTCAGTTGTTCGACAACGTCAACCAACGCGGTTCCTGTTTTCGCTGCATACCTCCCTGCAACCCACAGTTTTGCGCGATGAACTCCCTGGGAACAGACCTTTCCGAAACCCCTGCCATAGGCCGTTTCATTCAGGAGCCTCTCGGCTCCGTTTTTGTCTCCCCAAAGGAGGTCATAGCCCACGTCTTCCTTTTTCAGATAGCCTCTCTGGAAGCACTCCATGAGAAAGGCGGAGGTAACACCCATGGAAATGGTATCCAGCCCATATTCATCACAGTACCAGTTATATTCCATGATGAACTGTGGGTCAAAGATGCCCATGCAGGTTACCGCCGCGGCGGTTTCATATTCAGGACCATCAATGCCAACGGTGGCGCCGGCGCGGGGACCATATTGCAAGGTAATCCGCTCTGCTCCTTTGGCGCAGGCCAGATTGCAGCCTTTGTAGCAGCCGTCAGGAACCTTTTCCGTGAAATACCGGTCTAAAAATACTTCAGCAAAAACATCTTTTGCATCCGGATGTTGGCCGTACTGGTAGTTGTTTACTGGAAGAATATGATATTTGTCCATGAATTCAACCAGCACAGAGGTTCCCCAACTTCTCAGACGAAGTTGCTTCGGGTCCACCTGGCTCACTACTTTCTTCAGGTCGGACCCGGCCCTGCGCACGCCTTCTTCGTCGGCAGGCGCATTGTCCCCTATCCGGGCGTTTCCGGAACGAACAACCACCGCTTTCAGGCCTTTATGGCGCATGACGGTTCCTGTGCCTCCTCGGCCCGCCTGTTTGGAACGAAGCCTGTTGCGGCGTTTGTCGTAGAAAAGGCTGTTGATGATTCCAAATCGTGCATTCAGTGCGCCAATCCCCGCGCTTACGGCTGTCAGGTCTTCGCTGAGTTCCCCGCCGTTGAGGCTCCTCAACAGAGCTTCAGAATAGGAAAGCGCCCCCTCGTCGGAATCGGAGTCAAAGACAGGCGCCGCGATGATCTGGACCGTCTGGCTGTCGGCATCCACAATGAGAACGACCTCTTTATCGGAGATCCCGGTTACGGCCAAAGCATCGAAGCCGGCAACTTTCAGAAGGGGAGCAAAATGTCCTCCGACATTGGAGTCGACGAACGTATCCGTCAGAGGAGAAATGGTCCCAACGATAAATTTTCCGCTCCCCGGGAATCTTGGTTCATTGCCAAGGGGGCCGCTGGCCATGACAAGTACGTTTTCGGGGCTGTCATAACGGGTTTTTTCCGTTGCTTCATCCCAGATCAATTTGAGGGCGTACCCTCTTCCTCCCACATATTTTTCTTTAAAATCGGGAGGAAGCTCTGCAATAGAGATGTCAGATGATCCAAGATTTACGCGAAGGATCCGATCCGTGTAACCGTTTATGATAGGAGTGGGTTCATACCTGAAAGTTCTTATCTTTTCCATATCTCTCCAATGGGTTTATCTGTCAGGACGGCTTTGAATTTGGGAAGATGATCGACACTTCTATTCACCCGATTGCGCTGAAAATCAGAATTATCTGCAATCGAATACACTGAAAGGTTGCCAAAAGATAAAATTGGATATAAAAAAGGAAACGGAATGTCAAGATGTTTTGGATTTGTTCCGGAAATGGAACGTTTTCTGTTTTGACCCTTTTTGTGAGTATTTTTGACACGCATGTTGGAATATATCTTAAATAATCCCAACCTGAAAAAGTATCTGGTCGAATACGACGAAGGGCAGATTCTTTTTTTAGAAGGCGATGACTCCCAGGACCTTTATATCCTCCTGTCAGGGAAGCTGGATGTACTGAAAGGTCAACGAAAGATCACGGAGCTTAACGAAAAGGGATCTGTATTCGGGGAGATGTCATTCCTTCTCGGAGAGAAACGCACCGCCACCCTGAAAGCCGTAAGCCTGGTAACGGCAATACGCATCCCGAAGGATGAGGTCCCCAGTTTTCTCAATGAATTCCCGGAAGTTGTCAAAGTCCTCGCCCGGTTTCTGGCAAAACGCCTGAAAGAGACCAGCCAGATTGTTTTTGGAATGAAGGAGATCTGTGATCAGATTCCCGATGCGGTAATGATTTCAGATGGAGAAGGAAAGATCCTCTCCTGGAATAAGGCCGCCGAGAGGCTTTATGGAAGGGAAGCGGATAACATGTATATGCAGTCCTCCGAGGATATCTATGAAAACCCTTCCCAATATAAAGAATTTATCGAAGACGTCGTTTCAAAATCGTCGGTGACGGAGAAGATCCTGGCTGTCAAACACCCCACCGAGGGTCTGCGCCACATTTCCACCAGTACGACGGTCCTGTATGATGCACAACAGAATTTCCAGGGGATTCTGTCTCTTGGGCGGGATGTCACGCATGTACAGATTATGGAAAAGCGGTATCGCCGCATAAAAAAATGGTTTATTCCCTTGCTGATCACCGTGGGAATTATGGCTTTTGGGCTGTTCTGGGGATACCCCTATCTTTCAAAGGGATACAGGGCCATGGATGCACAGAAAGTGGCATTGAGAGACAAAATGGCGGTTAATTACCTTGCTTTGAAATCCTCCCTCATTGCCCCACTCCAGGCGGGAGATAGAAAGGGTGTTCAGGAAATTCTCTCTGATTGTGTAGATACGCAGAAGGGGATGCAGGTTCCCTTTAGGGAGATCGTTCTCCTTGACCGGGACAAAAAGGTATTCGAAGCGGTTTCCATGAACCCTGCATTGCCGTTGGAGGTGAGTCTAGGCGCCAGCTATACCGGAATCAGTTTCAATAGCAGTGAGGGTAGTCCCTATGCTATGTTGACGCTGTATCGCGCTGCAAAGGCGAACCCCATGGGGCGAAAAGATACGGAGATGGCCTTCGAATTGAAAAATAAGGGTGGAGAAACGTTGGGCTGGCTTCTTTTTAAAATGGATATGGATCGGCTGAAAGAACGGTACAATGTGGACGAGGATGATTTGAAGCATTTTCAATTTGAATGACGAGGGATTGAAGAGATTTGACTGTAGATGAAACCTGCAGCTACGAGATTTCCAGGAGCCACGACGAAGTGGTAACGGTTCATTTTTCCGGGAGTATGGATTCCAGCGTCGCCGGAAAAATCATTCGGGATCTCTCTGCGGCCATGAAAAAAACCCCGCCTTTATCCATTACTGTGGACCTTTCACAGGTAAGTTACCTCGATGAATTTGGAATATTGATCCTTGTGGAACTCAAGAAAATGGTTCCCGACGGGAATGGCGCGTTTTCCATTCAAAATGTCAGCGCCGGTTTCCAACAGACCCTTTCTATTCTCAAATTTGACTCTCTCGGCAGGAATCGACCCTTTTCAAAGGTCCCGCGAAAGGGTGTTTTTTTCCGTATCGGCGACATCACATTTCAATATGTTACGGATCTCAGGGATGCCTTTTCCTTTGTCGGTTCGGTATGCCTGGCCATGGTGCAGGCATTTTTGAACCCACGGCGCATTCGAACAGACGACACCCTTCTTTATATGCAGCGGGTCGGTGTGGACGGTCTTCCCATTGTAGCCCTGATCAGTTTTCTGCTGGGTCTGATCATGGCCTTCATGTCTTCTGTTCAGCTTCAGCAGTTCGGCGCCAATATCTATGTGGCTTCCCTTGTGAGCCTGGCCATGACCCGAGAATTAGGACCGATCATGACCGCCATCATCGTGGCCGGCAGATCCGGTTCCTCTTTTGCCGCCGAGATCGGAACCATGAAAATATCTGAAGAAGTAGATGCACTGTTCACCATGGGACTTGATCCGGTGCGTTTTCTGGTGGTGCCCAAGATGCTTGCCTCTGTGTTCATGGTGCCTATCCTTATCCTCTTCTCGGATATTTTCGCCATCCTGGGAGGGTTGCTGGTGGGAGTTTTTATGCTTGATCTGACTGCCAGTTCCTATATCAACCAGACGATCAAGACGCTCAGACTTTTCGATGTTTTTTGGGGCGTATTGAAAGGTTGCGTATTTGCCGCCCTCATTGCCGGGATCGGATGCCTGCGAGGATTCCAGGTAAGAGGGGGGGCGGCGTCCGTTGGCCAGGCAACCACATCGGCGGTGGTAACCAGTCTTTTCTTTATTATTCTCACCGATTCAATATTTTCTGTCATTCTTACCTATTGGGGTTGATTCGGATGGGAAAAAGACCAATCATCAAGGTCAGGGATCTTCAGGTGAATTACGGTGATACCGTCATCCTAAACAACGTTTCCTTTGAGGTTTTTGAAGGGGAAATCTTTGTGATCTTGGGGGGAAGCGGATGCGGGAAGAGCACCTTGATGAAATCGATCATCGGCCTGATTGAGCCCCGATCAGGTGAAATACTTATTGATGGGGAGGTCGTCTCCGGCTATGATGAAAAAAAACTGCAGGGCGTATTAAAAAAAGTGGGGGTTCTTTATCAGGGTGGGGCGCTTTTTGGTTCCATGACCGTTGCCGAGAACGTGGCCCTGCCCATCAGGGAATATACGTCCCTGGCCAAAAGCTCCGTGGACACCCTTGTTGAAATGAAGCTGGGCCTTGTCAATCTGGAAGGGTACGGCAATCATCTCCCCTCGGAACTGAGCGGGGGAATGAAAAAAAGAGCTGGGCTGGCGAGGGCCATAGCACTCAATCCCAAGATCCTCTTTTTTGACGAACCTTCGGCGGGACTGGACCCCATTACTTCAGCGGAGATCGATCATCTCATCATGCACCTGAACAGGAGCCTCGGAACAACGATGGTGATTGTCACCCATGAACTGCAAAGCATTTTCGCCATAGCAAAACGAGTAATCATGTTAGATAAGAAGTCGAAAGGCATTATTGCTGAAGGAGATCCTGCCTACCTGCGCGATCACAGCCAGAACCGATTTGTGAGGCACTTCTTCAATCGCCAGGTCGATCAACCGGAACCCGAAGAGGAGAAAATCCCCTAATGGCGTCACCAAAAACCAAGGTTACTGTGGGGCTTTTCGTGATATGTGGTGTTGTTATAGGAATTGTTGCCATTGTGTGGTTAGGTGTGTCGCAACACTTTCAGAGAGGACGTTACTATGTCAGCTACTTTAATGAATCCGTGCAGGGTTTGAGCAAGGATTCTCCCGTCAAGTACAGGGGGGTTGCCATCGGGAGAGTGGACAGCATAAAAGTTGCTCCCGATTCAAAGTTGATCGAGATGGTGATGAAGATCGAGTCCGGACAGACGCTCGATAATACGATTGTTGCCCAGTTGAAAACCGTGGGCATTACTGGAATCATGTTCGTGGAACTGGACCGCAAGAAAAAGGGAGAAAGAGATTTCTCCCCGGGGGTTGATTTCCCGAGCGAGTACCCCATTGTCGCAACGAAACCATCGGATATGACGGTGCTGCTCAAAGGCATTGATGATGTCTTGACGAAGATCGGTTCCCTGGATCTGTCAGGGATTTCGGATAAGTTAAAACTCACCCTTGACAATGTGAATGGCGCGATGGCTGATGCGGATATCAAGGGGATTTCAACGGACCTTCGCTCTGCCCTTCATGGCTTTAAAACCATTTTGCAGCCGGAAAGATGGGAGAAAATATTGGCATCGGTGGAGGGGGCGGCCGTTTCCCTCAACCGGCTTACCGACAAAGCCGAAAGAAGCATAAGCAGCGTTGACAGGAGCCTTACCGGGGTGGAAGGAATCGTTGCTGAAAACCGTAAGATTTTGAAAAGCAATGTGGAAAAACTTGGCACGGTGCTGGACAACGCAAGCATGCTGCTTAAGGATGGTTCCCTCCTCCTGAAAAGGTCGGATGACTCCATTTCTGAGCTGACGCGCCAACTGTCTGTCAGTGTCTGGAATATTGAAAAGGCCACCGATAACATGGCCCGATTGATGGAGACCCTCGCTGACCAGCCGTCTCAGCTCCTGTTGGGGGCGCCACCCGTTCCGAGAAAGGTGGCCCCCGAGATGATGAAATGATTAACCGGAGCAAAAAAAGTCTCACGCGAAGGCGCGAAGGTTTTTGAGCAAATCTATCTCAATGTTTTTTCTTTCCCCAACCCCTCCCACCAGGGGCAGGGAGTTCTCAGGCAGACACTACATGAAAATATGGGAGGACTGGAGGTCCTGATGGGTTTAAACGGTAAGATGTTTTGGTTGTTTCTTTCGCTGCTCCTGTTGCCCTGTGGATGCGTTGATCTGAAACAGTCGGCGGCCAGGATAAATTATTTTACCCTTGAATACGATTCTCCGGTAATACCAGATCTTGCTTCATTGCCCGTTGTGATCAAGGTGGAGCCCTTCAGCGTGGCGCCGCTGTACAATACCACACGGATCATATACCGTGACGGCTCGTATAAGAGAGATGAATATTTTTACTACAAATGGCGAGCCAATCCGGGCGCCCTGGTAACCTATTTCCTCAGGCGAGATATTACCAATACCGGTGTTTTCAATGCCGTTATTCCTCCTGACAGTCGTTTTCCGTTTACCTATCTTCTGGAAGGCGCCGTGGATCAGTTCTATGAAATGGATGAGGGGGAACACTGGATAGCGGTGTTGTCTTTGACGATTACGGTGATGGATTCAAAGGAACCGGATGTCAGCAGGAACGTACTTTTTCAAAAAACATACCACAAACAAAAACCATGTCGACAGAATAATCCGACAGGTCTGGCGGAGGCCATGAGCCTGGCCATGAAAGATATATCTTCAGATATTATCCGGGATATCTACGCATCGATCAATGATCGGATGGAAAAGGGGAAAGGGAGTAACGGGTAAAAATGGAGTTTTGTGATCTTACTTGCTGCCACGCGTCATTTCCAGAGGAAAACAGCCTTGACGGTTCAGGGAGTTGCCGGACTTTTCAGGCGGTTTACTGCAGAAAAAAAGCGAGGCATGTTCACAAGAACATGCCGTGCCAGGAAAAAGAGAAAAAGCAGAAAAACCTTACAACGCTGTCGTATCCAGGTAACGAGCGATCGCACCGTCATATTCATGAGTCAGACGAAAAACCTTTTTAGCCAGTCTGAAACGGGTTTCCGGAGTGGTTTCCCCATCGTGTTTTTTCATTTCCTCTAAAACAATTTTATAGTCCGCAGGATCCACGACCACCGTTACATCCCTGAAGTTCTTGGCTGAGGAACGCAACATGGACGGTCCCCCGATATCAATATTCTCTATGGCCTCCTCCAAAGTTACGTCAGCTTTGGACACTGTCTTTTCAAACTGGTACAGATTCACCACCACCATATCGATCGGTGTTATGCCGTGTATCTTCATCATATTGACATGATCGGGGTTATCGCGAAGTCCTAAAAGGCCCCCGTGAACTTTGGGGTGAAGGGTTTTAACCCGGCCATCCATCATTTCAGGAAAACCGGTATAATCTGAGATATCGGTTACGGAAACGCCTCCCTCTCTGAGAACCTTTGCGGTCCCTCCGGTGGAAAGAATCTCAACACCCATGCTTGAAAGAGACTTTCCAAAATCTACGATCCCTTCCTTGTCTGTAACACTGATAATGGCTTTCCGTATCTTGCCCATGCATCTGTTCTCCTTGATTATATGTTCAGTTTTTCTTTTCCGCATCGGAAACCGGAAAAGGAACCTTCAGAAAATCAATCCCTTCCTTTTTAAGGGTTTTCTCTTCCTCTTCAGTGGCTGAGCCCCTGATACTTCTTCTATCGGCCACCCCATAATGAATTTTCAGGGCTTCTGAAGCAAACCTTGCGCCTACGTCTTCGGAATTGCTTTTGATGTATTCCACCACTTCTTTTGCAAGCCTGTTGTAATCGATTTCCGCTTGACGGGTTGTCGAGACGGGTGGTGATCTTTTTACCGCAACGGGTGAGAGGACCTTCCTTACGTTGGAATCATCACAGTAAGGGCAGGAAACCAGATTTTTAAATTTTTGTTCCTCAAAGGATTCGAGACTGTCAAACCAACCCTCGAATATATGTCCTTGTGAACACTCCATGTCAAATGCAATCATACCGCTCCTGTTCTCTGTTTGTTCAAATTGTTGAGTTGTAGAGTTGGAATAGGAATAACAACTTAACCACTCAACTATTCAACCACTCAACGAAGTTTGTAAATTTCTTAATACCATAAGATTTTCAACATCCCAGTCAATGCCGTGATCGTTTTTTCCCTTTGGCGTTTCAAGAATAAATGGGAGGTTCTTGAAAGCAGGATCGTTCAGGAAGAAAGCAAAGGCACTTTTGCCGATAAACCCCTGTCCGAGATGTTCGTGCCTGTCAATTTTTGAACGCAAGTCCCGTTTGGAATCATTGATGTGAAGAAGTTTCAATTTTTCCATACCCAGGGTGGAATGGTAAGTTCGGATCAGGTTTCCGTAACTGTTCTCGTCCCTGACATCATACCCGGCGGCGAAGATGTGGCAGGTGTCCAGGCAGATGCCGAGACGATCCCGGTATTCCGTTTTATCGATAATTTCCGCCAAATGATCCAGTTTGTTTCCAAGGCTCGTTCCCTGGCCGGCCGTGGTTTCAAGCAATATTTCCACTTTTGTTTTCGAAGAGCGATCAAAGACCCGGTTCAACGATTCTGAAATGTGCCTGAGGCCTTCCGCTTCACCAGCTCCCATATGTGTTCCGGGATGAATGACCAGGAGCGGAATACCCAGTGCCTCTGTCCGCTCCATTTCTCTGGATAAAGCGTCGATCGATTTGTGCCTCAGGCGGGTTTCCGGCGAGGCAAGATTAATCAAGTAGGAGTCGTGAACGGAGACGGGTTGGATGCCTGTTTTCTGCCTTGCATCTTCAAATGCCGCCATATCTTCAGCCGTGAGTTGCTTCGATATCCATTGGTTAGGACTTTGCGTGAAGATCTGTATGACTTGGCATCCCGCTTTTTCTCCCCTCCATAAGGCCTTGTGAATGCCCCCCGCAATGGACATATGGGCGCCTAAAAGCGGCATTTTATCTCTCAGAATAAAGAACAGCCAGAATACTGGTCTCCGTTTCTCCCCCGCATTTTACCAGGTGGGGAACCGTAGAGTCGTAGTAGATGGAGTCCCCGGGTTCAAGGATATGTATCTCACCGCCGAGGCGAACTTCCATTCGGCCTTCCAGTACGAAGATAAACTCCTGGCCATCATGGGTGGATCTCTCTTCCTCTGTTTCAGAAGGCGCCAGGGTTACCAGAAACGGTTCCATGTGCCTGTCTTTCTTTCGGGGGGCCAGAGATTCGTAGCCATAACCGTAATGTTTGCCCTTGTGGGAATCATACCTGGAAATTACTTTACGGTCATGCTTCCGCACGATGGTATGGGGCAGATTATCCTCTCCGGAAATAAAATATCCCATTTTCAGGTCCAGGGCCTTTGCCAGTTTAATGACGGTTCCCAGGGGTGGCGTAAGCTCTCCGCTTTCAATGTCTTCCAACAGGGAAACCGCAAGATCTGTTCGCTGGGCCACATCGGTAAGGCTAAGATTGCGATCTTTTCTCACTGCTTTAAGACGCTCACCCACGTTCACCCGTATATCTTCCTGTGGAGATTCGGAGCTGATGCTGTCCAGAAAGTCCTTTTCCTCGTCTCTGCCTCCAAACTGGCCGCTGATATCGGTCAGGAAATCCTGATAGGCATCATGTTTCCCATCCTGTGGTTCACCATTTCTCATCTCGTATCCTCTGCAAGTTGAAATACCGTAAGGGTTACACGTGACATTCCCCATCCATTTCAGGTTTCCAGGAGAAAAATAACTTCCATCCTGACACGGTATTCTACCATTTTTTCGCCTTCAACGGCTACTCTCTGTTCAAGCACCCTCAATCCAGTTATATTCCGTAATGTTCGATTGGCTCTCTCGAAACCCACTTTGATTGCGTCATCAAAGCTCGTGTTGGATGCCCCGATGATCTCTGTGACTCTCGCTACACGATCCATAAAATGTCCTCCTTGACAAGATATTTCTCTGCATGAACGTTCGATAAGTCTATCCTCGTTCTTGACAGCTTTCCAGTGGTCCTCTATGATGAAATCCCCAATACTTGAGAAAATAAAGGAAAAGACCGTAAAAATCAATCGGTTTTTGAAAATAACCAAACACTCTCGAAAAAAATCCGGCTTTTTGACTTTTTGCGGGAGCATCAAAGTCTTTTAAGAGAAAGGGCCTTTTATGATGAGTGAAAAACAGTATCTTGTGGATGAGCTTACCCTGAATGAATCCTGGAGAATGTTCCAGATTATGGCTGAGTTTGTGAAGGGATTTGAAGTCATGCCGGAAGCCTTTCCAGCAGTGAGTGTTTTTGGATCGGCCAGAACCAAACCCAGTAGCGCCATATACAAGGGTACGGTAAAACTGGCCCGAATGCTCGTTGAAAACGGTTTCAACGTCATTTCCGGGGGGGGGCCCGGGGTCATGGAGGCGGCAAATTTAGGGGCGTCCGAGGCGAATGGCAAATCCGTGGGACTTCACATCCATCTCCCCAACGAACAGGCGCCCAATCCATATGCCAATATCCAGCTCGATTTCAGGTATTTTTTCATCAGAAAGGTCATGTTCGTGAAATATTCCGTAGCCTACGTGATCATGCCGGGAGGGTTCGGGACCCTGGATGAACTGTTTGAGGCCTTGACGCTGATCCAAACAAAGAGAATACGTTACTTTCCTGTTATCCTCGTGGATTCCAAATACTGGAAGGGGTTGCTGGATTGGATAAAAGAAACAATGATAGAGGAAGGAACCATTTCAAAATCGGATTTTGATATTTTCAACATTGTGGATACGCCTGAGGAAGCGGTCAAAATTATCAAGCGGCGCGTGGTTCTTTAAAACAAAAAGGAAAATTGTGAGTGCGTCTGACCAGGCTGAAACAATAGAAAAAAGTATCAGGTTGTGGCCGTGCAACCCGGGAATAGCACTGTCCGGTGTTCAAATCGGCCTTTTGAATCTGTACCTTGACGAACTGGTGAAATGGAATCGTAAAATCAATCTCACCGGCCTTCGCTTGCGGCAAAAAATGATTCATGAACTCCTGTTGGACTCCCTCCTGCCCATCCCGTATCTTCCTGTTCAGGGGAGGTTCCTTGATGTGGGTTCGGGAGCGGGCTTCCCTTCCATTCCCCTTAGAATTTGTTCTTCCGGTCCTGTTTTTCATCTCGTGGAGCCGATCTTAAAAAAAACAAACTTCCTGAAACAGGTGATCCGTTTGGCCGGGCTGAAAGATATTGAGGTGTTCCGAGGGCGCGTTGAAGACCTGGATGAGGCTTTAGCTGGAAAGGGCTATGACGTCGTCCTTTCGAGGGGGCTTTCCCTTGGTCCGCGGATCCTTTCCTGCTGTGCGGCGCATCTTGTAACGGAAGGGCTCCTTTTCACCTTTCAGGGAAGCAACAGTCAACCCGACCGGGAAAGCTTGGCCGGAGAGGGTGGAAAACACGGTTTATCCCTGCAGGAATCGATTTCCTACACGGTTCTCGGGGTTGCCTCACCACGGCGACTCGTTATTTTCAAAAAAGAGCGGTGATGAGACTATTCGGCTGATCACGGATCAGCGTGATACGAATGCTTGTTCTCAAATAGACTGTGTTCCTGATATTGAGAATCGGTGAATTTAGCAATTTTGCAATCGAAAAAAAAGGAGAGAGAAAATGAATTCAATCGGGCCGATAAATGCGCCGTATCCCATGCCCACGGCTGTCGTGGGAGCGACCGTAAATGGCAAACCCAGTTTTCTGTCCATTGCAAACGTGGGAATATTGAGCCGCGGAACTTATCTAACGGGAAGGATCATCTTATTATTCTTGTGTCTATTTCTTTTCGGTTGCGCGACGAAACAGACGAACCCGGAAGTGGTTCTTCAGGAAACGAATCGCGTAGAGGGGATCTCCTTTGAAACAGGAAAAGCAAAAGCAGTAGTCATGAACGTCATTATGGAGATTGTAATGGATGATGGATTTGATGTGGATCCCATCACGGACGAAACGGGGAATATCGTCTGTAATCCCCGGTTCATGCTCAGTGGGATATTGCTGGTAAAAACCGAAGGGAAAGAGTGGAATATCCAGAGCAAACGTTCCACAACCAATTACCAGGTTTACCTTTCTGCCCACGTGAGCGAAAGGGGTGCGGTTCAGCTGAAAGCGGTTGTCCTGGAGCCTGGTCTTGGCAAATCCGTTGATTATCCAAAAAGTGAAAAGCTGGCCGAATATTATGAAAGGGCTATAAAGAAGAAGCTGCGGATTTCTGTTGCAAAGTAATTTGCGATAAACAGGTGTGCTTTGGGTGAAACGTTTCCAGTTGACGGTTACGAGTTGGCGGTACAGCGCATCAAAACCTATCCTATTCAAAGATCCGGGGTTGAATGGAGTCATGAGATCTTTTTCTTTGTCGCATCTAATTCGCGATGTTTGATGTTGGCAGTCACTTTGAATCCGCATGGATTAACCAAACCCACTGGTTGTCCTCAGAAAAGAACAAAAAAGAAAAATTCAAGATAATTCATTTTTTCGCCGATATAGTATTTAGGGATGATGAATGTTTCTGACTTCTCGTGTTGCCTCCTCTTAATTCCTTTCCCATTTAAAAGGCAGAGTCTTATCCCAGGCTCTGCCTTTCGTGTAATGAGCTCATATCACAACATATTGATATAGTGTGATATATAGCAGATAGTACAGATTCCCGTATTCTCAGAAGTTGGTCGTTAGCCTTCAGATTTTCCCTGCCGAAGTCGCAATTTTCTCACCACAATCACCAACCACGGTTTTTCAAAAAAAATCTTTGTTTGTGACCGGATCTGACAAAAGCTCATGATAATGTGATTCCAAAACATTGGGCGATTAAAAAAACAATCCAGGTTTTATGTCCATTTATTCCTGTGGCCCCTAACTGCCTTGGTAAATAAGGAATCGGAACGTATAGCATGAAAATTGGGTTAGTCAGCGCATTCTCTGCGCTCAAAGCGGGAAATCCTTAGAAACCATTCAGTTACAGTACCCCCGATAATAAACCAGTGTTGACAAGAATAAAAACACAGAATATGCTCCGAAGAGCGTTATAAATGATCGAAAGTCTTCGAAAATAGAAAAAAAATATTTTCGCTATGACCGTATCTGTCAATCAGGTATAGTATAATAATCCGACAGTTTCTTAACCGGGAAGGTCTTTTCATTGAGATACAAGGCTGATATTACCGCAGGATCACTGAAGGTTTCAGAGAGCAGGATCATTGCTGATCTGCTTCTCCGTGGTACGGACAAGCAAGGCTGGCAAGAGGCGGTCATGGAGCGGAACCTGCTTCAGGCCCGTACTACGGAGACAGCCATGCGCTTTGCTCGGCTTATCCGGAGACGTCTGGAGACCATGGAAGCCGACCTTTGGAAGCTCGTTCGGGACGGTACTGGCGAAGTGGCCACTCATGCCGTTTTGACTGCAGCCATCAAGCACAGTCCACTTCTGGGAGATTTTCTCGATCTGGTTGTTCGGGAGCATTACCGGGTATTCGCCACAACGCTCTCAAATAGATGTTGGGAAGATTACCTGGATGATTGCAGGGGACGGGACCCGGATATGCCCATCTGGAACGAATCCACCAGGAACCGCCTCCGGTCAACCGTTTTCCAGATCCTCGCCCAGGCAGGCTACATTGACAACACCCGATCCAGAAAATTGCAAACGGTCCATATCGCCTCGCAGGTGCTCCAATACCTTCAAAGGCACAATGAACATTACGTCCTTCGTTGTATCCAGGTTACCCCATGACCGATTCTTTGACCCAGCGTCTGAATGATATCCTCCCCAAGGTCATTTCCACCGAGTTTCTGAGTGGCAAGGGACTTGGAAACGAAATCGCCTTCTATATCTTCGACTACCCGCCCGAGGCGGAACTCCGCATCCGGGAACATATCCAATTCCTCATGAGCCACATTCCTAAGAACCGGCCCGGACTGCGGGTGAAACATATCAACCTGTTCGATCTCATTGTAGATCATCTCCGGGAGCGCAATCTTTTGGAGAAATCGTTCCAGATGCAAAGGGATAAGGGTGACAAGGCCATTGAAAAGGCCCTTAGCGGCCCCCTCAAGTCCGAAAAGCTGGTACAGATATTTGAAGGAGTTGCCCGCCCGGAAGAGCAGGATCTGGTAATTGTTTCCGGCGTGGGGAGCGTCTGGCCCCTGGTTCGGTCCCACAATCTTTTGAATAATCTACAAACGGTTATGGGGCAGACGCCGCTTGTGATGTTCTATCCGGGCCGATATGATGGCCAGGCACTTCGGTTGTTCGGCAAGATCAAAAGCAACAACTATTACAGAGCGTTCAAACTGGTTCCATAAGCGAGGCCCTTATGCAAATCAAAAGCCTGTTCAAAAAAGACATTTTCCGCTCCATCAACGGCGTGGTCAAGGCCCACCAATTGGACGACAGATCCGTGTGGCAGGAACTGGACGAGTTTGTTATTACCAAGGAACTGGATAAACATCTCCGGAAATTCCTGTCCGCCTACCTGAACGTCGTGGATAACCCCCGCGATCCCGCCGTTACCGGCAAGATGGGGGTGTGGATATCCGGGTTCTTCGGCTCCGGGAAGTCCCATTTCCTGAAAGTGCTATCCTATCTTTTGGACAACAGGCTGCACTCCTATGAAGGCAATACAAAAAAGGCGGTGGATTTCTTCGATGGCAAGGTGGAAGACGCCATGCTCCTCGGAGATATCAAACGGGCCGTGGCTTCCAACACCGACGTGATCCTCTTCAACATCGACAGCAAGGCCGACAGCAAGGCAGGTCGAGACGCCATCCTGGCCGTCTTTCTGAAGGTTTTAAACGAAATGCAGGGGTATGACGGGGATCATCCCCACATTGCCCACCTGGAGCGTTACCTGGACAACCAGGGGAAGCTGAAGGCCTTTCATGACGCCTACAGGGATATCACCGACACCGAATGGACCGAGGAGCGTGATGCGTACGAATTTAACCGGGACCAGGTCATAGAAGCCTTTGTGAGGACCCTGGGGCAAAGCCGGGAAACCGCCGAAAAATGGATTGATAACGCCGAAAACAACTTCTCGCTCACCGTTGAGAATTTTGCCGGTTGGGTCAAGGAATACCTGGATTCCCGAGGTCCCGATCAACGCCTCGTCTTCCTTGTGGATGAGATAGGCCAGTTCATAGGTACGGACGGCCATCTTATGCTCAATCTACAGACCGTCGCGGAAGACCTTGGCACCCTTTGTGAGGGGAAAGCCTGGGTGATCGTGACATCCCAGGAGGAGATCGATAAAATCTTAGGTGAACTCAGGACGGCCACCAAGAATGATTTCTCCAAAATTCAGGGCCGGTTTCAGACCCGTCTGTCCCTGTCCAGTGCCAATGCCGATGAGGTGATCCAGAAACGGCTGCTGGAAAAGGAAGGAGCGGTAGTAGAAGATCTGAAGGCCATCTTTGCTGAAAAAGGCGATATCCTTCGCAACCAACTGACCTTCAGGGATTGCGGGATGACCCTCAAACCCTATGTGGACGGGGAGGATTTTGCCGAAAACTACCCATTTGCCCCATACCAATTTCGTCTGCTTCAGAAAATTTTCGAGGTGATCCGCCGCGTGGGGGCTACCGGGCTTCATCTGGCAAAGGGCGAAAGATCTATGCTGGATGCCTTCCAGTCGGCGGCCCAGACCGTGGCCCTGAAGGAAGTTGGTGTGCTGGTTCCGCTATATGATTTCTATCTTTCTATCGAGAGCTTTCTCGATACCACCGTCAAACGGACCATCGAGCATGCCGCGGAGAATTCGAGCCTTGAGCCCTTTGATATCAAGCTGCTGAAAGTGCTCTTCCTGATCCGGTATGTGGAAGAGATCAAAGGCAACGTGGACAATCTGGTCACCCTGTGCATCAACGAGATCGATGTGGATCGACTGGCCCTTCGGCGCCGGATCGAAGAGAGCCTTCAAAGGCTTGAAAATGAAACCCTGATCAACCGAAGCGGTGAGAACTATTTCTTCCTCACCAATGAGGAGAGAGACGTCAACCGGGAGGTCAAAAATGTCGATATCAGCGGCGCGGAAGAAGCCAGACTATTGGGTGAACTCATTTTCGAGGATGTCCTCAAGGGTCAGCGAAAGCATCGCTATTCCCGGAACAAGATGGATTTTACCTTTAACCGGATCTGCGATATGCACCCCGTGGGGGGCCGTGTGGAGGGTGGGTTGATCGTCTCCGTCATCTCCCCCCTGGCCGATGAATACACTTTATACAATGATGGCAAATGCGTGCTCGAAAGCAACAATGAAGGCGGTCAGATCCTTATTCGGTTACAGGACAACGAAAGGCTGGGACGGGAACTCCGCACCTATGCGCAAACGGAAAAGTACCTCAAAACCAAAAGCGATAGCGGCCTTCCCGATTCCGCAAAGCGCATCCTACGGGACAATGCAGACGACAACCGGGCACGTCGGGAGCTTTTGACGCATCTTTTGGGCGACATGCTTACCGAGGCATCCTATTTCGCTGTAGGACAGGAACTCAAAGTCAAGGCTTCCGCTCCCTTAGCCTGCCTGTACGAGGCCCTGGAATACCTGATTACAAACTCCTTTTCCAAGATGGGTTACCTGAAGCATCTCCATCCTGACCCCATTAAGGAAATCCAGGCCGTTCTTCGAAGTAATGATGTCTCCCAACTGAGCCTTGCCCTTAACCAGGAAGAGAACAACCCCCAGGCCATTGAGGATTTCCGCAATTATATGGAACTCTGTGCAATGAAGCACCATGCCGTCGTGCTTCATGATGTCGTCACGAAAAGATACGCCGTTCGACCTTACGGGTGGCCCGATCTGGAGGTCATTCTTCTGGTGGCGCAACTGGTGGCGATGGGGGAGATCAGCCTCCGTATGGAAGGGGACACCCTGCCCTTAGACAAGGTCTACGAGAATATCAAGACCCCTGCTAAATGGCGGAAAATTACCATCCATAAACGAAAAACCTCCGATCCCATGACGCTGCAACGAGCGAGGCAATTAGGAAAGGATGTTTTCGCGGAAATGGGACCGGATAACGAGGATGACCTGTGTGCATTCTTGAATGGAAAACTCCGATTGTGGGAGAACTCCCTCAACAGTTTCAAACCCCTTGCCGATACGGGTGACTATCCAGGAAAAGAGGAGATCAATGAAGCACTGGATGTGATCAAGCCGCTCCTGGCCAACGATGAAAGCTATAAATTTATCGAAAAGTTCAACGACTCCAGAAATGCCCTGCTGGATCTCTCCGACGAATTCCACAATTTGGAGCAGTTTTACCGGAACCAAAGGGCCACATGGGAAAAGCTAAGAGCGGCCTATCAAAAGTTCCAGTTGAACCGCATGGAACTGGAGCAGAACGAACAGGCAGCCCCATCCCTGAGACGAATGCACGAGATCCTCACCGCAAATGCCCCCTATGGAATGCTTTACGAGGCTGAAGGGCTCATTATAACCACGAGCCAGTTAAATACGAAATTGATCGAGAGATGCCGGGAAAAGGTCACGGCCAGGATTTCGGCTTTATTAGAGGAGGCCAGAAGTGAATTAGAGGTCGTTTCTGTAGATGACAATATACGATCCCAATGTCTCAGGCCCCTTGATCGATTGCTGGAGCAAGCCCAAAAACAGGAAAGCACTGCACATTTGCACCAGGCGGAACATGAGGCGGTGGGAGCACTTGATGCGGCTATAGAAAAAATTGAAGCGTTTATTAGGAAGCCTCAGGTAAAGGAAAAAACCGTTAATGAACCGCCGGTTGAAAAACCGAAGGTCATCGTGAAACAGCGGTGTATTGTGAAACCTGCTGAATTAGTTGCCAACACATATCTGGAAACTACGGATGACATTGAGAAATTCTTGAGCGAACTTCGGGAGAGGCTGGCTGAGGCCATTCAGGCCGGACAGCGGATACAGATCCGGTAAAAGAGAGGGGACCAATATCATTTCCTAACAAAAGGAACAAGATATGGCGAAGAACAATTTCTTTGACGAGCAAACCGAACAATCCCTTGTCAAGGCTACCATTGTGTCCAAATACTTTGAGGTTTGGGCGAATGTGATTATTGCCACACAAAAACGTTACCCAGTGCATTCTTCCGGGAAGATTTCCTATATCGACTTGTTCGCTGGTCCTGGGCGTTATGCTGATGAAACACAATCCACGCCGATCAAGATTTTGAAAACGGCTATCGAAAAACCAGATATCCGTGACCGCCTTGTTGCCCTGTTTAATGACAAAGACGAAAAAAATTCTCGATCTTTGGAGAAAGCAATTAATGAACTTCCTGGAATCGAAACGCTAAGATACAAACCTCAAGTTGAAAATGAGGAAGTCGGAGAAGACATTGTCAAGATGTTTGAGGAAAAGAATCTCATCCCGACTCTATTTTTCGTTGATCCTTGGGGCTATAAAGGCTTGTCACTTCGTCTTGTTAATTCTGTTTTGAAGGATTGGGGATGTGACTGTATTTTCTTCTTCAATTATAACCGCATCAACATGGGCTTGAACAACCCGATGGTTAAAGAACATATGAATGCTCTGTTTGGAAATGAGAGAGCAGATGCATTGCGATCGAAACTTTCTGCGCTGTCTCCTTCTGAACGTGAATTAAAGATTGTTGAGGAATTGTGCCAGTCCATAAAATCTTATGGAAGCCGATATGTCCTTCCGTTTTCGTTTAAGGATGCGCGTGGCAGGCGTACAAGCCACCACCTAATTTTTGTGAGTAAGAACTCCCTTGGATATGAAATCATGAAAGATATTATGGCTCGTGAAAGTTCGAGTCAAACCCAAGGTGTACCGTCTTTTGAATATAATCCAGCAGACTTCTTACCCAAGCAAAGCCTCCTATTTCAGCTATCCCGCCCCCTTGAAGATTTGAAAGAGATGCTGGTTGAAGAGTTTGCAGGGCAAACCCTTTCTATGCTTGAAATCTACAAACAACACAACATTGATACTCCTTACGTTAAGAAAAACTATAAGGACGTTCTCTGCGAGCTCGAAAAAGAAGGGAAGATCACGGCTCCCAAACATAAAAAAAATACATTTGGCGATTCCGTTCGGGCTACATTCCCGGATGCATGAGGTTGAGATATGGGTAAATCATCCATTGAATGGACAGAATCAACGTGGAACCCTGTTACAGGTTGCACAAAAATAAGCGAAGGGTGCGCTCATTGCTATGCTGAGCGAATGGCGCGACGTTTAAAGGCAATGGGGCAAAAAAACTACGTTGACGGCTTTAAAATAACCCTTCACCCCCATGCTCTTAATCTGCCCCTGACATGGAAAAAACCGCAGACTATCTTTGTTAATTCAATGAGCGATCTCTTTCATGAGGAGATTCCTTTAACCTTTATAAGTCAAGTGTTTGACGTTATGGAGCGGGCGCATTGGCACAGATTCCAGGTGTTGACCAAAAGGGCTGAACGTCTTTTTGAATTTGCAGATTTGTTGAACTGGCCGGAAAACGTTTGGATGGGTGTGACCGTCGAAAAACGATCCTACTTAAACCGTATCGACTATCTTCGAAAAATCTCTGCGGCAGTGCGGTTCCTGTCTTTGGAACCGCTTTTGGGGCCATTGCCTAACATGGACTTGTCCAATATCCACTGGGTCATTGTCGGCGGCGAAAGCGGCCCTTCAGCTCGCCCAATGGACGAAGAGTGGGTGCTTGATATTCAGCAACAATGCCGTAAGGCAAACGTCTCATTCTTTTTTAAACAATGGGGTGGAGTGAATAAGAAGAAGACCGGTCGTCTACTTGAAGGTAGTGCGTATAGTGAAATGCCGAATATCACAAATGCCATGTGTCCCGCTTGATTGTGGTGCTCAAGTTTTCAATATCGGGGTGGAAGAATTTGGTATCCATTTGCATTCAATTTCTTAAGTTGAAGTGAGTTCAAGCAGGAGAGAAGGAAATTGCATGTCAAACTGTTGCCGAAAAGGGCGCTCAACCTGACACTAGAAGCAGCGGCGTTTAGAAAATTCGCAGGAAATAGCAATATTTTCATTTTAAACACGTCATGGTAACTTCTGGTGGTGAGTTTCTGTTAGGCTTCAAATGGAGGTACACATGGATTGGTTTTTTTCAATAATGCGAGTAGCTGCTGCATCGTTTCCAGTAGCATCGTCACTTGTTCAGCTTCAATCAGAAATTGATTCAAAAGCCCTGTTTAAACGAGTTCAAAAACTCGAAGATTCAGTTAGCTTTCTTCATGATGATGTGCCTGAATTGTCAAAAGCGATTTATCAGAAATTAAAAGTTCAGGAATCTACAAAGCTATCATTCAACGACGAATTCTACTCCAAATATAGCAGACCTCTTGCAGTTCTTGAATCTCACGGGTTTATCAAAGGGTGCCATGCCATAGGAAAAAGTTTTGCATCCGGCATTCGCTTATGCGATCCGTCGTTCATTATGTATCTCTGCGCTATAGCGGAAGACAAAAATAAAATGCAAGAGCTGTTGAAAATTGTAGATTCTTGTGAAGTTGGGAAATGGTTGGAGGGTGAAAACATAAAAGCCGACGTTGAGTTGCCCTTGCCAGTCATAAAGGCAGTTTTTGATATATATGAATCCAAAGGATACGGTATATGCTCCAAAACGCTTGGGGCTGTTCGGTACATGGGGAAAGTATAAGTAATTGCGTCTGAACAATTAGAGCTCCGCTCAGACGCTCGGCTACCTGAATATTACAGCCCTCGACTTAGCCCTACTAATGAACCATCAAGTACTGGAAACTTCAGTGGAAACAGACCATAAACCAATAAACACGAACCACAGATTACATAGATGGCACGGATAAGAAAGGTTTTTACCCAGTTGCCCTAACCGAAAAGTTAAGTTTTTGGTATGGAAGTATGAATCAATATTTTGAAATTAATAGGATTGACAACAAAATAGAATTCTCCGGCAAATTTGGAATGACAGAAATGCATCCTTTTCTTGCCACACTTTACCAAGTAACTAACAAATTAGGTTATCAGGACATAATCTTTGACTTTTCAAAGATGACGGCAGCATTTCCAGGTCCTATGATTAGTGTTTGCTCAAAATCAATATCACTTCGAAATGAAAATATAGATATGAGATTAGTTCTTCCAAGCAAAAAATCGCTTGAAAGCTTATTCCTTAATACTAATTGGGCATATTTCATTTCCCCTGAAGAATACCCGCAGTCCTCTTTTAAAGGGTATACGCATGTTCCAACTATTTTATTCAATGATCACAATGAACAAGCCATGGCGGTGAATAAAATTCTTGATGCGATTTTAAGTTCAATCCGCAATATTTATCGAAAAGACTTGTCCGCTGTTGAGTGGGCTATCAATGAAATCTCGGACAATGTTCTTGTTCACTCAAAGTCGAAAGCTGGCGGTTTGATACAGCTTTCATCTTTTAATACGAGACAAAAAAGAATCGAATACGTTGTTTGTGATTCAGGCATTGGGATTCCAAACAGTTTGAGACAGACTCTCGCCATAAGTTCAGATGTTCAAGTCCTTGATATGTCAATTAAGGAGGGGGTAACTAATGGGAATGGAGTTGGTAATGGATTGTACGGTAGCTTTCAGACATCATCAATGAGTGGAGGGGATTTTCATCTCCATTCCGGCAATGCTAGCCTTTACTTCACTCCAAAACCACGACCTGCTCTGGTTGTGCGAGACGAGAGAATACCTTTTGATGGAACTCTTTTAGTTTCATGCTTAGACTATTCTGTTCCAAGTTTATTGGAAAACGCCCTTGTCTTTGGTGGAAAGAAAGAGGCGGTATCCGATTTTATTGAACTTAAATATGAAGACATTGACGCTGATAGGATCAACTTCACTCTCGTTAACGAAACTGCTGCATTTGGGACAAGACCAGCAGGCTTGCCTGTAAGAAATAAAATCATTAACCTTCTTGATTATCACCGTTCCAATTTTCCTATCGTCGTAGATTTGTCAAACGTGCCTCTTCTGTCAAGCAGCTTCGCCGATGAAGTCTTTGGAAAGCTATTTATTGAAATAGGAGAAAAAGAATATCGATCTCGAGTTGTTTTACGCAACTGTGATAAAATGAACAAAATGTTAATTGATAGGTCATTGCATCAGAGGAAAAAAATGATCGGCAGCACCTGATTCGGACAACTTCGCGATCCTCACAGGTGAGATCTGGCGTTACCGTCCTTAATAAAACGCACATCGTGCAGAGGTTGTCTGTCTATTTGGATACCACTGGAATCGATTTGAGTCTGGTCATTAACCTCAAGGATGCCAAACTTCAGTGAAAACAAATCATAAACTGAAATAATCCGTGCCATCAGTGTAATCCGTGGGCAAAAAATATGAATAGAAACAAACTCAAAGTATACGCTCCCAAGGCACGCCGTGATTTCATAAAGGCGGTAACGGATCGGGCTGCTTTTTATGGATTGACGAAAAAAAAGATAGAACCCGTTGCCATGCAGGGGGATGTTACCATCATTGGGGGGAAACCGTTTCCGAGGGATGTGGGGGAGAAACGACGGCGATTAGAGGAGCGGATCGAGAGAGAAGGCTTTGAGCAGGTCATGGAGGCCATGGCCTATACGTGGTTCAACCGGTTCGTGGCGATCCGGTTTATGGAGGTGCATGGATATCTGGATCATGGGTATCGGGTTCTTTCGACCAGTAATAACGCGAATGACACGAATAAGGTGTGGACTGTTTCAGGGGTTCCGGAGATACTTGCCTCTGCGGAGCATGTGGATTTGCCGGGATTGGATCGGGAGAAGGTGGTTGAGCTGAAGTTGGTGGGGAATAGGGATGAGGAGCTTTATCGGATGCTCCTGATTGCCCAGTGTAATGCCCTGCACAAAGCCATGCCATTTCTGTTTGAGTGGATCGGCGATGCCACGGAGCTGCTTCTTCCCGAGAATCTGCTCCATTCAGACTCTTTGATTCGCAACCTCGTGAACGAGATTCCGGAAGAAGACTGGCAAGAGATCGAGGTCATCGGCTGGCTCTATCAGTTCTACATCTCGGAGAAGAAGGACCAGGTAATTGGTAAAGTGGTGAAGTCGGAAGACATTCCGGCGGCGACCCAGCTCTTCACGCCAAACTGGATAGTGAAGTACATGGTCCAGAACTCGCTGGGGGCACAGTGGCTGGCAACCTATCCTCATTCCCCGCTCAAAGGGCAGATGGAGTTCTACATCGAGCCCGCCGCGCAGACCGAAGAGGTCCAGGCGCAGCTCGCGGCCATCACGCCAAGCCAGCTCAACCCTCAGGAGTTGACCCTCATCGACCCGGCCAGTGGCTCCGGGCATATCCTGGTGGAGGCCTATGAGCTCTTCAAGGCAATCTACCTGGAGCGCGGCTACCGGCAAGCGGATGTGGCCTTGCTGATCCTCGAGAAGAACCTCTTCGGACTCGACATCGACGAGCGGGCGGCGCAGCTGACGGGCTTTGCACTGATGATGAAGGGGCGGACGGATGACAGGCGCTTGTTTGAACGGGGGGTGAAGCTCAATGTGATGGCGCTGGTGGACAGTGCGGGGTTCGATGCGGAGGGGCTGGCCCAAGGCGTGAAGCTGGCCGATTACGGGCTCAAGCCGCGGGATCTCACTGAGCTGAAACGGCTGTTCGAGTACGCCACGACGTTTGGGTCGTTGATTCAGGTGCCGGAGGGATTGGCAGAGCAGCTACCGGCGCTGAAGGAGTTGACCGAAGGGACCAGTGGGGACCTCTTTGTCTCCAATGCACTCAAGCGATTGGGACCGCTGGTGCGGCAGGCCAAGCTGCTGGCGGCGCAGTACGACGCGGTAGTTATGAATCCACCCTACATGGGAAGCGGTGGGATGAACGCTCCGGTGAAGAAGTTTGCCAAAGATCACTTCCCGGACGTAAAGAGCGATCTGTTTGCATGCTTTATCGAGAGAGGTTGCGCGCTAGCAAAGGATGATGGCCACAACGCGATGGTCACGATGCAGAGTTGGATGTTCCTGGCTGCATTCGAGAAGATGCGCGAGCGTATCTTGGGTGAGAAGACCATCAAAGTGATGGCTCACTTGGGGCCACGCGCTTTCGGAAGCATCTCGGGTGAAGTTGTCCAGACAACCACTTTCGTGCTGGGCAACCGGCCACTTCTTGGATTCAAGCCCGTGTTTCTCAGGCTGCTAGATGGCGGCGAGGAAGAGAAACGCGCAGCACTGGTCAATGGTGAGAATCGGTTCGACACCACTGCCCAGGACGAGTTCAGGAAGATCCCTGGTAGTCCAGTGGCCTATTGGGTGAGCGAGAGGATCAGAGGCACGTTCTCTGGGCCGAAGGTGTCCGATTTCGGGAAGACCCGTGTTGGTTGCCAGACCAGCGACAACAACCGATTCCTGCGGCTTTGGCACGAGGTGTCTGAAGGCAAGACGTGCCTCTCAGCCAGCACACGAGATGAAGCGGCTGCCTCCAATCGGAAGTGGTTTCCATACAACAAGGGCGGCAGTTACAGAAAGTGGTCTGGAAACCTCGAGTTCGTACTCAATTGGGAGGACGATGGTCGCGAGATTTTTCGCTACGCCCGCGACCTGTACGGCTCCCCAACCCGGACCGTTAAGAACGGCGGCTACTATTTTCGCCCAAGCGTGACCTGGTCCAAGATATCGAGTGGCATCCCGTCATTCCGGTACCAGCCGGCTGGCGCGGTGTTCGATGTCGCCGGCGCCTCCGTATTCTTCGAGTCCATTCCGATTCGAGATTTGCTGCTCTCTCAGCTCAACTCGGTGCTATGCGTCCAGCAACTCGCCGCCATCTCTCCGACTCTAAACTTCGAGACGTCTCATATCGCTGCTCTGCCCGTTGCTGAGAAAGGCAGTATCCCTGGAGGCAAGATCTCGGCTATCTGCGAAACGGCCATCGCGAAGACCGCGGAAGATTGGAACGTCTACGAACGCTCCTGGGACTTCCAATCCCTCCCCATCCTGACGGCCTCCTCTGAACCTGCCCCGACCCTCGAATCCAGCTACACCGCCTGGATCACCCAGAACCGCGACACCATCACCGAGATTAAGCGCCTCGAAGAGGAGAACAACCGCCTCTTTATCGATGCCTACGGCCTGGCAGATGAGCTCACCCCCGACGTCCCCATCGAGCAGATCACCCTCACGGTGAATCCCGCCTACCGCTACGGCGGCAAGCTCACCGAAGAAGAGCAGTGGACCCGCTTCCGCCAGGACACCATGGCTGAGCTGGTCTCCTACGCCATCGGCTGCATGATGGGTCGCTACAGCCTGGACGCTCCGGGCCTCATATACGCCCACAGCGGTAATGACGGCTTCGATCCCAGCCGCTACACTACCTTTCCGGCAGATGCCGACGGCATCGTCCCGCTTACCGAAATCGAGTGGTTCGATGACGATGCCGCCCACCGCCTAATCGAGTTCATCTCGGTGGTCTGGGACGCGGATCACCTCGAAGACAACCTCACCTTCCTGGCCGATAATCTGGCTCCCAAGAAAAACGAGTCCAGCCGCGAAATGCTGCGTCGCTATCTCTGCGACAGCTTCTTTAAGGACCACCTGCAGACCTACAAAAAGCGGCCCATCTACTGGCTCTTCTCCAGCGGCAAACAGAAGGCCTTTCAGTGCCTGGTTTATCTCCATCGCTACAATGAAGGAACCTTATCCCGCATGCGGACCGAATACGTGATCCCGTTGCAGGGGAAAATCTCCGCCCGGATAGAACAACTGGCCGGGGACATTAGCGCAGCCAGCTCCACAGCCCATAGCAAGAAACTGTTGCGAGAACGGGATACCCTGATAAAACAACAGGCCGAACTCCAGACCTTTGATGAAAAACTGCGCCACTACGCCGACCAACGGATCAGCCTTGATCTGGATGATGGGGTAAAGGTAAACTACGGGAAATTCGGAGACCTGTTGGCGGAAGTAAATGCCGTAACCGGGAGGAAGTGACCACGAACAACACCCCGTTCCTTTTATCCCATTGATTTGTGATTGGAAAGGAGACTGCGCATGAATGACGTACCGATTACTAAGAGACAATCTGAAGCGTTACGCCAGATAAAGTCAAGGGTCATGGCTGATTTCGTCGTGGTGGATCTTGTGCTGTATGGTTCCACCGCGAGAGGGGAAGCGGATGACGAGTCAGACGTAGACATCATGATTGTGCTCTCAGAACCGATTTCCCGATTCAAGCGTCATGAAATCACGGACATCGTTTTTGACGCCAACCTGCAGTTTGGAACCAATTTCAGCACCTTGGTAGTGGATCAGGAATCCTGGGACACAGGAATGATGTCCGTGCTCCCTTTGAGAGATGAAATCATTCGAGATGGTATACACTTATGATTAGCAAAGAGAAACGCTCTGCGGTTGTTGGTTGCCGGTCCGAAGAGGATTCTTATGGGCAATGAGACCGTTCAAAATCCCACTGTATATGTGATTGCCGGACCGAATGGGGCCGGAAAGACCACCTTTGCAAACGAATTTCTGCCGGACTTTGCGCACTGCCGTCAATTCCTGAACGCGGACCTCATTGCTGCGGGGCTGTCGCCATTTGCTCCGGAAACGCAGAATGTAAGAGCAGGACGTTTGCTTCTCACAAGGATCAAGGAACTTACCGCAGCGAAGGAAGACTTCGGGTTTGAAACAACCCTGTCCGGGCGGGGTTATGTGCGCCATTTCGAAAAGCTGAAAATGAATGGGTATCGGATTGTGCTTTTTTTTCTGTGGCTTCCAAGCGCAGATATGGCTGTGACACGTGTAAAAGCGAGAGTTCGGCACGGAGGGCATAATGTCCCGGAACCGGTTGTTCGGAGACGATACGGAAGCGGTCTTGGCAATTTTTTTCAATTGTATTGGTCTGTTGCCCATGAGGTATGGTTACTGGATGGATCGGAGTTCCCCCCAAAGAGAGTTGCTCATGAAAATGAAGGCAGGCTGCAGGTCTTTCATTTACCTCTTTTCGAGAAGATTGAAAAAACCGGTAAGGAGAGTAACAATGAAAAATGAGACAGACAGAGATACCCGCATGGTTGAAAAGATAGACGCGGCCATCCGGCAGGCAGCGGCGAAGGTCCTTGAAAGAGCTAAACAGACGCGAACTCCCTTGGTAATCTGGGAGGATGATCAGATAAAGGAAGTTTCACCCGAAAAATTGGAGATGCGTATTGCTGCAAAGTTCTCGGCAGAATCGAGACCTTAGCACGCCAGTTATTAGTGCTATTCGCAACGTTCGTGGTGAAGGAAAATGGACAACACAAAAATTGAAGAAGCTCTTGCCCGCCTGTTCATCGAAGAAGACCAACGCATTGTCTTCTGGAATGATCCGGATCAGGAGTTTGCCATTACCCTGTCCCTGCTAAATCTCCCGGAAGGCGTCAGCATACTCCGACTGGATAACGTGGGTGCCCTGGAGACCAAGATCCGGATTGAACGGGAAGATCCTGATGGGAGATATCTTCTCTATTCTCCCACCGAAGAACCCGATTATGAGGCAGACTGGCTCCTCGATATCCGTCTCTACAGCCGCAGTTTCCGCGCAGATAGAGCCTCCATCATGCTGGATGAACTGGGACTGGCCAATCAGCACCTTCGGGATCACATTGTTGCCCGCCGTAAGTTCTTTGACAGCAAACAGAGATTGCAGAAGCTCAAAGAGATCGTGGAGAGCAATGACACCGACATGGACATGGACCGCAAGATGATCGCCGTTGTCTTAAGGGCCGACCATGCCGAGTGGTTCAATATGGTCTGCACCCTCTTCCATGGGTTCACGCTTGGGGAAAACGGAAATGACCTGGACCTGAATAGCCCGCCGGATGCCTGGTTGCAGGTGGAAAAGTTTGAGCTGGACGGGGCGTTCTGGCAGGTGATCAAAAACCTCTTCGGGTATGCCGAGGAAAACCCTACCTTGAAGAATCTTCTCGTCCGTCTCTTAGTCACGGATTTCGCCCATCACGTAAAGACCGGCCTCCCGGATTCCCTTGCCCATCTGGTACTGCCCCCTTCGGGTCGGTCCAATGCCGTGGTCTGCCTTGCCCAGTGGCGGGACAGCGCAAGCAAGGGAAGCAGTTATGACAGGCTGTCCGATGCGGTGGCGGGCGTCATCAAAATCAAGGATCAGCTTTATGGCCTGGAGATCGAGCCTTTGCTTGATATCATGACCTTCCAGGATGTGGAAAAGGCCATTGCGAAGGGTCTCTTGGATCGGGTCGTATCGGCGATGGATGCCGTGAACGTGGAGGATATCCGGTCTGTAGCCACGCGCAGACAGTCCGGGCACTGGGCCTCTCCCAATGTGGTGGGAGCAGATCATATCCCCCGGACGGCCTTTCATGCGGTCTATGAGGCCCTTATTACAGCGGCGGAGTTCTTCGCTCTCAAGAACGCTTATGGCAAAGGGTTCGACTATGCTGAGGCATGGGAGATGTACAGGGCATACGAGCGGGAACTTTTCCGCTTTGACCAACTGTACCGGCAATTCTGTGAACAGGCCGACATTGCGGAATCGCGCATATGGGATGTGCTCAAGGCTCTTCGGGAACGGGTGGAAGCCTGCTACGTGAACGGGTACATGCAGGATCTTGCGACCTGTTGGGGAAAACTTGTCGACCCAAAAGGAAACCAGTTGCTTCTGTCGGCATGGAGGCTCAAAGATACCCCCAATCAGCAACGCTTCTTTGAGAGGCTTGTTGCCCCCCGATTGAAAGAGGCCGAACGTCGGCGGAGCTTTGTGATCATCAGTGATGCCTTCCGCTATGAAGCCGCGGAGGAACTTACCCGGGAACTCAATGGAAAATACCGTTTTGAGGCCCACCTGAGTTCACAACTGGGTGTCCTGCCATCCTACACGGCTCTTGGTATGGCTGCACTGTTGCCGCACGAAAGACTGGCGTATAAGCCCAATGGTGATGTCCTGGCGGATGGTCACCCAATGGCCTCTCTGGAACAGCGAAGCCAGATTCTTGACTCTGTGGAAGGACTGGCCGTTAAAGCCGATGACCTCCTGGAGATGAAAAAGGAAGAAGGACGCGCCTTCATCAAGGATAAACGTCTCATTTACATCTACCACAACGCGATCGATGCAACCGGGGATTCCGCCTCCACAGAAGGGCATACGTTCGAGGCGGTGAGACGGGCCGTTAATGATCTGGCTTCGGTGGTGACCTACGTCATCAATAACCTGAATGGTCACCATGTGCTTGTCACTGCGGATCACGGCTTTCTGTTCACGGAATCGCCCCCCGGTGAGCCCGACAAAAGCAGCCTGCCTGATAAACCGCCCGGCACCGTGAAGGCAAAACAGCGTTTTCTCCTGGGGCAAAATCTCGGAGACCACGACAGCGTATGGCATGGTACAACCGCCATCACCGCGAATGCCGAAGGGAACATGGAGTTCTGGATTCCCAAAGGGACCAATCGATTTCATTTTATGGGAGGAGCCCGGTTTGTTCATGGAGGGGCCATGCTCCAGGAAATCGTTGTGCCGGTGGTCACCGTGCGACATAGAAAGGAAAAGGGAGCGGGTGCTACAATGACGAAACAGGTCACCGTCCATGTGCTGGGCACCAGCCACAAGATTACAACCTCCCGGCACCGGTTCGAGATGATCCAGATGGAACCGGTCAGCGATCGGGTGAAACCCATTACCCTCAAAGTGGCCGTATACGATGGAAATGATCCGGTTACCAATATTGAATCCGTACGCTTTGAGAGTTCTTCCAACAATATTGAGGAACGTAAAAAATCGGTCACCCTTGTGCTTCAGGATAGAGAGTATGACAAGAAAGCCAAATATCGGCTTGTGTTAAGGGACGCTGAAACCGGGGTGGAACAGGAAAGTGTGGATGTAATCATAGACAGGGCATTTACCGATGATTTCTGATATCCAAAAAGAACCTATGGACGGGGGCCTGGACGAGCTACTTAATCGGTATTTCGCGGGTCGAGTTGTTCGAAAAGACCTCACCAAACTGGTTAAGGAAGGCGCAAATGTGCCGGTTTATGTGCTGGAGTACCTTCTTGGGCAACACTGCGCCTCGAACGATGAAGCGATTATCCAGGATGGTCTTATCACCGTAAAACGGATATTGGCCGAAAATTACGTGCGGCCGGATGAAGCCGAAAAAGTGAAGTCGATCATCCGGGAGCGAGGGACCCTCAAAATCATTGACAAGGCCACAGTCAAGCTCAATGAGAAGCGGGATGTTTATGAGGCCCTGTTATCCAACCTGGGGATCAAAGGGGTGGAGATCAGCACGGAGACGGTTCGGCGTTATGAAAAACTGTTGGCCGGGGGGATCTGGTCCATTATCTCCATGGAGTATTTCTATGAAGAAGGGCAAAAAGGATCACCGTTTCTTGTCCGGGAGTTGAAACCGATCCAGATGCCCAATATGGATATGGAGGAGCTTTTTGAGGGCAGGAAGCATTTTACCGAAGAGCAGTGGCTGGATGTTCTCCTTCGCTCCACCGGCCTGGAACCCACCCAGTTCGAGAATCGGGTGAAATGGCACCTCCTGACCCGCATGATTCCCCTTGTGGAAAATAACTATAACGTCTGCGAATTGGGACCCCGAGGGACGGGGAAGAGCCACATCTATAAAGAGATCAGCCCCAACAGCATCCTCATCTCCGGAGGCCGAACTACAGTTGCGAACCTGTTCTATAACCTGGCGAACCATACCGTAGGCCTTGTGGGACTGTGGGACGTGGTGGCCTTTGATGAGGTGGCCGGGATCTCCTTCAAGGACAACGATGGTGTGCAGATCATGAAGGACTATATGGCATCAGGTTCCTTTGCCCGTGGGCGCGACCTGATCAACGCCTATGCTTCCATGGTCTTTGTGGGGAACCTCAACCAGTCGGTGGATACCCTGGTCAAGACCAGTCACCTCCTGGCCCCCTTTCCCGAGGCCATGATCGATTCGGCCTTTTTCGACCGTTTTCACGCCTATATTCCGGGCTGGGAAATTCCCAAAATGCGTCCCGAATACATCACGAACCAGTATGGCCTGATCGTGGACTATTTGGCCGAGTTTTTCCGGGAGATGAGAAAACGGAATTTCTCTGATGCCATCAACCGGTATTTCAAGCTGGGCAGGGATCTGAACCAGCGGGATACCATAGCGGTGAAACACACGGTCTCGGGTCTTTTAAAGCTGCTCTATCCCCATGAAGATTACGACAAAAAGGCCGTGCAGCGATGCCTGGAATATGCCCTCGAAACCCGCCGCCGCGTCAAGGAACAACTCAAGAAGATCGGAGGAATGGAATTTTACGACGTCCACTTCTCTTACATCGATCAGGAGAACCTGGAAGAGAAATTCATCAGTGTACCGGAACAGGGCGGTGGTTCCCTGATTCCCCAAGGTCCACTCCATCCTGGGGTATTGCATACCGTGGCCACGGGCAACAGCGGACACCTGGGGCTTTATCGGTTGGAAACGCAGGTGACGCCCGGCACCGGCTCTTTGACCCTTTCAGGATTCGGGTCCGTGAGTGCCGCAAAAGAGGCCGTAAAGGTCGGCTTCGATTATTTCAAGGCCAATGCCTCCGGAGTGAGCGCATCGGTCAAGGCCGGGGACCACAACTATCACCTCCACATCGTGGAACTTCACAATACAGGCCCGACCAACATGATGACCCTCACCGCTTTTGTGGCCCTCTGTTCAGCCGTGCTTGGAAAACCGGTTCAGTCCCAGTTGGTGGTGCTGGGGAGCATGAGCCTGGGCGGCAGCATCGTGCCGGTCCAGAACCTGGCCGAGTCCCTCCAGGTGGCCTTTGACGCAGGGGCAAAACGCATACTCTTGCCAATGGCCAGCGTCGGAGATATCCCCACCATCCCAGGAGAACTGTTTGCAAAATTTCAGACCGGCTTCTACGCAGATCCGCAGGATGCAGTGTTTAAGGCTTTGGGGGTGGAATAAAATAATACCAAGAGCCAAGCATTTTTTTAACCCATTTTGAACTTGCTTTAGTAATTCAACGTTTTGATTTTTTGGTGAAATAAATTGGATTGGCAAAATATTCTTTCCATATCGGGGACCGCGTTAGCTTCTTTAGGTGGAGGCGCCGTTATCGTTTTTGCCTTCTCAAATTGGCTTGGCAAGGTTTGGGCGAACAGGCTAATGGAGAATGAGAAGGCCGAGCATAATAAAGAATTAGAAGGAATTAGAACCACATTCTTTAGAGAGACAGAAAGCTATAAGATCAAGCTAAAGAAATCTGAATTCTTATTCGAAAGGCAGTTTGAAGCCGCCTCCCAATTAGTAGCATTAATCCGTAATTTAAGTCCATATCGCAGCTTTCCAGATATGGACTGGGAAGATGTATGTGAACATATTGCCCTCCAATTGAACGATTTAGAACAAGAATTGGATAAATATCTTTCCCGGCATGGGGCAGCCTTGAGTAATGAGGTGATTGATAAAATAGGCTATTGTATTAGCATCGCAGGCGAAAATAAATTTACTGTTAATGGCTTCGATGTGTCAGATACTGCCAAAACAAAAGCTGAAGAACTGTACCGAAAATTAGAGGAAGCTGAAGAACTGTTTCTTAAAGAAATACACAATCAAATTAGCATTTAAGATTTTACCACATTGACTATAGGATTCGCACTACCTTGGCGGTTTCTGTGTTTGCCCTATGGAAAACATGGGATGTTCATAAAATTGTACCTTTCTTTTGGTCAGGGGAAGGATAACGTGGGGTATCAGGACGTTACCTAATGAACTGGAAAGAGGAATATGAAAATAGGTATGACGGAATAGACCATGCCTCATATCGAGATAATTCATCGCCGGATAAGGAATCTGAAGAAGGGCTCGCTCCGATTGACATTGTGAATTCGGTCGACGCATATCTTTTATTAAGTAATGATGCATTAGGTTGAAATCAGAGGGAGCAGCAGGAAAAAGATAAAATGCCTCTCCTGCGGGCACAGATTCGCTGGAGAATCCTACCGTAGTTGCCCGGAGTATTTCAGCCTGGAGATAAAGGAAGTGGTTGGTGAAAAAGCTGATGGGTATTGGTGCTGAAACGGATGAATTCAAACTGGGAATACCTTGACAATATACCCATATATTGGTGGGTCAAAAAGCTGTGATATGCTCAAATTGGGGTAACTGGGTAAACCTGAGATATTGATTTCATATCTCAAGTCTGTCGTGGTTGCAATAGATTGAGAATATTGCCGGGGATTCTATCCTCCAAATAATTGGAGATATTGCAGGTTTTTCCTAAAATATGGGAACCACAACATATGGTATGACCGTCCAATACGAACTAATCCTGCCTTTGGCTTTAGGACTCTGCTTTTATGGAGGTTATTTTTCGACAGGCACCCGATCCTTAACCAGAGGCACCCATAGCAAATGAAGCCAGACCATCAACGCAAAACCAACAATGCTGAGGCCGTAGGTCAATAGATTTGATTCAAAAAACATTGCGCTGATCATCAAAGCCGATCCTGGTAATGCGCCCTTTATCCATGAACTGTAGGTGACGACAATCGGTTTCCCACAGGATTTGCAGGTCGCTGGCATTCCGGGACTCAACAACGCTTTTCTGAGAATTGTGATCCCTGGTTTTTTACAGTAAGGGCATTTGTACAATGCTTGACCATTTAGACAAAAAGCAGGGCCATTGCTGACCCTGCCCCAGGAGCGGTCTTAATTGCCCTTGCTGAGCAGCGCCTCCAGCTTGGCCAGTCTGGCTTCCAGGGCGCTGTTCTTTTCCCTTTTGGCCTGTCCAGGCTAAAAGATAAGGGTTCGCGTCATGGGGCAACAATGATCTCCGCACGGAAAGGTAATTTTCGATTTCCGTCATCACGGATACGGGGAGTGGGATTAACCGGTCTTTTCTAAATTTTGTTTTCTCGATGTAAATGGTTCCGTCGTCCGGCCGGTATTGCATCAATTTTAAGCGTAAGGGCTCCATTATCCTCATCCCGCAGCGAGCCAGCAAAAGGACGGCCAGATACAAGGCTACATCCGTTAAAAAATGTTCTTTCGTGTTGCGTATCCGTTTGGAAATTGCCTTCAGCAACTGATCGGTTTCTTCCGGGGAGAAAACAAAAGGGATAAAATATTTTTCCGGAAGGGGTGGTATATCTTGCAGAGGATTATGGGTATACAGGCCTTGGCGTATCAGAAAATTGAAAAAGCCTCGGATCGCGGAAAGGACCCTGTTGACCGTGTTCGGATTATTTTGAAGGTTCGATCTTAATTGCAGGAAAAAAGAGGATTGCATGTCGTCCCAGCCAGCGTTCTGTTCCTTCAAATACCGGTCAAAAGCGTTAAGGCCAGGCCTTAAGGCTTTCTTGGCGTAACCCAGATTTTTTCGATAAGTGACGTATTCTTCGAGTTTCCGGGCGAGAAAGCTTTCAAAGTTGCTCATGGAAAAGCACCTCCCGCATCATCTGTGTGTGGATACGAAGATAATTTTTGGTGGACTCGATTTTGTCGTGACCCATCATTTCCTTGATTTCAAATATGGGCGTACCGCTTTCAAGGAGATTCTGAGCGTAGGTGTGCCTCAGCCAGTAAGGGGTTGAAGGCAATTTCGCTTGCCGCATGCATTTTCCAATACAATACCCGACCACATTCTTTGATATAGGTCGTTGGGGAGTGCACAACGTTAGAAAAAGGGTTCTGTATTTACTTTTGGGCCGAACTTTGATCAGGTAGGCGGCGATACTCTTGGCGACATGCTCGGGCAACGGAAGTGACATGGGATTATTGCCCTTTCTGGTTTTGACCAATAACTCCCTTTCCCGAAAAGAGATATCGTCGAGGCTGATCAGGGCTATCTCAAACGGCCGCAATCCTAAATAATAGGCCAGGTGAACCATGGCCTGGCTTCGAATATCGGCAGGGGTATTGAGTTTAAGGCCTGCAAAAAGTTTTTGGATCTCCCTTTGCCGCAAAAACTTCGGTGGTTTTGCCTGAGAATATGAACGTCTGCTGGTTACCAGGGCGGCAAGGTCTCTTTTGATGATATTTCTTTCCTGGTGTAAATACCTGAGAAAAGCTCGCAACCTGGACCGGTAAACTCTGCACGTCGCTGGCATAAAGGGTTCGAAAAATTCCGCCTGAAACGCATCGATGTGTGTGATCTCTAAGGATGAGAGATCAATTTCATGGCTTTGCAAATAATTGTGCAAAGAGGCAAGACCCCGTCGAACCTGATTAATCTGGGGTTTTGGCGCTTGTTTCGTTCTTTCATAATAAATCAGGTAGTCCTCATAGATTTCCGGGAGCCGTTGCCGATCCTTTTTTTCAGTCATGGGTTCCTCCCAATGAATCAGAAAGCAATTGATGGATGGTGGCGGGGTCATGTTGTTCCATGGCTTCCTGGTTTTTGAGGGGAGGCCGCGAGGTTAAAACCACCTTTTCCGGAAGGGTTAAGACCTGAAAGAACTTTCCATCAAAGGCAATCAGATCCTTATCGATCAAAGCGTTTCTGGCCAGGATATAATCATCGACAGAAATTCCAAGAAGCGTACAGATCCTGTCATAGCAATAAAAGGAGATGCCTTTGCGATCTCCCACCATGACCAGAAACAGGTAAAGCAACAGCTCCAGGTGATCAAGGCTGCTCCAAAAGCCGTCACGTAAGAACCGATGTTCAATAAAAGCGAAGCTACCCTCTATTTTGCGGACCCGCTGAGGAATAATGGGCTTGGTTCGAATCATGTTTCACCTCCCGTTGCCCCCAGAATAGAAAACAAAAAGAGACAAGTCCATCGAGTCCATCTTTGCAAGAATTGGCTATCCAACTGGATTTAATAGGTTTTCCGGCGTTAACGAGTCCATCTTTGCAAGATTTTCTGTACCAGAAATTAAGGTATAACTCCCTGCTTTTAGGTCATATTTTTGGTTTTACGAATCCATCTTTGCAAGCGCTCAAGAGCGGCGTTTTTTATCCCGTTCCTTCTGCAAAATACGATTTCGTTTCACATATCCCGGGTTTTGGTCCCTGTATTTCCCCCAGTAATCAGGATTTTGCTCCTGCCAACACTGTTTGCTGTCCTTTTGGTCCAGCTGGTATTCTGGATCATTCTTCATTTTTTGGCGCTGCCAAAGTTTTTTCCTCACACGCTGGCAATCTGGCCGGTTACAGAATCGATGGTTTTTTACACGAGGATTCGGAACAAAGAGACGTCTACAGCTTCTGTTTGCACATCGGATCTTTTGGTCCATGGCTTCCACCCCCCGGGGAAAACCATAACCTCATCCAGACTCGTTTAACGATGGGCCGGAAAGAAACTGCTCCTATGGAAATAACGGCTGGGTGTTTTGTTAGCCAGGAAAGAAAAAGAAGAAAATGGAAAGTAAAAGGACTTTTTCAAAGTCTCTTTTTTTAAGAAGAAGTGATCAAGTAGATTCACGCAACATAATCAAGGCCACAACATAACTGCTATATATTCCCACTGAGTGAAATGTGTGATATCGTCAATCAGTCCAGCATTCAGTGAGTTGAGATATATTTTTGCTATTACAACTTTTTAATCAAATGGAAACCTGCGATACCTCCAATTATGTTGCGAGTAGGCCTAACCCATTGAAAGTAATGGTAAATTCTGGACGGGTCTGGGATATCGTGATTTCACATTAATATCAATCCGTTACGTAAGAAATTGATTGGTCGGAGAAAAAGACTCGCAACATAATAATTAACCTTATAAACGTGCTTCTCTGTTCTGATCCAGGGGTTAAACTGCCTTGGGGAGGGCTACTGGATCAAGCGAGCGGGCCTACATCTTTCATAAAGTCTCATATCGCATAACCTCCTATAGAGAAGGTGGTTCGACGTACGGTAGGGCGTAACTGCGGCGTTTCAACTTTCAAAATGAAATAGAATAAAAGTACGAGAAAAAAACTTGATGTAATACATATCATGATTGTAAGGCAAAGTCAAGGCCAGAATGATACGAATTATATGGATATTTCATCTTTTAATATTAATAAGATGAATTAAGAATCACACAACATAACCATTATGCGGTGCACCGCATAATGGTTATTATGTGGAGTTGATTGTTATGCGGAGTTGAGGATTTGGAATGTCGAAACAACACAAATATTCCAATGGGGTAAGATCGTCCTGCAACTCAAACTACTTCGCATAATAATGGGGTCATCATGGTGCGACATACTTGCGCTCTAACAGTCTTGCAGGCCACCAAAGATCTCCAAAAAGTCGCTCTTTGGCTCGGACATGCGAATATGCAAACAACTGAAATATATACACGCGCTGATCCCTCCGTAAAGCTGGAGGCTTTAGATTCAATTGTCCCGCCAAAACTTCGCTCAGGACGTTTCAAGGCGACCGACAAACTGATCGCCTCGCTCAGGGCGGGCACTCTTATGCGGAGTAAAAAGGCGGCTATACAATAGGTTGACGGGGCTCGCGACAAGCGGGCTCCGCATAACAATCAACTCTGCATAATAACCAACCTCGCAACATAAATTGAGAATATTCAAATATGGCCAGAATTTGTGATATCACCAAACCTTTAATTCAACCATACTGGCATTATTCGGAAGCCCTGACATCTTTTCTAATAGCAATGGAATTCGTAAGACGGTAAATGCATCGATCCCATTATTAAGGCCCCCCATAGGTGCGGGGATTTTACTTCGTGGCCTCTTTGGCATCACGAGCAGCTTCCTCCGTCGCCTCAGCAGCATCATGAGCCATTTTCTTTGCTGCTTTCACTACTTCATCGCCTGCCTCTTTGGCAGCAGCAGCCACATCACTGGCAGCTTTTTTTGACGCTTCTGCTGCCTTGTTAAGAGATTCTTGTGCCTTGTCCGCGGTTGTTTCCGGCTCGTCTTTACTACAGCCAACCATGCCCATCAGCATCAGTCCAATGCCTACAACAAACAGTTTTTTGATCATCGTTTCCTTCTCATCATGTTTTAATCGTATCTTATTCAAATCCCATGGTGACTGGTTAAAGTAGAGTTCACGATGGAGGATGAATCTTTCGTACATTATCCTGAATGATTAAATTCTTTCAGGGTACAAGCAGTATATGAAAGCTTGAATCGAAACCGGGGTTTTTATTTGAATGTCACAATAAAGTAAAAATTACCTTTTTCTTAATCGAATCCCGTGAAACCAGACATCAACAATCGCGTCAATAGCCGCTGTTTACACTGGTTTCTATATCTGTGTCTTTTACAATCAGATAATACCGCCCGGTTGCAGTAATACCGATAGCTTGCGTCATGGCCAGATGTTCCAGGGCTTTCGGCCGATAATCCCGGGACCCTATGCGAAACAAGCTTTTACTGGCGTAGGGGAGTTCCACCGCCGAAGCAGGATTCACAGCATCTTTTTTTTTCAGATCATCCATAATAAAGACATACGCTCTTGAATACCGCCAGGAGTGAAAATGCCGGGTGAGGATGTAGACGGCCACCAGAACCCCGATACCCACGATAATTTCCACGGTTTCATTCATATTCACACCCTCAATTTTTGTTGCATATCTTCAGGTTCAGATTCAGAGAAGTTGTTTTGATTGGATTTCATCGTTCAAGATTTCACTTGCTTTTCTTTCGCCGGTACCCTTATACTTTCACCCATAAATTGATTATATAAAAGCCTAGCAGATTCCATGCGGTTTTCCAACCGCATTTTGTTGGGCCTGAATGGTACAAGGGGGAAAACATGATAATTCCTGAAATCAAGAAAATTCTGTATACCACGGATCTTTCCGAAAATGCCCGTTATGCCGCCGGTTACGCAGCGAGCATCGCCAACCGATACGGCGCCAGCATTACATTCATGCATGCCCTGGAACAATTGTCCCCTTACCGGGAGAGTCTGGTGGTGAACGTGATCGGAGACACCAAATGGCATGAAATCATGGAACGAAACGAAGCGGAAGTTCATGAAAAATTCCGAAAAAAGCTTGAGAACTTCTGCGATGAAATAGGTGCCGAACACCCGACCTGTCCTTTCATCGTTGATAACATGATCGTGAAGGCCGGCAACCCGGTTGAGTTAATTCTGGATGAGGTGAAAAAGGGGGGGTACGATCTCGTGGTGATGGGTGCCCACGGTCACAAACCCCTGGTCGATGCTGTTATGGGAAGCACCTCAAGGCGAGTGCTCAGGCGGTGCGCAACGCCCGTGCTGGTGGTGCGGTTGCCCGAAGATAATTAGAAACTAAGAAAACCTCGGTCAAAACTTCAAAAACGAATATCCAATATCGAACAAGGAATTTAGAACCGTAGAAGTGTTTGTCAAACTTCGAAATTCGATATTCCTTGTTCGACATTCTGCGGTTCAATAAAATCTTTACCCCCCGCTTTCCGCTTAACCTCCCTGGCCTTCAGTTCCCTGCGAATGATCTTCCCCGTATTGGTCATGGGAAGTTCACTGACAAATTCGATCTCCCTCGGGTATTCGTGGGCTGCGAGGCGCACTTTCACAAAATTTTTAATATCCGCTTCCAGTTCAGGGCCCGGCTTGGCCTGGGGCTCGGGAACAATGAACGCTTTCACCACCTCGGTTCGAACAGGGTCCGGGCTTCCCACCACGGCCGCCATGCCCACGGCCGGGTGCCCCATTAGGCAGTCTTCAATTTCCGTGGGGCCTATCCGATAGCCCGAGCTGGTAATCAAATCATCTTTTCTACCCACAAACCAGAAATACCCGTCTTCATCCTTTTTGGCCAAATCTCCCGTCACCCACCAGTCTCCCACATATTGATCCTTGGTGGCCTCCGGGTTTTTCCAGTAACCGAGACACATAACCGGATCAGGACGCTTGATACCCACCTCCCCCACTTCTCCCGGCGGCATAGGGGTGCCTGAGGCATCCACCACTTCTACGATGTGGCCCGGGATGGCCTTGCCCATGGAACCAGGCCTGATTTCCATGACTTCCGAGCAGCTTCCGATCACCAGATTGACCTCGGTCTGGCCGTAGAATTCGTTGATGGTCAACCCCATCACCTCTTTTCCCCAGGCCAGGAGTTCCTCTCCCAGGGATTCACCACCGCTTCCGATGGAGCGCATGGCATAATCATGGCGGCGTCGGGGATCCTTCACCTGCCGCATCATTTTGAGGGCCGTGGGCGGCATGAAGGCATTTCGAATGCCGTATTTGGCCAACAGATGAAACACCTCTTCCGGATCAAACTTCCTGGCCCGATGGGCAAACACCGGCGTGCCGTAATGCCAGCTGGGCATCAGCACATCCATGAATCCCCCCATCCATGCCCAGTCCGCGGGGGTCCAGAAAAAATCATCCTCCTTGGGAAAAAAATTGTGCGGAAACTGAATCCCCGGCAGATGCCCCAAGAGTACCCGGTGGGCGTGGTAAGCCCCTTTTGGAGGACCGGTGGTACCGGAAGTGTAACTGATGAATGCCGGGTCATCGGCTCGGGTGTTTAAGGGCTGAAAGTATGGGGATCCTTTTTCAACCAGGGTCTCAAATGCCAGAACGTCATCGGGCGGTTTGCCCCTGGTGAGAATAATGGTTTTGAGATAGGGCAGATCACCCCTGATCTCCAATATTTTTGAAAGGTTTGCCTCATCGGTAATGACGGCAGCAGCCTGGCTGTTGTTCAGCCGGTATTCCAAGGCCTCGGTCCCGAAAAGGGTGAACAGGGGCATCACCACCGCCCCCATTTTATAAACGGCAATGTGGGCAATACCGGCCTCGGGGGACTGGGGCAGCAAAATGCCCACGCGATCCCCTGTTTCTATGCCATTCGCCTTGAGCCCATTGGCCAAACCGTTTGAGAGCCTTTTCAAATCCCAAAAGGTATACTTTTCAACCTTCCCCTTTTCATTCTCATAAACCAGGGCCAGGCGATATCGCTGGTGTGCCCACTTGTCGCAGACATCCACGCCCATGTTGAAAAAATCCGGGATTTTCCATTCAAAAGAACGGTAAATCTCGTCATAGGTCTTGCCGGGTTTCAGCATTTAAACGACCTCCGGTATTTTAGGAATCCGTCATTTGATCAGCAAAGACGGGAGCCAGGTGATGCTTTCGGGCCAGACCACGCAGATGATGAGGCCCAACTCCATGAGCCGCCAGAAAGGAAAGGCCCCCCAGTAAATATCCGCGGTGCTCACTTCCGGGGGCGCCACCCCCTTGAGATAAAAGAGCGCGTACCCGAAAGGCGGCGTCAGGAAAGAGTCCTGGAGCATCACCGCCATGATGACGATGAACCATATTTTATCAAATCCCAAATCCGCTGCAATGGGCAGAAAAAGCGGAAAGCAGATGAGAATGATACCGATCCAGTCGATAAACATGCCCAGGAAAAAGAGGATCACCATCATGATGATAAACATGCCCCATCTCCCAAAGCCACTCTCCAGAATCAACTCCTGCACCACGTCACCACCACCGGAACCCATAAACACGCTGGAAAAACAGCTGGCAGTGGCCAGGATGAGCACCACCATGGAGGTGGTTCGGGCCGTATTGACCACGGCGCTAATAAGTCCTTTCCAGGTGAATTTGCCATAGGCCACGGTCATGAGAAAAGCGAGTATGGCGCCAACGCCCGCCGCTTCCGTGGGGGTGGCCACGCCCATGAAAATGGAGCCCAAGACTCCCATGATCAAGATCATGGGGGGCACCAGGGATTTAGCAACCATGATGGCAATTTCTGTTTTGCTGACGGCTGCCAAATCTTCCTTTGAGATGGCCGGGCCGTCCTGGGGTTTGAAATAGCATCGGATCAGAATGTACAGGATATAGAGAGTGGCGAGAATAAGTCCGGGGACCACGGCCCCGGCAAAGAGTTTTCCTACCGATACGCTCCCCTGATCCGCCATGACCACGAGCATGATGCTGGGAGGGATCAGGATGCCCAGGGTTCCACCGGCACAGATACAGCCGGAACTGAGCTTCTTATTATACCCGTATTTCAACAGCACCGGCATGGCCAAAAGGCCCATGGTTACCACCGAAGCCCCGATAATGCCGGTGCACGCGCCAAACAGGGTGGATACCACTACCACGGCCACGGCAATTCCCCCCCGAATGGGGCCGAAAAGGTACCGCATGGTGCTGAACAGGCTTTCCGCAACGCCCGACTGATCCAGCAACTGGGCCATGAAGATAAATAACGGTATGGCCACCAGAATGTAATTATCCATAACGCCGAACATTTGATTGATAAACATGTAAAAACAGGCGGGCCCCCAGCCTAGATAGCCGAATATGACGGCCAGGCCTCCCAGGACAAATGCCAGGGGATGCCCCAGAAAAAGGCCTATCAGAAGGCCCGCAAACATGCCGATGGCGATAAATTCCGCGCTCATTGTTCCCTCCCTGTTATGGCCTGGGTGAAACTCTTGATAATATTTGAGAGTCCCTGAATCAGAAGCAAGGCGGCGGTGACGGGAATGACCATCTTGATCTGGGGAACAATGGGAAGTTCGGCGGATCCGCTGGTCTCATGCATGGCCCAGGAGGTGGCCGTGTAAAGATAACCCTGCTGAAGAATAATGATACAGAAAGGGAAAAAAAATACCAGATAGGTAAAACAATCCAGGATGCCCCGGGTTCGGGGGGAAAATTTCTGGTAGATGATGTCGATGCGCACATGGGCATTGTAAAGCAGGGTATAGGCGGCCACCAGCATGAAATACGGGCCGTAGAGATAAGCGATGACCTCCGGGGCCCAAATGTGAGGAACATTAAAGAATTTGGTGGAAATAACCTCATACACCACAACAAGGGTCAGGGGGATGATCAGCCACATGAAAATCCTGCCGGTCCATTCGCTCACATTGTTCAGGCCTTTGGTGAAAGTCGCAAGCTGCATTGGAAAACCTCTCTCGTCATAGGAAGATGCTTAGGAGTGGTCTTTAATACAAAAAAGGCCTTTGACAAAATGTCAAAGGCCTTTTCTTTCTCAGGTTAGTATCCCAGTTTTTTCAATTCAGCCAGAACATTGTCCACATAGCCGGGGGTTCGACCGAAACCGAAATCACCGCTCATGTCCCGCCACTCTTTATACTGCTTGAGGTAATCCATCTGGGATTTTAGAACCTCAGCATAGGCCTTGGATTCCTTGGCCTTCATGATGCAGTACTCACCCGCCAGTTTTTCCAGTTTGACCAAATCTTCCTTGGGCAAAGGATAAATCTCGACCCCCTTATCCTTGAATTTTTGGATGGACCGGGCCGAATCTCCCTCGTAGAAGGCAATGGCCCTGAGAGATGCCGCCATGCACCCATAGCGCAAAATGGCCTGGTTTTTCTTGGAAAGGGAGTTCCAGGCTTTCAGATTGACCATGGTGCCCACCTGGGATGATGGCTGAAACCAGCAGGGGACACTCCAGTACTTGGTGATTTCCGCAAAACCCATGGTCCAGTCGACCCCGGGGCTGCTGAACTCGGCGCCGTCCAGCTTGCCGGTCTGAACCGCCAGATAGATTTCGCCGCCCGGCATACTGATGGGAGAAGCGCCGACCTGCTGCAGCATCCAGATGGTAGCACGCGATGGGGTTCTCAATTTCAGGCCTTTATAGTCCTCGATGGATTTGATGGGGCCGGTTTTCTCACTGGTTCGAAAGCCTGATTCCATGGGGGTGGCGCCCAGGGAAAAATAGGTCATGCCGTATTGTCCCCAGAGTTTCTGCATCAGCTCCAGGCCCCCGAAATCGTACATCCAGGTAACGTAGTCCATGTTGGTAAAACCGAACGGAAAGCTCCCGATGAAATCAAAGGCAGGATCCTTGGTGGCCCAGTAGCTCGGCCAGTCCCCGGCCATCTCCACGGCGCCCTTGCCGCAGGCGTCAAAGATCTCAAAGGCTTTCATCAGGGCGCCGGCGGGAAACCATTTGATGACAAACTCGCCGCCGGTCATTTCCTTGACGTATTTTATCATCTCTTTTTCGCCGTACCACAGGTTAATGGATTCCGGCCATGTGGTAACCATTTTCCACCGGATCTTTTTCGCAAAGGCGCTGGATCCGATAGAGAGAACCATCGTCATAATACCCAAAACCACTAACAACTTAAACTTTTTCATCTTTAGCCTCCATAATAAAGTGAGATTAATCCATACTGAACCTTAAGAAAATGCCCGGTCTGTTTTGCTGATTCACACCCCCTTTCTTCTGTCTAAAATTATCGACTCAGTTATCTATTTAAAGGTTTCTGATGCAGAATAAGACGTTAAATTCGAAGCAAAGAGGTTAGAGGTTACCTGGAAAAAGCAGCTCTTGAACACTTACCATTGAAGAAAGAATGAAGAACCTATCCTTATACAAAAGGTTTTTCGTGTCAAGGGAAGAAAAACGAAAGACCGGTTGTCAGTTGTCAGTTACCGGAAACTGGGAACCGGTCACCGGCAACCTAAATCATTAAGATGTAGTTTTCTTTTTCTCAGCGTAAGTCAAAACCATCCCCCCGTCAAAGAGCAGATCCCCTCCCACCAGATATTTTCCAAAACGGGAAAACCCGAACATAAACAAATTGGCCACTTCAATGGGCGTCATCATCTCTTTGATGCGGCTATCCCCCATCATCACATCCCGGACCACTTCTTCGGGAGTGATTCCCCGCTGTTTAGCCTGGGCGGGAATCTGGTTTAAAGCCAGCGCCGTTTTTACAAACCCCGTACTGACCGTAAAAGAACGGATCTTTCCATCGCCTTCGGCGGAGATGGACTGGCTCAAAGCCCGAAGACCGAATTTCATAATGTTATAAACGGATTTATTGAGGGTACAGATATGGCCGTGGATGGAGGCCATATTGCCGACGCCCCCTGAGCCGTCACGGGTCTTTCGCATATGGGGGATGGTCAACTGGGACAGAAAAAAAGGGGCACGCAGCATGATTCGCTGCATGAGATCATATTTTTCCATGGGGAAGTTTTCAACCGCGTCGATGTGCTGAATGCCGGCGATGTTCACCAGGTATTTTATGGCACCCATCTTAGCAGCCTCATCAACCGCAAGGACGAGATCTTCATCACGGGTCAGATCCGTCTTGACAAATCGCATTTGACCGCCCATGTCTTGCACTATGGATTCGGTCTTAACACCTTCAGCCTCATTAATATCCAGACCCACCACCGAAAGGCCGTTGGCCGCGGCCGCAACAGCGGTTGCCCTGCCGATCCCCATGCCGGCCCCGGTGACAATGCACACATGATCCGGGTTGAAATTGTCGTCCTCAAGCCTGAGGATTTCTTCCGAACTTATCTTTGGCTCAGTGATATCCATGGGGAACCTCGCTAATGTGGAATAAACAACTAACGGACTACCCTTTCTCTGTACTGAAAAATACCGAGACGTGTCAAGGGGAATAACATGAAAGAGAGGGTTTAAGACTTGCCCCATATACCGCATTTTGATATGGTGAGAGCAAAAATGTCGGAAAGGAGTATTAGAATGGCTGATCGGATTGCGAAACTGTTGTACGGTGAGAAGACCGTGGAATTGAAATTGCCCTTGTCTACGCCATCCCTGGAAATGAAGCCGCTTAATGCGCTCCCCAATCCGGCGCAGACCATATCCGAAGCCCTTCTGAATCCCATTAAAAGCGAACCCCTTAGAGAACTGGTCCGAGGCAAAAAAACCGCCTGCGTGGTTATTTCCGATTTCACCCGACCGGTACCCAATAAAATCATCCTGCCCCCCCTGCTTCGCACCCTGGAGCAACAGGGCATGGACCCGCTAAATATCACCATCCTCATCGCCACTGGCATGCACCGCCCCAATCTGGGAAAAGAACTGGAAAACCTGGTGGGACGCGACATAATGGACCGCTACCCCATTGAAAACCATTATTGCCGGAAACCCGAAACTTATCGGAAAATTGACGAAATTGAAGGATCCCCCATTGAGATCAACACCTGTTATCTGGATGCGGATCTGAAAATCCTCACGGGCCTCATCGAACCCCATTTTTACGCCGGATACTCAGGCGGAAGAAAGGCCATACTCCCGGGCATTTCCAGCTTCGAAACCATGAAATTCATGCACTCCTACGAAATGATTAATCATCCAGGCGTCACCAACTGCCTCCTTGAAGGCAATCCCTTTCACGAGTATGGCATTCGCGTGTCGGAACTGGCCCGACCTGATTTCATTTTGAATGTGGTCATCAACAAAAAAAGAGAGATTGCCGGTGTATTTGCCGGGGATTACAACGAGGCACATCTGGCGGGTTGCCAATTGGTTTCGGAACATGCACAGGTTCCAGTGAAGAACCGGATGGACATGGTCATCACCTCCGGCGGGGGTTTTCCCCTGGATGCCACATTCTACCAGATCAGCAAAGCCCTCATCTGCGCACGGAATATCTTAAAACCCGGAGGCACCATTGTGGTGGCCTGCGAGTGTCGGGAAGGCCTGGGAAGTCCCGAGTTCTGCACCATTATGCGATCCACCTGTGATTTTAATGATTTTACAAAATGTTATGGTGACCCAAATGATTTCATGATTGATCAGTGGTGCGCACAGAACATTTTTCAGGCGGTGGACCATGCGGGCAAAATCTATATTCATTCTTCCGGACTTTCCCATGGGGATGTTGGAAAAATGGGGGCACTAAAAATCGAAAATCTGCAACAGACCGTTGACGAATTATTAAAAACCCATCCCGAAACAATAGTAGTCCCCGAGGGACCCTATGTGGTGGGCAGGGTTGGTTGAATACATGGCTAAAGGATTCCATTAACCTCCCATGCTTATTTTTCATTTTCTCATAAAAAAAACTGTCTGCCTCCTTCCGGCCTTGTTCCTCTTTATTTTTTTCACCCCCAACGCCCACGCCTCCTGGCTTCTGGATCCAGCCCGATTTCACGTATCAGCCCACGGCCAAACGGCCTGCCTGGACTGCCACGGGAATGTGGCGGATCAGAAATTTCACCCGAAACCCGCCAACGTGAGCAAACATGAAAAGGCCTTTTTTAAATCGGATCAATGCCTGGACTGCCATGACCAGGTCATGGAAAAGCTGGATCAAGGCGTTCATGGCAAGGGAAAAATCAAAAACCCGGCTGAATATCAGTTCTGTCTGAAGTGCCACAATCCCCACACGCAACCCGCTTTGGGTGAAAACCGAACCGGAAAATATAACCCCGACAAACCACCCAAAGAGCAGTGCGGCGCCTGCCACAAACAGGCATCGGCTTTACCTCCTTTTTCAGATGAGGACGCCGCCTGCATGACTTGCCACCAAGCCCACAGCCATAAAAACCCTGAAGAAGTTAAACAGGCCCAATCCCTCTGCCTCCACTGCCATGGAAACAGCGGCACCGAAGCACAGATCAAAACGGGGAAAAAAACCCCATTAATGGATGACAAAACCTACGTCACCACGCCCCATGCAAAAATGGCCTGCACCGCCTGCCACCAGAACGCCGCCGCTTTCGGCCACAACCGGCAACCCGCTGTGGACTGCCTGAAGTGCCATCCGCCCCACGACGAAGAGGTGACCCATGATGCCCACGTGGGAGTCTCCTGCCAGGCATGCCACCTTAAGGGAATAACCCCTTTCCGGAATACCGAAACGACGACCCTTCGCTTTAAACCCAACAAAAACCTCAAAGATCTTTCCACCCTCCATCAGATGAATATTACCGATGGAGAAGCGTCCTGCAAACGGTGTCATTTTGCGGGAAATGATCTCGGGGCCGCATCCATGGTCCTGCCGGCCAAGAGCATCCTGTGCATGCCCTGCCACACGGCGACCTTTACACTGACCTTTACCCTTAAATCCATATCGACTATGGGGCTTATGGTTTTCCTCTTCGGCATGGTCCTCTTTGTTTCGGTCCTCTTAACCGGTACCATGGGGCACATTACCAGCAAGAATCCCATACTTAAACTCATACAAGCCATTTTTGACATGCTTCGCCCCATTTTTTCACCCAAGGCATTCAAGATCCTGCAATCCCTTTTCTGGGATGCATTTCTGCAAAGGCGCCTGTATCGGCGTTCTCCAGGACGATGGTTCATCCACGGGCTCATTTTCTACCCCTTTGTGATTCGATTTTCCTGGGGACTTGCAGCGTTATTGGGATCCCTTTGGGCGCCCGATAACCCCTTCATTTGGGATATGATCAACAAAAACCATCCGCTGACCGCTTTTCTCTATGATCTCACGGGCATAATGATTCTCGCGGGCGTTATCCTGGCCTGGATACGGGGCGCCCTTCAAGAACGAAACCGGGAGACCGGAACACCCCATCAGGACCGGATCGCCCTGATTCTTATCGGCGGCATTGTCATCATGGGTTTTCTGCTTGAAGGGATACGAATTATCATGACCGGATATCCTGCCAACGCCGCCTGGAGTTTTGCAGGCTATGCCGTCAGTTTGTGGTTTTCACCGTCACGGGGGATTCCTGAAGTATTTAGCTTCATGTGGTATATTCATGCGGCACTGACAGCTGCATTTATTGCTTATATTCCCTTCAGCCGGCTGCTGCACATGATTCTGGCGCCGGTGGTAATCTCCATGAATGCGGTATCGCCTACCCATGGAGCCCATGATGAAAATCCTTTAAAAAAAGACATGAAAGGGAGATGAGGAGAACCATGGATGAAAAATTAGAGCAGGCCGTTGTTGATATTGTGGGGAAAGACAACTTCACCCGCAACATCATTGATCTGGTATCATATTCCTGCGACGCATCCGAACACAGCCACCGGCCCCTTTGCGCCGTGTTTGCGGAAACTGCGGAGCAGATCTCCGATATCATGAAACTGGCCAACCGGGAGAAAATCCCCGTCACCCCCCGGGGCGCCGGAACAGGTCTCTCCGGCATGGCGGTCCCCATCAAAGGCGGCATGGTTCTGGACCTCTCCCGGATGAACCGGATTTTGAAAGTCAGCATCGAAGACCGCCTGGCTGTGGTACAACCGGGCGTGATCTATGCAAACCTTGAAAAAGCACTTGCCCCCCATGGTTTCTTCTTTCCGCCCGATCCCGCCAGCGGCAAGGTGAGTACCCTGGGCGGGAACGTGGCCACCAATGCGGGGGGGCTCAAAGGGGCAAAATACGGGACCACCCGCGACTATGTGCTGGGCCTCCAGGTGGTGCTTCCGGATGGACGGATCATGAGAACCGGTTCAAAGGCCATGAAAAGCGTATCGGGCTATGATCTGACCCGACTTTTCGTGGGATCCGAGGGAACCCTGGGCGTTGTCACCGAAATCACCTTCAAGATCAATCCAAGACCCACCGCCACCAGTACGGCGCTTGCCACCTTTGACAATCTGGAAGATACGGGAAATGCCATCAACCAGATCATGCACAGCGGCATCATTCCCAGCGCCCTGGAAATTCTGGGAAGGGAAACCATTGCGGCCATCAACCAGAACACGGACCTCAATCTGCCCGAGGTGGAGGCCATGCTCCTGGTGGAGGCCGACGGATACACCCGGGAAGAAACCGAGTATCAGATCAAAAAGATCATTGGAATCTTTGAGGCCAACCACCCCCGGGAAGTCAAACAAGCCAAAACCGACGCGGAAGTGAAAGACCTCTGGGCGGCCCGGAAATCCGCCTACCCGGTCCTTTCCCGGATCAAACCCAACTCCGTTCTGGAAGACGTGACCGTCCCCATGACCCACATTGCCGAACTCTTGAAAGGCGTTCAGGATATCTCAAAGAAACATGACATCCAGATTGCCACATTCGGTCATGCGGGCGACGGAAACCTTCATCCCCAGATTCTCTACGACGGATATGATCCTGTTCAGGTGGAGAAAAAAGAAAAGGCCATCAGGGATCTCTTTGAATTGGCCATTGGTCTGGACGGGACCCTTACGGGCGAACACGGCATCGGTCTTTCCAAAGCGCCTTTCATGACCCTGGAACATGATCCGGTGGCCATGGACATGATGCGCACGCTGAAGAAAACGTTTGATCCCAACAACATCCTGAATCCCGGAAAAATGGCGCTGGAGGGTTGATCATGGAAGCCAAATACGATTTTGAAAAAAAATTCCGAGAACAAATCCTGCAATGCTCCCGTTGCGGATTCTGCCAGGCGGTTTGCCCGGTTTACGGGTCTACCCTCAGGCCGGGGTTGAATGCCCGCGGTAAAATGCTCCTTTTAAAAGAAGTCATGGATGGACATCTTGAGCTGAATGATCAATTGAGCGAAAGTCTCTTCCAGTGCACCACCTGTGCCAGCTGTTTTCAAAACTGCCCCAGCGGGGTAGAGGTGCCCGAAATCATCAAGCAGGTCCGTAAAGACATGGTAAACATCGGATCGTGCCATCCCGCCTTTGAAGGCATGCATAAGGTACTTCAGAAACATACCAACATTTACGGAGAAGATGAACCCGAAGATTTTGAGCGGGAACGGAACAACCGGGCCGAATATGTCTATTTTATCGGATGCGTGGGGTCTTACAGGGAAGATGAAGCCACCCTGGCAACCCTGGAACTTCTGGATAAGCTCAAGGTGGATTACACCCTGGTTGATGAAGTGTGCTGCAGCGGCGTACTGGAAGATGTGGGGTATGACATAAACCCGGATCTTGCCCGGAAAAACATGGACCTCATTTTTGATACGGGAGCCAAAACGGTCATCACCGGCTGTCCCTACTGTTTTCGAACCTTTAACAACAAACCCCAGTACAAAGGATTCGCGGAAAAGGGCATCGATATAATCCATATCACCCAGTTCCTCCAGGATTTCGATTTCCCCGTCAGTACCAACAAACGGGTGACCTATCATGACCCCTGCGACCTGGGACGACACTGCGGTATTTATGAGGAACCCCGGAACACCATTAGAAAGATTGCGCCCAACTTTGTGGAAATGCCGGATAACCGTGAAGGCGCCCTCTGCTGCGGCGCCGGCGGCGGAGTCAGAGGCGCCTTTGCCAAGAACTCCATTGCCATGGCTCGCCGCAGACTCGATCAGGCGGAAGAAGTGGGCGCTGAAATCGTTCTGACCGAATGCAACTCGTGCGTGCATAACCTGGCCAACGCCAAACTGCGAAAGCAGAAATTCAAGATTTACAACACAACCCAGTTCATTAACCAGTTGATGGAAGAAGAAAACGACTAAGATGTCAGATTGGGAGGAACCAAAATGAAAATCGAGCAATACAACATGCCGGACGACCTCTATTATGAAGAAAACCACTTCTGGGTGAAAGAGGAAGGGGACCTTCTGGTCATGGGGATGGATGACTTTGCCCAGACCATGGCCGGGGAAGTGGTTTATGTTCAGCTTCCGGACGACGGCAAAAAACTGAAAATGGGGAAGAAATTCGCCAAAATAGAATCGGGAAAATGGTTGGGGAAAGTCTATGCACCCGTGAACGGCGTGCTCGACAGTGTCAACGAAGAATTGGAAACCAACCCCGGACTCATCAATGACGACTGCTATGGCAAGGGATGGCTCTACAAGATCAAACCCAGCGACAAAAGCGAGCTGGAAAACCTGATCAAGGGAGAAGAGGCCGTTACCCAATGGGTGCTGGCTGATATTGAAAAATATGCCGAGGAATAGGCGGAGGACGGAGGACGGAGGACGGAGGACAGAAGGCAGAGGACGGAGGACGGAGGACGGAGGACAGAGGACGGATGACAGAAGGCAGAGGACAGAGGGCGGAAAGGGTATGATGTAGCTGAACATGGGTGATAATCAGGAATACAACGTTAGGCAACTTTTGGAGATGGGGGCCTGTACCAATTGCCAGGCATGCATTGATGTGTGCCCGGCGGTTTCAGCGGCTTCAGATGGAGAACTATCCGCGGTCTACCGCATGAAGGGTCTTCAAGAACTCCTGAAACAGCGCACCGGTTTGTTCAGGAGACTGTTCAGAAAAAAGCCCCCTACCCAAGAAGACCTGAAGCATTTCAGCGATACGGTGTTTCGCTGTACCCTGTGCGGAAACTGCCAGGAAATCTGTCCCGTGGGCATCCATCTTAAAGACTTGTGGCTTTCCCTGCGCCAGGATATGGTCCATTCCAAAAGCTACCCCAAGAAAATCAATATGATTCGGGATAACCTGGCGGAAGACCACAACGTGTTTGCCGAAGACAATGAAGAGCGGGCCGAATGGGTCGAGGATATGCGGGATCCGCCCGATGACAACTATATCAAAGACCGGTCCGACATTGTCTATTTCACCGGATGCACGGCCGCCTATTTTCCCCTGGCCCAGAAAATCCCCATAGCCTTGGCGGAAATTTTTGACCGCAGCCAGGTGGATTTCACCCTTTTGGGGGAGGAGGAATGGTGCTGCGGCTTCCCCATGCTGGGGGCCGGCCTGGGGGAGATGTTTCAGGAGTTCATGGAACATAACCTGGAAGCCGTTCGAGATAAACAAGCCAAAGAGGCCGTGTTCTCCTGCCCCTCCTGCTATCACATGTGGCGGGAGCACTACCCCCGGGAGTTCAAGATTTCCCATTCCACCGGATTCCTGCTGAACCTGATCAAAAAAGGGCGAATCCCCTTTGTAGAGACAAGGCATGCCTTGTCTCTAACCGTCACCTACCATGACCCCTGCGATCTGGGACGCGGTTCCCGCATATTTGAGGAACCGAGAGAAATCATTCGGTCCATCCCCGGGGTTCAATTCGTAGAACTTCCCAATACACGGGAAAACTGTCAGTGCTGCGGTGGCGGCGGAAACCTGGAAATGGTAGATGCCAAACTCTCGGCGGATATTTCAAAACGCAAAATCCGGGAAGTCCTGGATACCGGTGCTCAGGCCGTTGTCACTTCATGCCAACAGTGCGTTCGCACCATGACCACCTATGTACGACGAAACAAGGTGGATTTGCAGGTGCTGGACATTACACAGCTGGTGCAACAAGCGTTGAAAAAGGAGTAAAGGCAAGGGTGCAGGGGGCAGTTATCAGGGGGCAGGAGACATGCTCATCCCCGACAAACAGTTCAGAACATGAGCATATCCAATCGGCTCAACCAAACCATCATAAACCGGCACCCAATCGGCGTTCATTGGTTTTAAACCATCTTTTTTTCTTGCTAATTTCTCATTTCTATTTTCTAATGATTTCTGCTTCTCAAAACTAATTGGCCCTGCTAATTCGTAGCATGGAGATACAGCGTGATATGCCTGTTTTTGTTGTTGATCCGTTTGTTTCTTGGCCTTCAATTTTTGAATAAGATGAACAACATTTTCTTTTTCCAATTGATCTAAACGATATTTTTCACAAAAATCCAAATAATACCGCAACCGTTTTAGATAATGAAAATGGGCGCCCTTGGCAATCGCTTTGTTCTTCAGATGTGCATCATAAAGGATCTTCATATGTGACGGGATCTATTTCATAAAGAAAGGTGCGAACGAAATCTTCTCAGAGTTGTAAGCAGAATTAAAGCACCTCCAAATTAAGCCTCCAAGGGATTTTTCTCTTGAAGGTTTTGATGAAAATTCAGAATATATCAATAACAAAAGCATTCACCAGACGGCAAAAAGCGCGGCGGCGCTGACGCGGTAAGCTTGGGTGGGCCGCTGGTAATGCAGGTCGTTAGCCCACATTAAGGATTCAGATGGTAAATATTGATAAACATATTTCGCATTGGCAAAGCGGAGCAGAAGAAGATTTTGAATGCAAGCGTA
>FLOH01000014.1_pt1 | contig 116714 bp, 125 predicted proteins | sample 756751 | NCBI WGS metagenome assembly FLOH01 (sample SAMEA4026879, study PRJEB14308) | marine metagenome | biome: coastal water; material: water | depth 74 m
TTCGCTTGCCACCTGGGCTTCGAAGTGCATCAACAATCACTGCTGTGTTCATGATCTGCTCGCTTTCATATACACGAATGTGTTTTTTCAACGATATCTAGTGGAGACGATGGGACTCGAACCCACGACCCCCTGCTTGCAAAGCAGGTGCTCTAGCCAACTGAGCTACGTCCCCGTATAACGATTCATAAGGGTACAGGGCAAAGACTGCAGTCCCATAATGCAAGCGCATTAATGCCATGGGTTGCAATAAAGCGATGCGGGTAGCCTTCGGGTCATGGTTGCCGAATTGATCTACGCCTTTCGCGTCATGCGATTGCCTTTATTGGACGCCAGTGGCGCGCCCCTGGGCAAGATTGACGACATTGTTGTAGTACCCGGTCGAACCACCGAACCACCGCGTGTCTTGGGGTTTGTCGCATCTAGCCAACGGCGCCTGATTTTCGTCAATGCCTCACGAATTGCCTCACTTGACAACAACGGTGCTCGCCTTAAGTCGTGGGACGTTGATCTGAACCCATTTCGCCCACGGGCCGGCGAACGACTCCTTGGCAAAGACGTGCTCAACCAAAAAGCCAGCGACGAAACCGTCAGCGATGTAGCCCTCGAATTTTTGAATGGTCGCGCACCGGGTTGGTATGTATCAAAAGTACGTCTCGCAAAACGCAGCATGCTCAACCCTCGACCGAGCTACCGACTAGTTGATTGGGATGTTGTTGCAAGCTTGTTTGCTCCGTCAACAGCGCAGGCTGCCGAAGCTGCTCGTTTGCGCGACATGCACCCAAGCGACGTGGCCACGGTCATTCGCGCACTTCCACTCGAACAACGCCGACTTGTCGCTGAGGCGATGGATGATGAGCGCTTAGCCGATGTTTTGGAAGAATTGCCAGAAGATGAACAGCTGCGATTGATCGAAGGTCTCGACTTGGAGCGCCTCACCAATGTATTTGACGAGATGGAATACGACGACTTGGCCGACTTGTTGGTGCAAATGCCAGGCGAACAACGCAGCAAAGTGCTGGAAGCAATGGACGACGAAGACGCTGAGACTATGCGTCAGTTGTTGTCACACGCCGAAGGTACAGCAGGCGCATTGATGACGCCCAACATTGTGGTGATGTCGCCTGACTCAACAGTTGCCGAAGCGCTTGCACGTATTCGTGAACCAGACATCTTGGTCTCAATTGCGGCACAGGTGTTTGTTGCACATGCCCCGCACTATCCAACAACAGGCACCTATCTCGGTGTTGTGCACTTTCAACGGTTGTTACGCGAGTCTCCACACATGACATTGAGTCAATGTGTTGAGATGGAACCAACGATCGTGCCAACAATGCCTGAACGTGAACTGGCCGAACGTTTGGCAAGCTACAACTTGTTGGCAGTTGCTGTATGCGATTCCAATAATCGTTTGTTGGGTGCAATCACTGTTGACGATGTGTTGGATCGAACCCTTCCTGCCAACTGGCGTCGACACCCAATAGGTGGGGTGCAGTCATGAAACAGCGCGACAATCTTGCACGCCCACGCGACCGCCAAGCACCACTCGGAGTGCACTACAACCCCGATACATTCGGACGATTTTCTGAGTCCATTGCCCGCTTGATGGGCACAGCACGGTTTTTGATTATTCAAACTATTTTGGTGATCATTTGGATTTCACTCAACGTGTTGTTTCTCGCTTTGCAGTGGGACAAGTACCCATTTATCTTGCTCAATTTGATGTTTTCGGTACAGGCTGCATATGCCGCGCCTTTAATTTTGTTGGCTCAGAACCGTCAAGAATTGCGTGATCGTCGCCAAGCCGAAACCGACCGTGCGGTTGCAGCAAGCACCCAAGCCAATGCCGAATTCTTGGCTCGTGAACTTGCAAGTGTGCGTTTGGTGTTGGCCAACGTAGTGACAGTTGACGAGCTACGAGACCAACTTGAAGAAGTGATCAAGTTGCTCAATCAGCAAAACTCAAAATAAAAATAACATTCTTTATTTGCAGTTTTTGCAACGCCCAATGAGGTCTAGTTGGTGTCTGTCGATCACAAATCCTTCGCTGCGAGCAACTTTCTCAAGAGCCTTTTCCAACTGATGTTCAAGACCTTCGGGCACGACCACATCTCGCACCGCACCACACTTTGAGCACACCATGTGGTGATGGTGACCCATCAGGTGTTCAGCTAGTTCGTAACAACCGCTTTCAGAATTGGTTACTACTCGCACAACGACTGAGGCCTCTTCCAACACCAACAGGTTTCGATACAACGTGCTTTGAGGCATATGTTTTGCTTTGCCCAACATGTCGGTAATCAACATTGGTTTGCCGGCCTGAATCAAGATGTCAATAATTGTGCGGCGTTTGTCGGTATATCTTTGACCGGCATTGTGTAACAGATCATGAACTGCTGCGTGAATCTCGATGTTGTTCAAGCTTGACATCACGTACCCACAAATTGGTGTAGTCGGATACCGCCAGTTAATACTTCACGCAATATTTCTGCGTTTGGTAACGAATCTTGACCCAATACGCAAGTACCCGTGCTTGTTATCTTGCCTCGATGTACAAATTGTGCTGTTGTGGCACCAACCACGCCGGCAATTTGTGCAACTCGTTCGGCAACTCCAGCTATTTCGACAATTCGAGAACCGTTGCGAAAACCTCTTACCTCGATACGCAATGCACCCATGCCGCCTTCGGAGTGTGGTGGAACAAGCATGGGTAGCCGTGCCGTAAAGCGGTCTCGTCTATTGGCTGAAACTCGCGCAGTGATGCGCTGCAATTGTGGTTGTGCCTTTTTCAACAAAACAGGATCTGCCATTTCGGCTCGATAGCAGTCGTATGCACCAACTGGTTCTGGAAACCAACACAGTTCTCGTCCGCTTCCGCCAGGTCTGCGCAACCACTCACCGTCATGCCACCCGATTGATTGGCCGGCTAGTGCGCGGTGATGTTGAACGGCGCAGTTTGGGCCACCTGTTCCATGCAATGCAACATGTGCTTCATCGATTTCGTCGAAGTTGGTTTGCAAATTACTGAGCAATAATCCGGTCATGCCAGGCGAAGCCGCAGCACCAACGACGAGTGTCTTGTTTTTTGCCATCACCTCATCGTGCATCTTCAAGAGATTCATCACGTCTGACACATCATCGCTTAACGAAACCATCGATGCGCCGCGAGCGAGGATCTTTTTTGCGAGTGGGGCATGTGGTGAGCCACACGCAAGCACCACCACCGATGCCGTTGCAACGGTTTCAAAATCGACGACACTTATGGCGACGTTGTGGGATCGGTGCACTGCGGCAAGCCGTTGTGCGCCGTAGAGGTCTTGGTCGTGCAACAAGATCGGTATCGAGCTTGTCGCAACTAGATGCTCAACTACCCGCGAACCAGTAACCCCAGCGCCGATCACCCCAATAGCACCCGAAACACCAATCATGAATTGTGTGGGTTAGTTCTGCGAACTTGTTTGATCGACAAGCGGGTCAGTCGGTGGATTGAGTGGGCGCCATCCGCCTCTCTGGCTCGACGGTTCAGACTTGCCGCGCACTCTCAAAAGCGCACCAGCAATACCCGCAATGCCGAGCACCATCAGGACGCGTCGGATGAAATTCACAGGTCTACCTCCGTGGGGCTAACAAGAATCGAACTTGTGACCTCATCCTTATCAGGGATGCGCTCTAACCAACTGAGCTATAGCCCCGAATCTGATTCAGGGACGCAAATCCTACTAGCGCTTACCGTGACTCTCAACCGAGCCCACAACAACCTCTTCCTCCAGCACAGTCACGCGAATACCACCCACAAGATCGGTAATGAGGTTGAAAATGGTGGCAGCGAGGACCCAGAGGGCCGTCGCAAGCACCACACCTAGTAGTCCCAAGACCATTACGTTGACAAACAACTGCCCACCCTTAAATTGAAACGATTCCCACCCGAACGACTTCATGAATTGCTGAATATTGTCAATCGTGCCGGTCGCTGAGGCAACACTCCAGAGCAAGACAAGAGCCACGATCATGATCAGGTAAACCACGAAGTGGAAAATCAACCCAATCTTGAATACCGACCATGGGTCGATGTCTCGAATCACACGTGTTACCCGACGAATGCGTGGAGCTGATTTTGCAGATGTACTCACGGTGACATTGTAGGCAACAGTTGGGCCCAACTATCGCGGGCATTGGCTGTGGCGTACTGACGCCCAATGCGTACTCTCACAGATTGCACCATGTTGTCGTCAGTTGCACTGCTAACCAATTGTGCCCCGTTGCGTGATGCAATTTCTCGTGCCACTGACTCTCCGCCATACACGGCCCCAAGGGCAGCCGCGTCGGCGGCAATTTGCGCTCTGGACTGATCAATAATGTGGGTTGAAACAACCACAAGACCACTCAATGACAAAGCGGTGAATGCACAACTCAGCACAATGCTCAGCACCGCACTTCCATCATTCGAGGAAGTAGTGAGATTGAAGTGTTTGATTAGTCTTCGTCGTGAGCGAGAACCAGTGCTGCAGATGCAACAACTTGTCCTGTACCCAAACTCATGATGCGCACACCAGTGGCAGCACGACCTTGACTTGAAATCTCTTTGACTGGGGTGCGGATTGTTGTTCCACCCGATGCAACGACAACGATGTCGTCTTCGAGACCGACCATAAAGGCTGCAACAACGCTGCCTTTTTTGCCTGTCAACTTGATTCCGATCATGCCCAACCCGCCGCGACCTTTGCGTGCGAAGTTGGTGAGTTGAGTGCGCTTGCCATAACCAGACTCGGTAATCAACAAGATGGCAGAGTCATCCTTGGCAATATCGAGTGCAACAACTTCGTCGGTTGTACGCAACTTCATACCGCGCACACCAGCCGCAGACCGACCCATAGGTCGCACACCTTTTTCGGCGAAGCGAATTGTCTGACCACCCTTGGTCACCATAAACACGTCATCAGTACCTGATGTCTCGATTACACGAACGAGTTCGTCTTTTGGACGCAACTTCAATGCGATAAGTCCGTCACGGCGACTCGAGTTGTATTCGTCAAACGCTGTTTTTTTAACTTGACCTTGCTTCGTTGCGAAGAACAAGAATCGCTCACCTGCAAGTTCGCGTGTGTCAATAATTGCCTGAATGGTCTCACCTGGCTGCAGCGGCAACAGGTTGACAATTGGAATGCCCTTTGCGGTGCGCTCACGCTCTGGGATCTCGAGAGCTCGCAAACGATACACACGGCCACGGTTTGAAAAGAACAACAAATAGGCATGCGATGTTGTGAATATCACGTTGCGCACAATGTCGTCGGTCTTCATCTTTGCGCCGCTCACTCCTCGGCCACCACGGCCTTGGGTGCGGAATGAATCTGCGCTCACTGCTTTGATGTATTGAGCCTGTGTCATCACGATCACGAGTTCTTTATCGTCAACCAGGTCTTCCACACCAAGTTCGCCGACATCGTGGGTGATCTGGCACACACGAGGTGTTGCAAAAGCATCGCGAACAGCTGTCATTTCTTTGTTGATTACCGCGCGAAGCTTGGTGTCCGAATTGAGAATTGCTTGCAGTTCTTTAATTCGTGCAAGCACATCTTTTTGTTCGGTTTCAAGATCGATACGCGACAATCGTGTGAGTTGACGTAATTGCATGTCGAGAATGTCGATGGCTTGACGCTCGGTAAAGCTGTATTTCTTACCCATCAACGCTACTTTGGCTGATGCTGCATCTTCACTACCGCGAATCAGTTTGATGATCTCGTCGATGACATTGAGTGCCTTAAGTCGACCTTCGAGAATGTGATTGCGATCGTTTGCTTTTTGTAAACGGAATGTGGACCTGCGAGTAATGACTTCAATTTGGTGATCGATGTATCCAACGAGCGCGTCACGCAAGTTGACAGTACGAGGTACGCCCCTCACCAAAGCCACCATGTTGACCGGGAAACTGGACTGCAACTGTGTCAACTTAAACAAGTTGTTCATTACGACGTTTGAGTTTGCATCACGTTTGAGCGTGATGATCAAGTTCGTTTCGCCACCCGACGAGTTGTCGTTGACATCGGCAATGCCATCAAGATTGCCGCCGTCTACCAACTCTTGAATACGTGATGCGATTGCCGAGCAACTGGCCTGATATGGCAGTTCTGAAACAATGATCTGCATTTGCCCGCGACGGCCTTCTTCAATGGAGACTTTGGCGCGTGTCTTAATACTTCCCCTGCCGGTGCGATAGGCATCGATGATGCCTGCGCGACCCAAAATCAAACCACCAGTTGGAAAGTCTGGTCCATTGACAAACTTCATCAAATCATCTGGAGTGGCCTTTGGGTTTTCAAGCAAGTGCAATGTTGCGTCAATGATTTCACCCAGGTTGTGCGGTGGAATACTGGTGGCCATACCAACGGCAATGCCTTGGCTGCCATTGACCAACAAGTTTGGAAAGCGGGCTGGCAACACAATCGGCTCTTCCGACGTGCCGTCATATGTGGGTATGAGATCGACTGTGTCTTCATCGATGTCGGCAAGCAGTTGCATGGCGAGTGGGTGTAGCCGTGACTCTGTGTAACGGCTTGCTGCAGGACCAAAGTCTGGCGAACCGTAGTTGCCATGGAAATCGATGAGTGGGTGGCGCAGTGAGAACGGTTGAGCCATACGAACGAGGGCGTCATAGATCGCGCCATCACCGTGTGGGTGGTAGCGGGCCATTGTGTCGCCTGTAACTCGGGCGCATTTCACGAATGGACGGTCAGGGCGAAACCCTTGCTGATCCATGTCCCAAATAATGCGGCGGTGAACAGGCTTCAGACCGTCACGAACATCGGGAAGTGCACGCGACATGATGACCGACATCGCATAGTCAAGAAACGAACGTTCCATCTCGTCTTGTAACTGCACCGGTTGAATTGCATCTGGATTGGTAAACAGGTTTTCTTGGCCAGGAGGAGGTTTAACAGGTGGTGCGCCAGCAGCAGACGTTGAAGGCTTTTTTGCCACTCGTTTTGTTGGTTTGTTAGTTGGTTTTTTGCTTGCCATACATCTGTTTCCTTCGTCGTAGCTTGCGCGAATTAAAAGTCGAGGTTTCGCACGTCGCGTGCATTGGTTTGGATAAACAATTTGCGGCTTTCCACATCGTCACCCATGAGCACACTCATGATGTCTTCTGCCAATGCGGCTTCATCGACTGTTACCTGCAGCAACGTGCGAGAGTTGGCATGCATAGTGGTTGAACGCAACTCCTGCCAGTCCATTTCACCGAGGCCCTTCAAGCGTTGAAATTCTTTTTTGTGATTTGGATTTTCACGCATGAATTTCTCTTTTGCAGTCTCATCTTTGAGATAAATCTTGCTTTTGCCGATTTCGGTGGAAAACAATGGTGGTTGAGCGATGTAGATATATCCGGCCTCGACCATTGGCTTCATCTGTCGATAAAAGAATGTGAGCAACAGCGTACGGATGTGGCTTCCATCAACATCAGCGTCCGCCAATATTACGACTTTGTGATAGCGAGCTTTTTCGCTATTGAACTCGTCGTTTCCAATACCACCACCAATTGCGGTGATGAGAGTCTGAATCTCGGTGTTCTTCAACATTTTGTCCATGCGCGCGCGCTCAACGTTGAGAATCTTGCCACGGATAGGCAAAATTGCTTGAGTGCGTGGATCGCGTGCGTCGACAGCAGTGCCACCAGCTGAGTCGCCTTCAACGATAAACAATTCGGTTTCGCTTGCATCGGTGCTAGAGCAGTCTTTCAATTTGTCTGGCATGCCTGCACCCGCAAGCGCGGTTTTACGTCTCACGGCGTTGCGTGCATTTTTTGCTGCAAGGCGAGCTTGTGCCGCGCTCACTGCTTTTTTAACAATGCGATTCGCTTCGGTTGGGTTTTCTTGCAACCACTCTTCGAGTTTGGTGTTGGTTTCTTTTTGTACAAAGGAACGAATTGAAACGTTGCCGAGTTTTGCTTTTGTTTGACCTTCAAACTGTGGCTCTCGGAGTTTGACAGCAACGATGGCAGTCAGACCTTCACGAATGTCCTCGCCAAGCAGGTTTTCTTCTTTTTCTTTGAGGCCGCCGCTTGCACGCGCGTATTTATTAAGCACGGAAGTAAGCGCTGTCTTGAAACCCTCTACATGCATGCCGCCTTCAACTGTGGAAATACCGTTGGCATATCCATAAATGCCTTCGTAGTAACCGGTATTCCACTGCAGGGCAATATCGAGTGTCTGATCGGCTTCGCTGGCTTCGTAATTGGCAACCTTGTTAAACAATGCATCACGTGACGCATTGAGGTGCTTCACAAAATCGACAATTCCACCCTTGTATTGGTAGGTGATTTTCTGTTTTTTATCTGCGCGTTCATCAACAAACACCACTTCAAGATCGCGATTAAGAAATGCAATCGTTTGCAAACGTTCGATGACGGTGCGCCCAACAAACTCGGTGCCTTCAGCAGCAAAAACTATTGGGTCAGGAATAAACGTAATGGTTGTACCTGTTGCCGTCTTGCTCGGAGATGCACCAACTTTTGTAATTTTGGTTTTTGGAGTACCGCCGTCGACAAACTCTTGTTTGTAACGCACACCGTCACGGTCGACTTCTGCAACAAGTTTTTTAGATAATGCGTTAACAACACTGACACCCACTCCGTGCAGACCACCAGAAACTTTGTATCCGTCGCCACCAAACTTGCCACCAGCATGCAACACGGTGAGTACTACTTCGAGTGCGGACTTGCCTTTGTGTGGACCAGATGGATATGGATCAACTGGAATACCGCGGCCATTGTCGCTCACTGAACATGAGCCGTCGGCTTGCAATGTAATCACTACTTTTGTGCAATAGCCGGCCATTGCTTCGTCGACTGCGTTGTCAACCACTTCCCAGATCAGGTGATGTAACCCTGCAAGACCGGTTGACCCGATGTACATACCTGGGCGTTTGCGAACTGGATCAAGGCCTTCAAGGACTTGAATGTCTTTTGCACCGTACGAAGCAGAGCCCGCGGTAGACGATTTATTGGCTTTGGCAGTTGCCATTATTGACCCCGAAAAGTTGGGCCCCGAAGGGGATTTTTAAGCGAATTGAGCGACATAAATAACACAGTGAAGTCTACCAATTACCTGTTGCGGGGATTGCGTTTTACTCGGACTTCGATGGCAATAATTGTGCTTGTTGTCGCTGCATTTAATTTCTCAATAAGTTGCGGTTCTAAAAACCTCATTTGAGTCGCCCACGATGGATCGTCGATTTCAACGATGAGCCGACCTCGCTCAAGTTTTATTGGTGTGACGTGTTGGGCAACTTGCTCACCAACAATTTTTGGCCACTCGCCAAATACTCCTGTGATTGCGGTTGTTGATTCGGCACCGAGCCGGTCGAGTAGTGCGTCGAGTGCACCTGCCAGCGAACTGCTTGCGTTGTCGGTTACAAAATCTTTCTCGTTTTCGTCTATTGCTTCGTTGGTTTCTTCGCTCATGTTTTGGCTCTCGTTGTCAGTCTGCACGGATGGTTCCACCTTCAATGTGTACGAGAGTGTCTGGATGTGCGGTTTGGGGCAAAACCCCAGCAGACGTAATCAGCACTTGGCCTAGAGGGAAGTGCCGGAGGAGGGCGGCGCTCCGATGTGGGTCTAATTCTGATAACACATCGTCCAAAATAAGCACTGGTGGGCTACCAATCTCGGTGGTGATGAGGCGATGCACAGCCAATCGAAGAGCAAGTGCGAGAGTTCGTTGCTCTCCTTGTGAGGAGTGTGTTCGTGCGGGTAAACCATTAATTGACAATTCGATATCGTCGCGATGTGGGCCAACAGTGCTCGAACCACGCCTCACATCATCATTACGACTTTCACTCAAACAACGTGCGAGACCTTTTGTTCTCCATTCCGGGGCGTACGACATACCTACAGGAGTTTGACCTTCGTCCAGTTCGGCAAGCTCTACATACGCAGATTGAACTTGCGGCAACAACATCTCAAGCATGTGTGTGCGAACATCACCAAGTTGTGTTCCATGCGTCGATAACTTTTCGTCCCATACATCGAGTGTTGTAGCAATGTCGGGAGAAAGTCGCCCACCTGACTGTTTAAGTAAAGCGTTTCGTTGTTTGAGCACACGTTCAACCTCGCTGCACAACGCATCTTGTTTTGGCCACAATGCCACCAATGCGTCGTCCAAAAAATCTCTTCGCACCGACGGCGCATCTTGCACAAGGTTGAGGTCTTGAGGGGAAAACACGGTGGTGCGCATAACCCCCAATAAATCGCGGGTTTTGGCCAGTTTTTGTTTATTTACCAGCACTTTATTGCGGCCTGTCCGGCTGAGTTCTGCCTCTATCAGCACCTCACGCCCATCCGTGTGGGTAATTGTCGCCCGAATCACGGCGGTATTGGCACCAGTTCTGATCATTGCCTCTGTGGGCACACCCCTAAAACTTTTAAGAGTTGCTAAATATGACAATGCCTCGACAAGATTAGTTTTGCCTTGCCCGTTGTTGCCGATGACCGCGGTGACACCATCGGTCAAAGTGATCTGAGCCGACGCATAGTTACGAAAGTCAGTGAGCTCCAGGTGTTGAATAATCACAGGCCGGCAACACTACGGTGTCACTAGTTGGTGAGGCGTTGAGGCATCACCAAGTACAAATAGTCAGGTGCCCCAACTCCGCGCAACACTGCAGGTTTGATTGGGTCGGTTGTCTGAATGGTGATTTCGTCACCACTCACTGCTTCGATGCCATTAGCTAGATACTCAGGGTTGAAACCAACCGTAATTTCTGATCCAACCATTGTTGCGTCGAGTTCTTCAACCGTGTTGCCAACATCTTGAGTAACAACAATCAATTTGAGTGAAGTTGCAGTCATCTCGAGGCGAACTGGAGTGGTTTCACGAGCCAAAATTCGACAACGACGAATCGCTTCAAGCAGTGGTTCACGAGCTGTGGTCAGTGTGTTTGGGTAGCTCGGCTGGATGAGTTGACGATAATTTGGAAACTCAATTTGTAACAAACTTGTACTGAGTGTTGCTTGGCCAACAGTAAATGTTGCGCGGTCGCCTGCCAAACACAGTGAGGCTTCTTCGCCGCTTGCAAGCAGTCGTTGCAGTTCGTTAAGGGCGCGGCTCGGAATAACTACTTTTTCGCCGTGGCCCAATATGTTGCTACCTGGTAGATCGCGTACAGCAAGCCGATACGAGTCGGTTGCTACGAGTCGCAACCCTTCCGGTTCGGCCGACATCAACACCCCTGTAAGGGCCAGTCTTTGCATGTCAGACGAAGCCGCCCGAACAACTTGTCGCAAAGCATCAGCAAAAAGGTTTGCTGCCAATGTGACTGGTGGTGCGCTTGCTTGAACAATGTTTGGAAAATCTGTTGCTGCAAATGTTGGGACAGTGAATTGGGCCCGACCAGAACTCACACTGACTGTGTCGCCGGCTGTTTCAACACTTACTTTGCCTTCAGACATCGATCTCACAATATCGCTCATCAGTTTTGCGCTGGCCACGACAACACCGTCTTCTTGACCACCAACATTTAAAACAAATTGAACCGACAGGTCATTGTCTGTGCACGACAACGACAACTTGTCGCCCGTAACTTCAATACGAACTCCTGATAGTGCGGGCATTGCGTTGTTACGTGTAGATGCAACCCTTGCTGCAGCCCCTAATGCCTCAGCGAGAACCTCTCGCTCTACTCTGAATTTCATGGCCTGCTCCTTCGCGTCACGCTTTTATCGTTAAATGTGGATGTTTGTAAGAAGAACTAATAACAGTAATAAGTCCTGTGGATTGTGGATAAACGGTGTGTTTCCCAATTGCAACAAGGTTTACAACCCCACACACACCCAACCCGTTCATCACATCTTGCAACTGTGTAGTTTTTGGTGTGGTGGACAACCAATGTTTATCCACCGACCGCGCACTGTCTTTACACATAGTTGTCCACATGGTGTGTTGCAGTAAAGAAGCGTTCATGGTCAGGTGCGTTACGACGTCTTAAATTTTTGCACGAGTTCTGTCACTTGTTCAAACACTTGTTTGCGCTCACTCATCATCCGTTTGGTTTTATCAACGGCGTGAATCACTGTCGTGTGGTCTCGCCCACCGAACAACCTTGCAATCGCTGGGTAGCTGAGATCGGTGAGTTCACGAAATACATACATTGCGGTTTGGCGCGCCAGAACCAAAGGTCGTTGACGGCTTTTGCCTTTCATGGCCTCGACATCAAACCCAAGGTGGTCAGATATCTCGATCAACAATTGCTCACTTGTACGCGTTTTTGGAGCAGTTCGTGTGAGAAGGTCAACAAGTAGTTTTTGGGCAAGTGAAATATCGACAACTGTTTTGTTAAGGCTGGCATAGGCGCCAACACGGATCAATGCACCTTCAAGTTCACGAATGTTTGAGGTGACATTGCTAGCAATGAACTCAAGAACATCGTTAGAAACAAAAGTGTTCTCTCGCTCAGCCTTGTTGCGCAAGATCGCGAGACGTGTTTCCATATCTGGCGGCTGAATGTCTGTAATGAGGCCCCAACGGAACCGGCCACGCAAACGGTCTTCCAAGGTAGGAATTGCATCCGGCACTCGGTCTGAAGAAATCACAATTTGCTTGTTGGCACCGTGCAACGAGTTGAACGTGTGGAAGAACTCTTCTTGTAGTCCCTCTTTACCCTCCATGAATTGAATGTCATCAATGAGCAACACATCAACTTCGCGGTATCTACGTTTGAATGCAGCAATGGTGTTGGAGCGAATGCCGTCGACGTATTCGTTTAAAAAGGTTTCGGTGGAGACATAGCGAACTTCGTAATGGGCGTAGTGCTGGTGGACGTAGCAGCCAATTGCATGCAACAAGTGTGTCTTGCCTAAACCCGCAGAACCATAGATAAACAAAGGGTTATATGACCGACCAGGGGTCTCGGCCACTCGCTGGGCAGCAGCCAAAGCAAATTGGTTAGATGCGCCCTTAACAAATGTTTCAAACGTGTAGCGAGGATTGAGACCAACAGCAGTTCCTTTGCCGGTTCGGCTTTTGAGGGTTTGACCAAAAGACATGGAAGCTTCACTGTTTTGGGAATCATTGTTGGTTCGGTCATTGAGTGAGACGTTCAACGAGTCATTGAGTTGAATTGGGCTGTCCAGCGATGTTGGGGAGGTATTCAGGCGGTGAAGTACGTCGTTGGCGGTATTGGTCTGAACATCAATCAATAGTTGGCGCTCGCTTGCTCCCACTTCATTGAGGGCGTCGCGAACCAGCGACATGTAGCGGGTCAAAATTCTTTCCCGCACATATGTGTTTGGAACTTGGAGTCGCAAGCTCATCTTGTCGTCGGAAACAGCAACAGCATCATTGAAAGTAGAAAACCAAACAGCTTCCGAAACCTGCGCACGCAATACCTCGGCGGTGGCACGCCACACATCGTCATGATTGTCGACGTGAAGTTGGTTCTCAATTTCCTGTTCCATACTGACCCCGCTTCGCTTTCTTTTGCTTAAAACCGTTATCCAACAACCACTTGCCATGATCCACAACTCTGTCCACACCCTGTGGACAGCAAGCCCAACATCTTGGTGGGACAAAGAAGGTAGCAGGTTTTCCACAGGTGAAAAAACTGGTGGTTCCCTGTAGAGTTGGACACCTTAGCCATCAACGTTTCGGGGTCAACTCGAGGCGCTACTCAGGAGGGGTGCATGAAACGTACTTTCCAACCAAACAACCGTCGCCGCTCCAAGAAGCATGGTTTTCGCCATCGCATGAGTACCCGCGCAGGCCGTGCGATTCTGAAAGCTCGCCGGGCAAAGGGTCGCCACCGGCTTTCCGCTTGATTGGTCGAATCCGTCACCGAGATATCTTTTCCCGACTGTCCAAAGAGGGAACATATGTTCGTGCTCATGGGTTGTGGTGTTCGTTACTCCTAGATAGTTCGCTCGAAAATGCCCATATTGGCTATGCCATTGGCCGGCAGGTGGGTGGGGCTGTTGAGAGAAACCGTATAAAACGCCAACTGCGAGCCCTTTTTAGCTCTCGCAGCGGACAATTGCAACCCGGTTGGTATCTCATTGGCGTTACACCTAAGGCCTCTGGTTCTACGTGGGACCAGCTTGGGGCCTTGGTAGACCGTCTCATTGGCCAAATTGAGGCCAAAATCAACCACTCAACACCATGAATTCGGTCCATATCCATAACCGCCCCCACACTCGGACTCAATTGGCGATGCTCCGCAGTATCCGTTGGTATCAGTCACTGCGACCCAATAAACCGTCTCCGTGTCGGTTTTTCCCCTCCTGTTCCGAATATGCCCACGAAGCCATTGATTTGCATGGTTCTCGCCATGGTGGCTGGCTGATGGTCAAGCGATTATTACGCTGTCGCCCCTTTGGTCCATCAGGGTTTGATCCAGTTCCCATGAATATCCCCAAAACTGGCGTCAATTCGGCCATTTCACCGCCTACCGTCTCTACTGGCCAAGACGGCCCCCACGAAAGTTGTTGACCCCAGATGTTTGAACTTGCTTCCCGATTAATCGCACAATTTTATTCGCTTACCCATAACTACGCCCTGGCTATTGGTTTAGTTGCTGTGGTCGTGATGCTGCTCATCACACCACTTACTCTCAAGAGCACCAAAGGCATGCTCGAGATGCAAAAACTGCAACCAGAGATGCGACGACTACAAGCTGAGTTCAAAGGCGATCGCCAAAAACTGAACGAAGCGATGATGAAGTTGTATCAGGAACACAAAGTCAATCCAATGGCTTCGTGTTTACCGATTGCCGCGCAGATGCCGGTATTTATCATTATGTTCCGTGCACTACAAGGATTAATTCATCGGCCTGACGGTGTAGGTACCGCGTTCGTTCCAAAATATCTTGACCAGACCTCAGATTTGTACAACTCACTTCTTGGCAAAACGAAAATGCTCGCATTTGGTTTGGATCTCGCAGAGACACCAATCGCTGCAGTCAAGGCCGGATTTGGCAAGGGCATGATCTATGTCGGCTTTGTTGCATTGCTCGCTGGGTTGTATTTTGTGCAACAAAAAATGGTTGCGTCGCGCACAGTGAGTCCATCCATGTCGGCCACCCAAGCCAAATTAATGCAGTATTTGCCAGTGTTATTTGCTGTTTTTCAACTATTTCTTCCCACCGGCTTGATCGTCTATTACATGGTTCAGGCAATCATTCGCATCATTCAACAGTTCTACATCACCAAACGTTTTTATGGACACGATTCGTCGTTGGGGCGCCAAGCGCAGGCTGCGAGCGAGCAGGCACGTGACATGAATCAAAAAGATAAGAAGGACAACAAGAAAGAAATCAAACCTGCAGCAAAACCTGATGCGCCGTTTTCGAGCAAGCGCGTCACTCCCCCAAAGGGAAAATCTTCTGGTACTTCGCGACGTCCGCAAGCTCCAGGAAAAAGTCGAAGCGGTTCGGTTGCTCGCCGACCAAAACCATAATTAAATTATTCGCCACATCAAATAAGCAACGAGGAAATGTATGGAATGGGTAGAGACAACTGCTGACACACTTGAAGCAGCAAAAAATTTGGCACTCGATCAGTTGGGTGTTTCAGAAGAAGATGCCGAGTTCGATGTTCTTGAAGAACCAAAACCAGGTTTATTTGGACGCACTCGTGGCGAAGCTCGTGTTCGCGCTCGAGTTCGACCAACAGCACCAAGGTCAAAACCAGAACGCCGTGATCGCGGTCCGAAGCGCACAACTCGCGCAGAGGGCGATGCACCCAAGGGCCGTCGTGGACCAAAGTCGGCAGCCGGGTCAGACCGACCACGCCGTGAGCCTCGAAAATCATCCGATGCCGAGCGGGCTCCACGCCCAGAAGGTCCCCCAGTAGATCCAGCCACTGTGAGTGCTGCTGCGACCACATTTTTGGAAGGAATGTTGACAGCTGCTGGTCTCGTTGGCCAAGTGACATCCACGCTGAATGGCGAAGATATCGATATCAACGTCTTGGGCGATGATGTCTCGGTATTCGTTGGACAACGAGGCGCCACGTTAATGGCCGTGCAAGACCTCACTCGTGTAGTGAGCCAACGTCGCCTTGGCGACCATGACACCCATATGCGCGTTGATATTGGTAGCTACCGCGAGCGTCGCCGTGAAGCCTTGAGCCGTTTTGCTCTGAAGGTTGCCGACGATGTTCTTGCTACTGGTCAACCGCGTGTGCTTGAACCGATGAACTCTGCCGACCGCAAGATCGTGCACGATGCTCTTGTCAACTCGACTGGCGTAAGCACGCACTCGCAAGGCCAGGACCCGCATCGCCGGGTAGTGGTTGCGTTGGCCGAAACAGCCGAAACAGCCGAAACCACCGAATAGGCCTGTAGGCATCGGGCCTATATCATGAAGCCCGTATCATGAAGCCCGTATCATGAAGCCCGTATCATGAAGCCCGCAGATCACCCAGGTCTTCGTCGTATCTTCGGTGAAGCCCAAAAAATTGGAGCTTTGGGGTCTGCCCCCCTGTCTGAAATCATTGAGCATGCGGCAACCTTTGCCGAAGCATTGCCAGATGGGGTCACATCTTGTGTTGATTTAGGTAGCGGAGCAGGAGTCCCAGGATTGGTTATCGCTATTATTCGCCCTGAAATTCAGATGACACTGATTGATCGGCGCGCCAAGCGCACAGACACACTTCAGCGCTCGGTGCTGTCATTAGGAATTCAAGACCAGGTCGAAGTGGTGTGTGGGGATGTGGAGGTATTGCGACATCAGGAACGCTTCACCCATTCATTCGATGCAGCCTGCAGCCGCGGTTTTGGTCCCCCACTCCACACCCTACGATGGGCAGTGAGTTTGGTCAGACTGGGTGGTTATGTGGTGGTGAGCGAACCCCCGCCCGGTAGTCCAGATCGCTGGGTTGACGTCGATCTGGGAAGTCTTGGCGTATCCGACCCAACAAGGCTTGGCCCGGTTGCATTGTTCCACGTGGAACATTTTTAAACCCAAATCTGTAGTTTGAGTCCGGGATGTTCCACGTGGAACATCTGGGGAACCATCGGCCACCCATTCGAACCGTATCCCCCATTGGTTGATCAACCCTCAGTAGAATCAGAGTTATATGAATTCGGCAAAATCTGAATCAACTCCGCCGCACCCCGTACCACGGGTGATTGCGATGGCTAATCAAAAGGGTGGCGTAGGCAAGACAACAACAACCATCAATATGGGTGCCTGTCTAGCCGAACAGGGATATCGGGTACTCATTGTGGACCTTGATCCGCAGGGCAATGCCTCGACAGGACTAGGTCTCAATACCCGTGAGATGGAAACCAGTATTTATGACGTGTTATTGCATGACACCCCAATGGAGGACTGTCTTGAGCCCACGGCGGTTCGCAATCTTTTTGTCGCACCATCCAACCTTGATTTAGCCGGTGCCGAAATTGAGTTAGTGCCTGCCATGGGTCGCGAAACTCGACTGAAAAAGGCAATTGAATCCGTGTTGGATCAGTTTGATTATGTACTGATCGACTGTCCGCCATCACTTGGTCTCCTGACTGTCAACGGCCTCACCGCCGCACGCGAAGTAATCGTGCCAATTCAGTGTCAGTATTACGCACTTGAGGGTTTAGGACAGTTACTCCGCAACGTCGATTTGGTGAGCCAAAACCTCAACCCAGGCCTGGCAGTCAGCACCATTATCTGCACCATGTTTGATACCAGAACCAAATTATCCGCCGATGTTGTTGGCGAGGTGCGCGAACACTTCGGCGACAAAGTATGCCAAACGGTTATTCCGCACACTGTGCGACTCGCCGAGGCTCCATCGCATGGCAAACCAATCACCACATTTGACTCAAACTCGGCTGGTGCAAAGGCCTACCGAGCTGTTGCATTGGAGGTGAGTGGTGGCGCGCCGCAGCGGATTGGGTAAAGGATTAGACGCGCTAATTCCCACCAATCGAAACAATAGCACTACCACAAGTGGTACTAGTACCAATAACGGTACAGAATCAGCAACAGGACTTAAAGATATTGCAGTAAACGCAATTGACCCAAACCCAAACCAGCCACGCGTGCATTTCGATGAAGCTGCACTCGCCGAATTAACCGCATCTATTTTGGCAATTGGTGTTCTACAGCCAATTTTGGTGCGCCCAGAAGGAAGCGATCGATATCAGTTGATTGCTGGGGAGCGCCGTTGGCGCGCCGCTTCACGTGCCGGGCTGCAAATGATTCCAGCAATTGTGCGTGTTACCGACGACGTTTCATCAGTGGAGCAAGCACTCGTTGAAAACTTGCATCGACAAGATCTCACACCACTTGAAGAAGCAGCCGCGTATCAACAACTACTTGAAGACTTCAACATGACACACGAGCAGGTGGCAAGTAAAGTTGGCAAGAGTCGCTCCGCAATTACAAATGCATTGCGACTACTCGGACTTCCACCATCAATTCAGTCGTTACTGGCCGACGGACGACTGTCTGCTGGTCATGCAAAAGCATTACTGGGTACACCCGACCGTTCGTTGCAAGAGCAACTCGCGAAGCGCGCAGTCGAGATGGGTTGGACAGTTCGAGGTGTTGAAGAGGCAGTTAGAGAGAGTCAATCTCAATCAACATCCATAGGTGGGGGATCAGCTACAGGAAACACGGGCAAGACTTCTGGAAAGTCGACCTCACCAATTGGGGCAAAGACCACAACTTTACGCCCTCCGGGCCTGCTCGAACTTGAAGGACTCCTTGCTGAGCACTTGCAAACGTCGGTGGGTGTAACTATGAGTGGCAAACACGGCAAGGTCACGATTGATTTTGCCGATCTCGAAGACCTGGAGCGTATTTACCGACTTATGACCGAAGGGCCTTCGATCGAGGACTAATCGGCCCACAGAGAACCCTGTGCCTCTTGTGGAGCATGAGCGTAAACAAGAACTTGACAGTCCTCACAGACTGTGCATAAACCTGTGGATAACTTATAAAGTAGTTGCTCAGACCAATTCTTTTAGCCGCGAATTGCCTTCAACCAACCTTGCTGAGTAGTACTTCGATTGCCTCGGCTGGTCAAACCCTTAGAAATGCTTTGTAGGTCACCAACACACCAACTTGAGCCGGTGCTAGAGGTTTTCAGATTCCCGAACCGAAACAATTCCTGGTCCAGAGCCAGTCTGGTTACTCATCCGTGACAAAGCCTGAAGTGTTTTGACACCACAAACACCATCAGCAGCTAGTCCGTAGTTTTGTTGAAAGTCGGTCAGTGAGTGAACAGTGTTGGGTCCGAGTATTCCGTCAATACATCCACAATCGAAACCGAGGAGCGCAAGGTTTGTTTGCAGTGCAATGACATCATCGCCGCGTTGATATGGAGATGTGAGAAACAACAATCGCGCACTGAGTCGTGAGGCCTCAATCAGTGCATCCCATGTATCGCGATGGCAAACACCATCTTGAGGCAAACCACGATTGGCCTGAAATTCTTGGAGTGCCGTATGGGTAAATTCACAAAAATAACCCAGCCCCACAAGCGAATCATCAAGCATGCCAACGGTACGTAGAAGCTGCTGCATTGCAGCTACTGCACTAGTGCTTTGATGAATAGTTATTGGGAAGTTGGGAGAAATTCTGCAAGCTCCTGTAGTAGCTGACTCTTACCTTTTGCCCCAACCAAACGCTTTTGTACTTCACCGTTATGAAAAATCAACAGTGTTGGAATACTCATCACATTAAAACGCTGTGCAATATCTCCATGTGCATCAACATCAAGTTTTGCAATGGTCAGCTTGCCTACGAGTTCTGTTGAGAGCTCTTTTAGTACTGGCGCTATTGCCTTGCACGGCCCACACCACTCAGCCCAAAAGTCAACCAAAACTGGTGTCGTTGAACTCTTTACGGTCTCGTCAAAACTGCTACTTGTGAGGGTGATAATTCCGTCTGCCATGGTGTTCCAGTCTGTTTATTACGTTGAGTAAATTGCGCTGAACAACATAATACCCACGCAAACATTCAACCCTGGACTATGAGTGCTGTGCCTCTAGCCACCGCTCACAATCAATCGCCGCCATACAACCAGAACCTGCGGCAGTGATGGCTTGTCGATACGTATGGTCTTGCACGTCTCCACACGCAAACACTCCCTCAATGTTGGTGTACGTCGAACCCGGTTTTGTTGTTAGGTATCCCGTGGTTTCCATCTCCAAAATTCCACTGAATAAATCAGTGTTTGGTCGGTGACCGATCGCCACGAATATGCCGGTGACATTCATGGTCGAAGCCTCACCAGTGACTGTGTCGGTCATTTCGATGCCGCTCACTTTGTCAGCGCCCAGCACGCGTGTGACCTGCTTGTTCCAAACGAACGAAATCTTGTCATTCTTAAATGCGCGGTCTTGCATGATTTTGGATGCGCGCAACGACTCACGGCGATGAATGATTGTGACCTTGGATGCAAACTTGGTGAGAAACTGGGCTTCTTCAAGTGCTGAGTCACCGCCACCAACCACAACAATTTCTTGGCCGCGAAAGAAAAACCCATCACATGTTGCACAAGTTGAAAGACCATGACCTATTAAATGTTTCTCTTCCTCGAGACCCAGCATGAGTGACTGCGCGCCTGTACTGACAATAATTGCGTCGGCAGTGTATTCAGTGTCGCGAACCCATGCTCTGAACGGCCTAGATGAAAAATCGACCTTGGTAACCTTTTCAGTAATAAATTCGGTTCCAAATCGAATTGCCTGATCGCGACAACGCATCATTAACTCTGGTCCCATGATTCCTTCTGGGAAACCAGGAAAGTTTTCAACATCGGTTGTCAACATCAACTGGCCACCTGGCTGATCAGAGGTAGAAGAAGGTTCACCCTCAATGACGAGTGGTTGCAGATTGGCTCGAGCGGCATAAATAGCGGCGGTAAGTCCGGCGGGACCTGATCCAATAATCAATACTTTGTTGTGCAATGGTGTGGTCATAGGGGTTTCTTTTCTGTTGTACGAAATTTAGTCTTGCGGATGGCGGCGGCGCATCAGCAGCATGCCAATAACACAAAAGACGCCACCAATAATTAAATAAGAAGCCCATACTGCAGTGTCGCGTGACCACCAAATATCAAGCAGTGAATGTAAAGCACGAATGCCACCAATTACAAGAACGATTACCACGAAGATGGCGCCAACAATCGCCATGCTTCCAAAAATGAGGGCCCGAACAATTGTTACTGCGGGGCGAGTGGTGCGGTCGCGAACAAAGGAAACAAGTCGATCAATCACGTCAACCGTGCGAGATGCCCACTGCGGATCGGTGAACGGATTAGAAGGCATAACAGAAGGCTAACTTGCCTGGAACGTGACTCCCGAGAGCAATCCTTGATATGGATTAGATGCACTACACAACCCACTTTTTCCAATTTCCCGCAATGCAAGAAGTACAAATTGCGCGGGTTGAGCAATGATGAAGTTGGCACCGCGACGCTTTATGTTGTTTCCGGTTGTAATGCGTTGCCCCCAGCCAGCAAGTTGGGGAGGAGCAGAATCAAGCGCTGTGTACACATCTATTTTCCACGGTGCATTACCCATATACACATTCAGAGTGCCCGTAGTGGGTGCTGAAAACTGAACGACTAGACCAACAAACTTTTTACTGCCAAAATACTGGTTCGCATAACATGTTGTTGTCCAGTTGGTTTTCGGGTTGCTGTCGAGAAGCAACGGAACAAGTGCTTCATTTTCTTCGCCATCGTCGCCACTGGGGTCATAGCTCATAATTGAGACAATTGCTGCGGGTTCAGGTGCGATCGGTATGACGGGTTCCTCAACTGTGGCCACAACCTGAGAAGCTGTCGAAGATTCTCTGCTTGTAAACCACAATGCACCACCACCAAGCATTCCAACAGTAACTATTCCAGCAACAATTTGGCGAAAACCGTTGGTCGATTGTTTTGGTAATCGCACAATCTCGTCATGCTTGGTATTGGGTTTGCTTTTGATTTCATGACGCTCGCGCCCAGGAGCGTCGAAGAGTGGCTGACCAACGATGGTGAGCCGTGAGGGTTGCGGTTTCGATGGGGTAGTCGGAACGGATCGTGTAGTTGATCGCTCCAACATTTCTCCACCCACCACCATCAATCCAGACGGAGGAGTGATTTCTGTGGTGCGATCCAACTCACCGCTGCGTGCGGCACGCAATGCAATAATCGTCTCTGCGGCAGTTGCATATCGATGGTCTGGATTGCGAGCGAGAAGTTTGTGAATAACCTTTACGAGGTTTGGGGAAAGCGATGGACGCAAGCGAGCAAGGTCGGTTGGTTCACGCTGCAGCCTGGCAAGCGCCGTGTCTGCATCTGTTTCTCCAACAAACGGTACGCGACCCGCGAGGCATTCATACAAAACAAGCCCAAGACCGTAGAGATCAGCCCTGCCGTCGAGTGGTTTACCTCGCACTTGCTCTGGTGAAAGGTACTTGGCGGTACCCATCATGATGTTGTCACTAGTGAGATCATCACCACTTGAAACCAGTGCTTTTGCAATACCAAAGTCGGCGAGTAAGCAGCGAGCATCTGGTGTAAGCAATATATTTCCTGGCTTGACATCGCGGTGCACAAAATTTTGTCTATGCGCTTCTTCGAGTGCTGCTGCAACAGATAACCCAATATGGATTGTGAGTTGCGGCTGGAGCTTCTTTTGCTTGTCGAGCACATCGCGCAAACTTTTACCTTGCACGTATTGCATGATGACGGCTTGCCGACCACCGTGCTCAATGCAGTCATAAACCGCGACAATATTGGGGTGACTGATGCCGGCACAGGCGACTGCTTCTCGCCGAAAACGCTCAGCCACATTGGCATCATTTGCCAGATGTGGTTTAAGTAGCTTGACAGCAACTTGCCGATGAAGAAAAGTGTCGCTTGCTAGCCACACTTCGGCCATACCACCACGGGCAATGCGGTGCTCAAGTTGATATCGGCCACCAATAAGGCGTGAAAGTGGGCTGTCCTGACTCATCGCTTTGATGCGACAATACTTCCCAAACCCCTTATGAAACGGGGATATCAGTTATGTGAACTACTTACTTGGTATGAAACGTGACGCCGATGGCACGGGGACCAGTATGCGAACCGATTATGGCACCAATGTCACTCACCATGATTTCACCAGGGTAAAACTCGCGCAGTGCAGTAACAAACTCTTGTACGTCATCGCACTCGGCCTGCAAAACCGAAAGATTTTCAATTGCTCCAGCTTGCCTTACTATGTCAATGAGTAAAGCAACTGCTTTGCTGCGTGTGCGTTGCTTGCCACCTTCTTGAATCAATCCATCTTTAATTTGCAAAATTGGTTTAATCGCTAATGCCGATGCCAATAAAGCCTTGGCACCACTTATTCGACCACCCTTTTTGAGGTTTTCAAGGGTGTCGAGTGCTGCCCACACCTGGGTTCTGGCAGCAAGATCATTGGCATAGGCGGCGACATCGTCCAAACTTGCCCCACCCGCAGCCATTTTTGCGCAGGCAACGGCGGCAATACCCTGACCCATCGACGCAGAACGGCTATCTACTACTCGCACTGGAATATCACCCGCAACCGCACGAGCAGCCAACTCCGCACTCTGCATCGTTGCCGACAGTTGGGATGAAAGTGAAATCATGACTATGCCAGTTGCACCAGCGGAAAAAAGTCGACGAAATTCGGCTTCGAACTGACCCGGTGATGGTGCTGCAGTTTCTGGCAAAACAGTAGATGAACCACATCGCTCCCAAAATTGTGCGACAGTGAGCTGTTGGCGATCAATGAACTCCTCGTCACCAAAGCGAAACGATAATGGAACTATCGAAATATTGTTGGCGTCTGCCAACGATTGAGGAATATCTGAAGCGCTATCGGTAACAATGCGAACGGTCATGGTTTTCAGCCTACAGCAAGCTTTTTATCCTATTGCTGGATGTTTTTTTGTAGCAGACTTGCGGCGATTTGTGCGCCAGTGACTTAACCACCATGCAAGCAACACAAGCGCGGAAGCGCCACTGACCACTAGGCCAAGACCTGCAATGGCAGCGACTCGTGCGGTGAGTTGAACACGTTGACCAGCCTGCACTAATCCGTCTGGCGTGTAGAGCACAACTTCAATTGGGAAGCGTCCGCTCGCGCGGGCAACAACAGGAATCACCAAGTCGATTGTGCCGTTTGCTGGCACTGTTATCACACGGTCTTTGTCGGGAAACTGTAACTTTGCACTTGAGATCTCAACAGAAACTGTGAGGTCCACTGCAGCACTATTGCGAAGTTGTAATCGCAAATCGCTCTTTCGTTCGCCAAGCGTAAAGCTCAACGACCGCGGAACCCTGACTGATATTCGAAGTAATCTCAACTGGTTACGAAAACCTTTGAAGTATGAGGCAAAGTTTTCGCCACTAAGGCGATCGTCGAGCATGACCAGTCGCGTAGTTGTCCAAGCAGCATGTTGGGGGGCATCGGTTGGCAGCATGAGTGATGTAGAGGCCAACTCATCAGCAAGGGAATCACTTGCCTTTCCGGCAACTGAGACGTCAACCCTATTTGAACGAGGGATTTTGACAAGTGTTGTTTCACTATTAGCGCGCGGGATCGAACTCAATGCCCTCAGTCGAAGCTGCGGAGCACGATCGATTGCAATCGCTAATGGAGCAAGTAATTTGGCATCAATCGGTGCGCCAGTCGTGGTGGAGAGAATCACAAAATTAGATGACATAACACCACCACCATCAGCAATTTCTTGTCTTTGCATCAAAAGTTCGGCAGCAAGTGAATAAGCAGTGATTACTGGATTCCTTTGATTACTAGTAAGTGCCGTCGCATACAAGGGATCTGTGGTCCTCAGTGCAACATCGCTCGATATGCGGTACGGCTTGGCGTAGTTATCCAGTGCCCCGATCTTGGCCGCTGCTTGAGGTGTGAGAACAACGGTGTGCACGTTGAAGTCGTGTAGTAATTCTGTTCCGTCTGCATCAATCAAAACATTGGAAAACCAAATATTGGTCGAGAGATTTTTATCTCCGTTGCGAAGCTCGATGATTTCATCGCCAAGACTTTGTAATTGTAAGAAATCATTGATTCGTCCTGTGCGTTGTGCGCTTGAGGGATCAAAAGGAACAAAAGGTGCGCGCAATAAATCGTGATTTGAAAATGCAGTTTGAAGCCGTGTTAGTAAATCAATATCTACGGGTTGTGTTGATTGGGCAAGACCGTCAAGTATTTCGGGCGAAACCTGTACAGATAACGGCGTACCGCCACTCTCTAGAGACTGGGCGAGGTTGGCTAATTTTTTTCTTGTCGCACCACTGATCACAATTGTTCCGTTGGGTGCAAGTGTAAGCGGCGTAGTTACTGTTGACGCAATTGCTATAGGTAGACGCGATGTTTGGGTGGACGAGTTATAGAAGTTAACAAATGTGTTCAATTTGGAAACCGGTTGGCCGTCTCGCATAAAAGAAATTTGTATCGGGTACACGCCATCATCCGTGAGGAGCAACGAGTTTGTGCGAGCGGTGCTTGAAAGAAACGCAGTGAAGTTGTTGGTTTCTGTTTGTGCCAATTGAATGAGTCTTAAGTCTGCAACTGCGAGTTCCCGAACCGGTTCGGCACCTTCAGTGATTGAGCGCACTTGCTCTCGGGTCGTTACTGGTGCAAATACGGTTATGCGAAGGGTTGTCGTTGGATCCTGTTCGAGTTGATTTCGGACCGTTGCGTCGAGAACATCAACTGTGAAGCGAAATTGCGTGCCAGCAAGAACGTTAAAGTTTTGTGCGACCAAGCGCACATCTACCAAGTTGATTGTCTCGGTACCAAGCGCACTGGTCTGATGGGTTGGGAGACCCGATAACGACAATGCCACACCGAGCACGATGGTGACGGCACTACTGACACGTCGTAGCCGATCCATAACCACCAGTCTCACCGATATTTATCTCAATTTGCGCCAACCATTCAGAAACATCACGTTTTGCCTGCTCGTGGTCAGCACATACATCTCGCCGGTAGTCCCTCATGTTCTAGTGGTAACGCCTAACCTAATCACCGTGGTTCCGCAGCGATTTACTCCAGTATTGGCCGAACTTGCACCCCTCGGAGATATTTTTCGCAAAGCCGATCGCCGGCTCTATGTGGTGGGCGGGACAGTGCGTGATCTCTTGCTTGATCGGCAGATGAGCGAAGTGGATTTTGACTTCACCACCAATGCTCGTCCAGAGGAAACCAAACGCTATTTAACTGGTTGGGCCGATGCCATATGGACAACAGGTGAACGCTTCGGCACTATTTCGGCACAGAAGAACGGCCGCACATACGAAATCACCACTCATCGCGCAGAGGCATATTCTCCAGACTCTCGCAAGCCTGACGTGGAGTTTTCGGATGACATTGCTACCGATTTATCACGTAGGGATTTCACCATCAATGCGATGGCCCTGGAAGTAACGAGCGATGTGCCTGAACTTGTCGATCCATATGGCGGGGCAGCCGATTTGATGAGTCGGACACTGCGCACTCCACTTTCGCCAGAAATCAGCTTTACCGATGACCCATTGCGGATGATGCGCGCAGCACGGTTTATAGCAACACTGCAACTTCAACCAGTGCCAGAAATGGTTGCGGCGGTACAAAAACTGCACGATCGACTCAAAATTGTTTCGGCTGAACGTGTGCGCAACGAACTCGATCGCTTAATGGTTTGTGATCACCCAACAAGCGGACTGTGGTTTTTGGTTGACACAGGTTTAGCTGAGCACTTTTTCCCAGAATTGCCGGCCATGAAACTTGAACAAGATCCGATTCATCGCCACAAAGATGTGTTGACACACACCTTTGCGGTGGTCGAAAATGTGCGACCAAACGCATCCGCAAGTTTTGATTTTCGTATTACTCGGCTTGCAGCGTTGTTTCATGACATTGGCAAACCAAAAACACGTGGCATTAAAGATGGGAAAGGCGTAACGTTTCATCATCACGAGGTGGTTGGCGCAAGAATGTCGCGGGCACGTCTCAAAGCGTTGAAGTATTCGACACACGACACTGATGCAATCACCGATTTAGTTGCATTACATTTACGCTTTCATACTTATCAAATGGGGTGGACGGACTCGGCGGTACGCCGTTATGTTCGCGATGCGGGACCACTGTTGAACGAACTCAATGTGCTGACACGATGTGATTGCACAACTCGTAATGAAAGAAAAGCATTGATGTTGTCGCAACGTATGGACGAACTTGAGGCACGCATCGCAGAGTTGGCAAAGCACGAAGAGTTGGCAGCACTTCGGCCAGAGTTGGACGGCGCTCAAGTAATGGAGATGTTGTCAATCGGTGCTGGTCGACAAGTCGGCGAAGCCTTGAAATTCTTGATGGAGATTCGCCTTGAAGAAGGATTGTTGGGCGATGCCGAAGCGAGGCGCAGACTCGAACAGTGGTGGGCGACAAAAACTGACTAGCGTTCGCATCAATGAATTCTTCACGACGCCCAACGGGTTGGCTGAGTCAACTCACACTCACTGACGACAACGGAGAAACTGTTGGCGGTGTGATTGATCATCGTCTTACGCGCCGCGCACTCATCAATGAGTTTCGCCGCGGACGTATTCGAAGAGAACAACTGTGCGATGCACACCCCGACTTGGTCCGTGCAGCAAAAAACTTTGGTGATGCAACAAGTGTGAAATGCCCGATTTGCGTGCAAGACAATGTTGCGTTGGTGACGTATGTATTTGGTCCACGCCTCCCAAGCCATGGACGGTGTATAACCAAGCCGCACGAACTCGAAGAGTTTCGACAGCTCGCTCAACACACCGAGCAGCATCGTGCCGACGAACTCCTAACTAGCCAAAGTTCGCCTATTACATATACGGCCTATGTTGTCGAGTGCTGTCGGTCCTGTCGTTGGCATCATCTGTTGCGGTCATTGCCAATGGCTACAGCCCCAAAACCCGAAATAAAGTCAACAAGGCACAGGTCTCGGCGCTAGTTCGGCTAATCCCTGCAACACGGGTGTGGCACGCTCCCTTCGTGCCGATACGATCCCAAGTCCACATATCCACCCTGCCCCCTCGGGGGCTCCAGCCCCGGTTGGAACCGAAGGGAGTTACCACGTTCATGCGTGCTTACGAATTAATGCTCATAGTTAGCGGCAACTTAGAAGAATCGGCTGCGCACAGTTGGATCTCCACTGTGACCAAGGCAGTTCAAGGTGTAGGTGGCACAGTCCACGGGTCACCTGATTGGTGGGGCAAGCGTCGTCTTGCATACCCAATCAATAAACAGAACGACGGCTACTACGCGGTGTTCAACCTCATGGCATCAGGTGGCGCACTCGACGAGTTCGAGCGCAGTCTTCGCATTGCGGATGATGTCCTCCGCCACAAACTTCTCCGTTTGCCAGATCAAGAAGCATCACGCCGCGGTCTCACCGCAGTGTCTGCCTAATTGATCTCTTTGATCAAGTAGCCACTTCGTAAGGAGCATCAACAATGTCAGATAACACCATCACTCTCGTAGGTAATCTCACCCGCGATCCCGAGCTTCGTTTCACCACCACTGGTCGCGGAGTTGCCTCGTTTGGCATCGCCGTCGGTCGTCGTTATCAGGTCAACGGCGAATGGCAGGAACAAACTTCTTATTTCAATGTCACTGCGTGGGGCCAACTTGGTGAAAATGCAGCGGCTTCATTGACTAAGGGTGCACGAGTTGTTGTCACTGGTCGACTTGAGCAGCGCGAGTACACCACTCGAGAGGGCGACAAGCGCACCGCTATCGACGTGATCGCTGATGAGCTCGGACCAAGTCTTCGTTGGGCAACCGCTCAAGTAGAGCGCACTCCAAAAACCGATAGCCAAAGCCAAAGCCAAGGCGGCGCGTCACGTGGCGCCAACCCAGGCACCGATGTCAACCCGCACGACACCGGCGAAGAACCTTTCTAATCACACCACTCAATAACCACAAAGGGAATTAAGACATGACAAGTAAAACCAACAAAGCGAGGGCAGCGAAAGCTGCAATGCGCAAATACAAGAAGCGTCCAAACGTTTTACACGCTGAGCACATCGGATACATCGACTACAAAGATGTCAACTTGTTGCAGCGCTTCATGTCCGATCGATCCAAATTGCGTGCTCGCCGCATGAACGGCAATACCGTTCAGCAACAACGCGACGTCGCACTTGCTGTCAAGAACGCACGCGAGATGGCACTCTTGCCATATACCAAGCGAGTTGCAGCAGCGCGCGCTCCGCGTCGTGGCGAGGAAGACGGTGGCTCACGTAGCGACCGTCCGCGTCGTGGCGCACCAAACACCGATGCTGGTTCAAACGAGTCAGCACTGGTTGATAAGTACGCAGCAACAATTGATGCCGCCGAATCTTCGGTAGCCGCAGCACCAGCCGCTGATGTTGAAGTTTCAGTCACAACTACAACCGAGGAGGCATAGGCCATGAAGGTTTTGCTTCGTTCTGATATTGCAGGTGTCGGTCGCCGCGGCGACATCATCACCGTTTCGTCTGGTCATGCACGCAACCATTTGTTGCCACACGGCTTGGCCATTGTCGCTTCCGAAGGTGAAGTTATTCAGGCTGGCGTGATGCGTCGTGCTCGTGACTTGCGCGAAAACACCGAGCGCGAAGCTGCACGCGGTGTTGCAGCCGATTTGGCCAAACAGCCAGTCAAGGTCAAGGCGAAAGCCGGAGCCGAGGGTCGTTTGTTTGGGTCTATCTCAACAACCGAGATCGCCGCAGCACTCTTGGATCAAACGGGTATCACTGTTGATCGCAAGAACATCACCATCGATACACCGATCCGTTCAGTCGGAGACCATGCGGTCTCGGTCGAACTGTATGGCGATGTCATTGGTGTGATCAACCTTTCTGTTGTAGCTAAGTAACGCGACGCAATGGCTCCGCGTAGCGGGGTTGTGTGTGGTTATCCACAGTTAAGTCACATGGTTATGCCCCTATCGATCAACAGGCAAGTTCGGGCAAGGTAGACATATGTCATTAGCGGGTGAATCAAATAACGACACGCGACCAGTGCAACGCAGCACGCAGCGTGTGCCTCCGCACAACCTTGATGCTGAAGCATCGCTACTGGGTGCGATGCTGTTATCGCGCGATGCAGTAGCGGCTGCACTCGAACGCGGTGTACTCCCAGACGAGTTTTACAAACCTATTCACCGTCATATTTTTGACGCGATTCGATCACTCAACACGGGTGGCGAGCCAGTTGACGCAGTCACGGTTGCAGAAGAACTCCGTCGCGCGGGCACACTCGACACCATTGGTGGTCTTGATGCGTTGCTGACGCTACAAAATGCAACACCAGCGATCACAAGTGCTGATCGTTACGCAAAGATTGTGCGCGACACCGCACGCCTGCGGCGCCTCATTGGTGCAGCATCCGACATTGCCGAGATCGCATTTAACGAGCCAGACGACGTTGATAAAGCAATCGATGATGCAGAGAGCAAGATTTTTGATATCGGCGAGAGCCACATCGGTGATAATGCAGAGAAGGTCAACGTGTTGATTGATCAAGCGATCGAAAAACTCCAAACACTCGTTGACAACAAGGGCGCCATCACGGGTGTACCAACAGGAATCGCAGAACTCGACAAAGTATTGCTTGGTTTGCAGCCCGGCACACTCAATATCATCGGAGCTCGCCCTGCGATGGGTAAGAGTGCATTTGCACTTGGACTCGCGGTGCATGCTGCTCAAACATTGATGCAACCCGTGCTCTTTTTCTCGCTAGAAATGGGTAAAGCTGAACTTGCTCAACGTATTTTGTCCAGCGAAGCACGAGTTGACAGCACGTTGTTGCGCACAGGTCGTCCATCAGCAAACGATTGGACAAAGATCAGCCATGCCGTTGGTCGACTCGATATTCCTTTGATCATTGACGACAGTGCCGGTACTTCGGTTGGTCAGATTCGTGCAAAAGCACGTCGCACCATCAGTCGCGACGGAGGACTTTCGCTTATTGTGATCGACTATTTGCAGTTGATGGGTGGTGACGGTCGACCAGAGAATCGCCAGTTGGAAGTGAGTGAGATCAGTCGAAAACTCAAGTTATTGGCCCGCGAATTCAATGTGCCGGTTTTGGCCTTAAGTCAGTTGAGTCGTCAACTCGAATCACGCACAGACAAACACCCAACTCTTTCCGACTTGCGTGAGTCTGGCGCACTTGAGCAGGACGCCGACGTGGTGATGTTCTTGTATCGAGCCGAAATTTATGACCAAGATCCCAACTTGAAGGGTCTTGCTGAAATCAACGTTGCTAAGCACCGTGCAGGGCCATTGGGCACCGCACGCCTTGCTTGGCTCTCGACGTACACCCGTTTTGAGGGTGTGGCTTCAGATCCTGTTGTCGATGCCGCACTTCGTAACTAGCGCATGTTTCTTGGCCAAGACCTTCTTGCGTATTTAGTGCTCGCTCTTGGTGGTGCAATGTGCGTTGGCAATGTGCTGGCCATTGTGAAACCGCCGAGCGCAAGAAAGAAACCTAAACATGCAAATGATGACTTAGATCGAGCACCAATCACGAGAACGGTGACGATGGCGATTATTGGTGGTGTTGCAGCCGCTTGGGCTCTTGTCAGCTTGTTGAGCGGGTGACGGGAATCGAACCCGCGTTCTCAGCTTGGGAAGCTGATGTTCTACCTCTGAACTACACCCGCGAAACCGTTGTAGAGAGTACCAACCCGAAACCAAGTTCAAATCCTGTGTGGGTCTGTGTCGATCACTATTGGTCAGTGCAAACGGCTATTAGTCAGAGCTGAAGGCTGTTAGATAGTGTGCTTCGTTGTGATCCTGTCCGACAAAAGTATCCGTGAGGCTCTTGCCTCGAAGAGAATCATCATTGATCCACTCGACGAGTCGTGCCTGCAGCCGTCGTCGATTGACGTCAAATTGTCCAATTTGTTTCGCGTGTTTCGCAATCACACTGCAGCGGTTATCGATGTAAAGAAAGATCTTGCAGATCTCACCGAGTTGGTAGAGGTTCCTCAAGACGGCGTGTTTATGTTGCACCCGGGCGAATTTGTTTTGGGTTCAACACTTGAGCGTGTGGCAATTGCCGACGATCTAGTTGCTCGCGTAGAGGGCAAAAGCTCGCTCGGTCGACTCGGCTTACTGATTCATTCAACTGCTGGGTTTATCGACGCTGGCTTTGATGGCCACATCACGCTCGAGTTATCAAATGTCGCCAATCTTCCAATCACGTTGTATCCAAACATGAAAATTGGTCAAGTGAGTTTCATGAACATGACCACACCTGCCGACAATCCGTATGGCAAAGGCGCACGAGGTTCCAAATATCAGGGTCAGCGTGGGCCGACCCCAAGTCGTTACTTCGAAAACTTTCGCTAGTTAGTTGCCAGCAGCAGGAACTGCGAGTGGCGCAGGTCGCTCGGCATTTATGCGCTCGCCGTTTTCAAGTGCGTCCAGCAAGTGAATGGCAATGTCTGCGACCTTGACTTCGGTCTCTTCTTTGCCAGCACCCTTCACACCGTCATCCAACATGATGTAACAGAACGGACATGCTGTTGCGACGCGGCTTGCACCAGTTGCAATTGCTTCCGCTGCTCGCTCATCGTTGATCTTTGTGCCAATGTTTTCTTCCATCCACATGCGTGCACCACCAGCACCACAACACATTCCGGTGGTTCCATTGCGTGGCATTTCGACAAGTTCTGCACCCTTGATTGAACTGACAACATTTCGTGGCGCCAAGTACACATCGTTGTGGCGACCGAGGTAACACGAGTCGTGATAGGTGATGCGCTCTTCGAGAGTTGCGTTGCTCACATCTAACTTGCCACTGTCGATCAAATGTTCGAGCAATTGTGAGTGGTGAATCACTTCATACGTGCCACCCAACTGCGGGTATTCGTTGGCAAGGGTGTTGAAGCAGTGCGGGCATTGCGTAATGATTTTGCGCACGCCCATGCCGTTGAGCATCTCGATGTTTGGCATCGCCAGCATCTGGAACAAGTATTCGTTGCCGCTGCGACGTGCACTGTCGCCCGTGCACATTTCGCTCGGTCCAAGTATCGCTACATCGACGCCTGCGCGTTTGAGCAACTTGGCCATCGACTGCGTGACTTTCTTGTTTTTGTCGTCGAAGCTTCCAGCACAACCAACCCAGTACAAGTACTCGTGGTTGAATGCCGCGCCAGGATCAAGCACCTGAACATCGAGATCCTTTGCCCAGTCGCCGCGCTCGCCTTGGTTCATGCCCCATGGGTTGCCTTGGTTTTCCATCGCGCGGTACGCGTTGCCCAATTCGGCAGGGAAGTCGCTTTCCATCAGCGACAAGTAACGACGCATGTCGAGAATCTTGTCAAGAATTTCGATATTGACAGGACAAATTTCATCGCAAGCCTTGCAACTCGTGCAAGCCCACACTTCTTCTGCGGTGATCCGCTCAAACAACGAGTTGACCGAGATTGTGATCTCGCTGTCAACACCAATTGGTGGCGACACTTTGCCACCAGGGGCATGTGAAGCAGTTGCCGCCATCACCTCACCGCTCTTGAGCACGATTTCGCGCGGGTCAAGTGACTTGCCTGTCGCATGTGCTGGGCACACACTTGTGCAACGACCGCACATGGTGCACGCATCCAAATCGAGCAGTTGCTTCCACGTGAAATCCTCAATAACGTGCGCGCCAAAAGTCTCAAGTGAAGTCTCGGTGAGATTTGGCATTGCCTTCATTGCACCCTTCGGGCGCTCGCGATCTTTGAGATACATGTTGAGTGGTGAAGTAAAAATGTGACGCAACATCGTGATTGGCAAGATCGCAAGAAAGACGATGAACGCTGCTACGTGAGCAATCCACCAACCCTGATGCCATGTTGTCAATGTGCTGGCTGAAGCACCATTAACAAGTTGAGCAAGTGGGTATCCAATGAAGCTCCATTTTTCAAAATCAAGGTCAACGCCAGCTGCTTGACCTTGAGCAATACGGAACATCTCCGAACCAAAACCGCTCAAACCGATGACTAATAGCGTTGCAAGAATCAGCGCATGCTCTGGCTTGGTCTTGATACGAATTCGGTATGGGCGCTGCACATAGCGACGGATGATTGCCCATACGACACCACCTGTAAACATCAACCCTGCAAAGTCACCAACTGCGGCATACGCCTTATAAATGTCGCCGTGCAAAAACTTGAGTGCTGGTGGCAACTGGTGATCAAGTTCGAGCACGGTGGTGACGCCAAGCAAAATCAAGAAACCGAAATACATCATTGAGTGCATTAAGCCGGCTGCACTGTCACGCAAGAGCGTGCGCATGTAAACACCAGCGCGGTAGTCGGCAAGGCGCTGTTTGAAATTTTTTCGTGTCGTCTTACGGCGATCTGGCGCACCACGCTCCCAGTTGCGAATTCGGTCGGCAAAACGTAATGAACCCCAAATGAGCAGCATCGGGATGACGGTGTAGAACGCAATTTGCAATGCACCAGGAATTCCCTCGAATACCTTGCGGTGAACAAGCGACGTTTCTTCCCAACCTGTGATCTGGGGGACGATGCCTGAGATCATGGTGAAGACACCAATGCCAACTCCGAATGCGATCGAGATTTGATATGGCTTGATGCGCTTCGCGCCGGCCACAGTGGCAGTTGGGGTGTCGTGTGTGGTGCTCATGAAGATCTCACGCTAGTGCGATTTATGCCAGCGACATAGAACCAGAAGAAATTTATCCGGCAGTTGCTTGGCGTGAAACCGCTTCCGCAGCTGCCGCAATGCTGGCTGCATCACCCATGAAGTCCACCGATTTCATATCCATCGAGTCCGTGAATTCGTAACGACGAGGCACGCCAGTGGGGATATTCATTTCAGTGATATCTAGAGCCGAAATATGTTCGAGATGCATCGCAAGGGCACGAATTGAATTGCCGTGTGCTGTGACCAACACATTGGTGCCTGCTTGCAACTGAGGACGAATGACATCATTCCAATACGGCAACACCCGCACGAGAACATCTTGTAAACATTCAGTTGCAGGTAGCAGATTTTTGTCAAGTCCTTGACGAACGAGCTCTTGGTATTTTGGTTCATTTACAGGATGTTCCGGACTATCTAATGGTGCAGGAGGGGGAGCAATGTCGAAACTCCTCCGCCAAATCATGGTCTGCTCCGCACCATGCAGTTCGGTGGTTGCCTTTTTATCGAGTCCCTGTAGGGCCCCATAGTGACGTTCGTTAAGTAACCAACTTTTGGCAATCGGCAGACTGTCTTGATCCATCTCATGTAACACCAACTGGGTGGTGTCGATGGCTCTCACCAACAAACTTGTGTGCGCCGCACCAAAGTGCAGACCGGCCTGGCGCAGGGTGGCTCCTGCGGCCTTGGCTTCGCTTATCCCCAGCGGGGTCAGTGGCACATCGTGCCAGCCAGTAAAGAGATTTAACTGGTTCCAGGTGCTCTGGCCATGTCGAAGGACGATCAGGGTTCCAGGCATGTCCAAATGGTAGGTCAAACAGCCAATTTGCACCATATTCCAGATATGTACCACCCATTTTCGCACCCTATTCCAAATGTTGAGTGATATACACTCAACTTTTCTGTCCTAAGGTTGTTAGGTTCTCAACTCACCCCTAGCGTAGTGATCACAATAAATCCCCTCATCACCCCAAAGCAATCAGGAGCATTAAACATCATGGCAAAAGCAGTCGGAATTGACCTTGGAACCACCAACTCGGTTGTCGCAGTTTTAGAAGCTGGCGAAGCCGTTGTAATTCCCAACTCGGAGGGCTCACGCACCACGCCTTCAGTTGTCGCGTTCTCAAAAGCTGGAGAAGTACTCGTCGGCGAAGTCGCCAAGCGCCAGGCAATCACCAACCCAGAGCGCACATTTCGGAGCATCAAGCGCCACATGGGAGAAAACTGGAAGTCGGAAGATGTAGACGGCAAGAAATATACGCCACAAGAAATTAGTGCTCGCACACTTATGAAGTTGAAGCGCGACGCCGAAGCATATTTGGGCGACACCGTGACACAAGCTGTGATCACCGTTCCTGCTTATTTCGATGACGCACAGCGCACTGCAACAAAAGAAGCCGGTGCAATTGCCGGCCTCGAAGTGTTACGAATCATCAACGAACCAACTGCGGCAGCACTTGCCTACGGACTCAACAAAGGCGACGAAGACGAGACTGTGTTGGTATTCGACTTGGGCGGCGGCACATTTGACGTCAGCGTGCTCGAAATTGGTGACGGTGTATTTGAAGTCAAGAGTACGCATGGAGATACTCGCCTCGGCGGTGATGACTGGGATCAACGCGTAATCGATTGGATGGTGCAGCAATTTAAGGCAGCACACGGAGTCGATTTGGCTGTCGATCGCATGGCAACACAACGCCTCAAGGAAGCTGCCGAAAAAGCAAAGATTGAGTTGTCGCAAAATCAGCAGACACAAATCAACTTGCCATTTATTACTGCAACTGCTGCTGGTCCATTACACATGGACGAGTCACTGACTCGCGCAAAGTTTCAAGAACTCACTGCCGATTTGTTGGAGCGTTGCCGCAAACCTTTCGAGCAAGCAATCACCGATGCAGGTTTGTCAAAGGGTCAAATCCATCACGTCATCTTGGTGGGTGGTTCGACCCGCATGCCGGCAGTACAAGATCTTGTACAAAGCTTGACAGGCAAAGAACCAAACCGCACAGTAAACCCAGATGAAGTTGTTGCCATTGGTGCAGCAGTCCAGGCCGGCGTATTGCGCGGCGATGTCAAAGACATATTGTTGCTTGACGTAACACCACTTTCACTTGGTATCGAAACCAAGGGTGGAGTGATGACGAAACTCATCGAACGCAATACAACCATTCCAACACGTCGTACAGAGGTTTTTACAACAGCTGACGACATGCAACCATCGGTAGAAATTCATGTGTTGCAAGGCGAGCGCGAGATGGCCAGCTACAACAAAACTCTTGGCAAGTTTCAACTTGTTGATTTGCCTCCAGCACCGCGAGGTGTCCCACAGATTGAAGTGACATTCGATATCGATGCCAACGGCATCGTTCATGTTTCGGCGAAGGATCGCGCAACAAGCAAAGAGCAGTCAATGACCATCACCGGCCAGTCTTCGTTGGCAAAAGACGACATCGCAAAGATGGTGAAAGACGCCGAAGAGCATGCCGAAGAAGACAAGGCCCGTCGCGAAGAAGCAGAAATTCGCAACAATGCAGACTCGCTCGTCTATCAAACCGAAAAAGTCTTGCGCGAGCAAGGCGAAAAGGTAACAGAAGAAGAGCGCACAGCAGTTGAAGGCCCAATGGCAGAACTCAAAACATTGTTGCAAGGTTCTGACAATGCGGCGATCAAGGTAGCAACTGAGAAGTTGATGACCGCAAGCCAAGCATTCAGTCAAAAACTGTACGAGTCTGCAGCGCGTGACACCGATGCTGCGGGTACGTCGGCAAGCGGTCAGGGTGCGCCTGGTGGGAATGACGACGACATTGTCGATGCCGAGATAGTTGATGCAGAAATTGTCGACGAGAAGTAATTCGGAATCGACAATTCGTCATGACCGATAATCCAGAAAATGAACCAGAAAACAGTAACGAGATGGTGCAAGATCTCGAGTCGGCTTTTGCCGAACTCAACATCATTGAAGTTGTCAAAGAACGCGACGAGTTCAAAGACATCGCACTTCGCGTTCAGGCAGACTTCGAAAATTATCGTAAGCGTGCTGCTACCCAACTCGCCGATGAAGTAGATCGTTCAACTGGTCGCATCGTCGAGTCGTTGTTGCCCGTGCTTGACGCGTGCGAAGCTGCAAGTAGCCACGGTGTTACAGGTGTTGAGCAAGTGTGGAGCTCACTTTTGAGTGCTGTACAAAAACACGGTCTTGAAGCTCTTGACCTAGCTGGCAAACCGTTTGATCCATCACTTGCAGAAGCAGTGATGCACGAGGAAGGTGACCCTGCAGATTCCACCACCGAACCAATGGTTGTTGAGGTATTGCGCACTGGTTATCGATGGAAAGGTCGCGTGCTGAGAGCGGCAATGGTCAAGGTCAAAGGTTAAACATGCAACGCGAGTGGTTTGAAAAGGACTACTACGCGACGCTTGGCGTATCTAAAACCGCAACGGCAAAAGAGATCACGAAGGAATATCGAAAACTCGCGCGCAAGTTTCATCCTGACGCAAACCCAAACAACGCATCAGCCGAAGAGCGATTTAAAGAAATAGCTGCGGCCTATGACGTGCTTGGTACCGACGAGACACGCAAAGAATATGACGAAGTTCGTCGCGTGGGTCCGTCGTCGTTTGGCCCTGGTGGACCAGGAGGACAATCGCCTGGATCGTTTCGTTTTGACGGCAACAACATGGGTGCAGACGGCATTGGCGATCTACTCGGTCAAATGTTTGGTGGTGGTCGTCGTCGTAATAACAGTGGTGTTGGTCCGCAACGAGGAGCCGAGATCGAGGCAGCACTCACACTTGACTTCACCGATGCTGCCCACGGCCTGACCACCACATTGCATCTCACTTCTGAAGCCGAGTGTTCGTCGTGCAACGGCAGTGGAGCACGCGCAGGAACGTCGGCGAAGCAATGCCCGCAGTGTCGTGGTCGCGGAGTAGTTGAAGACAACCAAGGTCCTTTTGCGTTTTCGTCACCTTGTCCAAGATGTAATGGCCGAACAGTTGTCATTGAGACTCCTTGCATCGGCTGTCGAGGCACCGGAGTCGAGATGCGAGCACGCGAAGTAAACGTGCGCATCCCAGGTGGAGTAGATGATGCACAAAGGATTCGGCTCAAAGGGCGAGGCGGGCCAGGGCGTAACGGCGGCCCAGCTGGTGACTTGATTGTGCAGTGTCGAGTAACTCCCCACGAGGTGTTTGGACGAGATGCGCTGCATCTCATATTGCACCTTCCGATCACTTTTGCAGAAGCAGCACTTGGTGCAGATATTGACGTACCAACACTCGATGGTTCACTCGTCAAGTTGAGACTCAAGCCAGGAACTCAATCCGGTTCACGTCACCGTATTAAGGGCAAAGGAATAACTGCAGCAAAATCAACCGGCGACTTGATTGTCACGGTGGATATAAAAGTGCCAACAAAAATGAATGACCAACAGCAACAAGCAGTAACTGATTTTGCTGCCGCAACAACCGAATCTGTACGCGAGTCAGTATTGCAATCAGTATTAGCCAAGAAAAGGGGTTAGCCAATGGAACACGAATTACATGCCGTATACGTGATCTCGGTTGCAGCCGAACTTGCGGGTGTGCATCCACAAACCTTGCGCATCTATGAGCGCCGCGGGTTGTTGCAACCTGCCCGCACAACAGGTGGCAATAGGCGCTACAGCAATGCCGACATACAACGGTTGTTGCGCATCAGCGAATTGGCCGATGTGGGAATGAATCTGGAGGGCATTCGCCAAGTTCTCGAACTTGAAGCACATGTTGCACAGTTGCGGGCTGAAGTAGCGCAGTTGCAACGCGAACTGGCTGTTGCGGTCTCAGTAGTTGAACGAAGCGGCCGTTTTGAGTTGGTGCCGTTACGTCAATCGGTCACAGTTTTCGGCAGCAGACCAAGCATCTTTCGTCGAGACGAGTGAGATGTTGAGCATCAGGCACTAGACTCTTATTACGTTCCCCACAATTCAAGTAGGAGCGTTGCATGCCTGTCGCAGTTGTCGTTGGTACCCAATGGGGTGATGAAGGCAAGGCCAAAATCATTGACCTTTTGGCAGGTACTCATTCACATGTAGTTCGCTATCAAGGCGGACACAATGCGGGCCATACCGTTGTCGTAGGCGACCAAAGATACGCACTGCAACTCGTGCCGAGCGGAGTGTTGTACGAACACGTGACTCCAGTAATTGGTAATGGAGTCGTTGTCGACATGCCAACACTGTTTAACGAGATCGACGTTTTAGAAGGCCGTGGTGTGTCCTGCTCACGATTGAAGGTCTCGAGCCTTGCCCAACTTATTTTTCCGTGGCATCAAGCATTCGATGCTGTTGCAGAAAATGCTCGAGGCGATGCCAAGATTGGCACAACCCTTAAAGGAATCGGACCTGCTTACGCCGACAAAGCATTGCGAGTGGGCATTCGCGCCGGTGATGTTCGTGACCTGGATCGTTTTGAAAAGTTGGTACGCGAGAGGGCTATTGCGGCACTTGCAATGCTCAAGTCCGTTGGCGGCGAGTCGTTTGATGTCGAAGAAGTAGTCGCACGTTTTGTTGTGTTTGGTAAACGACTAGCCCCATATATTGCCAACACCGTCGACATGTTGCATGATGCAATCGAAGCGAACAAGAGCGTGCTCCTCGAAGGTGCTCAAGCAACATTTCTCGACATAGATCACGGTACTTATCCATTTGTGACATCGTCCAATCCAACTGCGGGTGGAGCGTGTGCAGGCACTGGCATTGGGCCGCGGTACATCACGCGAGTCGTTGGCATTGCAAAGGCATACACAACTCGAGTTGGTGCCGGTCCATATCCAACCGAACTGCACGGAGCACTTGGCGATGCCATCGTTGATATTGGCCACGAATTTGGAACCGTTACAGGACGTCGTCGCCGACCGGGCTGGCTCGACTTGGTGATGCTGCGCCATGCAGTGCGACTCAATTCGCTCACCGAGATTGCGCTCACCAAACTGGACGTACTTGACACATTTGACACGATCCAGTTGGGTGTTGGATACACGCTTAACGGAAAAGAAATTGCCGGCTATCCGGACGACATTGAGTTACTGGGTCGAGTTGAGGCCGAATATGTAGAGCTAGAGGGATGGAAAACAAATTTGCGCGAATGCCGTACGTTTGAGTCAATGCCTCTTGCAGCGCGCACGTTTGTAGAAACAGTTGAACGACATGTTGGCGTACCAGTAACCATGATCGGTGTTGGCCCGGAGCGCGACGATTGCGTGATCCGCTGATGATTGATCGCTACTCACTTCCAGAGATTGCAAATATTTTTTCAGACGAGTCTCGGTTTGCTCGATATCTGGAAATTGAATTACTGGCCACCGAGGCCCAATCACAGTTGGGAAATGTGCCAAGCGCAGACGCTAAAGAGTGTCGATCGCGTGCACCCAAAGTAGATGCCGCATTTGTTGCCGATGTTATAGAACGCGAAAAAGTAACAGACCATGATGTCGCCGCATTTGTTGATGTTGTTCAGCAACATATAGGCATGCCTGCAGGTGCCTGGATTCATCACGGGCTTACTTCAACTGATGTCGTTGACACTGCTTGGTGTTGGATGCTCAAAGACGCAAGTGACCTCACTATCTCGGCACTGAATGAATTGATTGTGGAATTGGTCAAGCTCGCGGAGTCACATCGCAATACACCCATGATGGGAAGAACTCACGGCATTCATGCCGAACCAACGACGTTCGGGGCAAAAGTTGCACTGTGGGCACTGCAACTTGATCGAGATCGTCAGCGAATGACCGCTGCCCGCAATGCCATTGCCGTGTGCAAGTTGTCGGGGGCAGTCGGTACATATTCCAATATTGATCCGGCAGTTGAATCTCATGTTGGAAAATCTCTTGGGTTGTTACCTGTGCCGGCAACACAGGTAATTGCACGCGACAGACACGCCGAATACCTGTGGGCGTGCACATCAATTGGCACAAGCATTGAGGCAATCGCGGTTGAGTTGCGCCACTTGCAACGCACCGAAGTAAGCGAAGTTCGAGAAGGCTTCAAGTCAGGCCAAAAAGGCAGTTCGGCAATGCCTCACAAGCGAAACCCAATTTCAGCAGAGACGCTGACGGGATTATCTCGAGTGTTGCGGGGCAACTTGCAATCCGGTTTACAAAACGTTGCGTTGTGGCATGAGCGAGATATTTCGCATTCATCGGCTGAACGAATTGTGTTGCCTGATTCTTCAATACTCGTGTACTACATGGTCAAACGCCTTATCCGATTGATCGGTGGTCTCGAAGTTGATGCACAACGAATGAAAGAAAATCTTGAAAGCAGTTTTGGAGTCGTCTTTTCTCAGCCAGTGCTGTTGGCACTTGTTGAATCTGGTCTTTCGCGCGATGATGCGTATCGAATTGTGCAGGAAGATGCGGCCATTGCATGGAGCGAACGTAAACCGTTTCGAGACGTGTTGACTGCAGACAAGCGCGTCACATTAAGTTCATCGCAATTAGATCAAGCATTTGATATCGACCGTGCAGTTCGTCATGCCCACTCGGCAATTGATGCAACACGCGGCCTTGTGCAATGAGCAATTTGCCAAGCATCGATGCTGCGCGCGATGCACTTCGCGCACACGTGCTGCAGTATTCGCTGAAGACAGGTGAGTTCACGCTCAAATCTGGTCGCACGAGCAAATGGTTTCTCGACACAAAGCAAACCGCGTGCAGAGCAGACGGCATCTTGTTGGTTGCCGATGTTGCTTTGAGTTTGTTGCCAACCGAGATCAATGCAATTGGTGGGCTTACGATGGGCGCCGATCCAGTTGCATACGGCATTGCCGCAGTCGCTGCAACGCGTGGAAGGCAGTTGCGCAGTTTCAGTGTGCGCAAAGAAGCAAAAGATCATGGAGTGACCGGAAGAATTGCTGGTGCGTTACAACCTGGCGACAAAGTTGCAATCGTTGAAGACACGGTGACACGGGGCCTATCGATTTTTGAGGCAGTCGATGCGGTGCGCGAGTTCGGTGCATTTCCACAATTCATCACGGTGATCGTCGATCGCGGAGGAACATGTGCGCAGATGGCGCAAGAAGCTGGGATCGATTACGAGCCGATGTTGAGAGCAACCGATCTTGGATATGACTTCGGGTCGTGAACCTGCACGAACTGTTTGACCTCACGTCCCACAACGGGGATGTGTATGTGGGGCAGGGTCTCGAATATCCATGGGGTGGCCTCTATGGCGGGCACATTGTTGCTCAAGCATTGCGTGCTGCCGCTTTCACCATTGAAGACGGCATGTTGCCTCACTCGGTACGCGCATATTTTATTCGCCGCGGCAAAAACACTCAACCCGTTCGATATGAAGTCGATCGCATTCGTGACGGCAAGAGTTTTAGCACCCGTCGAGTTGTAGCGCGTCAAGACGATGGGGCAATTCTCAACCTGGAAGCCTCATTCCAAAAGTTTGAGCACTCATCAGATATCTCGAACATTGTTCATCAACATGACATCATGCAACCCGACGAGATTGAAGAAACTTCGTGGAGCACATTTTTCAATCGTCGAACATTGCCGCAGTCTGCACTGACCGGGATGAACAGAGAAGGTGCCGGGCGCACTGCGGCATGGTTTCGAGTTAAAGATTCACTTGTTGATGACGAATTATTAAATCGCTGCGCACTTGCATACTTGTCAGACGACTTACCAAACGAAAGTGTGGTCTTAGCAACCCCCACACTCTTGGAGGCATCAACCAAGGGCGGAAATTTTCACGCGAGTTTGGATCACACCATTTGGTTTCATCGCCCAGTGCGCGCCGATCAGTGGCATTTATATGAAATGTCATGTTTGTCGTATGGGGGTGGGCGAGGACTTACACATGGTTATGTGTTTGCTCAAGATGGAACACATGTAGCCACGGTTTCGCAAGAAACATTGGTGCGCAGTATCCCCGCAGCAAACTGATAATAAGTTTGCGCAGTATTCAACTCACTTGCTGTATTCAATTGTGGTCGGGACCGGCGTCGATCCGGTGACCCTGCGCTTTTCAGGCGCATGCTCTGCCTACTGAGCTACCCGACCTTGAAGAGTGCAAGCACTCCCCAGCGGTCCCGACGGGACTCGAACCCGCGACCTCCGCCTTGACAGGGCGGCGTGAACTCCAGCTTCACCACGGGACCAAATGTTTACAACCAACTGAAAAACCAGTGTGCTGCTTATAAATGGCCTTGCTGTATTACGTCTTGCTGTATTACCTAACTAACGCACCCCCAACGGGATTCGAACCCGTGCCGCCACCTTGAAAGGGTGGTGTCCTAGGCCACTAGACGATGGGGGCATGGACGAACTTTTCGTTGGAAGAGCCCTTGAAATCTATCACTAGCAGTACCAATTTCCCCCGTGGCTATTGATACCCATCATGAGTATTCATCTAACTGGGCAGTCACAGCCCAATCCAGCAACCAGCCGAGGTACCCATACAGCGCAAGGCGTTGGTCGTTTGGGTCGTCCTCGTCCAAGTCAACATCAATATCGGACTCATCAATATCCAACATGGTGCCAAGAACGAGACGCAAGTTATTTATTGATCGCGCAAACTCATCCAGTTCTTGAGAGGTGAGCACAGTCATATTGTCAACAGACTCACGTGCCAAAACCGATGTGGCGACGCCAAGTGATTGCAAGCGCGAAGCCAATAAGTCATCGCGCATGAGACGCTGGTACTCCTCATCGTGTTTTGGATCTTGGTGATATGCAGTGGGGAAGAGCCGCTTTAGGTTTTCATCCGTTGATCCGCTCATCAAACTGTCGCGCAGTTGGTCGAGCAAGCCGATCAATGCTTCCTTGTCTGAACCTTCAAGCAACAATGCGTATTCATTTTTCGCGAGCGCCCGAATTGGACCTTTGTGTTTGCGAGCCATTTATGCGTCTTCGCGTTGCATTGTTGCCCATAGACCGTGCTCGTGCAGACGGTAGACATCGAGCTCTGCTCGCTCGCGTGTTCCATTGGAAACAACTGCTCGACCTTTATGGTGTACATCGAGCATGAGTGCTGTTGCTTTTTCGAGGCTGTAACCAAAAAGCTTTTGTAATACGAGAGTGACATAAGACATCAAATTGATTGGGTCATTCCAGACCAGCACAATCCAGGGGCGATCCGTATCAACCGCACTATCGACGTCAGGTTCTTTGACGGTTGTCGGTCCAACTTCCGAATTGTTCACGCTTCTAGTGTGCCGTAGCGGAACAGTCTTGGCGTAGCCTTGGTATGTGGCTCTCGGCGTTCAACCAATGGTTCCTTCGAGGATCAGCTCTCGCTTATTTGGGCATGGTGATGGGAAACAGCGTGACGCAAGCCAAAAGAAGCGCTCAAAATTCGGTTCGTACGTTGCATTGACGAAACCCCGAATTATCGAATTGCTACTGGTCACAACAATCCCCACCATGGTGCTCGCGGCAGGCAAGTGGCCGTCTGTCAGCTTGATGGTCATTACGTTGCTCGGAGGGTCACTCGCTGCGGGTGGGGCAAATGCAATCAATATGTATATCGACCGCGATATCGATGCATTGATGGTGCGTACGCAAGGTCGACCATTGGTTACAGGCGATATACGTCCTCAAAATGCCCTTATGTTTGCTGTCCTTCTGGAAATTGCCGCATTTGCGGTGCTGTGGAGTGGCGCGAACCTACTTTCGGCACTGTTAGCACTGAGTGCCACGATGTTTTACGTCTGCATCTATTCGTTATGGCTAAAGCGCACGAGTAAACAGAACATAGTCATTGGTGGTGCGGCCGGAGCGGTTCCGGTCCTGGTTGGCTGGGCCGCAGTGCAAAACTCGCTGGGCTGGGCTCCAGTGATTTTGTTCTTAGTCATCTTTTTTTGGACACCGCCACATTTTTGGGCCTTGGCAATTCGGCACTCCGACGATTATCGGGCCGCAGGCGTGCCCATGTTGCCAGTCGTTGCAACAATGCAGGAAACAGTTCGCTCGATGGTCATCTATTCGGTGATCCTGACGGCCACTTCGCTCGCATTGATTCCTGTCGCCGATCTTGGCTATATATATGGAATTACAGCATTGTTGTTTGGAACCCTATTTATCCTCGGGTCAATCCGATTGGGCCGTGATCCATCCGAATCCCGTTCAATGCGATTGTTCTCTTTTTCAATTACCTATGTCTCAGTGTTGTTTATGGCATTGACCGTAGACGTGCTCGTGAATTAGTGCTCAGTGTTAGAAGAAGTTCGGGCGCGCGGCCTACTCATTGTTAGTCTGTTCTAGTTATGAATACGGTCAATTCCACTGCCACTTCAGGCAATGCCTCCGCACCTAGTGCTCTCGGTACGGTGGCAAATTGGATAACTACAACTGACCATAAAAAAATTGGCCGCCTTTTCGTGGGTGCCAGTGCACTGTGGATGCTCATCATTGTTGGAGTTGGTGTTGCACTTGGCATTGAGCGGATTGCTTCTGATTCGGCAATTTTTAATTCAAACAGTGTTACCCAGCTTTTTGCAATACTACGTACGGGTGCGACTTTCGGCGTTTTATTGCCACTCGCTCTCGGATTCGGTATTGCTGTTGTTCCAACACAGGTTGGTTCGAAGTCGCTCAGTTTCGTGCGTCTCGCAATGTTTGGTTTTTATGCCTGGCTGATCGGTAGCGGCCTGGTGATTGGGTCAATCATTGCCAATGGTGGACCTGGTGGAGGCAACTCACAAATGGTTGACCTGTACTTGATGGGTGTTGGAGTCGGTTTAGTTGGTGTAATTGCTGCGTCGGTATCGCTCGTAACGACAGTTTTGACATCGCGCCGCACCGGACTTTCGTTGCTTGAGATTCCAATGTTTTCTTGGTCGGTTTTTGTAGCCGCAATTTCTATTGTCTTGACCTTGCCTGTTTTGCTCGGCTCCCTTATTTATGTAGCAGTTGATCATCATTATGGACGTTTGGTTTTCGGGGGCAATGACGGAATTGACATGTGGCTTGGTTGGGGTTTCAGTCAGCCTCAAACATTTCTTTATGTCATTCCAGCGATTGGTTTGCTCGCCGAGTTGGCTCCAGTTGCCGCACGCATTCGCCAACCATTGCGTGGTGCAATGTTGGTTGGTGTGGGACTTGTTTCAACTGCCATGTTCGGCACTGTGACACAAACATCCCATATGTTTGTGTGGGGTGGCACATTGAGCGACAAGCTCAAGAGCGCAATTCCGTATGCGTGGTTTAACTTGTTGCCGGTCCTGGGCGTTGTAATTGTGATCCTGCTTTCATTGTTGGCAATTCAAAAAGGAAAGAAACGATTGATTGCGCCACTCGTTCCAACATTTTTGGGCGTAGGGATGATCGTTGTGGGCATGGCCGGAAATGCTGTTCAGATGATCGACTCAGCCAAACTTTCGGGAAGCGTGTTTGAAGAAGCAGCAGTCACATACATTGCTTACGGAGCAATGCTGTGTGCGTGGGGCGCCATTTCATACTTTGGTCCAGCACTGTGGGGACGAAAAATTCCAGATTCTTCGGTGATCGGAATTGGCGCACTCGGACTCTTTGCAACGGTGTTTGCTGCTTTTCCTTACTACTTGGCAAAAGATCAGGTTGCGAGCGAGGTGAGTGATTTCGATTACTCAGGTCCACAAGCAGCATTTAACACTGCTGTTTCTTTGGGCCATGTGCTGATGTTGTTCTGCCTGTTGAGTGCAATAGCCATATCGATCAAGTCGTTGAGCAGTGGTGAAATAGTGAACGCAGATGTATGGAGCGATCAATGAGCACAGCAACTTCACGCGCACTTCCAAGCGGAGCAAGCCCGGCACCACGTAGTTCTATTTTGGTCGCAACAAGTGCAGTCGCTGCAGCGGGAACAATGCTGATGTTTGGCATGTTGGCGATGTGGCTCAAGTTCCGTGATGCTTCTCCGTTACGCGAATCTGCTCGTGGCAAGATGATCCACAATTGGTTGCCAGCCGACATCAAAATTCCAGAAGTTGCTACGAACACAATGGCGTTCACAATGGTGATTGCCTGCGTGATGGCACAGTGGGCTGTCTATTCGACACGCCGCAACGATTCGTCGCACGCTACGGTGGCTCTCGCAATCACTGCTGTTATTGGTATTGCGGCAATTAACGCTCAAGTTGCTGTGTATTTGCAAATGGAAATGGGCCTCACTGATGGCGCTTACCAAACGATGTTTTATGCCGTCACAGGAACAATGCTTGCATTGCTCGTAACTGGCGTTGCATTTTCGGTTATCACAATGTTTAGGGCAGTCGCTGGTCGCCTCGGCGACTCAAGCGTGATGAGCGCGCATGCGCTGTACTGGTATTTCCTCACCGCAGTCTTTATTGCACTGTGGTTCGTCGTGTACGTGCAGAAGTAGGTACGAGAAATGTTTACTCCCGGATCCAAATATCTCATCGCGATCACTGGCTTAAGCGCAGTTTCGTTTGCGTTGTACATGCTGTTGGTTCATCCATCCGCGCTCGGTGCGGTTGCGCTCATTGGTCTCTTGGTCGCGACAAGCCTGCTCACCGGAATTACGTTGTTCACTCGCGATGGTCATACAACAGAAGGCAACACTGCTGCTGCAACACTCGACACACCAACGCCAAGCATGTGGCCACTCGTTGGTGCTGCAGGTTTTGCACTCGTATTGGTTGGCACCATTACGACCCCAATTGTTTTCATCTTCGGAATTGTCGCAATACTCGCCACGTTGGTTGAGTGGACAGTGCAGGCTTGGAGCGAGCGAAGCTCGGCAGATGTTGCGTACAACGCAAGTATTCGTGAGCGAATACTGAATCCGATCGAGTATCCAGTCTTGGCTGCTATCGGTGTTGCTGTGATTATCTTTTCGTTCTCGCGAGTGATGTTGGCAATTAATAAGGATGCTGGCGCGATCATATTTATCGTTGCCGCTTCTGCCATCTCATTAGTTGGACTACTCATCAGTGTTCGACCTCAACTGAAAAAGGGCATTGTTCAAACAATTGCAGTGCTTGCAGCGGTTGGGCTTGTTGGGGCTGGCATCGCAAGCATGGGCTTTGGTTTACGCGAGGATTTGGTTGTTGCTGCAGAAGAAGATCACTATGCGCACCAAGAGTGTGGTGCTGAGAAATCCGATCATTTTGATAAAGGTGTCTCGGAAACTATCGCAGCCACGAGCGGCGCAGATGCGACAATTGAATTAGTCGATGGCAAGCTCACTGCGCACGCACAAGGGATTGAAGGATTACAAGATTCAATCACGGTGAGGCGATCCAACCCATCCAACATTATTTTCCGCAACAAAGATGCAGGCGAATTTAGACTGAGCGCAAACTTGGGCAAAAAACAAATTGCCGATGGAGTGATGGAAGACGTGGTCACCTGTACTCAGTTGATTTCTGAGGGCGCCGAGCAATGGTTGACTCTCACCATCAATAAGCCAGCAGTAAGTGGCGAGCCGTACACCCTGTCGGTTCCTGGCCTTGAAGGTCAAAGCATTGTGGTGGTAGTGCCGTGAACCACATCAAGAACGCTTCGGATGCCGCACCCCAGGTCAATATGCTTGGACGAGTGATAGGTCGACTCAAGACAGTAATTCTCGGTACTGCAGGAACAGTTTTTCTTGCAAGCTGTGCGTCCAATGCACCGCAAGACACGTGGGTGCCAAAGGGTCCTAACGCACAAAAGATTGACAGTTTGCAGAAACCCGTTTTTGCAGTTGCAGGAATCATCGGATTGATCGTCGCAGCAGCCGTTGTATACAGCATGATCAAGTTTCGTGACAGAGGTCAGCCAATTCCAAAGCAGAGTCACGGAAATCCAGCGCTTGAAATAACTCTGACTATTATTCCTGCGTTGATCTTGGCCGTAGTTGGTGTATTTACATTTCGTACCGTGTTTGATCTCAACAAGACGAGCGACACACAAATGATCATCAACGTGACCGGTCAGCAGTGGTGGTGGGAGTATGACTACCCAGCCAACAACGATTTTGGCATCACTCAACCGATCATCACTTCTGGACAACTTGTGATTCCAGTTGGCACGAAAGTGTTGTTGCGCGAAACAAGTCGCGATGTCATTCACTCATATTGGATTCCTGCACTCAATGGCAAGCGCGATGCTGTGCCTGGCCGAATTACGCTTAACCGCATTGAGGCTGATGAGCCTGGTATTTATGCGGGTCAGTGCACAGAGTTTTGTGGTTTGTCACATGCAAACATGCGCATGGAAGCAATTGCCTTAAGTAAAGAAGATTTTGCAAAGTGGGTTGCCAATGAGCTCAAGCCATATGCAGCACCCGCTGAGGGCACACTTGCCAAAGAGGGTGAAACCGTATTTCTTAATCAGTGCACACGTTGCCATCAAGTCAATGGTCTTACTCGCGCAGACGGCACTCCAGTAATTGCAGCTCCAGATGAAAACGTATGGTCGGGTGCAGTTCCAAATCTTTCTCACCTCATGAGCCGCAATACATTTGCCGGCGCAATGTTCGACTTGCTCACACCAGAATGTCGCACGGATGTTTGGAAGTCAGAATCTGCATCATTCGGTGCAAAGTATCTTGCAGGTGTCAGCGAATCATGTCTCAATCAAACTGACCTGCGTGGCTGGTTGCGTAATGCCCCAGAGAAAAAGCCGATGTATGCCAATCCGGCGCAACTTGCCTCAACTGAAGGCAAATATCGCGGAATGCCAAACCTCGGTTTGAGCGAATCTGATATCGAAAAACTCGTCGCCTACCTGCTCACGCTGAAATAAACGGAGACCCCAATGGCCATTATTGAACCGACAGCGTCGTCTGAAGCATCGATCGCAGTTATCCCACCTGCAACACCTTCTTCGGCAATGGGTGCATTGAAGCGTCCTGTGGCTACAAAAGGCTGGAGACAGTGGGTATTTACTGTCGATCACAAAAAGCTCGGCATCATGTATATGGCTACAGCAATGTTTTTCTTCCTGGTTGGTGGTTTAGAGGCCGTCATGATTCGCATGCAGCTCGCGCTTCCCAACGGCAAGATCCTCAATGCCGACTTGTACAACCAAATGTTCACAATGCATGCCACGACGATGGTGTTTCTCTTCGTGATGCCAATGACTGCAGGTTTTGCTAACTACTTCATCCCACTGCAGATTGGTGCGCGAGACGTTGCATTCCCACGCATCAATGCATTTAGCTTTTGGGCCTTGCTATTTGGTGGATTGTTCATCAACCTGTCGTGGTTTTTGGGTGGAGCTGCTGATGGTGGTTGGTTTATGTATGCGCCAAACTCCGGTCCGATCTTTTCGCCGAGCCACGGCGTCGACTTCTGGGCACTTGGACTTCAGATAACCGGTATTGCTTCACTTGCTGGTGCAATCAACTTGATTGTGACAATTCTCAATATGCGTGCACCTGGTATGAAGCTCATGCGCATGCCGATCTTTACGTGGATGTCGTTAGTTGTGCAGTTCTTGCTGGCATTCGCGGTTCCTGTTATTACCGTCGCACTATTCCTGCTTTCATTCCAACGCAACTTCGGTGCAACATTCTTTGATGTTTCTGCGGGTGCCGACCCACTGTTGTGGCAGCACTTGTTCTGGATCTTCGGTCACCCAGAGGTATACATCCTCATCTTGCCAAGCTTCGGAATTATCTCTGAAGTATTGCCAGTGTTTTCACGCAAGCCATTGTTCGGTTATCCGTTCGTGGTGTTCTCTGGTGCAGCGATTGGTTTCGTTGGTTGGGGAGTTTGGGCTCACCACATGTTTGCCTCGGGCCTTGGCCCTGTATCGGTTGCAGTGTTCTCGATCTCGACCATGGCGATTGCGGTACCTACGGGTGTCAAGATCGTTAACTGGACGCTCACGTTGTGGGGCGGCAAGCTTTGGTTTACAACTGCAATGAAGTTTGCAATTGGTTTGATCGTTCTGTTTACTATCGGCGGTTTGTCTGGTGTAACGCACTCAGTTGCACCGTCAGATACTCAGCAGACCGATACGTATTACATCGTTGCTCACTTTCACTATGTGTTGTTCGGTGGAGCAGTGCTCGGATTGTTCTCCGGCTTCTACTACTGGTGGCCAAAAATGTTCGGCAAGATGCTCAACGAAAAACTTGGAACCTGGAACTTCTGGTTCATGATCATCGGTTTGAACATGACGTTTGGTCCAATGCACATTCTTGGTCTACAGGGTCAACCACGTCGTATGTACCAGTGGACAGAAAATCGCGCAGGCGAAGGATTCTTCAATCTTGCGTTTTGGAACCTCATCGCTTCAATCGGATCACTCGTATTGGTCGTCGGAGTTTTCTTCTTCTTGGTCAATGTTTTTATCACCGCGCGTAATGGCAAAGTTGCACCACTCGACCCATGGGGTGCCCGCAGCCTCGAGTGGATGACGAGTAACCCACCAAAGGAACATAACTTCGATTCAATACCAACGGTGCATCACCTCGACGAGTTCTTCCACCGCAAATACGCCGAAGACGCCAACGGTCAAATGCAACAGATTGCAACAGCAGAAGAAGTGTTGAAGCAACTTGAAGATAATGCTGACACCCACATCCACATGCCGTCACCTTCATATTGGCCAATAGTGATTGCATTTGGTCTCCCGGTTACAGCGCTTGGTGTTATTTACTCAATCCCGTTGGCTATTTTTGGTGGTCTCATCATTTTGATGGGCGCATTTGGTTGGGCACTCGAGCCGAGCACAGCTCCAGATACCGACTTCGACCCACCTTCGTCGGGCAATACATCAAAGGATGTGGTTCACGTTGGATAATTTAGCTACAGCACACGACACACACGAAGATGCAGCGCATACATCAACCGGCTTGTCCAATGTCAAATTGGGAATGTGGTTGTTCTTGGGCACAGAGTGTCTCTTGTTCGGCGGACTCATCTCTACGTACATGTTGTATCGCGGTCGCGTAGGAACTGGACCACGACCAGCACAAGTATTCGACATTCCGTTTACTTCGGTCAGCAGTTTTGTGTTGTTGATGAGCTCACTCACCATGGTGCTGGCTGTGTCTTCTGCACACAAACGAGATGACAAATCGACCAACTTGTGGCTTGTGATCACTGCGCTTTTGGGTGCAACATTTGTTGGCGGCCAGGTGTACGAATTCACCGCCTTTTACAACGAGGGCATGGGTTTTTCCACCAGCCTCTTTAGCTCAAGCTTTTATGTGCTCACCGGGTTTCACGGAGTTCACGTAACAGTTGGACTCATCATGTTGTTGGCGCTGCGAGGCATGCTCAAGAACAACAAGGTGCCAGGTAGCCGCGCAGAAACGGTCGAAATGATTGGTCTGTATTGGCACTTCGTTGACATCGTGTGGATCATCATTTTCACTCTCATCTATTTGATTCCGGCGTAACCATGACTACGACTGCAACAGACTCACACGCAACCGAACATGGGCTTTCTACAGCTGGCTATGTGCGTATCGCATTGATCTTGGCAGCAATTACTGGTCTCGAAGTTTCTACGTACTATGTCGATTTCGGTTGGCTCTTTATGCCAGCGCTGATGATCATGATGGTGATCAAGTTTGTGATGGTCGTGAGCTACTTCATGCATCTCAAGTTTGACAACAAGCTATTCAGCTGGTTGTTCTATACCGGTCTTATTTTGGCCGTGGGTGTGTATTGTGCCGCGCTGGCCACATTCAAGTTCTTTGGCTAGTTCGCTAGCAGGGGTTGACCCCTGGAGATTTCAGGCCCACATTGAAGTGTGGCTGCTTATGGTTGCCATTATTGGCAGCTACATATATGCAATCAAAGTAATTGGTCCTCGTGTTGTTTCTAACGGCAACGTAGTTACAGGGCGCCAAATTAAGGCATTTACTGCAGGTGCATTATTGATGTGGGTTGCATCAGACTGGCCTATTCATGACATTGCCGAAGAGTATCTGTATTCGGTGCACATGTTGCAGCACATGATGTTGTCGTACTTTGTACCACCACTGCTGTTGTTGGCGACACCGAAGTGGCTGTTTGATGCAGTGTTCGGCTCCGGACGTGGATATCGAGCAATCAAATTTCTCAGTCGGGCCACCGTTGCAGGTGTGCTCTTTAATGTCGTCGTCATGGTGACACATATTCCAGATGTTGTCGATCGCAGCGTGTCAAATGGCCCAATGCACTACAGCCTGCACGTATTGGTTGTACTCACGGCACTCTTGATGTGGATGCCTGTGTGTGGGCCAGAGAGGTCATTTCGGTTGCAGTATGGCGGCATGATGATTTATCTATTTTTGATGTCGGTAATTCCTACCGTTCCTGCAGCGTGGCTAACATTTGCAGAAGGTTCGGTATATAAGCACTACGACATTCCAACCCGTGTTTGGGGTCTTTCAGTAACTACCGATCAACAACTTGCCGGGGCAGTAATGAAAAGCGCTGGAGGGATTTTCTTGTGGACGATAATCGTCGTCATATTTTTCCGTCGATTTATTGGTCGATTTTTTGCTGAAGCAAGCTACTCTAAAGAAGCAAGACAAGACATAGATTAACTCCAGCGAAAAAATTTGGTTGCGGCTATTGGTGCAAGTAGAGCCCAGCATGCAAGCACAATCCACGAGTTTTGGCCATAAGCAGCAGTGTCGGTGATGGCACCGCGAAGTACGTCGGCAAGCGCCCCCGAAGGTAGCAACTTCCCGACATTCTGCAATGGTTCAGGAAGTTTGTCGAGTGGGAAAATGACTCCGCCCAAGAGAAGCAGTAAGAGATACAAACCATTTTGGGCTGCCAAGTTAATTTCGGCGCGTAGGGTGCCCGCCATCAATAAACCAATTCCTGCAAAGGCGAGTGTTCCTGCAAAGAGCGCCGCGAAAAGTAGCAATACATTGGCAATGTCGCCTTCCTTGCCAAGTATCACGGCAATCGAATACAGCACCACCAACTGAAGTATTTCAATCAGTACAACAGCAAGGCTTTTAGCCAGGATCAAACGACCTGTGCCTAGCGGTGTTGCGCCAAGGCGCTTGAGCACCGAATATGAACGTTCAAAACCCGTTGCAATGCCAAGGCTGACCATGGCAGTCGACATGATGGCGAGTGCAAAGATGCCGGGCAGCAAAAAGTCGATAGGTGTCTGTCCATTGGTTGGCAATACGTCTACCTGACTGAAAAAGATCAGAAGTGCAGCTGGAATACCGATAATTACAAGCAATTGTTCGGCATTGCGGGCAACCACCCGAATTTCGGAGCGAAGTTGGGCGAACAACATTCTCATTGCGCACCGCCAGTGGTGAGGCGGCGGAAAATATCTTCAAGTCGTTGTGCACCTGCACGCAGATCACGAATGTCGGCACCATGAAACGACATCCACTCAGAAAACTTGCCGATCACTGCGGCGTCAGCCGTACCTGTGATGACATATTCGTCGCCCAAATTTTGAATAGGGAAGTCGAGATATTTTGCCAGGGCCGCAACGTCAAAAGCAATCCCTGAACGAAAACGGATTTCGTAACTTTGTGAACGAATTGATTCGAGTGAACCATTGGCAACAATTCTTGATTGATGAAATATCACAACGTCATCAGCGCATCGTTCGGCTTCGTCGAGTTCGTGAGTTGCAAGTACAACGGCACAGCCAGATGACGACAAGTTTTTAATGACATTTCGAATCATGTCGCGACCGTTGACATCAACACCAGATGTCGGTTCGTCTAAAAATGCAACCTCTGGGCGCGCAGTGAGGGCAAGCGCTAGAGATAGCCGTTGTTGCTCGCCACCCGAGAGCTTCTTCCAGGTGCTCTTCGTGCGGTGTTCAAGACCTACCGTCTTAATGACTTCTGTGGCAACAACACCTTTGCCATAGAGACTGCAGTAATGGGCGACGACTTCGCCCACGCGAGCAGTCGGGTAAATGCCGCCGTCTTGCAACATCACACCAATGCGCTTATTCAATTGCTTGCGGTCTCGTTGTGGGTCAAGACCCAACACACGCACCGACCCGGCTGTCACTGATCGAAAGCCTTCGCAAGCCTCAATCGTCGACGTTTTTCCCGCACCGTTTGGTCCAAGAATGACCGTGACCCGACCTGCGTGTGCATTAAAAGAGACCTGCTCGACAGCGGTCACAGATCCGTAGCGCATCACCAACTGGTCTACTTGCACAGCGGCATCGCCAGTTGTTGTAGCAGTTGTACTCACGCATATCAGCGTACGCAAATCAGACCCGTTGCACCACGCCGCAACGCTAAAGTGAATTCTCAGTGATTGACGTTCGACTTTTGCGAAATGACCCCGAGATGGTCCGTGCTTTGTTGGCGCGACGACATAAGCCAGAACTTCTTGTACAGCTGCAAGAAGCCGAGACTCTCGACGCCAGATTGCGTGATATCACGACCGAACGAGACACCACTCGTGCCAAAGTAAATGAGCTCTCAAAACAGGTTGGCGCGCTCAGGCGCTCGGGTGAGAACGATGCAGCCGAGGCTTTGATGGCCCAAAGCCGTTCGCTTGGTGATGCCGAGCAGGCACTTGTTGCTGAGTTCGACCAACTCACCGAATCGCTGCGCGACATCTTGCTGCGCATTCCAAATACACCACATCCCGATGCGGTTGACGGTGCAGGTGACCACGAGAATCCAACGATCACTGGGCCCATCAATATGCCCGCGTCGTTTCCCGACCACCAGCGCGTGCCCCACTGGGAGACAGCGACTGCTTTGGGCATTCTCGACAATGAGCGCGCCGTCAAGATCAGTGGCGCAATGTTTACGATGCAACGCGGAGCAGGGGCCACCATGGCCCGCGCACTCTGCCAACTTGCGCTCGACCGCAACGCAGATGCATTCGAAGAAATCCGTCCGCCATCGCTCGTTACCACAGCAACACTGACGGCAACCGGCCAGTTGCCAAAGTTTGCCGATGACGCATACGCAATAGAGCGCGATGATTTGTGGTGTATCCCAACTGCCGAATCTTCACTGACCTCTATTCATGCAGGCGAAGTGCTCGACGAAGCAAGCTTGCCAGTGCGCTACATGGCGCACACATCGTGTTATCGACGCGAGGCCGGATCTGCCGGGCGCGATACTCGCGGCATGTTGCGCACTCACGAATTCGACAAGGTAGAAATCTTGTCGGTCACAACGCCCGAGCAAGCACCGGAGATGTTGCAAGAACTCGTTCGCCGTGTTGAAGGAACAATCGCAGTACTCGGTTTGCCGTATCGTATTATCGAAATCTGCACTGGCGACTTGGGCCAAAGCCATCACCGCAGTTTTGATATCGAGGTCTATGTGCCTGGCGGAGACTCGTGGCTCGAAGTGAGTTCAATCAGTTGGTTTAGCGATTATCAAGCACGTCGTGCCGACATTCGTTTTAAGCGCACTGGCCAAAAGGGCACCGAGATGACGCACACATTAAATGCATCAGCTCTTGCAGTACCTCGCGTGTGGGCAGCAATTATCGAAAACAATCGTCAGCAAGATGGCTCGGTCATCATCCCCGAAGCGTTGCACCCCTACATGCGCGGTATTACGCGCATTTCATTGAAGTAATTGGCTGATTGGCTGATTAGTAGTCATGTCACTGCAGGATCGCCGCATTCAATACGAAACCGCAGGCCTTGAGCGCAATAATTTGCAAGATGATCCATTTGTGCAATGGAACGCTTGGTACGAACAGGCTGCGGCTGCTGGAGTAGCAGAGCCAAATGCAATGTCGGTTGCGACTATTGCGACCGACGGAATACCTGACGCTCGTATTGTGCTTGCACGTCAAGTAGATGCAAGTGGACTGGTTTTTTACACCAACTACACAAGCGACAAGAGTGCACAACTCGAAGCACACCCAGTTGCATCAGCTGTTTTTTCGTGGCTCGACTTGCATCGTCAAGTGCGCGTGCGTGGCTCGGTTCGCCGAGTGTCAGATACACAAAGTGATGAGTATTTTGCGTCGCGACCCCGCGATTCGCAACTAGGGGCGTGGGCGTCTCCGCAATCACAAGTGATCAGCGATCGCTCGGTGTTGGTTGAACGACTCGAGCAGTACCGCCATCAATTTGAGGGTGTCAACGTGCCACGTCCACCCATGTGGGGCGGTTGGGTAATAGAACCAGTTGCGTTCGAGTTTTGGCAAGGCCGACCAAGCCGCTTGCACGATCGTTTTCGGTACTCACGAGCGACAGTTGATTCAACTACTTGGAGCATCGAGAGACTTGCCCCCTAGTCGGTTTTAATTTTGAGGGGTTTATTTACTCCAGGTATTTACTGAAGTGACTAATCCGGTGATCAGTGATTGCGTGTGCGGTGTGAGGTGTGGGCCTTCCCAGTCCCACCACAGTGGGCTCGAGCCACGCACGCGTGGTGGAAGCTCTATCTGAACTCCACGGTTGCGCACACGATTAACCGGATTGTTGTCGTGTTGACCAGCCAAGTCGGATGGAATGTTGGCGAGGTCGTCTTCGATTTCGTAGGCAGGTAACGCGGTGCGGAGGTGTCCAGCAACGTGAGAGGCAAGCTCTCGGTTTTGCCCGCCTAGCAACAACGTGGTGAATAAGCCTTTTCGTCCGTACCCATGAATGGTGATCACCACATCTACGTGATGAATAAATGCGGCAAGAACTGGCGAATGTGCAGGATCAATTTGGTGTGATGGAATATGCCACTTGAGTGCAGCTGGTTGGTGAATGCCGTAGTACGAAGCGCCAGATTGTTCTGCTGAGGCCTGCGCAATCACGTCTGTCTGTTCTTCTAAGCCGCCGCCATGAAAGGCCATAAAACCAAACTTGCTGCGCAGAATGCTCGACTCTTCGACATCGGGATGCGCAAGGAGGTCAGCGAGCATTACGAAGACTTGCTGGTGCGTGTTCGTAATTGATTGAAAGCTATTGCTCCACCGACAACAACAAAGAATACAAAACCGAGACGCCATGAACCTTGGCCTTGCAAAAAGGTGGCAACAGATGATTGCCAACCCTCAACATTTTGTGTGACATTGCCGGCCGATGAACGCTCAGAAACAGCGACGTACCAGTACCACGTGAGATACAGGCCGGTGAGCACGATGAAACCAGATGCAAGTTTGTCGATATAGCGCAAGCCGTTTTTTAATACTCGCAAGAGACCGCCTTTGGCAACAGCAAGGGTGACAGTAAGGGTGCTCACGAGAAGCCCCATACCCATGCCGTACAACACGATGCTCATTACCCCAGACACAAAACCGTGCAAGCCGATAGAGCCAAAAATTGCGGTGGTCAGAAAACCAATGGTGCAACCAATGCTTGCGACTGCATAGGCGATGCCAAAAATAAACATGGCGCGTAGCGAGCGGTCTCGTTCACCACTAATTGTCGGGGTGACAAACGATGGTTTCCAGCCCGCGAGCATCGCGAGACCCATCACAACCAACGCGATGCCGATCAGAAGCCCTGCATATTTTGCATTGAGCTCAATCCACTGAGTGAACAGCCGAGAGATAGTGCCGATGACGAGAAAGACAAGTATGAACCCGCTGGATACTGCCGCGCTGACAAGCAGTGCACGACGAATTGGTGCTCGTTGTGCAGCAGGGTTGGCCGAGTCGATGCCTAAAAAATACAGCAGGTATGCGGGAAGCAAAACGAAACCGCAGGGGTTGACTGCAGCGAGGATGCCGAGCATAAAGCTGTAGGCAAAGTTGCCTTCGATCGCAAACACGACTACAGAGATCATTGTGTAAACCACTTGGCAATCAGTGACTCAAGTTTGTCGGCGGTGATTTCTCCTGCAACTTGATCGACAATTATTCCTTGTGCATCGACAAACAGTGTCATTGGTGCTGTTCCGATACCAAGTGCGCCAATAAATGAACCCGATGGATCAAACATAATGTCGTAGTTGACATTGTATTTTTCAACGAAGTTTGTAGCCGTTTCGATGGAGTCATTCATGTTGATACCAACGAATCGCACAAGTGGACTATGGGCATCAGCGCTTGCCGTTAAGACTGGCATCTCGCGTCGGCACGGTTCGCATGTTGAGTACCAAAAATTGAGAATCAGCGGCTTGCCAATGAGTTCGCTCGAGTCAATCGTCTTGTTGTCGAGAGTGAGCAGTGATGCTTGGGGGAGGCTTGTGCCAGCAACCGCATTGTTTGTTGCAATCGTTGGGTATGGCACTTCACCGGGTGTTGTTAAGCGTGCATCAAGGTCTGGTTCTGATGCACTGCTCCATAACCAACCACCGCCAACACTGACAGTCAGTACGACAGCAGCGATCAATAACTTGCGTTGTCGTGGGGGCAAAAGGGGCACGAAAACACTTTACTAGAGCGTTTTCATGCCCCTTGTAGTTGTCTTATGCCACAAGGTGCCGGGGGATTGGCACTTCGTTAACAACGGTGACACATATATTGCGTGTTACGGGTCTGCCACGTGGTCGCTTTGTTGCACAGATGCGACCCTCTTCGAGCAGCTCTCCACCCCACACACCCCATGGTTCTGCACGATCGAGCGCACCGAGCAAGCACTCGGCTTGCGAAGAACACTTCGAACACACAGCCTTGGCGCGTTGAATGTCAACAAACTCATCCGAAAAGAACAGGTACGACAACGTTCCGTTGCCGTCGCTGCATCGTTTGGCAGACAACACGAGTCTTTCGTGTTGTCGTTCTGGTGCAATTAGTGTTTGCATTTTTCTGTTCCTTTCATTGCTGTTTTTATTTGTGTTTGTGTTTGTATTGATTGGCTTCACGTCGGAGAACAGATTTCGGGGGGAAATAAAAAAGCCGCCGGGATTTCTCCCAGCGGCCTCTTGGCGTTCTCCGACGTGAAATCTGTTACGTCTGGAACCCCAGGAGGCCTTTGACCGGGCGCTTCGTGAAATCTTTCGAATATTTCGCGACTCCGGCCCGCATATCAAACCAGCGTGAATAACGGCTGGTGATTGCGGCTACTACGGCCACGGTTGCAAACGCGCGCGCGCCAGCCACTGCTGACGAATTGCTACGGGTAATGGCGTGTTGCAACATGGGCTATGTAGCAAACCACCTTCGCGGGCCAATTGCAAGCGATTAAATGCAACGACCATGAGACTCAATGCCCTATAGGGTTTGAGCGTCATGTGGCAGCCCGCTAACCCAGTTGAAATGCCCAGCGATGGCAGGGTTTTTGGCACCGAGCGCAGGGTGCGGCTCGGCGATGTGACCCCAAAGGGGCGTCTTCGCCTCGACGCAACCGCACGCTATTTACAAGACATTGCCAATGACGATGCGGTCGACGGCGCGTATTCCGACATTCACGGTTGGGTGGTGCGCCGCACCGAAATGTGGGTGCATCAGTTTCCGTTGTATATGACCGACGTTTCGGTAAAAACTTGGTGTGGTGGATACGGCTCGCATTGGGCAGAGCGTCGTACAACGATTACTTCGAGTGACGGAGCGCGCATTGAGTCTGCAGCGTTGTGGGTGCATGTGGATATGCAAACAATGAAACCAACACCGTTGCCAGAAGATTTTTTAAGCATGGTGCATATCGCCAGCGCTGGTCGAAAGATTCGCTCAAGTTTTTTAATTGGCAAATCGTTGCCACCACTTGATGCACCGGGTGCGACAAGTGAAGCATGGCCAGTGCGATTTGCCGACATGGATGCAGTTGGCCACATGAACAACGCGTCCTATTGGATTGCGCTCGAAGAGTATTTGTCTACTCACAGCGACGCGCGACGCGCACCATTGCACGCAACAGTTGAGCATCATTTGGCAGTTGACCCAGGTGACGAAGTGCGTATCGTTACGCAAGACCTAGGTGAGCGCGTGGTGTTGCGACACGTGCTGAGCGATAACCGAGTTGCTGCAGTGACTCAACTTGTTGCGCTGTAATTATTGATTAATCGACGCGACTGTATTCGCGAATTCCTTCACGCACCTTGTAGTCAAACTCTCCGGCAATGCGCAGGTGTTCAAGGTGAGCGTAAGTTTCGCTGTCGGCCATCGTTCCTTGCGCGCGAGGTGAAAACAAGTGGCCAGAATATTCGGTCACTGTAAGTGGCTTGTCAAGTTCACTTGCGACCACTCGCAACTTATCTAGTCGACCCACATGGTGTTCTTTGATCTGGTCGCAACGCAGTGCGAGATTCTCAAAAGGCAAGCCATGAGCTGGTAGCGAGATTTTGACTTGTGAGCCAAATGCCCCGACCTTGTCGAGTGAATCAAAAAAACCTTTCAGCGGGTCGGTATTTTTGGTCATGCCCGAAATATGCGGGGTGATCGTTGGTAACACATGATCTCCACACAGCATTACACCGGCTTCTGGGTCGAATAAGCAGAGATGATCTTCGGTGTGCCCAGGCGTGTGAATGGCCATCCATTCGCGCCCTGCGAGTGAAATGTGTTCACCTTCGGCGAGTCTGATCGTTGGTTTTGGTGCACGAAATAATGTGGGGAAGCGGCTTGAGCCTTTGTAATACATCTTGCGACGCCACGGCAATGAGTGACCAGGCCCACCCCACGGCGTATCACCAAACGGAACACGTGGTGTTGCGGCAGTCTCAACATCAACATCGTCTGGTTCGGTCGGATCAAAAAACATTCGAAAACTTTCGTGCGTGATGATGTCGGCTCCGGTTTCTGCACGAAGTCGACCAGCGCCACCGAAGTGGTCTGGGTGACTATGCGTCACGATGATGGAGTGCACTCGCTTCAGTGGCACGCCAATTTCGGCCAATCGATTATTGATTGCTCGCCATGTTGCTTTGCCAGGCAAACCTGGGTCAACAACTGCAACGCCGCGCGAATCTTCGAGCACATACATATTGACGTGGCCAAGGCCAGGCATGTCGATAGGAAGTTGAGTGCGCAAAATATTGGGCGCAACCTCGGTGATCTCTGCAGTTGCAGGCACTTGCTCTTGCTTGGTGTACACCTTGTCGCTCACATCAACCACATTAGTTGCGGCACCTGCACCAATTGACTGTTGGAAGGGCTAGACAGTTTTGTTTGCAACTTCGGTAACAAACAATTTGTCACGATAAAACTGCAACTCACGAACGCTTTCTTTAATGTCATCCATCGCGCGGTGTGAGCCACCTTTATTTGGGCGGTCAATACCAACCTTTGGGTACCAGCGCTTTGAGAGTTCTTTGATGCTTGACACATCAACGCTGCGATAGTGCAAATAATTTTCGATCTCGGGCAAATATTTTGCAAGAAAGCGTCGGTCGGTGCCGATCGAGTTGCCGCACAGTGGCACCGATCTGGCTTCGGGCACATGTAACGCAATAAATTCGAGTGTTGCTTTGCCGGCTTCTTCCAACGTCACGGTCGACGTCTTGATTGCTTCGAGAAGCCCAGACTTTGTGTGCATCTCGACAACGATCGGTTGCATCAGGGCAAGTGCCGAGTCGGGTTGATGGATTACGAGATCGGGGCCCTCGGCAATGATCGCCAAATTGTCGTCAGTGATCAGGGTGCCTATTTCTACGATCACATCGGTTTCGGGGTCAAGCCCAGTCATCTCAAGATCCATCCACACCAGCACGCCATGCAATCTAGGCGTATTGTCGCTATATGACTCATCAGCCCCTGCCGGTCGCTGTACAGCGCCTGGACCCCGATTTGCCCCTGCCAGCCACAGCCCACAATGGAGACGCAGGCGTTGACCTCTATGCACGCGAGAACGCATTGATTGCAGCCAAGGGCGGGCGAGTGCTGATGCCCACTGGCTTGGCAATTGCCATACCCCTTGGGTTTGCCGGATTCGTTGTGCCTCGCAGTGGTTTGGCTCTCAAGCACGGAATAACGCTCGTCAACACGCCAGGCATTATCGACAGTGGGTATCGCGGCGAACTCAAAGTGGTGATGATCAACACCGATCCCACAGTGGATTATTTGATAACACGCGGTGATCGCATTGCACAGTTATTGATTCAACGTATTGAAACCATCGACTGGAATGTGGTGGACAATCTGGATGGCGAAGATCGCGGTGGCGGGTTTGGCCACTCTGGTCGATAATTAACGCTTGCTTGGGCCTCTGCTCACGAATACGCCATCGTTTTCGAGTTGCGCAATTTCTTCGCTACTCAAGCCTGTAATTTCTGAAAATATCGCACGGTTATCTTCGCCGCGATATTTGGCATCACCTTGCGTGGTGGTGTCGGAGCCAGAGAAGTGCCAAGGACTATTTGGAATGCGCACTGTTGAGTCGCCGCGGTCACTGACATCAATCACTGCGTCTCTGTCGTATGCCCACTGTGTGTCAGCTAACTCACCAACACTGCGCAATCTTCCAACCGCAAGTTGGTGTTGTGAAAGTTGGTTTTCGATCTCGTCACTCGTTGGAATAGTTTTTGCCCACGCCCTCATGATGTCCATCAGCTCATCGAAATGATCAAGGCGCGTAGCGACGTCACTGAATCGTGGATCACTGAGCAATTCGGGTTGTTGCATTGCTGCGACAAAGAAATCGAATGTGCCACGTTCTGCTGGGTGACCACTAACAACAACCATTGATCCGTCTGCAACAGTCAGCACGGGGTAGTCGGCCGGCTGAAACGAACGGATCTCGCCAACGGGTTCGATACCAGTCCACATTTGGTTATGTGCATGCTCATTCACGTACAACATTGTTTCCGCCATCGACACGTCAATGTATTGGCCAACTCCAGTTTGCTCACGCTGATATAAAGCAGCCAAAATCGCGCTCGCTGCTTCGAGGGCTGTGTACACATCACCATGACTGTGCGGATCATTTGCGTATTGCCCACCACGAACGTCACCTTGATGTTTAGTGATTCCTGATTCAGCATTGACAACAGGCGCGTAGGCACGGCGCGCTGTCCATGGGCCGGTTGCTCCATAACCCGTAATTGATGTGTAGATCAGACGTGGGTTTGATTGCGAAAGAGTTTCGTAGTCAAGACCCATCTTGCGCATGACACCAGGTCGAAAGTTTTCGATTACGACATCGCAATGGCTCGCAAGTTTCTTCAGCAGTTCAACTGCCCGCGGTTTTGTCATGTCGAGCGAAATATTTTTCTTGCCCACATTTTGTTGAATGAAATATGACGACAATGAATTGACTCGTGGCAGTGCAAAGCGGGTCATGTCGCCCATTGGTGGCTCAACCTTGATTACTTCAGCACCCAGATCGCTGAGCATTCGAGTTGCGTGAGGTCCAGATAGAACTCGCGTGAAATCGAGCACCCGTATGCCTTCTAGGGGGCGCTGGCCACCTGATTGAGAGCTCAATGAACCGCGAGTCATGTGTGTAGTGAATCGATTAGTCGAGCATCACACCGAGTGTGCGCAAGGCAAGTGATGTATACAACGCCATGCCTGTCGTCATTGCGTCTTCTTCAAAGTCAACACGGTTGGAGTGATTCGGTGGGGCATTGCGCGGGTCAACACCGTTTGGTGTGCCACCAAGAAACAACATTGCGCCCGGAAGTTTTTCCAGCACATAACTGAAATCCTCTGCACCCATCACTGGGTTTGGAAACTTCGCAACTTGTTTTGGCCCAACGATTGATTCTGCGATGTCGAGTGCAAAGTCGGCCGATGGACCATCATTAACAGTGACTGGGTATCCAAGTTCGATGACTACTTCAGCATTCATATCATGAGCATTGGCGATACCTTCAGCGACCCTTCTGATGCCTTCGTGCACCTTGGCGCGTGTTGCCGCGCTCACTGCGCGAATGGTTCCCTCAAGTCGAGCAGTTTCTGGGATCACGTTGTAAGCAGTACCAGCAATCATTCGAGTGATGGTGACAACGGTTGGGTCAAAAATATCGTGACGGCGTGTGACCAATGCTTGAAGTGCCAAAACAATTTCGCTGGCAACCGGCACAGGGTCGAGTGTGCGGAAAGGTTCTGATGCGTGACCACCTTTTCCGGTGATGATGATGTCGAGTCGGTCGCTCGACGCCATGATCGGTCCACCTTTTGTGCCAAGGAATCCGGCAGGCATCGAAGAAGTGATGTGGATCGCGTAAGCGGCTGTGATTGGTGAAGCAGAACCGTCAGCTTGCTTTGGCACATCGAGCAAGCCTTCATCGAGCATGTATTCGGCACCGCCGTAACCCTCTTCGCCTGGCTGAAACATAAACAACACACGACCGGGTAAGTCGGCTTTGCGCTCGCTTAACATGCGTGCCGCACCGGCGAGCATGCCTACGTGGGTGTCGTGTCCACAAGCGTGCATTGCATTTTCTATACGAGATGAAAACTCCAGTCCTGTGTCTTCGGGCATTGGGAGTGCGTCCATGTCACCGCGGAGCATCACTGTTGGTCCTGGCTTGTCCCCGGTTAAGAGGGCGGCAATACCACTTGTGGTTTTGTGCAAAGTGATGTCAAGTGGTAGTCCGTCAAGCGCCGTCAACACACGGTCGCGCGTCTTCGGTAAGTCCAAACCAATTTCTGGCCAGGTGTGTAGGTCGCGCCTTATCTCGCGGGCGTACTCGAGCATTCCGGTTGCCTGATCAATAACTCCAGTTGTTGCACCATGTCGTTCGTTTGCTGGTTGAAGTTTTGGTGTCGAAGCCATGAGACAATGGTAGGCACAATGGTGCTGTCGGCCCCACAGCCGAAAGTGCGTGAGTTGTGCGTATTATTGAGATTTCTACTCAAACACAAGGCAGGCACCATGTTGCACGTCGAGTTCACCATTGAACCATTCATTGAAGGATCCCCAGGCGCCCATGTGACGGTAGCCGTTGCCGCGGTTGAACGTTTTGGCCTAAAGGTTGAGTTTGGTCCGTTTGGTTCATCATTTTCGGTAACGAAAGAACAGTTGCCAGAAGTAATTGCAGAATTGATGCGCGCCGCATACGGCAATGGTGCAACATATGTGAGCGTTGATGTTGGAATCGAATGATGATTCCAAATCATCCACTGATTGCCTCTGTCAAGCCATTACTGAAGGCAACTGGAGCCGAACTTATTACGCCGGATGCTCTTATTGCGGGTGATATTCCATTGATGTGGGATGGCACGATAGTTGCGGGTGTGAGGTTGCCCGCCTTGCACGGCGCACTCGACCGCATTATTGAGGGAGTGGAGCGCGAACTCGGTGCGCGCTTGTCGCAACTTTCTCGAAATGAAAAACAAACCGCAATTCGATTACTCGACGAACGCGGTGCATTTACGGTTCGACGTGCGGTTGAAGACGTTGCCGATGCGATGGGTGTCTCGCGCATCACGGTCTACAACTATCTCAACGCACTACACCGTTAGTCATGTCGAGCACCGAGCATTTTGATGCGATTGGCTTCGATGCCGACGACACGCTGTGGTTTAGCGAAGACTCATTTCGGCATAACGAAAATCGTTTTGTCGATTTAGTTTCTCCCTACGCACCAGCGGGGATCGACATTAAGTCTGCGTTGGTTGCAACCGAACGCGTCAATATCGGCACTTACGGGTACGGCGTCAAATCGTTTGGTCTTTCAGCCGTTGAAGCAGCAATTTCGATCACTAATGGAACTGTGCCCAATAAGGTTTTGCAAGAGATTTTGCGCGGTGTACGCGAGCACCTCACCGAGCCAGTCAGGTTGTTTGAGGGCGTGGCCGATGTGTTGAGCAAAGTTGCACAAACTCACCGAATTGTGTTGATCACAAAGGGCGACCTCGTGCACCAAACTCGCAAGGTCGAGACAAGTGGTTTGGCGCATCATTTTGATCACGTCGAGATCGTGCTCGAAAAAGACCCGGCTACGTATCGACGCGTGCTCTTAAGTCTCAACATCGACCCACATCACTTTTGCATGGTCGGCAATTCGCTGCACAGCGACATCATGCCGGTGCTTGCTATTGGCGGGTTTGGTGCGTATGTTCCGTATGAAATTTTGTGGGAACTTGATCAGTCAGAAGGTGCGCCGACAGCTGATGATCGCTTCGTTGAGATTGCGAAACTGGCAGACTTTCCTGAATGGCTGGCGAGTATTTCTCGCTAGAGCAAAGCGCTGTTATTACAGCTTGCGCAAATGCACTTCGGTAACGCGGTGGTTTGCATCTTTTTGCATCACTAGCGATGCACGCGTGCGAGTAGGGGCGATATTGTCGCTCAGGTTCTTGCCATTGATTTCGCGCCAGATACCCCGAGCAACCTGTACGGCATCGTCGTCGGTGAGTTGCGCAAAGTGTGTAAAAAAACTGTCTGGATTGCTGAACACGGTCTGTCGTAGCGCCAAAAATCTCTCGACGTACCATTGCTCAATATCACTTTCTACTGCATCGATGTAGATCGAAAAGTCAAAGTAATCACTCACAAACTCCATTGCGTCACTGCCAACTTGCAAGACGTTGAGCCCTTCAACAATCAAAATGTCGGGTTGGTGCACTACTTGGCTGTCACCTTCAACGATGTCATACTCGACGTGGCTATACACAGGTGCCGAAACATCGGGCATTCCAGCCTTAATTTCGCGCAGAAACTGCACGAGCCGCTTGGTGTCATAACTTTCAGGGAAACCCTTGCGGTTCATGATTCCACGGCTTTCAAGAACGGCGTTTGGATACAAGAATCCGTCGGTGGTGATCAACTCAACCCGTGGGTGCTCTGGCCATCTCGTGAGCAGTGCTTGCAAGATACGCGCGGAGGTGCTTTTGCCTACGGCAACGCTGCCAGCAATGCCGATGACGTACGGCATCTTTGGCGAAATAGTGCCCAAAAATGTTGCAGCAACGCGATGCAAGTTTTGTGTGGCGCTCACATACAAATTGAGTAGGCGAGTGAGCGGCAAATAGATGGCCACCACTTCTTCTAAGTCAATGCGGTCGTTAATACCACGCAATGCTTCAAGATCTTTTTCGTGCAAGGTAAGCGGCGTCTGCGCGCGCAACTCGGCCCAATTGCTTCGGTCAAAACGTAAATAACGCTCTACGTCAATTGCGTCAATCATCTACATTAAACCCTTTTTGCTTAACGCTTCCACGGTGCGTTTGGCGACGCAGCCCCCGGGCCTCCGGTAAGTACATCAACACCCGTGTCGGTCACAAGCACTGTGTGTTCAAACTGGGCGGTGCGTTTGCCGTCTGCAGTTACTGCTGTCCAGTCGTCGTTCCACATTCGGTGCTGCCAAGTGCCAAGGGTGATCATTGGTTCGATCGTAAATGTCATTCCTGGTCGCATGATCGTGTTGTTATGAGAGTCGTAATAGTGCAGTACTTGAATGTCGGTGTGAAACTGCTCGCCAATTCCGTGCCCGATAAACGCGCGCACCACACCGAGTTTGTCTTGCTTGGCTCGCGTCTCAATTGCTTTGCCGATATCGCTTAATGGACGACCCGGCACAACGGCTTCAATACCGCGCCATATGCACTCTTCGGTCACATGAATCAGGTTTTTGTTTTCTTGGTCGATCGTTCCAACAGCAAAAGTTGCATTGGTGTCTCCATGTACGCCATTGAAATAACACGTCACGTCAAGATTGATGATGTCGCCGTCGAGGAGTACTCGCGCATCAGGTATTCCGTGACAAATAACTTCATTAACCGAAGTGCACACACTCTTTGGATAACCGGAATAGTTGAGTGGGCTTGGGTATGCGTTTCGTTCAATGCACATGTTGTGCACATAAACATCAATCTCGTCGGTGGTGATACCGGGGCGCACAAATTCTCCTGCCAACTTCAACACTTCGGCGCCCATCGCCCCAGCTACTCGCATTTTCTCGATGATCTCGGGTGTCTTGACTGCAGATTCTTGCCAACGCTGCACCTTGCCTGTTTCGGCATATGGCGGCCGCACGATATGTGCTGGTACTTCTCGACGTGGGCTCACCGCATGCGGCACCACACGACCGTCTAACTGCTTGTGGCAACGCTTGTACTTACGACCACTGCCACACCAGCAGGGGTCATTAGCCACGGGCAGCACGGCTGGCGGTGTAGTTGGGACCGTGGTGGACATTGCTTATAAGGCTACGCCAGCACTACCACGACGACTGTCACTGTAGCTATCAATTACCAGCAAATGCCAGATTTGTAATTCGATTTCTTGAGAGCAGGAGTGGAATCCAAGAAAATATGTCCGCTCTACTGACTCTCCGTACACATGGCGGCACAAGAACAAACAAACCAAGGGGTAATCCAAATGAATCAAGGAAGGTTGAATGTGCTTACCAGGTCGCGTCCGAGTGTGAATGGGAATTCCATCACTCCATCGGATGCGCTCAAAAAATCCGTCAGTTCACCACGTAAGCAACGTGTGCCCGAGATGGCAATAGGTATCGCTCTCGTGATCGGTGGGGCACTTGGTTCGCTACTACTTTTTCAATCCGCTACAAACACCATCACGGTTGTATCCGCTTCACATTTTCTTGCGCGAGGACATGTAGTTGCACCAAGCGATTTGTTGGCGATGGAACTCTCTGAGCAGTCGGGTAAATCATTTGTCAAAGCAGGTGACGCGCAGTCTCTAGTCGGCAAGTCAATGGCTATAGACATCGATCCATCTACGCCGATCCATCCATCGATGTTGCAGATGCGAGATCCGCTTGCGAGTGGTGAGGCACTCACATCAACAGCGGTCGAAGTTGGTGACTTCCCTCCAGCACTCGCCGATGGCGACCGAGTGCAGGTGGTGTTTGCGCCAGATATGTCAAGTGGAGGCGCACTTCCACCTGCTTTGTATGGCCAGGTAGTAACCGTGTGGTCAATCGTGCAACCAGACAACTCACTGAGTGCAGCAGTGATTACCTTGCGCGGCCCGATTGATCTTGCTTTGGCAATTGCAGGTGCGGGCAATGTGCATATTGCGCTGCTTGGCGATGTTGCAACGGATGTGCGACCGTGACAATCTTGTTGGTAGGTACCGAGACCGAACAAGCTCCACTTGATGCCCAATTGGTCACTGCACTTGCATCACGAGTCGGCGAAGCGCTTGCCGACGAACGTATCCTTCGACGGGCACAAGGCAATACAGACTTCCTGGTTACACAAGAGTGGGATTTTGCTCGAAGTGCCGCACATGCAGAGTGCGCAAGGTTGGGAACATCTCGTCGCCAAGAGGGTCAAGTTCCATTTTCGGATTTACAGGAACTACAACTCGCAAATGCAGCCATCGCACAAGTGCTTGGTCTTGGACGATTGCAATCGTTGTTGGATGATCTCGAAATTAGTGATATCCATGTTCGAGGCTGCGCCCCGGTGTGGGTAAAGCTGCGCAATGGAACCCGATTGAAGGTTGCACCTGTTGTTGACTCTGATGATGAATTAATCGAATTGATACGTCGTGCTGCGGCGCGAATGGGTCGTACGGAGAGACGATTTGATGCGGCTACGCCCGAACTCAACTTGCAGTTGCCCGATGGCTCGAGACTGTTTGCGACGATGGATGTATCGGCTCGACCAAGTCTCGTGATCCGCAGACACCGCTTTGAAATTTCGTCGTTAAACGAGTTGCGATTGCGGGGATTATTTGACGAGACTCTCCAAAACTTCTTTGCTGCTGCTGTAAGCGCCAAGCGCAACATTGTGATTGCCGGCGGAACAGGTTCCGGCAAGACAACATTGCTGCGCGCACTGATAAATGAAGTTGGTGCGAGTGAACGAATTGTGACAATAGAGGACGCGTACGAACTCGGACTCGAACGCTTTGAAGATCTACACCCAGATCACGACTCACTGCAGTCACGGCCTGCAAACATTGAAGGGCGTGGGGAGATAACTCTTGCGGATCTCACACGAATGGCGCTGAGGATGGATCCGGATCGTGTGATTGTTGGAGAGGTGCGCGGTGCGGAAGCGTTTCCAATGTTGATGGCAATGAGTCAGGGAAATAACGGTTCGATGTGCACGATGCACGCCGATAGCACAAGATCGGTATTTCCTAAGTTGGCTGCATATGTTTCGATGGCGTCAACTGGATTGCCAGTCGAAACCGTGAACTTGCTTGTAGCGAGTGCAATTCACTTCGTTGTCTACATCGATAACACGAACTCTGTACGCCGGGTTACTTCAGTGCGTGAAGTAGTTGACAGTGAAGGTTCAACCATTGTTTCCAACGAGATCTTTCATCTCGAAATCGAAGATGGTCTGGTGACTGGTTTCCCAATGCGAGAACAGACCCGCAAACTTCTTACTGCCCACGGGTTGGGCGCTGACATATCCAGCGTGCAAAAGAGCGAGGACGCTTCGTGAGTGCATTACTTGTTGCAGGTTTGGGTGCCATTGCGGGTCTTGGTGCATTTGTTTTCAAGGTTGCATTTCGCGGCGGGCGTGGGCTTTCAACATTGTTTAATTCTCACGCTTCAGTTTCAAGCTCGGGTTTTGTGTGGAGATGGCAGTCACTATTAGTTCCAATAATTGCATTAGTGGTGTACATCGCGAGTGGTTGGGTGGTGATTGCGTTTGCTACAGGGGCGGTCGCTGGTGCAACACCTGGTATCGGTCGTCGTCCAGTCAAACATCGCGACGAGCAGGAGTTGGTTGATGCAATTGCATCGTGGACTGAACAGTTGCGCGACACACTTGCAGGTGCGCACGGTCTCGAACAAGCAATCATCGCGACCGCCCAGCACGCACCACACCCGATTATTAAGGCGGTCGAACGACTCGCGGCATTTATGTCGTATGGGTCGCTCACCGACGGGTTGCGGCGGTTTGCTGAAGATGTTGATCATCCGACTGCCGATTTTGTTGCTGCGGCACTAGTAACTGCAACCCAGCATCAGGCTCGAGACATTGGCGTGTTACTGGGTCATTTGGCCCAATGTGCACGAGATGAAAGTCGAATGCGCAGCAGGGTGTGGGTGGGACGTTCGCGAACACGAAGTGCAGTTCGCATCATTACTGGAGTGATCTCTGTGTTTGTAGGTGGACTATTTATATTCAATCGTGACTATCTGCAGCCCTACGAGTCGGTTGAGGGACAATTTATTTTGTCAATGATCTTGATGACATTTGTTGTGGCGGTCGTGATGATGCACGCAATGTCGCAGATCGAAGTTCCTGAGCGATTTGTGCGCCGCCGAGTAAAGGTAGTTCGATGATTTCAGTCGTTTTTTCGGGTTTGTGCATTGGGGTTGGGTTGATCATGTTGACCATGCCAACTATCACGCAACGTTGTCGAGATGTTCTTGCTGCCACACTTCCGAAAGTACAAGCACATTTGCGTCAACGAATGGGTGATCGACATCGTACCGACTTGGCACTTACTGAGCGAGTGGCTCAAGACATGGTGGTACAAAAACTGGTCGGAGGTCTGATCGGTTGTTTTTCCCCGATTGCGTGCGGCGCGTTAATCACAACTATTGGTGGCAGTCCATCCACGAGCTTGCTGCTGCTCGGTTCATTCAGTTGTGGGATTCTGGGTTTTGTGCTTCCAGACCGCATGCTGCGAAACACAGCCCAACGACGACGCAAAAGTTTTTTGCATGCATTCTCGAGTTTTCTCGATCTCACCAATGTGTTACTTGCCGGCGGTGCTGGCACAGAGACCGCATTGCTAGCTGCGGCCGATGCTGGAGACGGCTGGGCTTTTGAACAACTCCGTAATGCACTTGTTCGTGCTCGCAGTTCACATCGTTCTCCGTGGGTCGAACTCGCTGCCTTGGGTGAGCGATTCAATCTCGTGCAAGTTGTTGAAGTCGCGGGCAGTGTGCAATTGGCAGGCGAGCATGGCGCGCGCATTCGGTCATCGCTGTCGGCAAAAGCAGAATCACTGCGACACCGTCAGATGAGTGAGATTGAGGCGGCTGCAAATTCATCCACTGAGCGCATGGGAGTGCCGATGGTGTTGTTATTCCTGGCATTCATTGTCCTGATCGGATACCCGGCAGTCACATTGATTGTGGGGGGATTGTAAATGTTTAGTCGTTGCTGCATATTTGGCACAACTATGCACACATTCCAGCGAGCAACTCAATGCTTTATTTAATAATTAACTAACTGAAAGAGGAAACAGAAAATGTCATCACTCAAAAACATCTGGCAGTACTACTGGATTCGATTTACGGCATCGGCGGAACATGATGCCGATCTTGGAGAGGTAAGCGCAACAACTGTGGTCATGGCCGCTGCGCTTATTGCTCTTGCGATAGTTGTTGGGGCAACTATCACTGCGAGGGTTCGAGACAAAGCAAATTCGCTCGATCTCGGCTGATATGTACATTGATAAGGGAGAGACCACCACGCAAGTACTACTTGGGGTGCCTGTGGTGTTTTCCCTTTTATTGATGGCGATACAAGGTGCTGTATTTTTTCATACCGCCAATATCGCGTCCGTCGCTGCTGCCCAGAGTGCTGCCGCTGGGGCAGCAGTCGACGGAGGTATGTTGCCAGCTCTCGACAAGGCTGCAAGAACAATCGCAGAGTTGTCTGGCCAGTCATATAGTTTGCCCCAAGCAGTGATTACCACTGACGAAGTAGTAGTTACCGTGCGCTTGCGAGTCCCGCAGGTTGCACCATTTTTCTCGTTCACAGTCACACGTGTTGCTCATGAGCCACTTGAGCGCTACATCTCAGAGATGGATAGATGATGCGCGAAGACGGGAGTGCCACTGTCGAGTTGGTATTGCTGGTGCCAATTTTAATGATCCTGGTGTTATTTGTGGTGTATGCAGGAAGGGGTGCCGAAGCCTTAATCCAAATTCAACACGCTGCCGATCAAGGTGCGCGTGCGGCATCTATGGCGCATCCTTCACGGATGCAGGCCGTTGGTCGAGCTTCAGCGATGCGTGATCTTGAACAAAATGGCGCGGCATGCATAGATCCAGTTGTCAATGTGGCTTTTGACGACGAGTCAACGATTCATACCGTGTTGGTAGAAGTGGAATGTGCGGTCAACTCTGCAGGACTCAATTTATTGGGAACTCAAGAAAGGGTTTTACATGCCGAGTCGATTGAAGTAATTGACCGATGGAGGGTGGATTAGCAGTGCAACGTTTACAGCATGATTCCGGGTCGATAACTGCTTTTGTGGTGATGCTGGCAATGACGTTTGTCGCATGTGCTGGACTTGCGGTGGATGGCGGGCGCTTAGTTGCTGCAAAAGTGCAACTTGCTGATCAAGCAGAGAATGCCGCTCGAGCAGGCACACAAGAAATCACAGCTCTGCGTACTGGCGATCCAAAAGTGGATGTGGACAAGGCAATCATTGCCGCGGAGGAATTTATGACTCGGTATCAAATACATGGACAGGCAAGCGCCACATCGTCTGAGGTGACAGTAAAAACTATGCGAGTTGTTCCAATGTCAATCTTGGTGTTGTTTGGAGTTGGAAGTCGTTTGATTACGGCTCAACGTACTGCTCGGCCAGTGACGGCTCCATGAAACGTTTCATCGCCCTCATTGGAGGGAGTCTCTTTTTGATTGGTCTACCACTTGTATTGATCTTGACTGGCGTGACACCGGTAGCAGTGGTGTCAGCTTGTATTGACGCGGTGAAGGTGCGTTACCCGATGCAATTTGCGATACAGGCTGGGCTACTTGGGTTGTGGTCCTCGTGGGTGTGGGGGTTTAGCGCGGTCATTATTGACGTCGTGCGCACGTGGGGTATGCGCCACGATCATTCGGTTGGTGTCATGTCGAGTCGGTATTCGTTGCTGTTTGTGGTTGCGCTGTGGTCGATCTTATTTACGAGCCGCCCTGCGCCAGCGGCAGCACAATCAGTGGCTAGCGAGCAAGTGGTGGCGGTAACTACGAGTGCAGTTCAAGAACTTTCGCATGGTGCAGTTCCGCTTGCTCTTGGTAGTTCGGCAGTATTAATTGCTGGTTTGCTGACGCATGTCAGTTTTCTTCGAGACAAACAATTACGTCTTGCGCCTGCGGGGTCATTTATGCCACCGATTTCGCAGCGCGCGGCTTTTACCTGGGCCGAGTTGAGTCATCGCAATCAAGCGCAACATGCAGAACAATTATTGAAAGTAGCCCGGTCGTTATCGACGGCAGATGACACTGCTCAGACTGTAAATATTAATAAGAATTGGGAGTCTCGACAACTTGTCGAGATGCAGAGCACTGTCACCCCTTCTTCTATTCATGTGCCACTCGGCGTTTCAGAAAGTGAGACGGTGTTGATAGCGCTCGCACCAGGAACACGCTTTGATATTGTTGCTGCCGATATTGAATTGGCTAAAACCGCAGCGCGACACCTCATTGCTGTGGTGCAACTTGCGGCTCGGGACGGCAGCATTCGGGTGGTTGTTGAGTCGCTATCAAAACTTGGTGTTCTTGATTTGTCAAATGATGTATCAGCCAACGTTGCTACATCCGGCACCAACACTGTCATTCGTGTCGTGATTGATGTGAGTCAAGATATTCATGCGCCAAGTCTTGTCGTTGCAAGCAACGAAGCGGTCGTAAAGATTTGTGTCATATCGGATTATCCAAACAGAATGCAACTCGGCACAAATGGTTGGATGCTTATGCCAAGCGAACAACGATTGTCTGTTTTTGGTCTGACCGAATTTGAAACCTCGGTGGTGCAAGATCTATTGATGGAGTCATCCAAACCGGTAGAAGAGGATAAACGGCAATGTGAGCCATTAGGTGCTGACTGGAATGTGTGCGTGAGATTGCTTGGACCGGTCGACGCAGAAACTCGGAACGGAATCCCAATTAGTTTTGAGAAATCTAAGTCACTTGAATTGCTGGCATGGTTGACCACTCACCGCGAGCGCCCGACCCGTGTTGCTGCTCGCACGGCGTTGTGGGAGATCAGTGTGCAGGATGCCACATTTAACAACGTTGTCTCAGGATTGCGGCGAGGGCTCGCTTCTGGTTCGGTTGGTGTTGAACAGATCGAATTTTTACCCAAGACCTTCACCGACCATCTTTCAATTCATGGGTCAGTGATCACCGATGTGGATGTACTGAATAATGCTGTGAGTTTTGTAAAAAATAGAGGTGATAGAGAATCGTGGTTTGGCTTACTTGACGCTCTTGATCGTGTTCGCGATTTACCGTTTGCAGGAACTGATTATTTGTGGCCAGATTCAGAAGGAATCACTTCCAACTTCATCTTGTCGGTGATTACTGGATCGATAATGGCTGCGGAGCATGCATTGCAGCAAGGCGATACAGAAGGAGTTTTTTGGGCAACCGGTCAAGGACTCAAGGTGTTGCACGGCCACGAAGAACTCGTGGCCTTAAGAATGCGCGCATATGGTGATGTTGGTGACAGAGTAGGAGTCAATGCAGAATGGGCGAGTTATGAGCGCTCGTTGCTCCACGATTCATGGAGCGGAGGTGCTCCGTCGCCAAGAATTGTTGCACTCAAACGCGAATTAATTGGCTGAATCACAAATTTGTTGTCGGCACTTATACGATCAACGCATGACAACTCAGCCATCAATCATTGACAGTCCAACCGAGTGGGTTGCAGACCACATCACTCGCTATGTCGAGACAAATGGCGAAGACGGCCACATGTGGCGTGGTGTGCCAACACTGCTGCTCACCACAACAGGTCGCAAGTCCGGTGCGTTACGTCGCACAGCATTAATTTACGGAACTCTGGGCAACGATTATTTGCTCGTGGCATCAAAGGGTGGATTCCCAACTCATCCGTTGTGGTACACCAACCTTGAAGCCGATGCAGTGGTGACTTTGCAGGTTGGAGCCGACGTATTTCAAGCGCGCGCTTCAACAATGCCAGAGGGTGCAGAGCGCGATACCGCGTGGCAATCGATGGTTGATATCTGGTCAGACTTTGCGGTGTATCAAACAAAGACCGAGCGTCGTATTCCGCTCGTACGACTTACACGAATTTAATTAATTCGTCGATGGCGTTCCGGCGCCAAAAATAAGCGCAGCGATGGTGAGTGGCGTATAGGCAATCAGCACGCCTGCGAACCCGTCAATACGTCCTTCGGTGACGGCGAAGGCGATAGGGAATAGCCATAGAAGATTGATAGTCACAACACCAATCGTCACGGGTTTGTGCGATCCCAAACGAAGTGCAAGATGCTGAAATGCGTGGCTTCGATGAGCGACATGGAGTTTTTGTTTGCGAAATAAGCGACCGATGAGAGTGACAGTGGCATCGACGATAAAAACTCCGAGCAAAATTGCCCAAACCCAACCAAGAGATCCAACTCTGTCGGCTGCTATGAGTGAAAAAATACCGATGATGAATCCAACGAAGCCGCTGCCAACATCGCCCATAAAGATTTTTGCTGGTGGCCAGTTGAAAACAAGAAACCCGAGTGTGGCTGCGGCAAGTGCGAGTGGAAGTGATGCAATGTTGTAGTCGTGCGTAGTGCGATGGATAAGAAACGCTGCGGTGCCACAGACCGATACCACTTCGGCTCCGCTAATTCCGTCGATGCCGTCCATGAAGTTGAACAAATTGAGAAGCCAGACCAAGTAGACAGTGGCAAGAGCGCCACCAAAGAAGCCGAGACTTACATCCGTGCCGAAAACTGGAAGTGATGGAAGTCCACCGAGCGCGCTTACCGCGACAACTGCGGCCACAAAGTGCAAAGCCAGTCGTGATCTGGCATGAGAAAGCAGTTGACGATCATCTAGAAATCCGGTGAGAGCAACAAGTGATCCACAGCCGATCAGAATCACCGCATTTTTGGTTTCGATGTAGTCGGAAGCCAACAAAGCAATAATTGCAGCAGTAAAAACTAAAACAATCGCTGCGCCTCCACCACGTGGAGTTGGAACAGAGTGCAAACTTCTGTCATTTGGAATATCGAGCAGTTGCTTGTGTAATGCAGACCTACGAATTTGAAAAGTAAGTGCTGTCGAAAGCACGACCACCAATGCTAAAAAGATGGCACAAGTCATCGGGGATCCCTGGATTGGATAAACGCATCAACTGTTCGCTGCAGTGAGTCTTGAACTGTAAAGGGCGGAGTCCAAGACAACTTCTGCTTTGTTAAAGCAATATCTACAGTGAGCGACCCACATAGTCGATCGTATGCGCCACGTTTTCCAGCAGTTGTTGCTGCAAGTTTGAGCAGCGCAGGTGGAAATGGGATGAGCATTGGTGATTTATGGATGGCAGAAGCAATAGAGCGAATCAACTCAGGTGTGGAGAGGTCATGTCCATCAGACACCAGAAACGTCTGACCTTCTGCATTTGAAGACTGTAGTGCTGTTGTAATGCAGTCAATCAAGTTGTCAATTGATACAAAACTTCGCTTGTTCTGGATGGAACCAAGTGGAAGTGGCAGTCCTCGATTGACGATGCCAATAAGTGAGGCAAAATTTGCTCGCACGCCAGGTCCATAAACAAGGGGCGGTCGGATAACGACGCCTTCGAGTTCCGAGCTTGAAGCGACATCCCACAGCGCCTGCTCGGCCTGTGTTTTGGACCTGCCGTATGAGTCTTGTGGGTTTGGTGTGTCCTGCGATGTAAATGGGGTATCAATAGTTGTTGATTCTCCATTGACTTTCACAGAACTCATAAGAACCATCCGCTTCACACCAGTGCGGGATGCACTTTGTGCAAGCTTCTTCGTGACAGCCACGTTTGCTGAAAAGTAAAGGGACTCACTGGTTGCAGGGTCGTCGGACATCACGTGAGCCCGACCGGCAAGGTGGACTATTGCATCGCAACCCGCCGTCAGATGATCGAGGTTGTCTGCAGATTCAAGGTCGCATGTGATCACTTCGCATGTTGTTGAGCTATTTGGTGCGAGCGATCGTGCAGTGCAGCGAACTTGATGTCCGAAGTTTGCCAAAGTCTCGGACAATTGTGTTCCAATGAATCCGGTGGCTCCGGTGACGAGAATCTTCATTACTTCAACATCGATTCGTAAACATGTAATGTCTGGCCAATAATAATCTCAGAGGAAAATTCTTTTTCTGCACGTTCACGCCCCAGTCGACCCATTCTCTCACGAAGCAACCTGTCTGAAATCAATTTCATCAATGCTTCCGCAAGAGCAAGTGAATCGCGCGGTTTCACAAGGAAACCATTTATTCCGTGAGAAACGACTTCACGACATCCGGGAACGTCCGTCGTAACAACTGGTCTTCCGCAAGCAAGAGCTTCAATCAGTGATTTTGGCAACCCTTCTCGGTATGACGGAAGACAAATAATGTGAGATTTGGTGAGATGTTCAGCGATGTTGTTCTGATGACCCAACCACTTAACTACGCCTGAACGATCCCAATCCTCAAGTTGTGCGAGTGAAAAACTGGTTGGGTTACCTTCATCGGGCATTCCAATTAGTTGGAAGATGGTGTCCGGCTGGGACTTCCGAATGAGAGTTGCAGCCTCGACAAATTCGGAAACCCCTTTGTCTCGGAGCATCCGAGCAACAATGGTGACAACCAATGGCTCTGCGGGTTCGGGTACAAATGCAAAAAGTTTCGTGTCAACTCCCGCACCTTTGATAAGAGTAAGCGAATTAGGGCGTACCATTTTTTGATCGATCAATGACGAATAGTCATCTGGATTCTCAATAATCACGTGACTGCCTGAAGGATTCAGGAAACGTCTTAAAATGAAAAGAAAAATGGGACGGAGCATGGTCGCTTGTCGATCTTGGGATGAAAATAGGTAACCCATTCCCACTGGTGCATTTACAATACGTTTATACCCAGCGAGGCGCTCGCCGAGTGTGCCGACAACAACCGGCTTGAGTGCAATATTGTGGATTACATCAGGAGCAAATTTCTGAACGATGTGCCTCAAATGCCATGCTGTACGAATCTCAGTGATGGGGTTAAGTCCCCTACGAGAAAATTCAATCGGGAATAGCTCGATACCAGCATTACTAATCTGCCCTCCATGCAGCCTGACTCTTGTAGCTACTGCGACCTCATAGCCGGCTTGTTTCGCGGCGACTGCTCGTTCAATGAAATGAGATGTAAAAAACCAATCTTCAGTAATGACAAAAAGCAACCGTGGCGCTGCCGAATGTTTTTTGAGTTCAGAATTTTCGAATGTCATAAAGTAATCGGTGTTGGCTGATTATGTGTCGCTTCCAAAACAGCCGAGCTACTTTCATCATGCTTATTGAGAATTGGCGATGTAATCAAGCAAGCAAGCCCCATGACCAAAAGAAAGGGAATATTTTGGCGAGACGAGTTGTATGGCGTTTGTGAAATGATTCCATAAAAGAAGATGAAGGATGCAAAAACCTGTAAGCGGAGGGCACTCCATTTTTTTGATGGTCTTAGCAGTGTGAAGAGGAAAAACCCTGGAATAAGGAATGTATCGATGAAGATCAAGCGAGTTGCCAGAAGTTTTGCAAACGAGAGCTTTGCTGAATCTCCCAGGGTAAGAAACTGCAAACTCAGAAAATTCGCTGCCAATCGGGAAAATTTTGTTTGACTAAATATTTCTTTCGCTGTTGTCAGTGGCATGCCATTTTGGATCGCTCCACCGAAGTGGTAGGCAAGTGCTCCAAAAAAATACATTGCAACGACTAATGCGCTGATTAACAAGTAGTAAAACCGTGGAATTCTATTTCTCCACACCATCCCGACCACCCAACCAACAATTAGAGCGATAAAGAGATGTGGGCGAAACATGAATGTTGCTATTAAAGAAAGAACTCGAATTGCCGGTGCCTTTGCAAAAAAGAATTGCATGACAAAATAGGCAATCGCAAGGTCTCTTAACCCGAGCAATGACATGAATAGGAACAGAGGCCCGCAGAAAAAAACAAGATGCCAACCAACTACTGTGATCCCAAATCGATTAAGTATTTTTCGACCATCGTGGTAAATGAATAAGAGTGCAACCAATTGCAAAAATTTAACCGCCAAAACAGTGTCGAAACCAAGTTTGGTGAGTAGCAAGGCTGGAAGTGTTATTGGGTAATCACCACCACCCAAATTCCATAACGAAAATTGAATTCCGAATTCTGGGATGGCTTCGATTACACGTTTAAAATACGCTTGGTCATTGGAATAAAACAAGACCTGGTCAACTCCGTATTTGTAAAAGATTACGAATACGCCAATAGACCAAATCGAAAGTAATGCAATTACATAGAGGTCAAGTGTTTTAGAACGCAACTGGAAAGCAGTGCATAAGCCAACCAACACCAGAATCTGGAAGAGATAGTTGGGGATGCTTGTCATGAAGAAGTAGTAAGCCGGCAATCGGTGATGCTCACCAAATTTATGAAATTTTTAGTTAATTTGGTGCGATTTAAAGCTCACTTGGCAATAATTCTACTCAGGATTGGCCGCATCCATCGGGGTTGCGCAACGTCCCATTCCCCAAGGTAGTCAATTTGTTGGGCTCCAGTGCCCTTTTTGAAGTCATACACACCTTTATTGTTTTCGGGGTCTATGCCACTGAGGTCTATTGATCCAACTCCTAATGACTGGCAGACATTGGTGAGGTGCCAAAACACAGCATGTGAGGAGTAGTTCTTTCTGCCGCTCGGAGAAGTTAGGGCTAGGAAATCCCAAGCTCTGTTGGAAAAACGAAGAATACCGCGAAGCGAATCTATGTTTCCACGGTCATCATCGCAGCGAATAATGAGAAGCTCATCTTTAAATGAATCGATAATATTCGAAATTTCAGACTCAGATCTGGAGAGATCCAAGTTGGTGACATCCTTGAATTGGTTCATCTCTGAATATGCGCTTGCAATTTCGGTTGCGTCGGGGTGCGACCATAAGTAAGGCCGATTGATATTTTTTTCTGCTCTTCTTAAATTGCGTCCCCAATTGGTGGTGCATCTGCTTCGACGAATCTCTTCAGGTTGATCTAGGAGGTACTCCATGCTTATTTGTGCGCCAAGTGACGCTTTGCATCGAGTCCAGCCCAGATCTTTCAACATCAACTCATTTTCTTTAGTTGTTGGATTAAAGAAACTGGTCCGAACGTAGGTAATTGAAACTCCGAGATTGTTTTTAATTGATTTCAAAAGTGAAGATGCAGAGCATTCAATGGACCCGATCGGTCCGCCAGGAATCCAGAGGACGGCGGAATTGAGAGGACCTTTCTTAACTAGACATTGCGCAACTGCCACCAACTTCTGTTCAGAGTCGAGACGCACAAGACGTAAATTGCTCCAACCCGCCGCCGATTTATAGTGTGCCCATTGAGCGGATTGATAAATATTTGATAAGGGAAATTGGTTTATCGCAGTATTCCACTGTTGGTCAGTGCCTGACCATGAGGCCCAGTCACTATTTTTTAAAATTTGGCTCATAAGAAGTTGACTAACCACAGGTTTTTATAGAAATCAGGTGCGCTGCCGGTTACTTGATCTGGCAAGTCGGGCCAGTTGATTATTTCAACGCCGAACTTACGGCATGACTTACCGAATTGTTTGGCAATTAGTGGCGAAGCATAGAAAGGGAATCCATATGGTGTGCAATGACTGGGCAAGTGGTTGAAGACTGGTTCAACATCAGTTGACCCCGCTATTTTGGCAATCTTTTTATAAAGGTTGTGCCGGCGGGCGATCTCGTGATGTTCGTCGATTCGTTCAATAACTTTTAGAGAAAAAATGTTTGGTGGCGTTGAAGCCACCGACGCAAGCTCTCTTTCGTGGTTGTATGTGGGCAGAGTTGAACCAGTTGTAAGTCGTCGCAGAAGTCGAGTGATCATCTGCAGTAGACGCAACAAGGGCAACTTGGTCGTGCGCTGCACTGATGACGCAAAATATGTTGATAAGAATCGAATTCCCAATCGATTGTTATTTGGCGCCAACTGAAGTGGCGCTTGAGTCTGAAAAGATTCATTGTTAATGCTTAAAGAGGCCCCATTTGGGATTCGAAGCGTTTTTCGAATACTGGTGATTCCTACTTCTGTCCGTGTTCCCAACAATTGGCCTGTGTGGTCTGAGCTGAGAAATCCATGTGCATTGTCTTCAATAACAACTGCGTTGAGACGACGACCAAGTTCGACGAATGGGTTCAAATCTTGCGCAAATCCGAAGTAGTTGACAGCAATAATCGCCTTTGCGTGATCAATGTTGGTTAAACCAATTGGTTGGAGAAATTTATCTACTTCATAAAACGAAACAGTTGCTCCAAGGGACTCAATTGGAAGCAACACATCTTTGCAAATCAAAGAGGGGACAACGACGGCATCGCCTTCGCTCACGCCGGCAAGCAAAAGGGCTTCCTTGAGCGCCTGTCGAGCGAGGCTGTAGTAAACGACTTTGGTGGTCATTTATCGAACTCTTGTTTTGATTTGGTTAACGAAGAGGAGAATTATCGCTGCATAAGACCTTACGAAAAGTGGTGAAGTCTTGATTGCGGTAACGAAGTATTTAAGAGCCGAACGAATTTGCCCACTTCGAGATGAACTACGTCCTGCCGAATAGTAAGCCTTAGCCTTCCGATGACGAAGCCTGAGAGTAGTGGCAAAAGAATTTGGTAGTTGTTTGGCGTGGTGATTGACAACGGAAATTTCCGCATGGAGGTGCTTCACTACAGAACTGCTTGCACTTGCACCATGTCTAGTGAAGTTTCCTAATATTTCGTCAATAAACACCAGATTCTTTGTGATTCGAGAGATCTTTAACCACATTTCGTAGTCTTCTGCAGTTACAAATTCGGAATCTTCGCTAAATCCCCCCACCGTTTTTAGAATGCTTGCTCTTACAACGGTGGCAGACGTGGACAGTCGGTTGCCTCTGAACAGCAAGCTCGAATACGTTGCTCGAGCAGTTGGACCATAGAAAACAGAACGCGAATTTGAATTCTGATCAATCCAATTTTCTCCATGGCAGACAAGATCTGCTCCTTCTACGAGTGAAGCGATGCATTTTTCAAGTTTTGTTGGCAACCATGTGTCGTCTGAGTCGAGAAATGCGATAAACGTGTTTGCGGCCAAGTCGATGCCTTGATTTCTCGCAGCACCGATGATGCCATTGTTGTGAAAATTGACGAGCTTTATACGAGGATCGTTGAAACTGTGGACTAACGCCTCTGTCCCATCTGTGGAAAAATTGTTCACAACAATTGCTTCCCAGTTGGTGTAAGTCTGATTCACAACTGAACGAAGTGCTGCAGCAAGAAAAGATTCATGGTTGTAAGTGGGGATAACAATAGAGACGCCTGGTTGATCTTTTGAAGTATCACTGAGTGTCATTTTGGTTGTCTCTCAAAACACGAACGTAGTAAGCCATCAATCTCTCTATCAACCGAATTGGAGGTCGAAAAACCAGTTGCAAGGAGTTTGCTGATGCTGTAGTCCAGCATTTGTGGCTCTGTTATCTCTGCAGATTCTGGGCGCACGATTGGACAGTCAACCCCAAAAACTTGACGAGCTCTTTCGGCAACGAGTTGTGCCATAGCAAGGACTGAGCAAGAACTTGTGCTACCGACATTGAATAGTCCATTCCCAAGATGAGTCTTATCGAGTTCGAGGAGATGAATGGTTGCGGCTGCAACATCACCAAATGGCACAAAATTTCTTGGTTGAGTGCCACTTGAGCGAAGAGTGATTACACCCGTCTGGGCAACCTGCTGGCAAAGATCGTTCATGAGAGTATTTTTTAGCTCGATGCTTGACCCAATTGGAAAACCAAAACCATTAGCACATCGAATTCTGATACCAGTCACCAGGTCTTTAGCATTTATCAGTGCTTTTTCTCCAAGCATGTGGCTTGTCGCATATGGATGCGTGGAAGTTGTGATGGAGTCTTCGGTGATTTTCCCCGCCAATACATCACCATAAACATGTGCAGTAGACATAAATAAAAATCGATCAACATTGAAGTGAGTCGCATTTTCAATGAGATACCGAGTTGCATTGCCACTGAGTTCATTTGCGAGTTCGACGTTATTCTTAGCTGCTCTATCCTCAAGTGCGGCGAGGTGGATAACAGCATCCACGCCATCACAGATTGTTGATTCAAGCGGTCGGTTTATTAAATCAAAGCGAATGATCTCGGCATGTGGCGCCCAAATGGGCGCAGTGAGAACCGAACGACTTATCAATTTGATGTTCCAACGGTTGGTTGCAGCTATCGCTGCAGTTATTCGACCGCCCAAGTTCCCGAATCCCCCAGTGAGGAGGACAGTTGGTTTCATTTGTGCTTCAGTGCCCAGTCATAGGGGATGTGGTTGTCTGCAGGGTCGAGACGACTGATCTCTGTTGGATCATGCGGGATATCAGAGCAATTTGCTACGAGAGCCATTTCGGTTCCAATACCCTTGAATCCGTTCCAGATGTTGGGCGGAATGGTGACAAGGCAGTAGTTATCTGGTCCGAGGAAAATTTCTTGAACTTCGCCAAAGGTTTTACTACTTGGTCGATCGTCGTAGAGCACCAGTTTGATTCTGCCAACAGGCACTGAGTAGTTCAGAGTCATTTTGGTATGGATATGCCACCCTTTGACTACATCCGGGAAAACTCCCGAAAAGTAAATCTCTCCGAATTTGTCAAATATTGGGTCGGTTGACTTGAGCATATGCATTACGCTTCCGCGCTCATCAATGATTTGGCGCAGCGGGGTGATTTGTACGCCATCAATCATGTTCACTCATCTCGTATTCAGTTAATTGTTTTTTTGATGTTTCGAGCACATTCACTTGATTATTGAAATTGACATACCACTGTATTGTTTTTCGAATAGTTTGCTCATAACCCCATCTTGGCTTCCAGCCGAAGAAATTGCGAGCTTTGTCACAGTTGAGTTGCAATAAAGTCGCTTCATGTAGTTTTTCGGAAGACTGGTCAACCACGAGTGAACCGGATCCCCATTCACTAATCACAGAATTCGCAACCTCTCCAACGGTATGGACGGCATTTTCGGGTGGACCAAAATTCCATGATCCAAAATTGCCACCACCATTCTTAAGTAGGTGCGCCCCAAGAGTGATGTAACCAGAGAGTGGTTCGAGAACATGTTGCCAAGGTCGAGTTGCATGTGGGTTTCTAATTGTTATTGGTTGACCAGAAATCAGTGCTCGAACGCAATCAGGAATAATCCGATTTGACGACCAGTCACCACCACCAATTACGTTGCCTGCACGAACAGATGTAGCTCCGAATGCCGCTCTGTCTGCGAAGTAAGACCTGGCATAGGAGGCAAATACAAGTTCTGCCCCTGCCTTGGATGCGGAGTAGGGATCGTCACCACCAAGTTCATCAGATTCGGTGTATCCACGCGTGACTTCCTTATTGAGGTAGCACTTGTCGGATGTAACAAAGACAAGAGCCTTGACGCAGGGGGTTGAGCGAACAGCTTCCAAAATATTTACGCCACCACCGACATTTGTATCAAAGGTTTCTTTTGGATCGTTGTACGAGGTAATCACGAGTGCTTGAGCAGCCATGTGGAAAATGACATCGGGTTGCACGTGGGTTACGTACCTCGAGAGATGCTCCAGATCTCGGACGTCACCGTCTTCATGACTGATGAGTTTTGAAAGACCCAAAAGTTGGAAATGTGAGTTATCTTCAGGCGGAAGGGCATAGCCAAAAACTTTGGCACCATGATGGTGCAACCAAAGACTCAACCACGAACCTTTGAAACCTGTGTCCCCTGTAATCAGTACCCGCTGGTTGCGAAAACTATTGAGCGCGTCTACCAGATTTTCCATGGAGCCTTATTGGTCGAGAGTAGCGAATTGAGTAATTGCCAGTCACGAGGAGTATCCATGCATTGCCAGAAATCCTCATGCTCATAAACGGCTAATTGTTTTTGAGCAACAAGTGTTCTGATGGGCTGCTGTTCGAATACGAGATCTGGGTCATCGGTCAGCAAATCAAATACTTTTGGGTCGCAGACAAAAAAACCACCAGAGATCAAACCTTCACTTGCTTGTGGCTTTTCATTGAAATCAGAAACAAGTCCATCTTCGTTGGCTCGAAGCTCACCGAATCTTCCTGGCGGACGAACACCGGTGACAGTAACAGTGCATTTGTGGTTCTGGTGGAAAGTTTGTAATGCATTGAGGTCAATGTTGCTCAGACCATCTCCGTATGTGAGAAAGAATGGTGCATCATCAACATATTTTTTAATTCTGCTCACTCTGCTGCCAGTCATGGAGTCTTGACCTGTATCTACAAGTGTGACCTTCCAATTGAGCTCTTCATTATCCGAATGAAATTCAATTTGTGAGTCTTGACCCAATGTCACGGTGCAGTCTTGGGTATGTGACTTGTAGTTGAGAAAGAAATCCTTGATTACTTGACCTTTGTATCCAAGGCATAGAACAAACTCATTATGACCAAATGCTGAGTAATACTTCATCAAATGCCACAGGATTGGCAAGCGACCGACTGGAAGCATCGGCTTGGGGATCTCCTCGTTGACGTCACGTATTCGAGTTCCATATCCACCGCAAAGGATGACTGTTTTCATATGTGGAGCACCTGACTCGTCAACGTAGGGGACAATTTGGGTCTGCTCCATTATATAAAGAGGCGCCTACTACTTGCTCAAGCCTGAGCCAGTAAGCGGATTACTAAACGAACTGGCGTAAGGATTGTCGCCATCTATAAAGGTTCAGATCTAAATTGAAAAAGTCTCGGCTACTGGAGGTTTCTAAACCTGTCATCTGCTCAAGCAAAACTTGAAGCGAAGTTGAATCATGAAAAAACTGAACTCCGGGTTCGTCACGAAGCGGGCTCATGTTTAGGTCTTTCCCATTGGAAAATAGTAGGAGCGGGATGCCGAGACAGTACGCGTCTACTGCTGCACTTGTAAACGAAGTGGTAATTACGAGTCTTGACGAGGTAAGTAATGCGCCCAGATCACCAACAAATTCAGTTATGCCATATTTGGCAATTTCACTTTTGTTGAGCGGGCTCGTGGGATGCGCCTTAAAAATCGCGCTGTGTCCATTTTGAGCAAGTACGGGTGAACAGATATCGAGTAATTGTCTCGTTTCGTCGACAGAAAAATCTCCCAAAACAGTGACTGTGGGATTTACTGTGCTGAATTTTTCGGAAGAATCTTTCGATTTTTGTAAGTTAATGAGGTATTGATATGACAACGCTTCCACGTCGATCACTTGATCTTGGGAAACACCAGACGAAAGGAGCATTTGACGTCCGCGTAAACTTGTAGATGCAATCAAATCAGGTTGCGGAAATTTGCTCAGTCCGAGATCCGTCCTGGATCTACTGTCCACAAATTGGCGCACCTCCCAATATTTGGGTGCAGCTTGAGGCATGCCGATCAATGTGCCATGACCAGCACGCTTCCAGGCGTTGGTCAGAATTAACTCCCATGGTTGATTCTCCAGCAAATAAATTCCGACTAGTTGTCGAGGCATTTGTCCAACCATTTCCCTGATGGTGTGAAGCAAAATCAAATGTCTGATGGCTGTCGATCCACGAAGAGAATCGATCCACTCTGTTCTGAAAAGAGGCCACAGAGGAAGATCTGAGTTACTTGGCGTGAACATTATTTTGGCTTCGGTCTCACTAATTCCGGACTTGTATAGTTGGCAATAATCACGAACTACTTTCCAAAATATTTGCAAACTCATCTTCGTTTCAAAAAGTTTGTGAGAGCTCACCGGGTGGGTATTTAATTTATTTAATAACTTGTCGGCATTTTTTCGACTCGTGGATGAATCCCCAATTTCTCGAGTGTGATACCACGACAACTTGTCAAATTTCTCTTCAAGCAACTCGGGCAAGTTTGACCAAAACCTCGAGCGGTAGATGCCAGCGCCAGCAGCTTCGGCATCAAACCCAGTGAGGTAATCAAATAACGCGATCGACCTCCCGTTTGATTCGACTTTCTGATTTTGGCTAATAGATCTTGATCTCCAGGTCTGCCGACAGAGGGTTGCGAGTGCGGTTAACCATTTTGGAGAAAATCTACGCAATGAAAATCTCAATTTTGTTGGTTGGCTCGGAGGGCCAATATCAGTACATGGAATTCCTAGGTTGAAACAGAAATCTTTGATGCAACGTCGGGCCCGTAGATCTTGGATGTTGATCGTGATTTCGGAAATGTTCATCTTCTTGACAATTTCTTCCAAAGCAAGCAATTTGATCGTTTCCGGAATGCCACTGTCTGGGTGAGTCCTACGTAGTGCAAACAACGTAAGCCACCAATAACTGAAGTCTTCGTCTACCTGTAAGCGCTTGATAACTGTTTTGCCAGCGATTTGGCATTGACCTACTTCGTACACAAATTCCAAAAATCGGCGTCTGAGCGCTTCCTCGTTTTGCTCAATATAGGTGGAAAGGCTAATTAAATCATTGGTTTGATTGGTCCCAAAATCATTCCAATAAATTGTTGTCTTGTAGTTTTCTGATGCTGGCTGCAGTGGCGTATCCATCAACACCGCACTTAACTGGTTTGTTGAGTTCATTACCGACACGTAGCAGTCTTGATTTCGTTCCGAAGAAATTGAGTGGGTGAAGGAAGCTCTTGTGCAAAATTTGAGCAGTACAGGTCACGTGCAAATTTGACATCTTTTTGGTTCCACCAAGAGTCAATGTCTTCCCAAACCTCGCCAATATGACGCGCAAGTGATTCTGGTGAAGAGTGCAAGATTCCAACTTCAGCACAAATAGTAAAAACATGCTGAACCGATTGTCTAAATGGATGTGTTGTGGGATCAAGGTAAATAAGTGTCGGACGATTGTTGCTTATTGATTCAATTTCCGAAGTTCCTATGGTTGTGCAGATGTCGATCCGAACTTTTTCTCTGACAAGATCAAGATGTCTCTTCCCCGAGTCAATTTCGACGTTCGGAAACTTATCCCGCCATTGGTCAAGATGACTTTTGTCGTCTTTGTCGTGATCGTGATGGAGCCGCACAATGAGAGCATCACGCTGAGACTCTGAAAGTAGGTCTACAAAGCTGAATAAGTTATTCAGATACTGAGAATAAAGAGCACCTGTGGACCATGGTCGTCGGCTATAACGGAAAGTGCAATCTGTAACGAGCAGAATTCTGTCCCGATTCTTGAGAGTCAAGTTTGATTGCTTACCGACGTTGATCAGGGCTGGACCAGCAACTACATGTCCATTCCCGTTTGTCCAGCCCCAAGTGAGATATTTATCTGCGACACCAATTTCATGTAGTTCGATTCGTGTAGGGGGATTACCTTGACCGTACAAACCACCGTGCTGACCGATGACGAAAGCAGTGCCGTTGTTGTGCTTTTCAGCCGCCCAAATTGTAAATGAGTCGCTCGATGCATGAAGATTCGAAGTAAAGATTGTGCGAGGAGACCGAGGCAAATTTGATTTATTTAATGCAAGGACAGTCGCACGATAATTTTCTACGAACGATTTTGGTATCTGTTGGCGAATAATTTTTCGCACAACCTCTTCAAATTGAGATCCTGGAATTCCGGGGAAAGTAACCGAGTTGCGAAGATCGAAATTGAAAAGTTCATCAGTGACTTTAGTTTCTTGCCAAAATAACGGCATCGAAAACAGACTCGCTGCAAGACGGAACTCGGATTTTCGTGGGAGGTACGTGGAGGCAATCACATACCTGTTCATCCTGCCAACGATCTGACTGAATTGAAGGACGAATTTCCTTAGCGCAGCACTTTTTGTTTGACCGCTTGGCTTTACTAAATTTGGGTAACTCCAGTTCGCCGTACCAGGATCAATTTCTGTTCTAATCCGAGAGTGATGGTCGCAAATATTCGAAAATACAAAATGGTTCCAAGCACTGTTTTGAGAATACGAGACAAATTGAGTCGAAACAGGTGGACATATTTCAGCCGCATTGACTAAAAATTGTCGTGTCACATATTCTTCAGCTCCAAAATCAGCGTTAGTGATTGCATTCCAACGCTCGAAAGTTGCATCGAGAAATGAAGAAAGCCAAAGACCAAGACCTATCTCCCAATACTTTTTGTTATGAGAAGTGCCGTGAATCGAATTGAGATAGTTGGAGAGATCGGCGAGGAGCGACACGTATAGCTCGGAAACGAAATCGTGTTTCTCGATTCGGGTAGCTACATCGTCTACTTCAGGTGCTAAAACGCGATAACTATGAGTTTGCTCCGACTCATGAAGTGGCTGTTCGAGACATCCTTTATAAAGGAATGTGATTGGCGAACTCACAGGCCAAGTAGATTTTTCATGGGTTGTGACCAAATATCTCATGCTGGTTTTCCAATTATTGTTGGAAGTCCGATGTCGGAAAAAGTCTGTTTGAGTATCCGATTGCCAGGATCGAATCGCATCAGGAGATCTTGGTACGGCTTTATTAAGTTTGTCCATGATTCATCTGACATAGAGCGGACTGAATCAAGACGAGCTTTGAGGTGTGACTCCGATAGGTCGGAGATCCAGAACGGCCCATCCGTTGGTAAATCTGCTGGATAGCCGAATTTTATATCAGGCATTTCACGAACAGTTTTATTTGGATGATGAGAAAAACGCCCACCGACAATAACTAGTCGATCTCCACGAGATAGAAACTCGTAGCCGATAGCGCTGTCCAAAGACACTAAAATCTCTGAGGCATTTAGCAATTCGTAAGAACTGAATGGTTCATTACGTCCTGACACTTTATGTGGATTAAAGAAATTCTGTTCGGCAATAAATGTTGATGGTTGTTTTCCACACACCACGAATCCGAGGTCTCGTTCCGCGCAGTATTTGGCTAGGTAATCGCATATCAGTTTTTCGGCCGCATAAAATTCCTGATAGCTAATCAGATTGCCCTTGTAGTCGGCAAAGCCCTCATCCGGGTCCAATGCTCTATTCGTAAGCTGTGAGACAAATGTGAGTTGATTTACTTTTTTAGTGGCAGAATTCGGGAGAAAAGAGTTGTTTCGGATACTCCCGACAGCAATAAATTCTGTCTGTATGTATTTTCGGAATTCATGTCCCATTGACTCACCAAAAGTAAGAATGTAATCGCACTCCAACTCTGCTTCCTGCGATATTTCAGAAAGAAACCCAGTTGAATTTGGGGAAGAATAGTTGCCTCGCAGTCCATTTTGGATAGCGATAGTGGTGACTTCTGGAAGGTATTTTTTGATTCGATAGAAGGAAACGTCATTGTCAGTTGTTGTAATCACAAACTTTGCATGCGTCAGTCGCAAGTATGCGATCAGATAATGAAACCGAGAAAACTTAAATGACGCAAGCATTCGTATGATCGCCGGAATGTTTAAAGTTCCTTCCCACGGGTTTGTGACAATGACTTGTGATTGGTCTAAGTACGTCAGCAGAATGTCAGAACTCTTGCCCTTTGGGTAGATCACCACTGGCGCCTGTTGCGGGCGACGAAATATAGACATACTTGCTACGGCTATTCAGACTTTTGCTTTGACGCAGTGTGACGTGCCTTATCCAAATCTTCATGAGTGTCGATATCTATCGCTTCCGGTGATTCAACCTGCACCCAGCGAACTGGTGGAATAAAAAGCGTTTTGAGCTTGAGAAATTCTTGCAAGTTGGTGATGTAAATGCTGCCACTCTGCCGGACCACTCGTCCAAGCGTCTGGCGTGATGCAGATAGATCTTCAACTTTGGTAAACGGCACCACTAGATCTCCATCAATTCGCAGCATCTTTGCGGGATGATGTTCAATATCTACAACACCAAAGATGGCTCCAGTTGCTCCACTTTCAATAAATTGCTGAATGGATTCTGCCAATAGTTTTGGATTTCGTAGGGGAGATGTTGGCTGAATAAGTGTCAAAACATCGTTGACAGTGGTTTCGAGATTGAGTGAATGCAGCGCATGGATGATCACTGATTCAATTGGTGTGTTGTCTTGCGCGAGTTCTTGTGGCCGGATGACAATTTCGACTCCTAGATCGCTCGCTATTTTTTGAACCAAAACATCATCGCTTGTAACGACCACTCGTGTAATTTCTGGAATGGAGAGGGCGGTCTCAATGGCGAGCTGAACGAGACTCTTATTGCCAATAAGCGCAACATTTTTACCAGGAAGTCCTTTGGAACCTGCCCGCGCAGGAATAATTGCAATGCAGTTCATCACATCACATCCTTGAGATCAACAAACACCTTGTCAACCGGAACCGTAAATAATTCATCAGTTGCCAAAAGTTTTCTGAATCTGTCAGCGGACCTTCCGTCACCAAACAATCCCTTCTCTGGAGAGTGCTCGAGGTTTGTTGATTGTAAAATGGCTGCTTCAATCTGCGACTGAGTCGCTGGTGTTTGGATGATCGTCGCACCTTCGTGTCTGCCACGTTGGCGATCACCGATGTCGATGCTCGGAATGCCATAGATTGGCGCTTCTCTTATACCTGCACTCGAATTGCCAATCAGCGCACGAGCATGTTTCAGTAGAGTAAGGAAATATTCAAAGCGCAATGATTTAAACACTCTGAAATGACTTGCTTGCTCATCAAATCGCGAATACTGCGTGAGAATGTCCTCAAACCCAGAATCATTATTTGGATGTATGACGATGAAGTTCTGTTTGCTCGATATCAATGCTGAAACAAATTGCTCTGCGGCGATTGCGCTTGCAGCAAGATCTGTTGTGACTGGATGAAAGATTGCAATGAGGTAGTCATCAAAAGTAATTCCATAACGCAATTTGGCTTCGTCGAGGCTGGGGAGTGTCGGGGATAACATAATGTCAAGATCTGGCGATCCAATGACGTGAATAGTGTTGGAATGTTCACCCAATTGAATCAAACGGTCGCGGGCACCATCGTTAGCAACAAGATGGATGTGGGAAAGTTTGCTGACTGCATGACGAATAACGCCATCAATTGTTCCGGAAAGTTCGCCGCCTTCAACGTGCACAACTCTCGTATTGCGAAGTGCGCCCGTGATCGCACCAGCTAGTGCCTCTGGCCTGTCTCCATGCACAACTAACGCATCTGGCACGTGTTCGGTGATGAATTGAGACAGGCCAGTGATGGTGTTAGCAACAACAACGTCCATGGTGTCGCCGTCCAGTTGGTTAAGAAATGAAGTTATTGGGACTTCGGCGGGAATTGTTCGTTGTACTTCGAGAATTGTGTCCCCAAAACGGGGAAGCATGTGCATTCCTGTGGCGAATACCGAAACCCGACAGCCTTCTTCGTGCGCGGCAATGATCAGTGGTTTTATTTTTCCGAAGTCGGCGCGAGTGCCGGTGAGGAATGCAATGTGACGTTTACTTGACATCCGACCACCGAAGTTGTTCACCCCGCGTAATCGATCGTGTGGAATGTTTGCCGAGGACTTTGTCTAAGTCAAAAGCAAGAATCTCGCCTGTGCCAGGGCGCTTTACCCAGATATTTGATTCGTCCAAGACATCTCCGGTGCTAACTGGTGCGATTGCGACTACTGACGCATAAGCAAAATCAATAGTTGGCTGCTCGCCGCCAAGAACTGTTTTAGAACCACCACTAGCAGCATGAACAATTTTAGAACCCTCAACGAGTTCACGGAATCCAGCGGGGTCAACTGAAATCTCGATGTCTTCGCCGATCCATTTCATGTCACTCGTGAAGTGGCGCTCAATGATTGATGCACCAAGAGCAACGGCCGCAAGAGAAGGCAGGTTGGACAGTGAGTGATCTGAAATACCGATAACCGCTGTAGGAAATTCATCGCGCAATTGAGTGATGCTGCCAAGGCGAATATTTTGGTACGGGGTTGGATACATGCTTGTGCAGTGCAACAAACTGAATTGCGAATTTTCTTGAACAAGCACATCGACAGTTCGACGCACTGAATCCAAATCGTTCATACCCGTACTAACAATGATTGGTCTGCCAAATCTGGCGATGTGGCGAACGAGTGGGAGATTGTTGCACTCACCCGAGCCGATTTTGAAAGCGGCAACGTCCAATGCGTCAAGTCGATTTGCTGCTTCACGAGAAAACGGCGTCGAAAGAAAAATGAGACCGCGGTCTTCGGCATGTTTTTTGCACGTCAACTCTTCATCTTCGGACAGCGTGCATTGCTCCATGATGTCCCAGATGGAGCGAGTGGAGTTAGCCGGGATGACATTGTTTGGAATCATCTCATCATCTACCGAATGAGATTGAAACTTGACGCACTCTCCACCAGCATCGGCAACATCGTCAATCATTTGGATGGCCCGAGCGATGTCACCGCCGTGGTTGATGCCAATTTCTGGGATCACGAACGGAGCAAATGCATCGCCAATCTTGCGAGATGCGATTGTTAGTTCACGGACGTCCGTAGTCATAGTTTGAACCTTATTTGAGGAGGCTGGTTGTTGTGGTGACGAGGTAGGCGAGGACAACGGATATGACGAGTGCAAGCATTGCCCCCACAACCAACGACCCAACACCAAGTTGAGATGCCGAGTTGATGCGCTGCTTCTGATCTGACTCACTATATAAAGGCGTATTTATTGCTTTTTGAATTTTTACGCGAACAGCCGAACCCTGTTCTGGCGTGGCAGGCTTAGAGCGACCGACCAGCAAAATGGCACCAAGTGTCAGAACAGCAATTAGGACAGTTCTGATGGTGGTACCAGCAACCGAAGTAGCCACGGAAAGAGCGATGAGCGAAGAAAACAGCATCACGATGAATAACAGCGTACCCTTCCCGCCGCCGTCTGTGCAGAGCTCTCAGGTACATGAATTGAGCGTTGGCGATCCTGCGCACATCAATCGACGCCTGTGGTGGGCATTGCCAATTCTGACAATCGCGTGGATAGGGCTTGTCGCAATAGTCGCTGCTTCACTAACTCCACTGAAATTGTGGGAACTTGCGCCGGGCTCTGCAGAACAGGTCTCCAATCGACTGACTTTTGAAAAATCAACACTTTCCAAAGTGATGCGCTACCCAGCCAAGACACCGATACTTTTCGTCACTGCATTTGGTAGCAAACTCAGCGCGCTCGATGCATTTGCGGGAGCACTTGACAATGATGTTGATGTTCAGACTTACAAAGAGAGGTACGGGACATCGACACCCTCTGAACAGCAACGCCTTGGTTATCAATCGATGACGACCGCCAAACAGATTGCCGAATATGTTGCCTATACGAGGCTTGGTCTAGACGCATCATTTGTGTACGGAGACATCATTGTTGAAGAACTCGTGTGCCTCGATAGCCCTGGTCCGCTCAGTGGCTGTAAGCAATTGAAACTCGGCGACATAATTACGTCATTGGATGGAAAGCCAACACCTACATTGCTCGAACTCTCGCCCTTAATGGCGGGTCGTGCGCCAGGTGACATCGTCTCCCTGATGATCAAACCAGCCGGCACACCTGATGGTTCTTCGATGGAAGTTGTAAAGAAAATTCAATTGATTGCTGATCCCGATACTCCGACACGAGCAATCATCGGTTTCATTCCAGCCGACACGCGCACCGTGCAACTTCCATTTGAAGTAGGGATTGACACTGACCGGATTGGTGGTCCATCTGCAGGACTTGCATTTACGCTTGCACTGTTGGACGAACTCACACCCGGAGATTTGATGGGCGGAGTGAAGGTCGCAGCCACTGGCACAATCGGCGAAGATGAATCTGTTGGTGCAATTGGCGCACTCGCACAAAAAGCCATTGCAGTAAAAGCAGCTGGTGCAAAGGTGTTTTTGGTACCAAAAGGACAAAGCGAAGATGAATTGTCTGCCGCTCGCCGTGTTGTTGGGTCTGCAGTGCGTATCGAACCAGTCGCTAATTTGACCGAAGCGCTCGCAATCCTCGAGTCCATTGGAGGCAGCGGGATTAGTAATGCCACAATCGACCTATAGCCAAGGCGTACTCTTGTTTGCATGGCGATTTCTTTTTCGCGCCCCGACCCGTCATCACCGGCGGCAGTTGGATCGGCGCAATTCACGGTCACACGTCGTGGCTATGACACAGAAGAAGTCCGCGACTTTTTACGCAGTGTTTCAGCCGAACTAGGTCGACTGCAGGAGCGTGAGCGCTTTTTAGAAAGCGAATTGCGCGCGATGCAAACCCGCGGTATGTCTGGACCAGGAGTGCTCGACGAAGAGACCGTTACAACATTGTTGGGCGAAGAAACCGCACGAGTGCTCACCGTTGCACGTGAAGCTGCTGCCCAAATGAGAGTGCGGGCTGCTGAGGCCGCCGAGCGTCTGATGCGCGAAGCGAATGCTGACGCAATTCGTGTTCGCGAAGATGCCGACATTGAGACCTCACGCCGTCGCAGTGATGCGGTCTCCGACGTCGAAGCCGAACTTGAACTGGCTAAGCAACAGGGTCGCGAGATGGTGAACGAAGCGCGCGAGTATCGCGAGAAAGTTCTTTCCGAATTGGCGCGTCGTCGAGAACTTGCTCGACAACAAATTGAACAACTGATTCATAGTCGTGACAGGTTGGTCAATGCATTTGACCGTGCTCGGCATGCTGCGAATGACGTAGTCGGAGACCTCGCCGAATTTGATGATTTGTCAAACGAAGTGGCGCACGCAACCGGAATTACGAAACCGGTCAGTGAAAACAGCAACGGTTTTGTTGACCACACAGAGGATCCTGAGGCGATTCCACAAAAAATAGCTGGAACCCAGATTGCCGACAGTATTGAAGCAGAAGTAATTGATGAATTGGTTTCAGACGTTGCAATTCAGGAAGACCTGATTGAGCAAGACGAGATTGTTCTCGAGTTAGCGACTGAGGAAATCGTCGAAGAAATTACCGAAGAAATTGTCGAGACGAACATCACGTCAATTCATGAAGAGCAAATTGGCATGTCTGATCATCCATCTACAGATGTGTTGGCTATAGAACATCTTGCGGAAGTAGTGCAACTCTTCGGCAAGAAGCGTCGTGAAGCAACAATTACATCAGTAGTTGCGCCAACTGCAACACCTGAGCCAGAACCGACAGCCAAGGTTGAAGCGCCAAAGATTGCTGAAGTAAAGCCTCAGACGTCTAGGACACCAGCCAAGAAATCGGTAGATGATCTTTTTGCAAATTTGCGCAAAACATCAACTGCCGAAGTTGCCCGCACAGCCAAGCCAAAGACCACTTCACCAAAAGCAGTAATCCCAAAGGTTGATGAATCGGTATTCGTACGCCGAGATGAAGTGTTGGCACCGATCATGGCGGCACTCACCAGCAAAATGAAGAGGGTGCTTGCTGACGAGGAAAACGCGATGCTCACCTACCTGCAAGGCAAAAAGGCTGCCGTCGCACTTGAAAAAGTACTGCCAGAGCCCTCGGCGCATGTACAAGGCTTTATCGAGGCTGTTGCAGAAGATGTGATGTCTGCGGCGATGGGCGGCGCAAAAAGTTTGTCGACAAGTTTGAAAGCAGACCTTCGTCGTAAAGTGACTTCGTCAGCAGTTATGCAGGTGATGTCAAAAAATATCAATGATGTTTTGGTGCGACCGCTCCGAGATCGAATTCAACGCTGTGTCGAAGAGAGCGACGGAGATCGTGAAGAGATGTCAAAACTCATTCGTAGTGTGTACCGCGAGTGGAAGATCCAACGTGTCGAACAACACATTGGTGATATTGCGCGTTTGGCGTACAGCCGTGGCGCCTATCTGGTGTTGGATCAGGGGACATCGGTCTGTTGGATGGTTGATCCAAACGGGCCACCTTGTGCAGATGCGGAAGATAACTCGCTTGCTGGCGCAACTGCGCTTGGAACTGATTTTCCTACGGGTCATTCGCACCCAATTGCTCACAGTGGTTGTCGCTGTTTAGTTACGCCAACTGGCGGGTAATCTAAAAGGGATGCAGAACCCCTCAGATTTACCACCACAGCAACCCCGTCGATCTGGGTCAGGTGGTTTTCGAATTGCCAAGCCAGGCCGAAGCAGGGTAATTGCAAGCGTGCTCATTGGGGCACTTGTTGCACTATTTATTTCTGGCAAGAGCATTGCTTCTTTTTACGTTGATGTGCTGTGGTTTAATGCGCTCGGCAAGAGCAATGTGTACTGGTCGATACTTGGGACCAAAGTAATGCTGGGTGCCATTTTTGTTGTCGCATTTGCAATCATTTTGATCGTCAACATGTGGCTTGCCGATCGCATGGCGCCAGATTTCATCCCACCATCGCAAGAGGAGCGAGCACTTGCCGCGTATCAACAACTAATAGGTAAGCGTCAATGGCTCCTACGCATTGTGGTTGGTGTCATTCTTGGACTGATGGTTGGTCTGCCAGCAATGTCGCAATGGCAAGACTGGATGCTGTTTGTCAATCAGCAAACTTTCGGCATCAAAGACTCTCTCTTTAAACAAGACGTGAGTTTCTACGTATTTCGTCTTCCATTTCTTGGCTTCGTTGCCAACTGGCTATTCGGTGCATTTATTTTGATCACACTTGTAACTGCCGCAATGCATTACCTCAATGGTGGTATTCGACTGCAAAATCTAGGTAACAAAGTGACGCCGGCGGCAAAGGCTCATCTTTCTGTAATGCTGGCAGCACTTGCGCTTGCTCGCGCCGCCGGATACTGGCTATCACGTTTCGATTTGTTGGGTTCGACTCGTGGAGTTGTGCAGGGTGCTACCTATACAGACGTAAACGCCCAGCTTCCGGCCACAAATCTGATGATTTTGGTATCAATTGCAGTTGCGCTGTTGTTCCTCTATAACGTCCGTCTCAAAGGCTGGCGTATTCCCGTGATGGCCACGCTGATGTGGATGGTTGTCGCTGTCGCGGCAGGAACTATTTATCCAGCATTGGTGCAACGTTTCTCTGTGCAACCTGATGTGAGCACGAAGGAACTTCCATACATTGCCACCAACATGGAGGCTACGAAGCATGCGATGGATCTAAGCGATGTGATACGTGTGCCACTCTCGTTTGGCTCGCTTAGCGCGAGCGATGTAATAGCAAATGATGCGCCTCTCAAAGATGTACGTCAATTGGATCCAACGGAAATGCGTGATCGGTTTGCATTGGATGAGGGAAAAACTTCGTTTTACACAATCAATGACTTGGACGTAGATCGGTATTCAGTTGATGGGCGAATACAGCAAGTAGTCCTTGGAGCAAGAGAACTCAATAGCGATGGTATTCCCAACCGTACGTGGGTTTCGCGTCACTTGATCTACACGCACGGTTGTGGCGTGGTGGCAGCACCTGCGAGCAAGGTGACAACCGATGGTCGGCCAACATATATCGATTTAGGTGTTACGCGTCCACAGCTATATGTGGGCGAGGGCCTTAACGATTACACAATCGTTGCTACAAAACAAGTAGAACAAGCATGTCCGGATCTCAAACCTGAGGTATATCAGTCAACCGGTGGTGTTGAACTTTCATCAACGCTACGTCGCACAGCGTTTGCTGTACATTTCGGTGAATTCAATCTGTTCGGATCTGATCTCATAACTTCAGAATCTCGCTTGATGTGGGTTCGCAACATCAAAGACCGTGTTGAAAAGATTGCACCGTTTTTTCGGTACGACGCCGATCCTTATCCAGCAGTAGTTGATGGCAAAGTTGTCTGGATCTTGGATGCGTTTACGACAACGAGTCGATATCCAAATGCCCAAACTGCCAACGTCTCACAACTCACTTCGGGATCTGGACTGAATGCTTCGTTTAATTATGTACGTAACAGTGTCAAAGCAGTAGTTGATGCTTACTCGGGCGAGGTCACTCTCTACCTCGTTGACCCGAATGATCCGATTGCTACGACGTGGGGGAAGGCATTCCCAAACTTATTGACTCCAGTATCGAAGGCTCCCGTTGATCTTGTTTCACACTTCCGTTACCCAGAAGATCTTTTCCGTGTTCAGACAAACTTGTATGGGCGCTACCAGTTCGATGATCCAACGCTATTTTTCAATCGGGATGCTGCATGGAGTGTTGCTCAGGCACCACCTACGGCAGTAGATGCGACAACGGGTGTGATCGGCGCTTCTGGCACCATACTTTCGGCCGACCAAATCGATGTGCAAGATGCAAACGTTGCTCGTTTTGAACCGTATTACACGATGTTCCATACTCCAGGTGCCTCTGAAGCCAACGGCACTTTTTCGTTGTTGAGACCATTCGTTCCGTTTTCGTCGGATGACACCCGTAAAGAATTGCGTGCGTTCATGGTCGTCTCGAGTGATCCGAAATCGTATGGGGAAATCACGGTCTTTGAAGTGGGTAATCCATTTCCTGAAGGTCCCGCTACTGTGGCAGCAGAATTTGGTAGTGATCCTGCAGTTTCACAGCAGGTGACACTGCTTGACCAGCGTGGATCGCGTGTTGTGTTCGGTGACTTGCAAATTGTCCCCGTCGGCAAGGGTCTTCTCTACCTGCGACCGCTCTATGTGCGTCCGGACGATGCAAATGCTCGACAGGTTTTCGTCAGAAAGTTTTTGGCTTTTTATAACAACAAGGTCGTGATCGCTGATGATCTCACTGGCGCAGTTGGAAAGTTGTTCCCTGGCTACACGGGCAGTATTGGTGACCGAGTAAGTGATGGATCAGAACCAGCGCCAACCGACACCTCGAACACTGCAACTACTGTGCCGTCCAACACCGCAACGACCGTACCTTCGGGTACTGCTGATTCGGGCTCAATGACTGCTGCTCAGCAACTTGCTCAAGCAGAGATCTTGTTTTACGAAGCAGACGCGGCGTTGGCTGCAACACCACCAGATTTCAGTACCTATCAAAGCAAACTTGCTCAGGCACGAGAACTTGTTCGCCTTGCACTTGAACAAGTTGGTGGCTAAACGGTTTTTGGTTAGCGACTATCAAGCAGCACATCGGCAAATTCTCTAATCGCACCACGGCCTCCATTGTGTTGCAGAATCCACGTTGCAGCAGCAACTACCGAGTGATGAGCATCAGCAGGAATTGCTCCCACTCCGACATGGCTCAAACATTCTAAATCATTGATGTCATTGCCGATATAAGCAGCCTGTTTGGCATCGATACTATTTTTCTGAAGCCACTGTATTAGTTCTGGCAATTTGTCATCACAGCCCTGGATCACTTCAATGTTTAGTTTCTTACCACGGGATGTCACCACTGCATTTTTTTCTTTAGAGAGGATCAGCATCTTCATTCCGGCAGCTGCCAGCAAATTTGTTCCCATACCGTCGCCGCGATCGCAGATAACAAATTCCTCGCCCGTTGTCGAGATAATCACACGATTGTCAGTAAATACTCCATCAAAATCGAAAATAACCGCCTTGATTTGATTGAGTATTTGTATTGACGGAATCTTGTTTGTATTTGTCATCGAGTTGGTCCTCTGTGGTTTCGTTCTTGTTACTTTATTCGGCTGAAATGTTCAGCTAGAGCAGCCAAGTCTTGACGGAACGCGATTTCATATCGAGCTTGCTCGTTGGCAATACGTATTTGGCTTATACGTAGTTGGTCGAGTGCGGTCGCAGACATGGGGTCGGACTGTTGTTCGGCAAGCACTTGCATCTCACTTCCCAATTCATGTAGTTGATTGGAGAGCTCTGATGTCATGTTGGTGAGCCGAGCATCAATCACTACAAGTCGTTGATCAAGACCATTCGTTGCAGCAGTGATCATTGAAAGTTCATTGGTGCGTTTGGTTAGTTCGCTACGAAGTTGCTCGAGTTCTGCACGCAGCGCCTCTAAGTCACTTGCGCTTGCCTTCGGGGTTCTAGAAAAGAGTGCCATATTGAGATGTTTGTCCATATCGGTATTGGTATCGAGGTTGCCAAGCTGGCATCCCGCTCGCTACCGTACAACCTCTACGACGCGGGGTGGAGCAGTCCGGTAGCTCGTCGGGCTCATAACCCGAAGGTCACAGGTTCAAATCCTGTCCCCGCCACCAGTAAGTAAAGGGCTCACCGAGAAATCGGTGGGCCTTTTGCATTTTAGTTTCCTTGCGCGGTTGGTAGCCTGCTCCGATGTCAACTTCTAAGCCATCAGTCACCATCCCACAACAACCAGCACCAACCGAACTCGTCCTTGAAGACATCACGGTTGGTACGGGCGCAACTGCCCTTAACGGCAAAAATGTTTCGGTGCATTATGTCGGTGTTGCATATAGCAATGGTGAGCAATTTGACGCATCGTGGGATCGCAATGAGCCATTTGAATTTCGTTTAGGTAACGGACAAGTTATTGCCGGATGGGACCAGGGTGTAGCCGGTATGCAAGTTGGTGGTCGTCGCAGTCTTACTATTCCGGCCCATCTTGGATATGGAGATAACGGCGCAGGTGGTGTGATTAAAGGTGGGGAAACACTTGTGTTTGTTGTCGATTTACTCAACGTTTTCTAAAGGTTGAACATAAAAGTTCAGCGGTAGACTTACATCAACAGAGATGCGCACAACAACAACGTTGTGTGCTCGACGAATTGGTGTGTAATGAATATCTTGGTAATCGGAGCAGGTGGTGTAGGTGCCTCAATGGCATCTATTGCTGAGACCCGATCGTTCTTCAAAACCTTTGTTCTCGCAGATATTTCTTTGTCTCGAGCCGAAGAGGCAATTGCATTACTTGATGACCGCTCAAAGTTTATTGCTGAGCAGATTGACGCCCGAGATCGCACGGCCATCTCCGCACTTATTCACAAGGTCAAAGCCGACGTTGTCGTTAACGCATGCGATCCACGTATGAATGAACCAATTTTTGGTGCTGCATACGATTCGCGCTGCAACTACATCGACATGGCAATGAACTTGAGTGCACCGCACCCAACGAACCCTTATGAAGAAGTGGGCGAGCCGTTGGGCAAGAGCCAGCTCGACGATGATGCCAAATGGCGCGAGCGCAACATTTTGGCACTCGTGGGCATGGGTGTTGAACCTGGACTGAGTGATGTATTCGCTCGTTACGCAGCAGACAACCTGTTTGACACAATTGACGAAATTGGGGTGCGCGATGGATCGAACCTTTCAATTGACGGCCTCGACTTCGCGCCGACATTCTCGATTTGGACCACGATCGAAGAGTGTCTGAATCCACCAATCGTGTGGGAAGCGGAGCGTGGTTTGTACACCACCGACTGCTTTAGTGAGCCCGAAGTGTTTCACTTTCCTGCCGGCATCGGACCATACGAGTGCGTCAACGTAGAGCACGAAGAAGTACTCCTCATTCCAAGAGAAATTGATTGCAAGCGCGTCACATTTAAGTACAGCCTGGGAGCCGAGTTCATTGACTGGCTGAAGACGTTTGCTTATCTAGGTCTCGACAGCAAAGAACATGTGCGAGTTGGCGATGTTTCAGTTTCACCACGCGATGTGTTGGCAGCGGTGTTGCCAAACCCAGCGAAACTTGGGCACTTGATGCATGGAAAAACATGTGCAGGTACTTGGGTGCGGGGCACTTACGCTGGTAAGTCACGCGAAATTTATTTGTATCATGTCGCCGACAATGAAACCACAATGCGCGACTGGGGTTCGCAAGCCGTGTTGTGGCAAACAGCGATTTGTCCAGTGGTTGCTCTCGAATTGTTGAGCAATGGAAGTTGGAAGAACACAGGTGTACGCGGAGCTGAAGCATTTCCAGCTGATCCATTTCTTAATTTGCTTGGAGAGTATGGCGCGCATCACGGCATGGTCGAGATGGGTCCCGGCTTGTGGCCAAGCCCTAAACCAACAGGGCAACCAGGTTGGGATCGTCCGGTAAAGCGCGCAATTCGTCTGAACTAGTTGTGCAACGGTTACGAACGATTCTTGCGATCGTTGCGGTTGTCTGTGCAACAGCACTGATGTGGTCAGACAGTGCGATTCGGTGGTGGAGCGAGATCGTTAGTTTTTTTCTGCGCGTTAATTACGATGCAACAACCTCGGTGATGAATAATCGACCAACAGGAGACGCCGACCTACACGCTGTTATTTGGGGTGCGTGTGCTCTGCTTATAGTTATTGCCTGCACGACACATCAAAATCGAGTGCGCGCTGTATTGGTACTTGCAATATGGTCATTGTTTGTGGAAATTGCCCAACCATGGTTTACCGATTTACGCTCACGCCAAGCTAGCGATTTGATTGGCAACTTTATTGGAGCCGGGATTGTTGTGGTGGTCTTGCAACTCACACACATGCGCAAATCAGTTACAAAATAGCTGGGCCCATGTCTCCTGCGATGTAATGCTTACGACAGAGCAACTCGTATCGCACCTCATCACCAAAAAGTGGCTCACTCATTGTTTTATCGGTGTCTCCAACAACAACCGTTTCACCTTCATACACCATCTCGCCGTTGACCAGTCGCGCGTTGTTATTGGCGCGCTCACCGCACCAGCATCTTGCCTCAACTTGCATTTCAATGCGTTGATCGGCAATCTCGAGCATGCGTTTTGTTCCATCAAAAAGTAATCCTCGAAAGTCAGTGATCAGACCAAAAGCAAATACATCGACATTCAGTTCATCAACGATTTGTGCGAGTTGGTCGCATTGCTCTTGCGAATAAAACTGTGCCTCGTCACAAACAATGAATGAGATGGGCATGTGTGATTCGGCAAGTTCAAACAGATTCAGTCCGGGAGCCATCTCGATTGCTGGCGCAGAAACACCCAATCGACTTGTCACTTGTGAACCATCTCGATCGAGTTTGGTGAGCAGCAAACCCGGCACACCGCGCGATGACATGTTGTGATGAATTTGCAGCGCAAGGGTGCTTTTGCCTGAACCCATTGTTCCAAAACTGAATCGCAACGTAGCCATGTCGCAAAGAACCGTAGTCTGCAATGCACCCTTCGCGCACATAGCAATAGGATGTAGGTAATGGAAGCGCAAAAACTTGCTCAAATGATTGACCACACGCTGCTTTCCCCAGAGGCAATTTTGGCCGATGTTGAGCGACTGTGCGTCGAGGCGGTTGATCTGCGGGTTGGTGCAATCTGTATCTCACCCTCCCTGTTGCCAATCGCGAGAGGTATGTTGCCTGCTTCTATCAAGATCGCAGCGGTCGTAGGGTTTCCTTCCGGCGCACATAGCCCTGAAACAAAAGCTGTCGAGGCTAGACAAGCGTGCGAGCGTGGCGCCAATGAAATCGACATGGTGGTCAACTTGGCACTTGTGGGCAGTAACAACTGGGAGGCGGTGAGAAGTGAAGTTGCGACTGTTCGTTCCGCAATTTCGGATGACGTGATTCTCAAAGTCATTATTGAATCTGCGTTGTGGAGTGACCAGCAGATTGCCAGCGTGTGCACAGCTGTGGTGCTTGGTGGTGCAGACTTCGTCAAGACCTCGACTGGATTCCACAAATTGGGTGGCGCTTCGCTTGCTGCGGTGCGGCTAATGAGAAATACCGTTGGAGATTCAATTGGTGTGAAAGCAAGTGGCGGGATTCGCACATATGCCGATGCAATTGCGATGATTGAAGCCGGAGCAAACCGGATTGGGGCATCTGCTTCGCGAGTAATTTTGGCCGAGGCTCAATGAAGCGAGTGATTGTGGCGGCAGTATTGGCAATCTCGATTATGGGAAGTGCGAGCGTTGCATCAGCCAGTGCAGGCACTAATGACTCAGCTACTTCGACTACTACTTCGACTACTACTTCGACTATTGCTACGACGATCACATCACCTACGACTGAGACCGTTTTTGTCGAAGTTGCGCCAGTGCCAGCCAAGTCGGGTACCGGGCGGCGCATCGTGTATGCCAATCGTCAACAACGTGTATGGGTAATAAACACAAACAACAAAGTAATTCGCACATTCCTGGTTTCGGGCATGCTCAGGCAGCCAGGAAAAGGCACCTTCAGAGTGTTTAGCAAATCGCCATCGTCATTTAGTCCAGAGTTTGCTGGCGTCACATTTCGTTTTATGACACGTTTTGCGATTGGCCGCAACGGCGGCAATGTGGGTTTTCACGAGATTCCCCTGAGATACGGAAAACCAATGCAGACAGTTGATGAGCTTGGAGCGTTCAAAGGAAGTGGCTGCTTGCGCTCAAGCACACAAGATGCTCGATTCATTTATCGGTGGGCCACGCTTGGCACCAAGGTTGTAGTAGTTCCATAGGATGCGGGAGTGTTGAAGAGCAAGTTTGTACAGCGAATATATTCGCTCCTTGTTGGTTTATTGATCTTTGTCTACGTAACCGGTGGGCAAATACTTAACCCGACATCTCGTGATTGGTTGATGGTCGGTGATTCAGCACAGCATTACTTGGGGTGGGAGTTCTTTCGCCAAACTGCGCTACTGCAGTGGCCACTCGGATTGAATCCAAAACTTGGACTAGATATTTCGAGCTCGATACCGTTTACTGACTCAATACCACTTGCTGCTTTTATCTTTAAACCGTTTAATTTTTTGCTTCCAGCGACGTTTCAGTATTTAGGACTATGGATTCTTGTCTGTTTCGTTTTGCAGTCCTATCTCGCGGCGCGCTTATTGAGCCATTTCCTGACAGACCAAATTCAAATTGCCATCGGAACAGTTTTCATTGCACTCTCGCCCGTGCTTATGTATCGCTTAGTCCACGATGGGTACGGGCACATTGCACTTGCGAGTCAATTTCTGATTCTCGGTGCTTTAAATCTTTACTTCACAAAGGCATTGAGATCGTTGTGGTGGGCTTTGCTCTTTGTGAGCACCATTTTGATCCAGGCGTATTTCGTTCCGATGGTTGCAGCCATCTGGTTCGCAAAGTTGGTTCAATACTTGCGGCATCAGGGTGGATCTCGTTCAGTGGTAGTGAAGCACTGTGTGGTTGTTGCGGTTGCATCAATCGCAACACTCATTGCGGGTGGCTATGTAGCACTTGGATCCAATCTATTTACAGGTAGCTCAGAGGTCACCGACTCGAGTTTTCCTTACTGGTTTAGGTGGCAGCCGCTCTCATTGATTGACATACAAACGTCTTTCTCCGGAAGGTGGTCGCATTTCTTATATGACCAACAGGAATTGCGTGGCGATGTTGAAGGTTTCAGTTTTTTGGGTAGTGGAATTATTTTGCTGGCGAGCATGGTGTCATTGGTTTACCTGTATCGCTATTTTGTCGCAAGGTTTCCCAGGTATCAGGTTTCGCAAGATGCTGTAGTAGTCGGGGCAGCATTGGTTATTGCCACTGGTTGGATTGTTATGTCGACTCAAGTGTTTGCGATGGCACTGTTTGTGTTGCTCGCAATTTTTACTATTCAGTTCAGTATTCAAAGACTTTTTTCAAAAAATGGTGAACCACGAAGTCGACACCGTCTTTTGTATCTGTTGGTCGCGGCTCTTGCCGTTTATTCAATGACGTTTAGGCCTGGCATTGGAGATCGCACATTCTTTGTGTATCCGCTTTTGCCACTGTTTAAGCAATTCACTCAGACATTTCACACACATGGTCGTTATATCTGGCCGGCTTATTATTTGCTGGTTTTGGTAGTCATTGTTGCTACATGCAGAGCGTTCAATAAGAAGCTGGCCACAGTCGTATTAGCAGGCTGTTTGCTATTTCAGGTTGTTGACTCCGCTTCAGCTGTCACAACTGTGCGCCACCGGTTCACAGACGCACCACGGTGGGTCTCACCAATGCAGGACCCTCGATGGGGAGAGCTTGCCCGAACGCACAAGAACGTCATCGCGCTTCCATTGCTGATTAATGATGTTGGGGGTCGGTGGATGTTGATTGCCGATTTTGCTATGCAACATAAGATGGGTACTAACGCCGTGTACTTTTCGCGGATAAATATGGAAGAAGCATCTCAATACGCTGGCAGGCTTCACGATGGATTTCTGCATGGAACCCTGGATGCCTCGAATATTTATATTGTTACCGACGATGCATATTGGGAGGGCGTGGTAGGACTCAAGTTCCCTTACGCCTTCACAGGAGACATCGATGGATTTCACGTAGTGGTGCCGTAACTAGAAGCGCGCCATTTCGGATTTCAGTAAGTCGAGACCAAGGTTGCCCAAGTCGAGTCCATGTGCGTGCCACTTACGCAGATCAAATGCGGTGCCGTATTTTTTACGTGCATCATCGCGCAAATCGAGCCACACTCGCTCACCGAGTTTGTATGAAATAGCCTGACCCGGCCAGCCCAGGTAGCGATTTATCTCAGAACGATTGAACTCATCGTCGCTCGACGAACGGGCACTCAAGAATTCGAGCATCAGCTCTGGCGTCCATGCCTCACCTGGATGCCAAGGCCATGAAGCGGGAATTGTGAATCCACAATGCATACCGATGTCGATCACTACACGTGCTGCACGAAACGCCTGTGCGTATAAGTATCCAAGGCGATATTCGGGATTGGCGAAGAAACCGAACTCGTCCATCAATCGCTCGGCATACAGTGCCCAGCCTTCGCCATGACCAGACACAAATGTGTTTCGTTGAAAACGTGAGAGCTTTTCAGAATTGATTGTGGCAATTGCAACTTGTAGGTGATGGCCCGGCACTCCTTCGTGATAGGCGGTCGTTGGTTCGCTCCAACGCGGAAACACCGTGCGACCATTCGTTGGGTACCAAGTGCGACCAGGACGACTTAAGTCTTCACTTGGTCCTGTGTAATACATTGCTGCTGCGCCACCAGGAGGAGAGATCATCGCCTCAACTCGCTGAATGGATTGTGGAATTGAGAAGTGGTCTTTATCAATCAAGAACTTCATTGCGTCATCCATGATTTCTTGTAGCCAATCGCGCAATCCATCTTCACCAACGATCGAACGGGCAGGGTCGGTGTCAAGAAGGTGCCGTACTTCGGCGAGTGATGCACCTGGCTGAATCTCTTGTGCCACGCGTGCCATTTCAGCGTCGAGACGTTCTACTTCGCCCCAGCCCCACTCGTACGCATCGCGGGCCTCAACATTCATACCCATGAAACGCCTCCGCGCGAGGGCGTGTCGATCTGGGCCAACACCATCGCGGGTATCCGCAATCGGTGCATATTCGTTGCGCAAATAATCAGATGTCTCACCAAGGGCCTTTGACGCAGCTTTTGCCACTGAGCGCAGTTGGTCGATTGGTGCACCAGAAACCGAGGCGGCACCTTCAACGAACTGTTCAAAAAAAGCTGGTGCAGTGCCGCGACCTGCCCAGGCGCTCAGTTGCTCAGCCGATGCGAGCACTTGTCGGCGTTGCGCGAGTGCGCCTCGTTGCGCACCGAGTGCCCACGACTCGCGCATGCCAGCGAATGCGCTCGGTACTTGAGACATGCGCTCTGCGATTATCGACCATTGCTCGGCCGTATCGGTTGGCATCAAGTCAAAGATCGAACGACCAGCGTCGACATCGCCTGCGATCACACGAATGGATCGAAGATGTTCGTTCGCAGCAAATTCGAGTGTGCCCATCTCGAGTGACTCGCGCAATACGCCTGCTGCCAGACGATCTGCATCTGCAGAAGAATCAAGTGCGTTAAGTTGCGTTAATACATCGTGATCAAGCGCCGCACGAGCATCATGGCCTGCGGGTGAGAAGTCGGTCATCTCGTGGTCATGACCAGGAATACCCATGTAAGTGGCAGCACCTGGGTCGAGCACGGCAAGGCGATCGATGTAGCTATCGGAAAGTTTGTAGATCGGTGAAGTCATGACCCGATGCTACGGGGTTGTGCAAGTGATGCCGAATTAACTGGTGCGATCTGGTCCGTGATCGTCGATCTTGCCAATAACGATGGTCTTATTGGCATTGTCGACATACATGTAGATACGAATGAGCGAACGGTTTTTGCCGCGTCGCAAGTGGGCACCAAGCAGCACCGACTTACCTTCGTAGGTAACGGTGTAATACGCAGCATGTTTTTGTGCCGTGTCACGCGCGATATTTGGCACGTAGTCGAGGTTGTACTCATCGCGCATATACGAACCGAGGCCCGCACTCGACGAAAACTTGTTTGACCGCCAGGCCTGCACCACCAGGTCAAGTTTCTTTAAATCGTTTAAGAGGCGAACCGGATCTGGGCCCTGCAGCACATCGGCGGTTTCAAATGCAGACTTTAAAAAGACAAGATTGCTGCACTCTTTTGACGCTTTGTGCACAGCGTCAAGCACGGTTCGGGGGATTGCACCCGGAGCTTTGCGATCGAGTTCTGCCTCAAGGTCAAGTTTTTGCAAAATAATCGCATCAATATTTTCACGTAAGCGAGTGTTGTCTGCTGTTAATTCATCAACTTGTGTTTCACGCTCATCTAGATCGTCAACGAGTGCATCGTTTTGTTCATCTGACTCAGCTAGCAATTCATCAAGTTGGTCGATATGAAACTGCCTTTCATCAATTTGTTTGTGCAGTAAATCGATTGTCTTTTTTAGCGACGCAATATCGGCACCAATATTTGTTCCGGCAGTAACAGGACTCTGCACTTGTCGGCCTAAAGTCGCACGCGGTGGTGCCTGAATTGGCAGCCCTGGCTGCATGGTTGCTGCGTCGATGATCATCGCAGCGATTTGTTCACGTTTGGGTTGAGATGTTGCGACCACAGTTGGCTTGACAGGTTGTGGCCACATAATGGTGATGTATTGCTCGCTCAGAGTTTGAGCGCCGCAATACGCGTTAAATGCCTTGAGTGCATCAGGAGTGGTGACGTGTGCGATATGTGCGATTCCCAACAGATCGTGAGCGAGCTGAGCAGTGAGTGAGGCCTCTACGTTTTTTTCTGCCGTGTACTCAATAATGATCGGGAGTCGTCGGGAAAGTGCGTCCAAAGAATCTGCGCCGAGAGCCTGACCATCATCAGCTGTGGAAATAATGCGTACAACTGGTGCGATACGACGCTCGGCATCGTACACCTCGACCATTTGGGAAATGTCGCTACAAAGTTGCAGCAATGCCTTTGGTGGAACTTCGGCAGGTCGACGAGGCACGACAGAATCTTTTCCGGCGATATGTCGCATGCGCACATCGAAAACCAGTTGACCACGGTGTGGCGCAATGGTGATAGTGGTCGTGCGCACCGAACCGGTGGCCTTAAATGTTTCTGAAATTTCGGCACGAAAGACTTCATCGTTGGGTGACTGCCTCACACGGATACGCATATTCGCGGGCATGCGGTCTGCTGGAAATTGGCGATTGAGCCAATCCTTCACTTTGTCATTGCACGCTTGACGAATCTCTTCGGACCATTTCTTGGTTGGAAGGCTCACGGCATAGATGGTGTTCATGACCCCATTTACGCTAACGACACGACCTATGGTTGCGAAGTGAGTTTTCGCGATGTTTTTAGCCTGTGGTGTATCAGCCTGTCGTTTACTTTTACGATTCCCCAGGCCTACCGAGTGGTACGGCGTAACACCGTTGAAGGGGTTTCCGTCTTTTCGCAAATGCAGAGTTTGAGCGGTTCAATTTTGTGGGTTGTTTATGGGATTGTCGCTCACACCTATTTGGTGGTCACTGCCAACGTGATGACCATCGTTGGTTTCGGCACGGTGACTATTGCTCTGGCGCGCCACCGTGTTGTGTCATGGCAACGAGTGCTCGTTGTATTGACTGCAGTAATAGCAATTGCGGTTGTAGCTGGTGCGGTATCTCGAGATGTACTTGGCCCGATCGCAGTCGTTGTCGGCGGCACTGGCATCGTGCCACAAGCTATTCGCGCAGCGCGTACCACTCATCTAGTTGGTGTCTCGGTGGCAACATTCGCAATGGTCGTTGTCATGTCGGTGTCGTGGGGTGTTTACGGTCTGATGATTGGCGACTTCTTCGTGGCAATGCCAAACGTAGTTATTGTGCCGAGCGCGCTCTTTATTATGTTGCGTGCGTTACAGTCACACAATCGTTACGGCAAGACCACCGATGCAACGGCGGTGCCTGCCCGTTGATGTGTTGCGGTCAGTGTGACGGTCTGACCTTTTTTGCCCCTTACAAGCCACGTGTGCATCACGCGATCTGGAGTGCCGTCACTTTTTGCATCACCACTGACGCGAAAGCGCACGCGACCATCGAGCTGCCCGAGCTTGACGCGAGGCGCGCCATCAACAAGATCGCTAGCGGAGACACCATCTATTTGCACGGTCAGCGGCAACACGATGTTGTGCTTGCGTGCCCAGGCACTGATTTCGGTGCCGAGCCAGCCCGTGTTGGCAATGCCTACACGTACTCGCCACATTCCATCGCCCACCGACTGCGCGTCGGCAAGTTTGATCTCGATGCGCGGTGATGCAAGAGCTTGAAAGAGTGCAAAGTGCACATGCTCCTTGACTTCATCGCGTAATTTCGATGGTGGAGCGTTTGTCCATGTGCGAAAGAAGTCGCAACCACCAATTTCAACTAGCCCGAGTTGTGGGTGATCAAATTTTTTCCATGCAACATATGAACCGGGCGCATGAGTGTCGGTCCATTTGCACACTGACAAATCTTGTTGTGGTGATGGCCCGACATACCAAATATCGGTGGGTGAGTGCTCTCCTGTTGCATGATAGATCGCATCCCAAAATTCGGTTGTCCAACTAAACACACCAAGATGTTCGTACGCCCAGTCATCACCAGCGCCACTCATTGTGTCGCTCTTGTCCCATGTGAGATCTTCGTACACAGAGTGCACTGGGTAACCGGTGTGTTGTACGCCAACTCTGCCGAGTTCATTAAAAACCCAAATGTCAAACGGTGGCAATGATGAATCGGCGCGTGTACTCGAAGGGCGCAACATAAAACCACCAGCCGTATGAAATGCGTTGTAACCACACACATTGGTGCGTGAGCGCGCAGCACGCACCAATGCATCCACTTCTGGCTCCGACATCGGGTGGTCGCCCGACCCAAGCACTGTGGTGCCCCAACCCGCGGGGAAGTTGCGATTGAGGTCGAGTCCTGCCGGGTCGCGTGGCATCGGAATCGTGAAGCCATCAAAGTTTGTGACAACACCTTCGTCGAGTAAGCGATATCGAGTTTTGCCAGCTGGCGCACCGAGTGGCCCAACAGCGACCATCACACGAGCGTCCTCCTCGTGTTCCATCCACGCTCCATCAGCATCGGGTATGCGCATGGTGCGAATTGATCCATCACCATCAATGTCTTCAACGCTCAGACCCGGCCAACGATGCCCATCGCGCCACGGCCACGCACGCACGCTCGAGCGGTGATAGAGGGGTCGATCTTCAAGCGCATCTTCTGCACCATCTGGATTGACTCGCGGAACGATATAAAACGTTCGAGTGCGCAATGCTTCAGTAACTTGATCGTGATTACCAAAGTTGTTGGCAAGATATTCCAAGATGAACAACGCGGCAACACTGCCTGTCGCCTCGGTGGCGTGAATGTTGGCATCGATCCAATGTGCGGGCTTGGTGTTGTGTGCACCAGTCGAGGCATCGGTCACCGTAGCAATCCATAAATCACGACCTTTGTGTGATTTTCCATATGTTTCAAGCGCAACAAGACCAGGAAATTGCTTTTGTAAGTCATGTAACCACGACACCATCTCGTCGTATTTTAAAAAGCGATCAAAGTTGTAGGTCATGTGCCAAGGTTACGCTGTCGTTAGGAGGTGACCCCAGTGCCGCATATCCCCGTATTTCAGCACTCGACAGGCAAGTGGCGTCCTCGTTGGCGTGGGCGTATTCATGCCATCGCGGTAGCCGTCACCATTCCCGCCGGCATTATTCTCACCCTCGTTGCACCTGCGGGCATTGCACGATTCGCTGTCGGCATTTATGCATTGTCACTACTCGCGCTCTATTCAACATCTGCGTCGTATCACCTTTTCACGCGCTCGCTAAAAGGACAACGAACAATGCAACAACTCGATCATGCAATGGTCTATGTGCTCATTGCTGGTTCGTACACGCCAGTGTGTTTGCTGGCTTTGCCACGCAAAGTTGGTGTGCCATTCTTGCTCGCAATTTGGGCTACCGCAGCAGTGGGCATGGGTCTCAAGATCACGTGGAAAGCCAAACGACTTGGTCACGCATTGTATTTAATTATTGGTTGGGCCGCGCTTCTGATTTTACCGTGGGCGTATCACCGAGCTGGCTTCACCAGCTTGTTGCTGTATGCGCTCGGTGGCATTGTCTACACCGTTGGCGCTGTTTTGTTTTACATGCAAAAACCAAAACTTTCACCAGAGGTATTTGGCTTTCACGAAATCTGGCATTTGTTCACTGTCGTTGCCGGCATTTTGCAGTTTGCAGGCGTCGGTGTGTTGATCGCTCGAGCCGCTTAAGCGCCGCTATTTAAGTTTTTTATTTTTGCTTGAACCACGGTTGATACCTAGAGAGACGATGGTGGCCGGAATGAAAAACGCACGTCCATGAAATGAAACATCGTTCCAATGTTTTGTTGTAACTGGCGCACTCCATGCACGGATGCGATAGATGAGAAATAACAAGATCAGAGAATGCAACGAAATGATCGACCAAGCAAAACCATAAGTGCCGATGATGTCAAGAAATGGTGCAGCAACGAGAGGCCCAATCATCGCGCCAAAGCCATACAGCATGACAAGTTGAGATGCCGCGGCGCCCATCTGTTCGGGTGACACCCAGTCATTGGTGTAGGCACTACCCACTGCATACAACGGAAAACTAAAACCTCCAATGGCAAACAGCAGTGCCGTGGTGAGCCAACTACTTGGCGTTTGAGTGAGCATGAGCAGACCCATGACAATCACGGCAAGTGAACTCAGAACGCCGATGATGCGACGGTCGATGTCATCAGATGCCGAAGAGATAGGCCATGTAAGTGCCATTCCACCGAGGTTGATTGCGGCAATCAGAATACCGATGCGACCAATGCTGAGACCTTCTCGTGTTGCAAAGATTACGGCCATGCCGAGCATGCCACCGTGCGCAAGACCGACAAGTAAAATGGTGCCGGCACCCGTTGGAACTATTTTTGCAAGTTCGCGCATTGTTATGTGCGTATTGTTTTCGACATGAGGAGTTGTTGCTTGTTCGGAAATTGCGACAGGAATGACCGCGAGCGATGAAACAACAGCCGCAAATGCAAAGCCCGTGAGCGTCCGTGCATCAAAATTAAATACCAGCAATTGACCAACGCCGTATGCACCGATAGTGACAACGTTGTACATGGCAAGCAGGCGGCCGCGGAATGTGTTGGTAGCAAGGCCATTGAGCCAGGACTCGGCCACGACATACAAACCTGCAAAACAAAATCCTGTGCTACTGCGCATGATGATCCATACGAGTGGAGAGTCATAGGCACCGGCAATCAGTATGGAAGCGCTGAGCAGCGAGGCGAGTGCCGCATAGACGCGAATATGACCAACTTGTTTAAGTGCTCGAAGCGTGTACCAAGAGCCGAGCAAGAAGCCCGCGTAGTAGGCGGTGGTGATACCGCCACTGATGAGAGTTGGTAGATGCTTTAGTTCGGCACGAATGCCGACCAATGTGCTGAAGACGCCTGCGGTAATAAGTAAGAGCGCGAGGCCAGTGAACAAGCCCCAAGTGGAGAGCAATATGGTGCGTCGAGTGGAATTGAGGTTGAGGAGGAAACGCACAGCATCAGTTAACCACGAGAGTTGAATCTGATTGAGGTTCTTTTGATGCGAGGAACTAGTCTGTTGGCAAGTCGGGTCGCTAGCTCAGTTGGTAGAGCAACGGACTTTTAATCCGCAGGTCCAGGGTTCGAGCCCCTGGCGACCCACTGCAGAATTGGCGTATGATATGAAGTATCTAATATAGAGATACTTACCCAAAGGTAATCGTTTTGGCAGATATGGTGCGATACTGGAAGTCATGATTACAGC